>JAESGR010000109.1_pt1 | contig 171609 bp, 142 predicted proteins | sample 9269771 | NCBI WGS metagenome assembly JAESGR01 (sample SAMN15739572, study PRJNA653492) | algae metagenome | isolation source: Chroococcus sp. CMT-3BRIN-NPC107 and co-occurring heterotrophs from well... | place: USA: Clark Mountains Wilderness, California | collected 2010-04-18
ATCGCACAGGTGATCACCTCTTCCCATTCCGAACAGAGAAGTTAAGCCCTGTAGCACCGATGGTACTGCCCTCACAAGGTGGGAGAGTAGGTCCCCGCCACCTCATCAACTCAAAGCCTCCCTCAACAGGGAGGCTTTTTTGTTGTATGACACTTCCTTCACTTTCTAGCTCTTATGCATACTTAGTATTTGTAATAAATAAAAAGGTGGAGTTTTTATGGCTCCACCTTAATTTATCCTAGCATGTATTTAATTTATATTTTTATAAATTCTCTTTAAAAAAAGTTAACATTTTATTCCACGTATCTACAGCTGCTTCACGATCGTATACCTCAGGACGCGTATCATTAAAAAAGGCGTGATTAGTTCCAGGATAGATTTCAAAGGTATATGGTTTATCTACTGCTTTTAATTTATTTTCTAATGCTTCCACTGCTTCTTTGGGAGTAGTTTTATCTTTCTCTCCAAAAAAACCTAGTATAGGTCCTTCGAGCTTACTAAAATCCGGTTGTACACTTGGATGAATACCATAATAATCCACTGTTGCTCCCACTTTTTTATTAATGGTGGCAGCATATAAAGCCAATTGGCCTCCCATACAAAAGCCAACAACACCTACTTTTTTTGACGATACGCCTGCTTGCCCTGACAAATACTCTATAGCTCCATTTATTTTTTTTGCTGCTTCATCAATATTTAATGCCATCATCATCTTCCCAGCCTCATCTGGAGATTTGGTTGCTTTCCCATCATATAGGTCAGGTGCCAGGGCTGTAAATCCTGCTTGAGCAAAGCGGTTGCAAACGTCTTTAATATGATCTACCAATCCCCACCACTCCTGAATAACAACAATACCTGGTCCTTTTCCTCCGTCAGCTATTGCCAGATATCCAGATGCTGTATGTCCATTAGATTTAAAAGAAACCATTGTTCCTGCCATAATTGAAATATATTTTTTAAAGTGATTGTTGTATTATTAGCTTTTAAGCTGAGGTATTTATTTTTCTGCAGTTGTTTTCAGTAAACCTGCTCTTTTTAATAAAGCTTTAGCAGAAGGTTCTTTTCCTCGGAAGCGTTTATATAGTTCCATAGGTGGCTCACTTCCTCCGGCAGAAAGTACGTGGGTCCTAAATAACCTTGCTGTTTCCCTATTAAATATTCCTTTCTCTTGGAAAAACTCAAATGCATCTGCATCCAATACTTCCGCCCACTTATAACTATAATATCCTGCGGAATAGCCTCCTTGGAAAATATGTGAAAATGAACAACTGGTATTAATGTTTTCGGCAACAGGTAATACTTGTGTTGGCTGTAAAATCTGTTTTTCAAACGTATCCACTGATGGGATGGAGGTTGCAGCAGTAGAATGCCAAGCCATGTCCAATTGTGCAAGCCCAATTTGTCTGACGGTAGCATAGCCGCTCAAGAAATTTGCGCTATCTCTTATTCGCTGAATAAGCTCTGCAGGTATTTTCTCTCCTGTTTGGTAATGTTTGGCAAATAAGTCTAGGCATTCTTTTTCGTATACCCAATTCTCCATTACCTGGGAAGGTAATTCCACAAAATCCCAGTAAACATTGGTACCTGTAAGGCTTTCATACGTTCCGTTTGCTACTATTCCATGCAAAGCATGGCCAAACTCATGGAATAAAGTAGTAACTTCATTGAATGTAAGCAATGAGGGTTTAGTAGGTGTAGGTTTCGTAAAATTGCATACAATAGAAATATGTGGCCGTTTATCTATTCCAGCTTGCTTATTTTGCCCTCTGTAAGAAGTCATCCAGGCTCCGTTTCTTTTTCCTTCTCTAGGAAAGAAATCGGCATAAAAGACAGCCAGGTGTTTTCCATCTTCGTCCTGTACTTCATAAATAACTACATCAGGATGATATTTAGCAATGCTTGTGTTTTCTTTAAACTGAATCCCATATAAGCGGTTAGCTACTTCAAATACACCTTGAACCACGTTTTCCAGTTGGAAATAGGGTTTTAATATTTCATCGTCTATCGAATATTTTTCCTTCTTCAGCTTTTCCGAAAAGAAAGCAAAATCCCAGCGTTGTAAGGAAGGTAAATTTGCTTGTTGCTGTGCATAATCGGTTACTTCTTCTACATCTAGTAAGGCTACTGGCTTAGCATGAAACTGTAAATCATTTAAAAAGCTACTTACTTTTGTTGGTGACTCAGCCATACGTTCTTCTAAAATATAATCAGCATGACTGGCATAGCCCAACAACTTTGCTCTTTCTTCGCGCAAACCCACAATTTTCAAAATTACTTGTTGATTATCATACTCATTCCCTTTAAAGCAACGGGACCCATAAGCATAAAAGAGTTTTTCGCGTAAGCTGCGGTTTTCGGCATAGGTCATAAAGGGCAGATAGCTAGGTAGATGCAAGGTAAATACCCAACTGCCTTCTTTGCCTTTTTCTTTCGCTGTCTGTGCGGCTGCTTCTACCACACTTTCCGGTAGGCCTTTTAAATCATCCTTATTGGTTACTTCCATTTGAAATGCATTGGTCTCATGCAATAAATGTTCACCAAACTCCAAGGAAAGCTGAGAAAGTAGCGTATCAATTTCCCGTAGACGTGTTTTGCCATGCTCATCCAGGTTGGCTCCATTACGGACAAAGCTTTTATATGTTTTGTCCAGCAGCATGCTCTCTTCTTTGGAAAGATTCAGTGAGGGTTTTTGCTGGTAAACGTCCTGTACTCTTTTAAAGAGTGCTTCATCTAGTAATATATCGTTAGAGTAGGCTGTTAATAGTGGAGATACTTCACGTGCTATACGCTGAATTTCTTCATTGGTCTCTGCTGCATTCAGGTTAAAGAATATAGAAGAAATGGTATTAACTAATTTACCGCTTCTTTCTAGAGCTTCAATAGTATTAGCAAAGTCAGGGTTGTTTTCTGTAGCTGTTATGCTTGCTATTTCTTGCTTTGCCTGAACAATTGCTTCTTGTATAGCAGGCAGAAAATGCTCATTTTTTATTTGATCAAAAGGAGCAGTTTCAAAAGGAGTATTAAAGGGTTCTATTAGTGGGTTCATTGGTGGTGTTGCGTAAGGTTTGTTTGAGGAAACTGGTTGATTATACGATAAAACTAAAAAATATTCTTCAAAATTCACATAAGCTGCTAGTATTCCCTAGCATTTTGACTAATCGAGAATAGCACTTAATACTTCCCATACATTTTCGGCGAGAATATGGTGGCCTTGGGCATTAGGATGTATGCGATCCATCAAGTTAAGATGGGCAATACCTGCTACTCCTTTAAGTAAGAAGGGTATATAGGCCATATTGTTCTTTCTAGCTATTTCTCCAAAGATATTCCGGAAAGCAGCCACTACCGGATCATTTAAAAACATAGATATTTCTCTGGGAATTACTAAACTAGGTACTTCCATTCCAGCCAATACCATTCTGCTTTTAGGGTGAGTTTCATTAACTCTATCTATTATTTTTTGGAGATTTGCAGCTGTTTGAGTCGGTAGAATACCTCTGGGAAGATCATTAATTCCTAGTTCTAGAATAAATACATCAATAGGATCAGACAAATATTGTTCAATACGGAGTACACCTCCACCGGAGGTATCTCCATTGCGTCCTGCATTGATGATATGATAGGGCATGCGCAAAGCATGGATACGTTGCTGAATAAGAGCAGGCCAGGCTTGTGAAGAAGCTAATCCATAACCGGCCGTTAAACTGTTTCCAAAACACAAAATATTTCTAATCCTTGGCATAGCAACTAGTCAAAGTAACCCTTACTAACGGTCATTTGGATATAGGGTTATCTCTTCGAAATGCAGAATATATACTATAAATTAACTTATGAATCTCAGAGAAAACTGGTTTAGCTGTTGAAACAAAACGAATGCAAATCCTTTGTAGTACAATTTACTTATAAATAGCAGCTGTATACTTCAAATGACTTTATATTGCATTCAGTTACCTGAGTTGCTTGTTACTCAGCAGTGTTATCTGTAAGGAATGAGATAATAAAAGTAGGCAAAAGATATAATAATAGTATTAGCTTGTTTCTTCTAGACAATGAAGAAATTCTATAGCCGGCAATTATATAATTGCCGGCTAAAGAATTTCTATCTTTACAGCTAGAAAAAAGATTTACTCAGGCATTTGCTGAGTAAAGTAGTATTATCCATTATACCGGAAAAAATACAATGGCAATAATATAGGATATAAAGGAAATTACTAATCCAAACATAAAAATGGTGTACGCTACCCGTAGAAGTTTATACTTTTTCCCTAGCACCTTGCCCAAAAAGTAATTATCCCGGATCATACTACCATACAAGTAATCACTGTCTTTCATCATCTCCTGAATGCCCCATTCATAATCGTCTAGGTTCATGCTGTGAAAATTGCCAAAGAACAACAAATTGGTCCGCTTTTTATACACATCTTCCTTAGAAAAAACCCCTGAAGTTACATTGGGCCGGGTAGCCAGCACAGCAAAAATGATAGTAAGCAAACAGGCTAAGGTTAAGATAAGGGTAGGAATATAAAAATTAGGATATTCTTCCAGCCTGCGGCCCAACACAGATACCACAATGGAAAGAATAATAGAATTGACCGTAATCATAATGTTTGCCTTATTATCGGCAATAGCACTCAATTCCATCTGATTAACGGACATTGTCCGGAACATGGTTTCAATACCTCTGACAGGAGTATGGATGTCCTTATCCATATGTTTATCTTTCTTTTTCTCCTTTTTCTCTTTCTTCCACTCAATAGCCTGCAAATGTGCTGGCGAATCAGGATGTAAATGAGGTATAATGTGCGAATGCTCTGGTGAAACAAATTCTGGCTGTCCGTTTTCCATTTCTTTAAGAGCTTTTTTTAATTTTTTAACATTCTTTTCTTTTGCGGCTTCCATTTCTGTTTTCCCATACTGCGTAAAGAACAGGTGAGATTTTAAAAATTCCCGGTTAGTAGCTATCCATTCGCGGCGGCCAATCTGCTTATTTTTAACATGAGTTAACTCCAGGCGAAGCTGCTCAGCTCTTTCAAAGTAATTGTCCAGGGTAATGTGGTACATATCAGCATCACACAATACTTCCTCCAACAGTGTATGCGGTTGCTGGGGATAGCGGGTGGCCCGGATACAACCTAGCACTTTTTCGGTTTTCTCAGATGCCGCTTGCTGCTCTGTTAGAAATTTTCGGGCTAGCCGTATACTATCTTCCTCATGATTGTCGTAGCGGCAGCAATATCCCGCATCATGCAGCCAGGCAGCCAGTAATACTACTTCCTGATCCTCTTGCGTTAGATGTGTTTTATCAGCAATTAGTTGAGCAGCTGCTACTACGTCTTGAGTATGTTGTAAATTATGATAAGTGTATTGGTCAGGAAGCTGTTTTTTGAACAGAGATTCCACAAACTTTTTAGTTTCTTCTAGCAAGGATGTTTGCTGAATCATAAAGGGCAACAGGTTATATGTATATAAAACATATTTAACGGAAGAAATGTATAGGCTCGTTAAAAGAATATAAATTGTAAGGGCTGATAAAACCTATAAACTCTACGTAAAAACACTAGTTATTCAAAGAAATCTACTGTAAGATTACATTTATTAAAATAAACAGAAGCTGGCACTGTAAATATAGAGAAATGAAAAGATTTTTGTTAAATGTTGTTATTCTCTTTATGCTATATATAAATGTTGCCTGTACCAATTCATCTACAGACCAATCATCAGGTGAAGGAGAACCTTCAAAGGCTTTTCCATATCGCATTAATGAACCCTCGGAAAGATTCTGGCTTCCCTCAGAGCTAGAAGAAATTTCAGGATTAATGTATGTGAAAAATGGGACACTAGGAGCAGTACAAGATGAAAAAGGCATAATTTATATTTATGATACAAAAAATACTGCTGTTATCAACCGGATCAGATTTGGAGCCTCCGGTGATTATGAAGACCTAACCATCGCCCAAGATGCTGTATATCTTGTGCGTAGTGACGGAAATTTATATAAAACCTCGTTAACTGCAACAAATCCGGCAGAGATTGTAGATACGCCCCTTTCTAGTAAAAATGATGTGGAAGGTTTGGCCTATGATGCCGAAAATAACCGCCTGTTACTGACATGCAAAGGTATATCAGGAATAAAAAAAGATGATTCTGGCAACCGGGCGGTATTTGCTTTTGATCTAGCAACCAATACACTCCAACCGGAGCCTGTATTTTTACTGCCAGTAAAAGAGGTGAAACAACTAGCTGGGAGTAAAGAAAATTTCCGGCCCTCAGGTATTGCTATTCATCCAGTAAGCGGATCAATCTACATCCTGGCTTCGGTAGGAAAAGTATTGGTTGTGATGAATAAAAATGGTAGTATTGAAGCTGTACAGCCACTTCCTGCACGGCATTTCAAACAACCAGAAGGTATCTGTTTTGCTCCTAATGGCGACCTGTTTATTTCTAATGAAGGCAGAGGCAGTATGGCAAGCATTCTCAGGTATAATTTTGCACCATGATGAAGTATTTCCTAGCTATTCTTATTCCGATCTTTGCAATACTATCTTCTTTCAGCTTTGCGCAACAAGCTACTCAGCCAGCTGTTCCGGTAGCTTATACAGTTTATCTGATAGGTGATGTGGGTGCCCCTTCCCTGGAAATACAAGAACCAACGCTTGCCTTGCTGCAAAAACAACTGGAAGCCAGTGATACAGCCAGTGCCGTTATTTACTTGGGTGATAATATTTATCAAAAAGGATTACCAGATTCAGCGGAGAGGAAGCGGAAAGAATCTGAGCAGTACTTGCTGGAGCAATTGAAGATAACTGATAATTTTCCAGGCCAGGTATTTTTTATACCAGGCAACCACGACTGGGCTAGAAGTGGGAGAAAAGGCTGGGAACGGATCAAAAACCAGGAATATTTTGTAGAAAATTATCTGAAAAGGGGCAATGTTTTTCTACCGGACAATGGGTGTCCTGGACCGGTGGAAATTCCATTAGGAGATAGCTTGGTGTTAATTGTACTGGATACGCAATGGTTTATTCACGCCTGGGATAAGCCCGGTGAAGATTCAGATTGTGAAGCCAAAACAGCCGACCAGGTATTGGTACAATTGGATGATATTGTAAAAAGAAATCTGCATAAGCAAATATTAGTCACTTCCCACCACCCCATGTATACGTATGGGTCTCACGGTGGATATTATACAGCTAAGCAACATCTTTTCCCGCTGACTGATTTGAATGAACAGTTGTTTATTCCTCTGCCAGTGTTGGGTTCAATTTATCCTCTATACCGCACACTTTTTGGCGATCCACAAGACACACCTCATCCTAAGTATCGCCTGATGCGCAAATCACTCATAAATATATTTGAGCAACATCCAAGTATTATCCATGCGGCAGGCCATGAGCATACGTTACAACACATTGTACGGGATAGTATGAACTTTATTGTAAGCGGAGCAGGCTGTAAGCAGAGCCATGTAGCAAACGGCAAGTATGCCCAGTTTGCAGATATTGGTGAAGGGTTTGGTAAACTCAAGTACTATGCCAATGGAGAGGTATGGCTGGAATTTTGGAAACCCGAAATGGAAGGGCCAGAGGGTACGTTGGTCTATGCAAAAAAACTCCAATTAGGCCCTTTGAAAGATCAATTAGTAGAAGGAGAGAAATGGCAGAATATAGATCTAACCGATAGTACAGTAACCGTGCAGGCAAGCAATGAATATAAAACAAGCGTTTTAGGAAAAACATTGTTGGGAGAGAATTACCGAGCTATATGGTCTCAGCCAATAAAAGTACCTTTGCTAGATATAGGACAGGCACAAGGCGGGTTAACTATTTTGCAAAGAGGAGGAGGGATGCAGACAAAATCGTTGCGGCTGGCAAATCCGGCAGGCCAGGAATATACTTTGCGATCGATAGAAAAATATGCTAGTGGAGCGGTACCGGAAGCATTGAAAAATACATTTGCCGTAGATCTGGTACAAGATCAAATTTCTGCCTCACATCCCTATGCTTTTATGGTAATACCTACGCTGGCAAAGGCAGCTAATATTTATCATACAAATCCCCGTCTGGTGTATATTCCTGATGATCCCAGACTAGGCAACCAGCGGGCTGCCTTTGCCAATACATTAGCCTTATTTGAAGAGCGGCCAGCCGGCGAAGGAGAAGAGATTACTATTGAAGGGCTCAAAAATGCCAAAAAGCTTTATAGTACTTCCAAAGTGCTGGAAAAATTACAGGAAGATCATGACAACCACATAGATCAGCTAGCGGTATTGCGGGCACGTCTGTTCGATCTGGTGATTGGTGACTGGGACCGACACGATGATCAATGGAGGTGGGCAGGTTTTGATCAGAATAAAAATATGGTATTTAAACCGATACCTCGCGACCGAGACCAGGCCTTTTTTATAAATGAAGGTTTGTTACCTAAGCTTGCCAGCCGTAAATGGATTATGCCTAAAATTCAGGGATTTGGGCGCCGCGTGCGGGATGTAAATACGTTTATGCACAATGCCCGCTATTTCGATAGATCTTTTCTTACAGAACCTTCTTTGGAGCAATGGACGGCCATGGCTGATTCTTTACAACATGACCTAAAAGATGAGGTGATTGCAGCAGCATTACGCCATTGGCCCGAATCTATCTACAAACTATCGGCAGATAACGTAGCAGCAAAACTTAAATCGCGCCGCGATCAACTACAGCGGGAAGCTACCACCTATTATCTGTTTTTGGCAAAGGCCGTAGACATAACAGGCAGTGATAAACGGGAGTATTTTGAGGTAATACGTCTCAATAATAAGCAGACGCAAGTTACTGTTTCTAAAATGGATAAGCACGGTAAACGTGGGGAGGTTGTGTATAGCCGTATATTTAAAAAAGGAGAAACCAGGGAAATTCGCTTATATGGTTTTGGAGGAGAAGATATTTTTCAGGTCAGCGGCCAAGTAAGTAACGGCATTCTAGTGCGTATTATCGGCGGAAATGAGAGCGACCAGATAACGGATATATCAAAGGTAGGGGGGCTTTTTAAAAAGACCAAAGTATATGACACCAGAAAAGGCAATCAGTTATCCCTGAACAGCGAAAGCCGTAACCTGACGTCGGATGATCCGGATATAAATGCCTACGACCGCAAAGCATTTAAATACAATTACATTGGTCCACTAGCTTCTATAGAGTATAATTTAGACGACGGCATATTTTGGGGAGCTGGTGTTTTATACCGCACGCATGGGTTCCGTAAAGAACCTTATGCCATGCAACACAGTTTAATGTTTAATTATGCTCCCCTTACAGCCTCCTACCATCTACGGTACCGTGGTATTTTTACCGATGTAATTGGTAAAATGGACTTGGATGTAGACTTTGACAGAAAGAAACCTAACTATGTAACGAATTTCTTTGGTCTTGGCAATGAGACTCCCTATAGTCTGCCCGAAGAAGGAATTGATTATTACCGTCTTCGCTTCAAACATACCACCTTGAAAACATTGTTACGGTCACAAATTGGAGGCTTTGGCACCGTATATTTCGGTCCAACGTATCAGAGTGTAGATGTGGAAAGCACGCCAGGCAGGTTTGTTTCTGATTTTTCTCGAAATGGGTTAAAGCCTGATAACTTTGAAGAAAAACATTATGCTGGTGCCAATGTAGGCCTATTGTTAGATAAACGTGATAATACCCAAATGCCTACAGAAGGCATTGTACTAGGCGTAGATGCTAATCTGAACAAAGGAGTTAAGCCAACCGCAAATGATTTTGGGCAAATTTATTCTTCCCTGGCCTTATATTTTACGTTCCGGGTACCTGCCCAAATAACTATGGCCACCAGAGTAGGAGCCGGACGAAGTTTTGGGAATTACGAATTTTTTCAAGCCCAGGTATTAAGTGGCAATACTAATCTGCGGGGCTTCCGGAAAACCAGGTTTGCCGGAGAGAGTAGTTTCTTTCACAACTTTGAGCTACGGATGAAGTTATTTAGTTTCCGTTCGTACCTTTTTCCAGGGCAAGTAGGATTAATTGGATTTAACGATTTAGGTAGAGTATGGCTGGATGGAGAAGCTTCTGCTAAATGGCATCATGGCTACGGTGGTGGGATATATATTGCCCCGCTTAGCAAAGTAGTTTTATCAGCAATGGTAGGTTTTTCGCAGGAAGAGGTTTTGCCTTTAATAAAAGCAGGTTTTCTATTCTAATGCCGGCTCATAAATTTCCTGGGCGGCACAGCAAACAAGCTAAAACTAATTAAGGAAGCATGATTTAGCTGGTTTTGGATAAGTGCATGGCGGGCCGGGCCCATCTTATTGGACAAAGTGAAGTTAATGTTAGATTGCATACCTGCTTCCAGGCTAAACCAGAGCCAGTCGTGTATTTCCTTTTCTAAGCTTATTACATACCGGACAGCCGCCCGCCGCAAAAATAGATCTTGCTGAGGCAACGCAGCATTTCCAAAATTTATCCGGTAACGTGCGCCGTTCAGTTCTGTAGAGGCATAAAGCAATGTCCGGTCATTAATTGTGTAGCGCAGCTTTACTTTAGAAGGTAGTAAGGCTTCCACCCCCCAATTCTTTGTGAACGTATGATTATAGGAGATTACTGGAGAAATAAGATTGCGGCCAAAAATATTGCCATAGGTAAATCCTATACCATACGATAAGTTTTCATTTCTCTTCCAACCAAAAACCGGAGCTATATTAAACTGCAAAAAATTAGTTTTTGAATAGTTATTCATCTGGTAGTCTCCGTTCAAATCGCCGCTGAGCCGTAACAATATGTATTTATTTCCACGCAGAGGCTTTACTACATACAAAGCTCCGCCAATGGTCTGCAAAGATTTGTCTTCCATACTACTGAACAAGGGAACATCCGTGGTAGGTTGTTCCGGTTTTTCGAAGTAATAATTTTCTTTGGAGTAATGGAAACCAGCAGCTAAAGCAAAACCAGGCTTCGAAACTATTGGTAAACGCATTTTAAATTCCAGGCGGCTACTTGTACCGATCTCTCCATTAGCTACCGTGCCATCTTTGGCGATAGACCGAATGCCATAATCCATCAGATATTCCTGGCGTAATATAATGCCTTTGGTGCGGGGCATACCAATCACACTGGGCACACAAAAGCTAGTGTCTGCAGAATGTGTTTTGCTTATTTGTGCACATACAAGCTGTGTTGTTAGCAAACTCAGTATTACCAGAAATAAGGGCTTCATAGAGTAGAGAAGTATCAGCTAAACATGTACAAGCAAATTTAGTTCCGTTTTAATTCACTATTTTTTTGTTACTAGTTTTCTGTTCAATAAACCTGTTGATTTTTTTGTTTCTCTTTAGTTTTTGTCTTGCGAAATGATTATTTATTTTGATAAATTACTGTACCTAAGTAATTTATTTATGCGTCTGCTTTTATTCCCTATACTATTCCTACTTATGAACTACGGATACGACTCCGACCACTTACGAGATGAAGAACGCAAAGCCAGGCTTGAAAAAACAATAGAAGCCAACCATCGAAACACAAGTAATGAAGCACAGGTTAACTCAGCTCTTTCACAAGCATTAAACAACTATGTAGCTTTTATCAGCTATGCGGCAGACGAAGCCGAATCCATTGTAACTCATTTGCAAACCTATTATGAATCGGCAGAAGCCTGGAAAAAAGGTAAAGCAGCGGCTGTACGGCTTCCAAGGCCTTCAGGTTCACTGGAAGAATATGAGTATCAAAAATCAATAAAGGAGAGCACTAGTCTGGCTGCTGCAGATAGCAAATTGCTAAACCAAAAAGCTCAGGAACTATGGCAATCGCTTGAGAAATTAGACGAGCAGTATAAATCGCTGGAGGTGTATATTCGGTTAGATGAATACAAAGGCGACAAACTGCAACAGGGAGATAAATTACTCATTCAAATGCAGGCACAGCTTGCAGAACTACGTAAAGCTAGCAGCAGTTTATACCAACAAGTATCTAACATCTATCAGAAATCAGCAATTTATCAGGAGTCAAACCCATATCAGCAGGCAGCTAAAACTATGCAGGCCGTACTAGCTGATGAACAAAAGTTATTAGATGCCTGGTCATATAACTTGGCAGAAGAAGTGCCCACAGGTTGGCCTATAGAAGCTTTTCAGCAAAGCATAACCACTGAGGAAAATCGGGCTGCTACGTTTAAACAAAGCCTAAAGAATATAGAATATCCGGCTTCCAGTATGTACACTGGTTTTGGAGAGTCTATACATTCGCTACAAGAAGCCAAACGAAATGCAGTAGATAACTATACGTATCAGGCCAAACAATCGGATAAGCATGGAAATGAGGTTTATAAGAATCTACTGAATTATTATAATAATGATTTGCTTGTAAATTATAACCAGTTTGTATTATATGCGGCACAACAAGGGCAATATTTATTAACAGCCCCTAAGTACATTCCCCTTTTTGAAATACGCACGAAAGGCAGACAAGCAGCAAGCACTGCTCGAACAAAGCCCTTCCGCGATATAGATACGCCAACCTTGAAATTAACTTCGGAGAAAGCACCTATCTCAGCACCTGCGTCTCTTGCCTTAAACCAATACATAGACTTCATCAATGAATCGGTACGGGCTATGCACATGTTACAACTGGGTATGCGAAATTATCAGTCAACAGCGGAGTATGCCAAGGGAAAAGCTTCTTCACAGAACCGGAATGCTATTTATTATTCTCATCAAGATTTTAAAATACCGCTGTCGGCTTATCAGCAAACAATACAAGGAAGCAACACCCTGCCAGCAGGGGTAAAACCTGTTCTGACTACTCAAGCGGAAGTGCTGCTAAATATGCTTAAAGAAATGGATGGATTAAGTGTGGAACTAACAGAATATGCGGCCGGGAAAACATATGTTAATGATCAGTTTCGCCGGTCAGATGAGATTGTAAATAGATATGCCCTGCTATTTGAGCTGTTTGACAAGAAAAAAGAAGCATTGTACACAGATGTGCGGAAAGTTTTTGAAAACTATCCACCAGCCGAGGCTAATAGCCCATGGTATGTATCTGGTAAAGCTTTGTTGCGAGCACTGGATAACGACAGGCAGGGACTAACAGGTGTTAAACTATATATAACAGGCAAAACCCCTACACTACCTGCCACTGATCAGATTACAGCCGATGTCCGTGAACTGATTGCTAAAGAATACACAAATCTAAAGGGATTACAGCGGATTGGGCGTAATAATGGCTTATGTCCCTATAATCCTTATGAAGACCTGGCAGAAAACTCCCGGCAGTTTGCTGAAAAAATAAATACAAGTTCTCAGCCTAGTACATATACCAAAACCATTAATTATGAAGATTTTATCTACTTCTACAATAACCAGTTGGTGTATGAGTACAATAAGTTTTGTGAGTTATCTAAAGTGCCGCTTTTAAAATTTGTTTTACAACCTCATTACTTTGTTAAACAGATAGTGGCTGCAACTCAACCTGCCCAGCCAGTAACTCATACATCAGAAACTACGGTTCAAGCTAATCCCGCTGTTATTGAACAGCAAAGCCCAGCTACACAAACGAGTAGCCCACCAGTACAAAATCCGGTGATCCATACCACAGATACCGTGTATATTGAAAAAACAGTTGAAAAAACGAGGGTAGATACTGTATACATTTCTACGTCTGGTGGAGAAAGTACGGGCAACTCCATGGAGGGATATGCCTACAACAATATGGTGCTGTTGCTAGATGTGTCCGGCTCCATGAATTCGCCGCATAAGTTGCCATTGCTTAAAAAATCAGTAAAAAACCTGTTGCACATGTTGCGTCCGGAAGATGAAGTAGCCATTGTGGTATATTCAGGCAATGCCCATGTGCTGCTGGAACCTACACCAGGCAACCAGATTGATAAGATCAGCCAGGCCATAGATAAACTAAAATCGGATGGTGGTACGGACGGCAATGCCGGAATAAAATTAGCCTACAAGGTGGCCGATAAAAATTACAAACGAGGCGGCAATAACCGCATTATCCTAGCAACCGATGGTGAATTTCCGATCAGTAGCCAGAGTTATGACCTGATAGAGAAGGGAGCCAGAGAAGATATCTACCTTACCGTGTTTTCCTACAGTCCAAAAGAGAGTATTACTAGTAACCTGCAGCGGCTAAGTGAACGTGGCAAAGGCCATTTTGAGCACATTACCCCCGAAAACTCCGATAGCCACTTGGTCCGTGAAGCCAAAGCCAAGCGTGCCCGGTAAACAGTTCTGTGCGTTTATTGGCTTCCGTATGGAACAACCCTGAACCGGTACCGGAGCATGAGACTTTGGGGCAACAGATCGTCTTCAGTCGAAGTTGGGTTAGACCATTCAGACCAGATCATCGTATGTGCTGGCTGCTTAGGTAAGTTCAGCATAAATGTAGCCAGCTGGTCGTGCAGAAATACGCGTACTTCCCATTCTTTCACCGTAAACAAAGTGGTTTCCCAGGGTAAAATAACTAAATCTTCTTCTTTTCTCACGCGTTCCGGGTGAGACAGATTAAAGTTTTCTCCCCCTGTAAACTGAATGTAACAAGCATCTTCAATAGATTTTCCCAGTAGCACAGAAGCAGATGCCCGTAATTCCACTTCGAGTATAGGGCGGCTCTGAGCATATGTAAACTTCTGCGGCTGCCTGTCCAGGTGTATCCACCAAGCTAGTAACCATCCAGCCAATAAAGCTATATCCGCTAGTTGTACATATTTTAGTAAAGAGGCGGAGATAAAACGGTTGGCTACATAATAAAGCAACAATACCCAGGCTACTGCTGCTACCATACCAACTAGGGCACTTAAATAGGCATAGCCTATCACTACATCCGATCCACCTTTTCCAGCCATAGAGGTGGTAAGCCAGGCGAAAAGAAAAAAGGCTACCGGAGCAGTAAGTAAGGCTGTAACAGTAAATGTAAGAGAGCGTTCCATACTAGATTATTGAAATATATCATCTCCAGTCCTTTATAAACAACATAGAGAGCGTCATTAGGCCAAATAAAAAGCCCGGAACAGCAAGAACACACAACAGCAACTTGGCTATAGCCAGGTAATCAATTTTCATCAATCCCAAACTACCAAGGAGTATACCAGCAAGTCCAGCCAAAATCAGCATCCATAAACCTATATTAAAGGAAGATACAGAACCGTCGGTCAGGCCAATTAAAAAGAAGTAGAGAAAGATTAACGCAATGAAGGCATCGAAGCCCCAAAGTATCCAGAAGAATGTCATAGGTGTAAATTGTTTGAGTATGAGTGTTATATTATTGGATACAAAGGTATACCCTTGAATTTTACCTAGTAAATTTTACTGGTAATCAAAAGGTTAACAGGCTTGATGAATTGGTGTACAAAAGGTTATCATACACTATAATTGAGTTGGATGCCCATTTTGCCTTTGGCAAAATGAGGTAAAAAAATAAGTAGATGGTTGGTCCGGGAAATGATAATAAAGTCTGGATGACCCTGCTGTGCAGGCGAATGCTCATGCAGTTCTTAACAGGTAGATACTGCAAAAAATAGGTAAAACAGCTTGTTTACCTTTTGCTTACCTTCTTTTTCTCTTCTTGTTCACCTTTTGCCTACTCTGGTTAATAGGAGATACATCCCCTTGTAGCTTTTCTTTGTGTCAATAATTGTCACCAAAGCATAAGCGCCCTAACATCTATCTATCACCACATCGTACACATGGAAACACTACAACTTGCCCCCTCACAAACTCAATCTGATATCAAAGCAGACACCGAAATCATTTTACACCGGATTTACAAACACATACTGGCCCAGCCTGTCGGGCAAGACTTTTCTCTATTCGGCGGAGAAATGGGCTTTGCACTTTTTGAACGCTACTACCAGAATCATTTTGGCTTACCGGAAGAGAGCCGTACGTGGGAGCGTATAGAAGCCAGCTTAGAAGCCATAGCAGAAGGAGAGCAGATTCATACATTTGCCGGAGGAGTTGCCGGAATGGCCTGGAGTTTTTTACATCTGGTCAATGCAGGCTTGCTTTCAGGTTTGGAGTCTGATGCACAAAGCATTGTGGAGGACCTGGACGAACCCTTGTTCGCTGCTTCCATGAAGTGTTTGCAGGAAGGAGAATACGACTACCTGCATGGAGGCTTAAGTGCCATGCTTTATTTTCTAGATCGTATGCCCAGTCCCAAAATCCATCAGTACATCACAGCCATGATACTACAACTGGAGAAACTATCGATTCTTAGCCCTTATGGGGGCATTACCTGGCTTTTTCAGAAACATGGCCATCGTACACCAGGTGATACTCCGGAATATAATCTTAGTCTGTCGCATGGAGTAGCTAGTATTGTGGCTGTGCTTGCCTTAGCGTACGAAAAAGGCTATGAGCGGGAGCGATGCCACAAACTTATTCATCTGGCTTTGTGGTGGCTGTGGAATATGCGCAATAAACAAGATCCATCTATGTTTCCTTACATAGTAACGGATGTTTTGCAGGAGCAGTCCAGCCGTCTGGCCTGGTGTTATGGAGATTTAGGCGTAGCCAACACATTTTACTTGGCCGGTGAAAAGCTAGGCTACAAACCATGGAAGGATACAGCGCTGCATACGATATACAAGTCTACGTTGCGCCGCAAATTTGCCGATACTAATGTGCGCGATTCCTGCGTATGCCATGGATCAGCTGGTGTTGTCTATATCTACCATAAATTTACCAAAGTTTCCAATAACCCCATTATTCGTTCTGCTGCCCAGTACTGGTTAACAGAAACACTGCAAAGAAGCTTACCAGAGACGAAGGAGGCAGTATATCTGCAATTAATGCCCAGTAAGGAAGGATTTATACCTTATGAGAATCTAGGATTATTGGAAGGCGAAACAAGCATTGGGATGGTTATGCTCTCCATGCTGGGCGCACCCACCAGGTGGGACCGTTTATTGCTACTCTCTTAAGTAGTTTTGGTGTAAGCTACACCAAAACGTAATCTAACTCCATACATTACCTGTTCCCCTTTTCAGCATATGAGTTGAAAAGGGGTATTTTTTTGTACCAAAGCTAATCTGTTTTGCACCGTCAGTGTTGCTCAAACCAACTTGCGTATACTGTGTGAGTAATACACTTTAAACCTTTATCACCATTCGCATCAGCTATGCAGTGATAGAATAGCCGTAACACCTTAATTATAGTACATTATTATCTATAGTACATTTCTTTTATTATCACTCCAACGCAGGAGAAAAGTCTTGCATAATCTTGAATTTAATAGGTGAGATCTTTCATATGACAGTGGTTATCAATAATTTATAGCTCAAGAGTGTCGGGCTAATCTAATACACAGGATAATAAAAAATCTACCGTAGCTATATTCCTTAATATACGCATAGAGTATTCCTTTTTGTAGTGGTAAGGCTCTATAACCTTATTCATTTGGCAATAAACCTGTGACTTTTCAAAATTTGACAGAATTATATTTAAAATGTGCTGATGATCAATATTAATAGGTAGTGGTCAACTTGAGAGAAAATACAATGTCGGCTTACCCTTGCGTTCGAATAACTAATCACCTGCTAATCAAGAATAGTCTAAGGGATGCTATAGATAAGAGAATCCCAGACAATCAAACGTAGTTTTCCATCCATTCGGTGGGAATTTTGCTACGGCTGCCTAGATTTAAGACTTCGTTGGCCTCTAATGGATTGGATAAATAGTATTTTTCTGATTCCTGTACATCTTTGGCCTGTCTATAGATTTTTTCGGTCCAATATTTTTATATTTCCTCCTTTGACTACCCCATAGTTCAACAGTCGGGAAATTTTTTCATGAAAGATTTATCAGAAGTACCTTAGTATATATCAGATTCTTCTCATTTTTTTCCAAATTCCTTCGTCAGAGAATAAAAAACCCAAGAAGTGAAAAATATATAGGAATGCTCTTTTTGATGAATTTAGGAGGATTTTTGCCTATGTGTTCACCTTCTGTTACCGATGTTTACAGCCATGTATACTGGGTGTATACTCATTTTTTTCGTAGCGTTCACCGTTTGTATACCCGTAAAAATTGACTTGGGGGCAGACGATGTGCTATGTTTGTCCCATCAAAACGACAACAACACAACCACACAGGGAAAGCCGAAAACCTGAAAATAGAGTAGGTAGAAAATATAACTTAACTAATAAAACATTTAATAAACAACAAAACATTATGAAAAAACAAGTAAAAAAGATCACCCTGAAAACTGACAAAATTGTAAATCTATCTAACGCACAGGCACAAAAGGTGCAAGGCGGTAGGCCAGTGCTTAGCCATACTGAATTAGAAGGCACCTGCACCTGTCCGAAAATTTATAGGATGCACAAACCATTTTAGGAAGATTCTTCCTTGGCCATTATTCAGCAACAAGGTAAAGTCAGCTGAAAACCTGTAACAGAATAGGCAAACAACAAATCATCTAACATAAAACACAAGCTCTCTAAACAACAAAACACAAAAAACAATCATGAAAAAGCAAGTAAAGAAAATCACTTTGAAGACTGACAAAATCGTCAACTTATCTAATGCACAAGCTCAGCAGGTAGTAGCCGGTGCCAGACCTTCCGGTAACACAACCAAATGGGAAAATACAAAACCAACCTGCTTGTAATTAGGCATTAGGGGTAGCCGAAAACCTGGCAACAGAGTGGGCAAACACAAACTCTCTTACACAATAACTCTTTGAACAAATAAAACTATGAAAAAGCAAGTAAAGAAGATCTCTTTGAAAACTGACAAAATTGTAAACCTGTCTAACGCTCAAGCTATGAATGTACAAGGCGGAAAACCTCGTGAAACTGCGGCTTCTTGCCAAAATGCCAATACACTTTATACTTGTCCGGGCTACTAGTCTACTAGGGGTAGCCGAAAACCTACAACAGAGCAGGCAAACAACAAATCATCTAAAACAAAATACAAACAATCACAACTCTTTAAAACAACAAAACACTATGAAAAAGCAAGTAAAAAAAATCACTCTCAAAACAGACAAAATTGTCAACCTGTCTAACACGCAAGCGATGAATGTGAAAGCCGGAAGGGCGCCAGAGTGTCCAACCTCCCGCAAAGATGACAAAACGTATTATTCCTGTCCTGGCTACTAGTCCACCAGGGATAGCCGAAAACCTGTAACAGAGTAGGTAAATTTTAAATCACTTAAAACAACAAAACACAAAAAACAACCATGAAAAAGCAAGTAAAAAGAATCACTTTAAAGACTGACAAAATTGTAAACCTGTCTAATGCACAAGCTCAGCAGGTAGTAGCCGGTGCCAGACCTTCCGGTAACACAACCAAATGGGAAAATACAAAACCAACCTGCCTGTAATCGTCATCAGGGGTAGCCGAAAACCTGACAAAAGAGTAGGCAAATTTTAAACTAGCAGTAGTAGTTGCCAATCTTAGCCATATACTAAGGATTCTTCTTCAAATATCAGTATATAATAAAGAAGGATCAGCATATTTGCTTACTTCAGATTGTAAAGCAAACAGACCTTGTATACCTGTAAAAGTGCCATTTTAGCAAAATTTAGGGTAATTTCTACGCTTATGTTCACCTTTAGTTACCTTCTTTTCAGTGCTGTTCACTGTTTGCATACTCCTATTTTACTGGCGGTTCACCGTTTGTATACTCCTAAAAATTGACTTAAGGGTGGGCAGTGCAGTATGTTTGTATCATCAGACGGCAACAAAAAGGAGCACACAAAATCAGTAGTAAACAACTTAACAAATAAGAAACAGACCATCTAAACGACAACATCATATATGAAAAAGCAAGTAAAAAAGATCACCCTGAAAACAGACAAAATTGTAAACTTAACAAAAAGCCAGAGCCAGCATGTAGCCGCCGGCAGAGGTTCAGATATCACTGGCTTCTGGTATTGTGTAATCACTACAACAAAAACTATTTAATACCTAAATAATATAAAATACCTGCATCCAGGTTATAGTACTCGTCCTAAGCATCAGCCAAAAGCTACCCATTACTAACTTCAGACGAGCAAGTATCTTCTTATTTCAATAGCATTTACAATTAATTAATAAGGTTACGATGTACCAAACAACAGCGGAGGCGGAGCTGTGTCCGTTGACCACGCCCCGCTGCTGTTTTATTTCCACATCGCTAACCTATTTATGAACAGTTCAGCGTACCATTTTCGCATACCCATCCATCATCGAACCTTATGAAAACGACATCTTTTGGACAAGCCTTTGTGCGCGTCCCTCTGGCTGGCTACTCAGCCATTGAAAATCTTGACTGGGCTACTTTAGCAGCCCAACTACAAAATCCGGCTTTTTTAGAAGCTTTATTCATTGCTTCTCCTTCCCTCTATGAGGAAGCCATCAAACTGGATCTGAGTAAAGAGCCGGATGATAAAAACCGCAAGGTAATTTACTCTCTAATCAAATACTTATCCCGCTATGCTACCCGCTGTACGCCTTTTGGCCTTTTCAGTGGGTTTTCTACCTTACCCATTGATACCAATTCCACACAGGTATTCATTAAAACCGGAGAAGGAATTCGCAAAGTGATCCGCCTGGACATGAACTACCTGTGTGCTTTAGCGCAAGACCTGGAAAAACATCCGGCAGTAAAACCTTATCTGCATTTTTACCCTAATTCTAGTCTCTATGAGATTAACGGGCAATACCGCTATGTGGCGTATCAGTATAATGCAGCAAATATGCGCGTGCACCACCTAAGCAGCGCCGAAAAAACACCCTATCTGGATACCTTATTTGAAAAAGCACATGCTGGGGCTCGTATCAGCGAGCTGGAAACAGCTATACTAGGAGAAGAGGTAACTGCCCAGGAAGCCCAGGCGTTTGTAGCCCAGGTACTCGACTCCCAGCTGCTAGTGAGTGAATTAGAACCTTCATTGACTGGGGAAGATTTCCTTTTGCAAATTATTGCTACGTTAAATAAAGTGCAGGCGCAATTTCCTTCCAGGGAGCTAGAGACAATTATCGCTTTGCTTAGCGAAGTAAAGGCGGATTTAAAGCGCCTGGAAACGGAGGGACAGACTCATGGCACCGGAAAATTTATAACAATCGAGCAAAAGCTGTCTGTGCTGCCAACCCCTATTAACCGCAAAGCCCTCTTTCAGATAGATACTTACCTGCCAGAAACCACCGGCAGTTTAAACCGGGGCCTCATCAACAAACTCATCGCTAAGATTCCGGCTCTTCTGAAATTAACTCCTCACAGTGAAGGCATAGTAGGCGAGTTCAAGAACAAGTTCATACAAAAATACGAAGATGAAGAAGTGCCTTTAGTAGTAGCCTTAGACCCTGAACTGGGCATAGGTTTCCCGGCCGGAGGAGAGAAAGCTGATCTTTCACCATTGGTTGAAGGCGTACCCATGGGCAGCGAGGGCGCCAGAAGCCGGTCTTTGAGCATTCCTAAAGAACACGACTTTATTGTGCAAAAAGTGGCCGAGGCACAGCTAAGCCGCCAATTCCAGGTTATCCTTTCAGAAGAAGACCTACGCGGCATGGATACTGTTGAACAAAACCTGCCGCTTACCAATACCGCTATGTTTTCGGTGCTACGTGAACAGGGAAAAGAATATATTGTACTTGATACTTTTGGGGGTACTACTGGCACCTTTTTGCTGGGCCGCTTTGGCCACACAGATCCTGCAGTGCTGAATATGTTGCAGGAGATCAGCCGTACGGAAGATGAAGCTATGCCAGAAGCCATCTTTGCTGACATCGTACATCTGCCAGAAGCCCGCACTGGCAATGTAATTATCCGCCCGGCATTAAAAAATTATCAAATTCCGTATCTCGGTAAAGCCTCTGTCGATAGGGAACACCAGATTCCTCTTACAGATCTGTTAATTAGTGTACGTGGTAACTGCATTATCCTTCGATCTAAATCATTAAACAAGGTAATTATACCACGTCTTTCCAACGCCCATAATTTCTCTAATCCAGATTCTTTAGATGTCTACCACTTTTTGTGTGCTCTGCAGTCTCAGGGAGTGCGTACCAGCCTAAGCGGCGTACTGAGCAGCTTTAGTTCCCTGTTTGTATTTACACCTCGTATTGTGCTCGAAAATATTATTCTTGCCGAAGCCCAGTGGAATTGCCGGGCTGAACAGCTAAAAGAAGTAATAACTGCGGCAAAGAAAGGAAAGTGGACAGACCTGAAAGCGCAAATAGACCAGTGGCGGCAAAAGTACCAGATTCCGCAGCATATCTGCTTAGTAGACTTCGACAATGAGTTATATATAAATTTAGAAAATCAGTGGTTAACCGAAACGTTCGTTCATGAGATAAAAGCAAGGGAGACTTTTACGATTAAAGAATATCTATTTAATCCTGGTAATGCAGTTGTGGAATCAGAGAAAAGCAAGCATAGCAACCAGTTTGTGGTGGCTTTTCAGAATCAGCCCGAAAAAGTAGCAAAGCCAGTACAACCTAGCACTGCTTCAGCTGCTTCCCAGGAAGAAGTAGCCCGTAAGTTTTTCTCTGGCTCCGAGTGGCTTTATTATAAAGTATACACCGGCGTCAAAACGGCTGATAACCTGCTAACCAACGTGCTCTATCCACTTTCCGAACGCTTCAAAACAAAAGGATGGATAGACAAGTTTTTCTTTATCCGCTATGCTGATCCTTCACAGCACTTCCGTTTCCGCTTCCACCTAACACATCCCAAATATACTGGCAAAGTAATCGGAGAATTGCACAAGCACTTGGCACCTTACCTGGATAGCAAAGCTGTTACAGCCATTGTTAACGACACGTATAACCGGGAGCTGGAACGCTATGGCAAAAACTCCATAGATGCGGTGGAAGAGTATTTCCATACCGATAGCCAGACGATTCTGCAATTTTTAAGCATGATTGAAGGGGCAGAAGGGGAAGAGTGCCGCTGGCGCTTCGGCATGCAAATGCTCAATGATTTACTCAACCTGTTTGGCTTTGATCTGAAACAAAAATTAGACTTTACAGAGCTTAATGCTATGTATTTCGGCAAAGAGTTCGGCTACAATCAGGACTTGAAAAAGAACCTGGACGCCAGATACAAAGAGATTGAAGCCGCTATCGTGGAGCTCTTCGCAGAAGCAAATGAAGAACATCAATTCTTCTATCAGTTGAGTCACCAACGCAGCAGCCAGCTTGTGGATTTTGCCCAGAAGATACAATCTTTGTCGGCACAGGGAGAGCTACAGATTTCAATTCAAAGTCTGCTAGGAAGCCTCATTCATATGAATGTGAACCGGTTATTCCGCAGTCGTCAGCGGTTTGTAGAGTATTCACTCTATTATCACCTAAGCAAGTATTACCGCATCCAGTATGGCCGCACAGTATTAGCAGTAAAGAAAAGTCAACCTCAAGTAGCCACTGTTTAAATTCCTGGGAACCATGACTAATTTTCTTAAAACCATTGTTGGCGGGAAGATGAGCCCTTATGCGTTGATGGACACTTTTCCTCACATCAGCCAGGGTGCTTCTATGGACTGTGGTCCTACCAGCCTTGCGATGATATTCCGCTATTATGGGTCGGAAAACATACAGTACATACTCACCAGGCTGAGCGAAGTTACAACAGAAGGTACCAGCTTGTACGACCTGATGTCTGTATCGGAGAGCTTCGGTTTTAAAGCAGAGGGCTACGAACTGGATTATGAGTACCTGCAAAAAATTCAACTGCCCTGCATTGCGCATTACGACGGACAACATTTTGTAGTCGTGTATGAAGCCACCGACAGCTATGTGCGGGTAGCTGATCCGGCCTTTGGCAAGGCCCGCTACACCCGCGAGCAATTCACCAATAAGTGGAGTGGGGTAGTGCTGGAACTCAAACCAACCGACAAATTCAAGGAAAATACAGAGTTAAAGGAAGCAGCAGCCAAGCACAAAGAAGAGAAACACTCTATTTTTAAGCAGCTGTACTTGCCCATTATCAAGGAAAATAAAAAGGTGCTGCTCGAAATTGCTCTTTTTTCCCTCTTGCTGGAGCTAGTAGGCCTGGTGTTGCCCCTGTTCACGCAAACCATGCTCGACAATGTGCTCATCAACCAGAACAAGAAACTGCTAGTGGGTATTCTAGTAGGCTTGATGCTCGTATTTGTGGTGCAGGTGGTGCTCACTTATACCCGCAGCATGCTGATGGTACATTACCGATTCCGATTTGAGATGGACTTTATGAGTAAGTTTTTTGAGCGGTTTATCTCCCTAAAGCAGAAATATTACGACAACCGCAAGCGGGAGGAGTTTATGTCCCGCTTTCAGGAAGGAGTAGGCATCCGGCAACTAACCAACCCAGTGATTATCCAGAACTTTCTGGATGTACTGTTCATGATGGTGTATTTTCCGGTGCTTATTTGGTTTAACAGTTCCCTTGGCTTTGTTGCGCTGGGATGCTTCTTAGCTTATTGCGTTACTACAGTCTATTTTATTCCTATCGTTAAAAACCTCCGGTCCAAAGTCTATCACAAAAATCAGGCATCCCTGGGCGGCTTTCTGGATGCACTGTTAGGTATAAAAACGGTAAAATTGCTCTCCCTAGAAAAATATAAACTGTCTCGCTGGAAGCATATTCATCGAGAGTCCATCAACTCGGTAATGGACGATGAGCAGAAGCAGATCCTGATTAACTCCATCCAACGGCTCATTTTTATCTTTTCCCAAGTGGCCATCTACTGGCTGGGCGCTTACCAGGTATTCACTTCTCAGTTGAGTATTGGGCAGTATATGGCTTTTACCTCCATCTTTATGACTCTGATGAATTCAATAAACAGTGTAAGTATGCTCTGGATGATGGTTACGCAGCTGAGTGTGAGTTTTGAAAAAGTAAATGAGATTTTCCTAGAAGAAAAGGAGGAGACAGATGTGCAAGGAAAATCACACAAGTTTTCTGATGACGTGATCCGTTTTGAGAATGTATCCTTCAAATACAACCGGAAAGACGAAAAGTATATTCTGAAAAACCTGAACTGCGAGATACGTAAAGGTGAACGCATCGGTATTGTAGGCCGTAACGGAGCCGGGAAATCAACCTTTGTGAAGCTGCTTATGAACCTGTATCCAGATTACGACGGCAACATTTGGTGCGATGGTACAGAATTGCGGCAGGTACATCCCAAAGTCTTGCGCAAACACGTACATATGTTCCCGCAAGAGACCTACATCTTCAATGACACTATCAAGGAAAATATCCGTTGCGCTAACCTGTCGGCTAGCACCGAGCAGATTGTAGAAGCTGCCCAACTGGCAGATCTGCACAACTTTGTAAAGTCGAATCATCTGGGCTATAACCATATGGTGGGGAATTTCGGCAGTAACCTGTCTGGTGGACAAGTATTGAAAATTGGTTTTGCCCGCTTGTTTGTTACCAGTCCTGAGCCAGATGTGATTATTCTGGATGAAGCCAGTAGTGCCCTGGATGTGGAAACTGAGAAAAAAATCCTGGAGAATATCTATGAACGGTATGCTGGCAAAACCATCATTTCTATTGCCCACCGCTTACATACGCTTAAGAATGCCGACCGTATCCTGGTGTTTGACCAGGGAACCATTGCTGAGCAAGGCAAACACCAGAGCCTGTTGGCACAAAAGGGCATCTATTATGATTTCATGAAAACCTATGTAAACTATTAATCCTATGATACCCACTGATATCGAATATACCCTGGTAGATACTCAAGTGTCTCCTACAGATGGATTAGCTAAACAAATACTTCCTACTAGAACCGGGCTCTCCATCCTTGCTGATCTGTCGGAAAAACAATACGAAGAGTTATACCATGTGGATGATGCGCCCATTGCTGATGTACGGCAAAAAGCTTTGAGCCGAATGGGATGGTGGGCCGTTTTTCTGACCATTACCGGTACCATCGCTGGCTGCCTCGTGACGTTTCCGGACATGATTCAGATTCCATTTGTAGTCAAATCCCAAGTTTCGGAAGAAATCTACCGGTTTCCTTCCAGCGTATACATTGAAAAAATATTGGTAAAAAGTGGGCAGGTGGTAGAGACCGGGACCCCTATTTTAGAAATAAGTGCACCAGATATTGCTGCCCTAGTAAACCAATATACACTTGCCCAGGCTAGGCTAAACAGCTTTCAAAGCCACAAAAGGCTCTCTTTAGAAAATGAACAAACTATTCTGCAAATTAACATAGAGAAGATAAAAGAAGACATCCGGTTGAAAGGTGTGCAGAAAGAAGGAGTGGAAAAGAAATGGGCAAGTGAGAGGATAAAGCTGCAATACGAAGTGGAAGAGGCCAGGCGGATTTATGAGGCCAATGAACAAATTTACAAAACCGGAGACATTAGCAAAAATGACTTGCATGGGTTGAAAGCAAACCTGTTACGGGCAGAGCAAGGGTATACAACAGCATATCAAAACTACCTGAGTGAACACAGCACCTTGCAGCAAGGAATAATTTCTGGTCAGCTGGAGGTAAATAGTCTGGATAAGCAGATTGCCAAAACCAGTAATGATCTCAACCTGGAAGCTGAGCAGTTACAAAGTTCTCTTGCTTCCATCACTAAGCAAATTGAAGGTACGTTTGGCGCATTTGAAATTACAGCAACGCACCACTTGCTATTGAAAGCACAAAAGAGCGGCAAAGTATCGTTTGTGTTTGAAGGAGAAAAAGAAGCTGTTCCTGGCACTATTCTACTGAAATTGATTGTAAAAGATGCGCCTTTGTATGCCTATGTACAAGTAAACTCCTCCCAGATAGGTAAAGTAAAAAAAGGCCAGCCAGTAGTGATGAAGCTGGATGCTTATCCGGTGTATGAGTGGGGAAGTGTAGAAGGCATAGTGGAAGAAGTATCGCTGACACCAGATGAAAAAGGAATGTTCAATTTGCGGGTGCAGATCACAGATTATAATAGACTTCAACAATTAGTACGCATTGGCATGCAGGGAAGCGGTAATATTATTTTCAATGAACGTACCCTCTTTGGCTATATATTTATAAAGTTCCAGAAAGTGGCCAGTGATCTTACTCAGTAGACGCTTCAGGCATCTTTCTATAAGTAGCCTTTTCTCAATCTATCTACATACTTTCCAAGCTTCTGCTGAAGGTAGCTGTATCTCATCAGCCAGCTTTAAGCAGAAGCTTTGTTTTTAGTCAGGTAGCATACGGTATAGAGAATTTTCAAAAAATCCTTGGAATTATCATAATAAATTCAATATTTACTTATTGAGTATCAATCACCTACTGATGCATAACTTCTGTTCATGCACTTACCTAATAATATGGCTGTATGAATCCTACCAATACCAAAGATCCGGAGTATTACCACAAAGTGGTAGACTGCCAGTATGCTTGCCCGGCACATACCCCAGTTCCTGAATACATCCGCCTAATAGCTGCCGAAAAATACACAGAGGCCTATATGATCAACTGGGAATCCAATGTATTTCCCGGAGTTCTGGGCCGTACCTGCGACCGTCCTTGTGAACCTGCCTGCCGCCGGGGTAGAGTAGAAGAAGAGCCAGTAGCCATTTGCCGCCTTAAACGGGTAGCTGCCGACAATAAAGGCGATGTAAAAAGCTATATGCCTCAGGGGCCTTTTATACCCAATGGTAAAAAAATAGCTTTAATTGGTGGCGGACCTGCTTCCCTTACAGTTGCCAGGGATCTGGCACCTCTGGGCTATGAAATCCATCTGTTCGATGAGCAAATAAAGGGTGGTGGCATGATGCGAAGCCAGATTCCGGCTTTCCGCTTACCAGAGACAGTATTGAATGAGGAAGTAAATTATATTCTGGACATGGGTATCCACACACATTTTAAAACCTATGTAAATAGTTTAAAAGACGTGCTAGGAAAAGGATATGATGCTGTGTTTGTAGGAACTGGCGCTCCCCGGGGCCGCGACTTAAGTAATCTGCCTGGAAGAAAAGAGGGAGCAGCTAACATACATATTGGAATAGAGTGGCTGGCTAATGTAGCTTTTGAACATATTCATTCGGTTGGCAAAAAAGTAATTGTGCTTGGAGGCGGTAATACGGCTATGGATTGCTGCCGTACTTCCCGCCGGTTAGGGGGAGAACAGGTTAAAGTGGTTGTACGTAGTCCGTTTAAGGAGATGAAAGCTTCGCCCTGGGAAAAAGAAGATGCAATGCATGAGGATGTACAAATTTTTGAAAATCATGTGCCGCTCAGCTTTGAAGTGCAACATGGCAAACTCATCGGGATGCGGTTTGAAAAAGTACACCCCGTATACGATACTCAAGGAAAACGTCAGTTGCTACCAACAGGCGAACCCGATGTGTTTATAGAAGCAGATGACGTACTGGTTGCCATAGGCCAGGAAAATAGCTTCCCCTGGATTGAACGCGATTTAGGTCTAGAGTTTGACAAATGGGCGATGCCTATAGTAAACCAGGCTACGTATCAGTCTACATTACCAAATGTATTTTTTGGCGGCGATGCGGCTTTTGGGCCTAAAAACGTCATTACGGCGGTAGCCCACGGACATCAGGCAGCCGTATCTATAGACCTATATTGCCAGCAAAAAGATTTGACCAACAGACCAAGACCGTTTACCAACTTGATTAGCCAGAAAATGGGTATTCACGAGTGGAGCTACGATAGCTTTGTAGCCGCCGATCAACGGTTTGTGGTGCCTCAAGCAGAAAAGACAGAGACTTTAAGAGACCGCCGAAAAGAGGTAGAATTGGGTTTTGATAAACTTACTGCCTTCAAGGAAGCACAGCGTTGCCTGAACTGCGATGTGCAAACTGTATTCACCGAAAACCGCTGTATCGAGTGTGATGCCTGCATGGATGTGTGCCCTACCTCGTGCATTACATTTACTCCCAATGCCGAAGAACCTGACCTGCGGATGCAACTGCTGGTGCCAGCCGAGAATACCACACAGGATTTGTTGGTTTCTGCACCTTTGGCGACAGGGCGGGTAATGGTAAAGGATGAAGATGTATGCCTTCATTGCGGATTATGCGCGGAAAGGTGCCCAACCTCTGCCTGGGATATGCAAAAATATTTTTATAGTGTGGCTAAAGCCGGATGTAAGTAGCTACGGATAATTTGTAGTGGTCCAGATTGAAATACTAGAAACTAAGTTTGATATACTCCTGGCTCAATTTTAATGATGAATAATAAAATTAATGATTTTGTCGTACGCTTTGCCAATGTAAATGGTACAGGTTCGGCAAGTGCCAACTTCCTTTTTGCTAAATCTATTTTCCGGATGGGCATTCCGGTAACACCCAAAAATATTTTTCCATCTAATATACAGGGCTTACCTACCTGGTATGAAGTACGCATAAGTGAAAAAGGCTACCTCGGCAGGCGTGAAGGCATAGACCTAATGGTGTGTGTAAATCCGCAGAGCATGGCTCAGGATGTAAAAAGTGTGAAACCAGGCGGCTATTTTATGTATGATAGCACAAAAAAACTGCCTGTGGAATATATACGGCCTGATATCACATATCTTCCTATTCCGCTTATGGAAATATGTAATGCAAATTTTACAGAACCACGTCAGCGTCAATTGTTCAAAAATATTATTTATGTAGGTGCCCTGGCTCAGTTGCTGAGTATAGAATTTGGAGTATTGCAGGATTTATTGTCGGAGCAGTTTACTGGCAAAGAAAAGCTTATTGCCCCTAATGTTAAATCCCTGATGTTAGGGATAGACTATGTAAAAGCCCACTTTGAGTATCCATTAGCTATTCACCTGGAACGGCGGAATCTGGTAGGTGATTCCATTATGACGGATGGAAATTCTGCCTGTGGGTTAGGCGCCATTTATGGAGGTGCCACAGTTTGTGCCTGGTACCCCATTACCCCTTCTACATCTGTGGCAGAAGCTTTTGAAAGTTATGCCAATGAACTGCGGATAGATAAAGAAACCGGTGAAAAAAAGTTTGCTATTGTACAGGCAGAAGATGAACTGGCTGCAATGGGTATGGTAATAGGGGCTAATTGGAATGGCGCCCGGGCATTTACAGCTACCAGTGGTCCTGGCGTATCGCTGATGAACGAATTTCTGGGCTTAGCTTATTTTGCCGAAGTACCTGCTGTACTCATAGATGTGCAACGGACTGGCCCAAGTACTGGTATGCCTACCCGTACGCAGCAGTCTGATATTCAACTCGCAGCTTATGCCTCGCATGGCGATACTAGGCATATTTTACTATTTCCAGCTACCCCTAAGGAATGTTTCGAGATGACCGCTGAAAGTTTTGACCTGGCAGAGCAGTTGCAAACTCCTATCATTCTTATGACTGACCTAGATCTAGGAATGAATGACCACATGAGTGCTCCTTTTGAATGGAATGATTCACGTAGCTACAAACGTGGCAAAGTACTTACTGCCAATGAGCTGGAAGATATAGGACGTTTTGGCCGCTACCTCGATACCGATGGAGATGGTATTACGTACCGCACGTATCCAGGTACACATCCGACAAAAGGTGCTTTTTTTACCCGTGGTACCTCCCGCGACGAATATGCTGTGTATACAGAAGATGGTGCTGCTTACAAGCGTAACATGGACCGGTTGATGGTAAAGTGGAATACAGCCAAAAAAATGGTGCCGCCCCCACAAATGTACCAGGAAACGAATCAGAGCAACTTAGGAGTTATTTTCTTTGGCACGTCTACTTATTCGGCTGAGGAAGCTATGGATCAATTAGCCAGTGAAGGTACCATTCTAGATGCTATGCGAATAAAATCTTTTCCTTTCACCAAAGCTGTAGAAGAATTTGTTCATACGCACACTACATTGTTTGTAATTGAACAAAACCGCGATGCCCAAATGCGTGGCCTACTAATGGTGGAGTTGCAAATTGACCCAGCTAAGTTGATTTCAGTATTAAATTACGATGGTATGCCTATTACTGCACATGCCATTGCCAACCAGATTTCCAAATACCTTTTACCTATTACACCTAAGCAAAATGAGCTACCTGCGTCCGTTATTTAGGCATCCGAAACTGCCGACTAATAAAATTGGCTATACTAAAAAGGAATATGAAGGGGCATTATCTACCCTTTGTGCTGGCTGCGGACACGATAGTATCAGTGCAGCTATTGTTCAGGCATGTTACGAAATGTCTATTGCTCCGCATCATGTAGCAAAATTATCGGGTATCGGTTGTTCATCCAAAACGCCTACTTATTTCTTAGGTAATTCCCACGGATTTAATTCTGTTCATGGCCGGATGCCCTCTGTTGCTACAGGAGCTAATATGGCTAACCGCGATTTGGTGTATTTTGGTGTTTCCGGAGATGGCGACACTGCCTCTATTGGGATGGGCCAGTTTGTACACGTTATTCGCCGGAATCTGAATATGGTGTATATTGTGATGAACAATGGCTGTTATGGCCTTACCAAAGGACAAGATTCGGCTACCGCTGATGAAGGCTCCAGAAGCAAAGCTGGTTCGGTAAATCCTTTTCAGGCTATAGATTTAGCTAGTCTGGCAGTAGAATTAGGAGCTACTTTTGTAGCCCAGAGTTTTAGTGGGGATAAACAACAGCTTATTCCACTTATCAAGGCGGCAATCCATCATAAAGGGTTTGCTTTCATTAATGTGGTCTCTCCTTGTGTTACATTCAACAATAATCCTGGTTCTACCAAATCGTATGATTATGTACGAGAGCACATAGAAGCAACCGCTACGGTAGATTTTGTTCCAGAAAAGAGAGAAATAACTGCTTATTATGATGAAGGTACGGATAAGCTAGTAACTATGCATGATGGAAGTTATCTGCATCTGCATAAACTGGCTAAAGATTGGGACCCTACTAACAGAATATCTGCTGCTAGTGCCTTACAAAAAGCGAGAGCCAAGGGAGAAATTTTGACGGGTTTATTATATGTTAATACCGAATTTAAAGACTTACATGCGACGTTGAATACAAGCAAAACACCACTCAACACACTTACTGAAAAAGACTTATGCCCTGGGTCGGATGCGTTAGCAACTATTAATGCAGGGTTGCGGTAATAAAAACACTGCCTGCTATAGATACTTCTATAACAGACAGTGTTTATTCAAATAACGTCCAATACTAGTACTCTGGGAAACTATTTATTTCGTAAGAACCATTTTCTTATTATCTACTGTGTTTCCATCAATAACCAAGTGGTAGATGTAGGTGCCAGGAGTCAGGATCTGGTTAGAAATTTCCACAGCACCTTCATCCATAATTAAGAGTTGTTTGCTGAACACTTCCTGTCCGGTGACAGAATATACTTTCAGATAGGCCGAAGAGGCAGTGGAAGGTACTGAATAACGGATAAGGGTAGACGCACCATAAGGATTAGGCTGATTCTGCCATAGTCTAGCTACTGGATCGCTGCCTGGATTTTGTTTGTTAAGCATCTGTTTAATCTGGGCAAGCTCGCTTTTTAACAGCTCATTTTCAGACTTGAGTTCTTTCACCGCATTAACTAGCATATAAGTAAGGGCATTAGCATCATAGTCAAGGTACTTTTCTTCTTTACCTGTGGTATCTTGGTAGATGAACTCACCAATCATGTGAGGAGCAACCTGCTGAACCTGCTGTGCAATCACGCCTACATATTTTTTATCGGTAGGCAAGCCTGCTTTGCCATTGTAACGGAACCAAACAGGTTCGATGGCCATCACCTGGCTTAGGCCTTCCTGATAAGGTTCTACCTCGTGTTTTAAGTTTTTATCTGAAGCCACTACCCAGCTTCCGCCTCCTGCTTTGGCAGCATCACTGGCGTTTACATGCAAACGATAACTAGGAGAAGTAGTGCCAATCCCTACATTGGTATTAGCAGTAGCGCCGTTAGTGCCATTGATACTGCCTAGCACAAGTTTATTAGAGCCGGTTACACGGGATTTATAACCGATAGCTGTGGTATTGGAAAGGTTATTTACACCGGGTCCAGCCAAATAACCTATGGCAGAGTTACCAAACCCTGATAGATTGCCTGTACCGGCGGATCTGCCTATAAAAGTGTTCTCATAGCCGTTTGTGTTATTATCGCCTGCACTGCGGCCGAGGTATGTATTTGATGAACCTGTTGTGGTATTTAATCCGGCATCTTTGCCCACAAATGCATTAGAATTTCCACTGCTAGTATTGCGGCCGGCATAATATCCCAAAAAAGCATTATCGGAAGCATTGTTATAATAGCCTGCTCCACTTCCAAAAATAGCGTTTCTTGTGCCGGTAGTATTACTTGTGCCTGTTCCGCTTCCAAAAAAGGAATTGCTGGCTCCGGTAGTGTTACTAAATCCCGCAAGGTTACCTACAAATGTATTAGAGCTAGCTGAGGTATTATTCGCGCCGCTAGCATACCCAATGAATGTATTACTTAATCCAGAGGAGTTATCATAACCAGCTCCGCTGCCAATAATTACATTATAGCTACCACTGTTATTGGTATATCCTGCTTTACCTCCTAGAAATACGTTATAAAACCCATTGCTATTGTTGAAGCCTGACTGGTATCCAACAAACACATTTTCGCCAAAGCTGCTGGAAGTAAAATACCCTGCATAGGCTCCTATAGAAGTATTAAAACTAGTAGATTGGTTAGATGCACCTGCATAAAAGCCAAAGGCTGTATTAAGTGAACCCGCTGTATTGTTTGTTCCTGCCCCGTATCCGGCAAATGCATTATAGTCACCAGTAGTGTTATTAGCACCGGCAGAAGTGCCGCTAAAATAGTTACCTGTTTGTGAAAAAACAGAGGATGCAGATAAGGCTACAAATAGAAGGGCAGCCAGACATACGTAAAGATTTGATTTCATAATAATAGATAGGTTTAAGAGGAAAATTAATTACAATATTCAGGGGCAAATGAACTTTTAAATTTTTCTGCATGAATTACAATAATTTCAGCCGTGAATAACCGATTGAAGTATTTACCTCGCTGAAACAGCGAAGAATACAAAACGTCAGAACACCTAGTAGGTGCTCTTTACTATACTTTATTTACTTAAGAAAATTCAGCCTTGGTTTATGCAGGCACACCTGTTCAATTGATTTAAAAAGATTACTGAAAAAGGCCATAGCAGATAACCCATTGGTGAAATGGTAAAGAAATACAACAGTTTACGATCTATAGCCGAAATCACTAAAAGTCAACAGCAATCAGCTGTAAAAATTTTAGGTGCAATAGCTGAAATTTATAAGATGTGGTTAAATAAGTTGCTGTCAGTAAGAATTTTACTTGGGTAATCTTACAAAAAAAATGGCATAACTCAATAAGTAAAATTATATATATTTTGTGCTTTCTATGACTGTAGCGTAGCTTTAACATTGGCGGTTACTATACTTCTATGAAGGCTATGGCCTCCTTAAATCTTATTAAAAAGCACCTAGGATTCCACCCAAACCAGGCCCGAATACTAGACTACAATAGAGAATTTTGTAAACGGGGAGTATTTTAGTATACTTACGTTGATTCTTTACTTATATACCGATATAAACCACTTATACGCTTGAAACTTGCCGCAATTGATATTGGCTCTAATGCAGCCAGGCTACAGATTACAAATGTATTACACGACGGACCTCAAATTCATTTTAAAAAAGTAGAATATGTCCGTTTTCCCCTCAGGCTAGGCCACGATGTATTTACCATTAAAAGAATAAGTCCCGAACGTGAAGAAAAGCTATTGAAACTACTTCATTCTTTTAAGTTGCTGATGGAACTTCACGAGGTAAAAGATTACTACATCTGCGCTACATCGGCCATGCGGGAGTCGGCTAATTGTTCAGAAGTTAGTGCACATGTACAAAGCCGGTTAGGTATGAAAATACATGTAATCGATGGGAGCAAAGAAGCTGAACTCACTAACAAAGCTATTATCACCTATTTATTGCCGGATAAAAATTATATACATATAGACGTAGGTGGAGGAAGTACAGAACTTAACTTATATATTAATAAAGAAAAAGTAGCTGCCAAATCGTTTAAACTAGGTTCTGTAAGGCATTTGGAACACAGCGAATCTCCGGTAACCTGGCGGAAAATGAAAGAGTGGATAGAAGACCATGTGCTATCGGTACAAGGCACTATAACAGCTGTAGGTACTGGCGGAAACATAAGCAAGATTTATGATATGGCGGAAAAGAAAGAAGGCAATGCCATTCCTCGGGAAGAAGTAGTACGGGTGCAAACCTATATTGCCGGCTATACCCTGGAAGAGCGAATAAATCACTTACAACTTAATCCAGACCGTGCTGATGTAATTGTACCTGCCACTGATATTTACCTATCTGCCATGAAATGGGCTAAAGCCACAGAAATTATTGTACCCGATGTAGGCCTCAAAGATGGGATTATTCAAATGTTGTTTGAGAAACATAACCAGCCCCGGCAAATTAAGGCAGCCAACCGTAGCAGTATTTAATTAAAATTCTAACTTTGCAGACTATTTTATTTAAGTAACGAAAGATGCTCCTTGATTTTGAGAAACCTATTGCAGACCTAGAGGCAAAATTGGCAGACATGAAACAGCTGGCACAAGACAAACATGTGGATGTACATACAGCTGTAAAATTTTTGGAAGAAAGCATAATTAAGTTAAAGAAGGAAACTTACCAGAACTTAACCCGCTGGCAACGAGTGCAGCTTTCGCGCCATTCCGACAGGCCTTATACCTTAGATTATATTTATAATATTACCGACCAGTTTATCGAACTGTTTGGCGACCGTACAGTAAAAGACGACAAAGCCATGGTAGGCGGGTTTGGTACAATTGATGGACAAACCTTTATGATTATCGGCCAGCAAAAAGGCCGCAATACCAAGCAACGCCAGCAGCGTAATTTCGGTATGGCCAACCCAGAAGGCTACCGGAAAGCGTTGCGGTTGATGAAAATGGCTGAAAAATTTAATAAGCCCATTATTACCTTTATTGATACCCCAGGCGCCTATCCTGGTATTGAAGCAGAAGAGCGCGGCCAGGGTGAGGCTATTGCCCGTAACCTCAAAGAGATGTTTATGCTCAAAGTACCTGTCATTTGCATCATTATTGGTGAAGGAGCTTCGGGCGGTGCATTAGGTATTGCTATCGGCGATAAAGTATTAATGTTGGAAAATACCTGGTATTCGGTGATTTCTCCTGAATCTTGCTCATCTATTTTGTGGAGAAGCTGGGAATATAAAGAACAGGCAGCAGAAGCTTTGAAACTAACCGCTGAAGATATGATGAAGTTTAAGCTAATAGATGGCATTATTGAAGAACCCCTTGGAGGAGCCCATACGGATATCAATCGAATGTCGCAAACAGTAAAACAGGAAATTATACGGAACCTGGATATACTTAACCAGCTTACACCGCAGGAACGCATTAACCTCCGCATAGAAAAATTCTGTTCTATGGGCGTATATATTGAGTAAAAGCCAGTAGTCAATACATTGTTTTCATGCAGCTTCATACCATAGATACAGGTTTTTTTAAGTTAGATGGCGGAGCTATGTTCGGCGTAGTGCCTAAGTCTATCTGGCAGAAAACCAACCCGGCTGACGAAAATAATATGTGTACCTGGGCTATGCGGTGCTTGTTGATAGAAGATGGAGACAAGCTAATTTTAATTGACAATGGCATAGGTACCAAACAGGATTCAAAATTTCTGAGCTATTATTACCTGCATGGCGAAGCCGATTTAATTTCATCTATTCATAAAGCTGGTTATTCACCTAACCAAATAACCGATGTAATTCTTACCCACCTCCACTTCGATCATTGTGGAGGTGGGGTACAATATAATGCTAGCCGGACAGGGTATGAGCTTACGTTTAAAAATGCTACATATTGGACGAATTCTTCGCACTGGCAATGGGCTACTTATCCCAATCCACGTGAAAAAGCCAGTTTTTTAAAAGAAAACTTGTTGCCTATGCAGGAAAGTGGTCAGCTGCATTTTGTAGAAATAGATAAACCGTCCCCCTTTACACATATAGATTTTATTTTTGTGGACGGCCATACAGAAAAAATGATGCTCCCAAGAATTAATTATCAGGGTAGAAAAATTCTGTTTGTAGCCGATCTGTTTCCCTCCATGAGCCATGTTCCTATTCCCTATGTAATGGGTTACGACACCAGGCCCTTGCTGACTATGGAAGAGAAAACAAACGTACTTCAACAGGCAGCCAATGAAAACTATCTCCTGTTTTTTGAACATGATCCCTATACTGCTTGTGCTACTGTAATACTTACTGAGAAAGGTATTCGTGTTAAGGAAAAAGGGCAATTGACTAATTTCCTCTCATAAGTAGGCTTCCTGCTAGCTTATAAATACTCCCCTCAGCTAGACTTATTTTCATTTTTTACGTGTTTATAAACATAGAAACCATAGTTGTTTTACCTCTATATCTAAGGAAGTTTTCATAATAAAGTTAGCTTACCTTCTTTCATTTACCTATCTCTCTATAACCGGCATGATACAGATTTGAAAGAATGAGTTAAATAGCTAAGACTACTTTGGATGCTCAATACCTTTTTAGGTTAGGTAACAACATTAATAAAACGTAACAAAATAACCAATGAAAATAGGACTCGCGTTATCTGGGGGGGGTGCCAAAGGATTTGCCCATTTGGGAGTAATGAAAGGCCTGCTAGAACAGGGATTTCAGCCACAAATTATTTCGGGTGTAAGTGCCGGAGCTGTGGCAGCAGCTCTCTACGCGGCTGGCTATCATCCAGACAAAATTCTGGAAATATTTATTGCATCTAAATTTCACCGGTTTATGCGTATTTCGGTAAGTTTTACCGGTATCCTGCGTATGGAACGAGTAGAAAAATTGTATGAAATGTACCTTCCGGCTACTTTTGAAGACTTAAAAATTCCGGTAATCGTATCGGCAACTGATCTTCAGGCAGGAAAAACTGTTTTTTTTGATAAGGGGAGCTTAGTTAAGCCACTTATAGCTACCTGTTGCATCCCTGGGATGTTTGAGCCTATGCGGATCGACGGCCGGATGTATGTAGACGGAGGTATACTAAACAATCTTCCTGTAGAACCTCTGATTGGCAAATGTGATTATATTATTGGCGTGCATACTAACCCTATAGATCCTGAAATGCCACTACGGTCTATCCGGGCTATTATGGAAAGAACCCTATTACTGGCTGTTCAGAATAATGTGAAAGAACGGGCAGCTAAGTGCAATCTGGTAATTGAACCTCCGACTTTACACCAGTTTACTTCCTACGATGGCCGGAAGGCACGCCAAATCTTTGAAATTGGCTACGAATACACTATGCAATTAACAGAAAAGCTGGCTTTATTTAAAAAACCTCTGCCGATAGGTTCGTAACAAATCATTTTCCTGTTTTATAGGTAAATAAACAGAAATATCAGAATCTTTCTAAATTGCACTATTTTTCGGGAAAATACGACTATTCATGAGGATAATTGCTAGGATCTATTTCGCCATTATTGGGTGGAAAACATACAATGGGATTCCTGCACAGGTGAAAAAATATGTAATGATTGGTGCACCGCACACTAGCAATTGGGATTTTCCTATAGCTATGGCCGCACTATTACTAATGCGTGTTAAGGTAAATTATCTGGCTAAAAAGGAGCTATTTAAGTTTCCCTTAGGCATTATTATGCGGTATTTTGGAGGTATTTCCGTTGACCGAAGTAAAAATACTCGTATGGTAGATAGTATGATTAGTGAGTTTAAAAAGCATAATGACTTAGTACTGCTAGTGCCTCCAGAAGGTACTCGTGGATATGTAAAAGAATGGAAGTCAGGCTTTTACTATGTGGCTTTGGGTGCCGGTGTACCGATTGCCCTGGCTTATTTGAACTATGCTAAAAAAGAAGCCGGTATCGCTAAGTTGTTTTACCCGACCGGCGATTATACAAAAGATATAGAAGAGATAAAAAGCTTTTACCGAGGTATAACTGCCAAACATCCTGAAAGATCAAGTGTACAGTAACAGGTTTTGTTATTCATTCACGTAGGTAACAGAAGATTGGATTATTGAACCTAGGGAAGGTTTGTTGTTCGAACATGTATCTACTTCCCATTTATACTACTAATTAATTCCTTGAAATAAGCTGGTGAATAAACTAAACGGCTGCCATACCAGGAAAACATTTCGCCATCCACCAAGGTTACACTCGCTTCTGGACATAATCGTTTATAATGTACCAGATGCTTCTCTTTAAATGGATAAGGCTCGGATGATAAAAAAATATAGTCAGGATTTGCCTCTGCCAATTGTTCTTTGGTGATCTGCGGGTACCTCTCCAGATGGGCAAATACATTTATAAAACCACATCTGCTTAGCATTTGATGAATGAAGGTATGGGAAGCGGCTACCATATAAGGATTTTGCCAGATAAAATAAGCTACCCTTTTTGAGCATGTGAGTTGGGTAAAATTCTGAAAAGAAGTTAAAATAGTATGTACTAACTCAAAAGATTGCTGCTCTTTGCCAGTTAATTCTCCTATTTTCTGTATCATGGCTAAAGCGTCTTCCATGGTTTCTATGTCACTAATCCAGACAGGATATTTTTGTTGCAGGATTTCGACGCCTTCTTTGTAATTTTCTTCCTTATTCCCAATAATTAAGTCAGGCTGTAGCTGGTCGATACGGGAGAAGTTGAAGTGTTTAGTGCCACCAATAATTGTTTTTGTTTTTAATAAATGTAGGGGGTGAATACAGAATTTGGTAATGCCGACTATTTGTTCTTCCAAACCTAAATCTACCAGTAACTCTGTTTGGGAGGGAACAAGAGAAATAATACGTGTAGGAAGAGAAGGAAACGTCACAGGCAAGAACGGTTAGTTAATAAACTATTTATTTTTTTCGAGTTGCTTAATTAACACAGCAAAATCTTTAGGATAAGGTGCCTCTACCGTGATGCGTTCACCATTCATTAAATTGAAACTTAAGGAGAAAGCATGTAGAGCTACTCTTTGAATAAGAGGAAGTTCTTCTGTATCTTTCTTTAGGTTAAACTTGCGTTTAATGCTAGATAAATAAATATATTCGCCGCCATACTGTGGGTCGCATACAATAGGAGCTTTCAAAGCAGTTAGGTGAATACGTATTTGGTGCATACGACCGGTAACAGGCCGGCATTGTACCAGTGTATGCTTGTGGTATAATTGCAGCGTATCAAAAAAGGTTTCGGCTTCTTTACCCCGCTGTCGGTCTATTTTTACGCTTCCATTGGTTAGTGGGTAGATAGGCAGATAAACACAAATGCTTTCAAATACATGAATACCATTCACCACTGCATGATATACTTTTTCTACCTGCCTCTTCTCAAACTGAATAGATAATGCCCGGTAAGCTTCCGGATGCTTAGCCAGTGCCAGAATGCCAGAAGTTTCTTTATCCAGCCGGTGATTTACCTGAATATCTCCATAGTAGCTTCTGGCCATCCGGAGAATACTAGTGCCCTCTCCAGTACGCTCGTCCAGGGAAGCAATATGTGGGGGCTTATTTATGAGAATATAATCTTCATTTTCGAAAATGATTAAGTCTTTAAATGGTATTACAGACATAGGTGGAGATAAAAGCAGTTAATAAAAAATGTAAAGGTAATGATTATGGTAAACATACCACTTGCAAAAACTGTAAACTTTGATATATACAAAAGAGGCTGTATCCTAAGAACAGCCTCTTTTGTATTTGTTAATTATAAATAAAACAGATTAGGAAATATTTATCTGACGGGCAGATTTTACTTTAGATTCCTCCCGCTTTGGTAAGTGTATATTTAAAATACCATCCGTGTAATTTGCTTCAATTTTCTCAGTATCTACGGTGTTTGGTACAGTAAACGAACGTTGGAACGAAGTGTAACCAAACTCTTTGCGAGCATACTTACCTTTGTTTTCATCAGCAGAATGTTCGGTTTTAGAAGCAATGGTTAATACATTGTTATGGAATGTAATCTGAAAATTTTCCTTTTTTAACCCTGGAGCAGCCACCTCAACATTAAAGGCTTCTGCTGTTTCTACCACGTTAACAGCGGGTAAAGAGTTAGCAAAATCCCGGCCTACAAAATCAGATAAATCTCTACCAAAAAAGTTTTCCAATAAGTTAGAGAATGCAGGTAGATTTGAATTTCCGTTAGAATTCCATTTTACGAGTGTCATAGTTTTATCCTCCTTTAATATATTTTTTAATCAAATTATTTACGCATATCCATTAATCAATTAAAATGCCATTCCGTAAAATTTATCTTTTTGACTGATGTATGCGACATTTTGTCTTGAAAGGATCGGTATGTATTAAAAAGAGCTGTCATTATGGCCTAAACAATGCGTTAACAACTAAAAAAGCGCAACTTTTATAAAGTTGCGCTTCTAATAATGATGTAAAAGAATATTTATTTCTTAGGAGCTACAGGTGTAGCAGCTTTGGGTTGTTTATCATTATACTGTTTATTCAATCCGGTCAAGACTTCATTTGTAATCTCCAGGCTATTGTCAGCAAACAAGATTCCCCCGCCTCTGCTATAGCCTAAAACTAACCGGTAAGGCTTATCTTTAGTATATTCTTTCAAGTATTCAGTAATATTACTGTATAAATCCTCAATCTTGCTTTGTTCTTCTTGTGCTAACTGCTGACTTATTCTGTCGCGGTACTGCACTAATTCCTGCTGCTTTCTGTACAAATTCTGCTCAGTAAGTTGAGCTTGTTCTAGTGTCATGTCTTTGCCTTTTTGCTGATACGATACAGCTTCATTTTCCAACGAACGGGCTCTTCCGCTTATATCTGTTTCTAGTTTTTTACGTTTCTCTTCCAGTTCTTTAATAGTACTTTTGTAATAATCATAATTGAACAGCAAAGAATCAGAGTTGACATAAGCAATCTGTTGCATAGTGCCATCTGCTTTTACTTGTGGGTCTGATTTTGTAGGAGTAGCTGTAGTAACGGCTTTACTAGAGTTGCTTGAGAAGTGCAGGTAATACAATACAGCTACAGCTACCAGCAGCACGGCATTCAGGATTAATGATAAATTTTTCACGATTTAAGAATATTGTTAACTAGATAAGCAAAGATAGGTAAAAGAAATTATTTGTATGAACAGAGATAACTGCGTTGCTAATTATATAGGTACAATCTTATAGGTTATATAAGCCTTGTTTTATTATATAGCCATACATAATTGGAGAGCACAAATAAAAGAGGCTAGTACAAATAACAAAATGGCTATTAATAAGGAATATGGAATCTCTGTCCATACTGTACTAGCTGCACTTGAATTGGATAAATGACACTTACATAGCCTAGAATCCTATATAAATTAAGAGTAGTACTGCCAATTATGTGCCAATTATGTTGCCAAATACTACCTCATTATGGCCTTGCACAATGGATATAGCACTAGCAGTAAATTCAAGAGTAAAAGTTCTAAAAGTACTATTGCTAATTCAATGGCAAGTACAGATACATTAAATCTGTTGACTAGAAAAGAAGCTCCATTCACTAAAAATCAGACCCTTAAATAAACACAACAAAACCTATAATCAGTAATATATAGTTTTAAGGCATAGATAGAGGCACTAGATGAATAAACTTGTAGTTCTATTGGCGAAGGTAAAAATTAAGTAAATCTAATAAGTTGCTTTTGTAGAAAATATAGCCTGCTATTATAAACATTTCTTATACAAATAGCATATTGACTGAAGAGAAGCCGATAAAGTCCTATCTTTGCTGTATGGTGCTACTCCTGGATAATTTTGATTCATTTACCTATAACTTGGCCGATTACATAGCACAATGCGGAGTAGCATATAAAATAGTACGCAACAATGTAGGTTTGGAAGATATTACTGCTGAATTGTATCAAGGAATCATACTTTCTCCAGGACCTCAAACGCCACAAAAGGCAGGTAATTTAATGCAAGTAGTGGCACATTATGCATATAAACTGCCCATATTGGGTATTTGCTTGGGACATCAGGCGTTGGGTGTTTATTTTGGTGCCAAATTAACCAAAGCCATTCAACCGATGCATGGTAAATTATCTGTTGTAACTTACCAGCCAGATTATTTATTTGACGGCTTACCAGAGTCAGCAACTGTAGTTAGGTACCATTCACTAATACTGGAGAATATACCTCAATCCTTGCAAACCATAGCTGCTACAAATATTGGGGAAGTTATGGGCTTACGGCATTATGAGCTGCCTATCCGTGGAATTCAGTTCCATCCGGAAGCAGCTCTTACATCACATGGATTGTCAATAATGCGGAACTGGGTAAAATTTAATAAAATAGCCTGTTGAAGTTTTTAAACTTTATTTTACTTTGCATAGTAAAAGTAGTAAATTAAGAATATAGTCATATGAGTTATACTCCAAAACAGGAAGCAGGTTTTAAATACCTTGACGAGGGTAAGGGTGAAACTTTGCTGTTACTCCATGGATTATTCGGTGCATTGAGCAACTGGGATAGCGTAATACGTGAGTTTTCTACCAAGTATAGAGTAATAATTCCTGTCATGCCAATCTATGAAATGCCCATTAAAACGGCCAGCCTAGATGGGCTAGTTTCTTTCATAGAAAGCTTTGTTGCCTTCAAAGGCTTGCATGATTTAACCCTATTAGGTAATTCGTTGGGTGGCCATGTTGCCTTAATTTATACCTTAACTAACAAAAAAAATGTAAAGCGGCTTGTCTTGACTGGGAGTTCAGGTTTATTTGAAAACTCCATGGGTGGTTCGTTTCCTAAAAGAGGAAGTTATGATTATATCAAAGAAAGAGTAGCCTATACATTTTACGACCCAGCTACTGCCAGCAAAGACCTGGTAGATGAAGTTTTTGATATTACCAAAGATATTCCTAAATGTATGCGGATTGTAGCCATCGCTAAGTCAGCTCAGCGACATAATATGGCTAAGGAAATAACCAAAATTGAAGTGCCCACCTTGTTGGTATGGGGATTAAACGATACCATTACTCCACCAATGGTAGCTCATGAGTTTAATAAACTAATACCTAATTCTGAATTGCGGTTTATTGATAAATGTGGCCATGCTCCAATGATGGAACATCCGGCAAAGTTCAATAAGTTACTTTTTGAATTTATGGAAGCAGAGCATGTGGGTAAACTAGAAAAAATGAAAATTTAAGTAAGTCGCCAGCAAGTATTTGCTTACTGATAGTAAACAAATACTTGCTTATCTATGTAGTATAGAAGCTAACACTTCTTTTAGTATCCAAGTAAGTAAAGCGGGGTAAAAGGCTGGTAGCTACGGTATACATTCAATACAGAAAAAATGTAAAAAGACTTCCTAAGAATCAGGATTTAGAAAAGTCTGCACATTTTTTGTTTGCTTCTATTATTATCTATACTTCTATGATTGCAGAAGAGTTAATTAATCAAATAATTCCACCGTTAAAAGTGACAGACACAGCTGAAAAAGCACTGCGCTGGATGGAAGAATTGCGTGTGCCGCAGTTGCCTGTGCTGGAAGGCCAGGAATATGTGGGACTTATTAGTGAAGAAATAATTTTTCAGATTAATGATCTGTCATATTATTTAAGTGAGATGCCGTTAACTGCACAAGATGTATATGCACTCAATTATCAGCACTTTTATGATGTTCTCAAACTTGCTCTGGATCATCATATACAAGTAGTTGCTGTTCTAAACGACGATAAAGAGTTTATGGGTGTAATTACTGTGCATAGTACCATTATAGCTTTTGCACAATCTGCCGTACAGGAACCAGGCGGCATTATTGTATTATCGCTTTATGAACGAGATTATTCGCTAAGTGAAATTAGTCGCTTGGTTGAGTCAAATGATTCTAAAATATTAAGCAGTTATGTTTGCCCGGACAGATCAGATCCGTTGAAAATAAAACTGACTATAAAGCTTAACAGAAAAGACATATCCAGGGTAGTAGCTACTTTTGAGCGGTTTGATTACCGGATCATTGCTAAGTTTCAGAATGCACCTGATTCTGGAGAGGATAAAGAGCGTTTGGATTTGCTGCTTAAATACCTAAATATGTAATAAGCCAGACACCGTTTACTATATCTTTTACACGCATCTATTCTCAAAACATTTGCAAACGCCCTCATCGAAAATTTGCTGCAGGCCGCAGAATAGGAGGTAGCCTATAAGTTATTATAATTTGCTGGCATTTCTTACATTCTTATATTTCTGCTTAATCTCACCTTACATTCGTTTACACCTCATGAAAATTGCCATCCATGGAAGAAATTTTAAGGAAGAAGCAAAACCGCAGATACAAGCTATGTTTGATGAGCTGGGTACTAGAAATGTAGAGTTACAACTATCCGAAGCTTTCCATACGTTTATTCATAAAGCAGGCATAAGAAAAATACCCCCAGTAAGCCTTTTTAGCCATTATAAAGATATTTTCGATGCTAATCTGGTGTTTAGTGTAGGAGGGGATGGCACGCTGCTCGAAACAGTAACTTATGTAGGCGAACGTGAAATTCCTATATTAGGAATTAATACAGGTACTCTTGGATTTCTGGCTACAACCTCACCTTTACATATAAAAACGGCCATTGATTGCATTTTTAATGGCTATTATAGCTACGATGACCGTTCTTTAATCCGGCTTGAATCAGACCGGGATATATTTGAAGGATTGAATTTTGGCTTGAACGAGTTTACTGTAACCAAACGGGATACCTCCTCAATGATTATTGTTAACACATTTATTAATGGTGAATACTTAAATTCCTACTGGGCAGATGGTCTTATTGTGGCTACGCCTACCGGTTCTACAGGGTATTCGTTAAGTTGCGGAGGGCCTGTTGTTATGCCTCAAACCAACAATTTTATTATTACTCCGGTAAGTCCGCATAATCTGAATGTACGGCCGTTAATAGTTTCTGATGACAGTATTATTTCTTTTGATATTCAGGGCCGCGGGAAGAATTACTTGATTTCTCTGGATTCACGTTCCAAAGTAGTAGATGCAACAGTGCAATTAGCTGTAAAAAAGGAAAGATTTATAGCCAGGTTAATGAAATTAAATGGAGATAATTACTTGAGCACACTACGAAATAAACTTAACTGGGGGTTTGATAAACGGAATTAAATTTTTTTTATGCCTTTTACTACTATATTTGTAGCTTATCACGCTTTAGTACTATTTCAATACACCCGGTTTGCAAAGTTTCTGATTATATCGTTTTCTATATGAAAAAAAGTACACTGTTATTGTTTCTGATTTGCTTCATTTGGGCTATACCCCATTGTTTTGCGCAGAGATACACCAGAAACAAGCAATATACCAGTGTTGGCGGCAGTATCAATGCAATGAATTATTTTGGAGATATTACGCCAAGTTCATCTTTTACCAGTGCTGATGTCCGGTTTACCCGTCCGAACATAGGCGCTTATATACAGCATAGATATACTCCTAGGCTGAGCGTCAGAGCAGCTTTTTCGTGGGGCCGCCTGAAAGGAGACGATTTTATTTCAGCTAATCCTACTGATGTAAACGGAAGATATCGCTATGTGCGCAACAACCACTTCCGTAATGATATAAAAGAACTGTCTGTAGTAGGAATATGGGATTTGTTTGAGAACCGGAATACTTTTCTGAGAAGACCTGACTTTGTTCCATATGTATTTGCAGGTATTGCATTGTTCCATCATAACCCTAAAGCACGTACGCCCGAAGAAGATGGCCGTGAGTGGGTAGCATTACAACCTTTAGGTACCGAAGGACAATTTATTTCAGGTCAGAATAATCCCGGTCCGTATAGTCGAATACAAATAGCTTTGCCAGCCGGTGTAGGTGTGCGGTATAAACTTTCTTCCAGAATAGATTTAGGTTTTGAGATAGGTTACCGGTATACATTCACCGACTATTTAGATGATGTAAGCGGAAACTATCCGGATATGGCTGCTTTGCGTACGGCAAGCGGAGAACTGGCCGTTAAGATGTCTAATAGAACCTTAGAAAACATAGCTGCCAATACAGGAGAATCCAGAGAAGCTACCCTTGATAGAATTTTAAATGACACTGGGCTTAGAGCCATTACGTATGTAGGTTCAGATGGAAACCTCTACGAAACAGTAAATGGCTATGGAATAAGAGGCGATCAGCGGGGTAAGCCCTCTGAGAAAGACTGGTATCTGGTGACTGGCTTCCAGATCAATTACATCCTGATAAAAGGGGTGCGATGTCCAAAATTTAGATAAAACCAACACACCTTTGACTGTTAGTAAACCAAACAATAGCTCAGATAAAATAATTAATTTCAAGTTTATACATATATACAAAACACTTTATGTGATTTTGGTATGTTGTGTATTTACTCAAGTGAACGCCCAAAAACTGGAAATAGGCGCTGGGGGAGGTGTAGCACTCTATAAAGGAGATCTGTCGCCTGCCTTAGATCCGACATTTTCCCGTCCGGCTGCTAATATATTTTTGCGCCATACGCCTAAGCGTGCCGTAACCTTGAAATATAGTTTCATGCTTGGGAAAATTCATGCAGATGATAGCCGCGTAACCGATCAGTTTGCTAACAGACGCAACCAGTTTTTTAATGCACGCCTCACCGAGCTTTCTGCTACTGCCGAATACAATTTTTTAGATTACCGGAGCGAACAAAGCCGTAAGCCTTGGAGTCCTTATTTGTTTGGAGGTATTGCCGTGTTTAAGTTTGATCCGGTAGAAAACTATAGGCCTGATTACCAGCTTACACAAATAGCCTTACCATTTGGCATTGGTATTAAATATGTTTTAACTGGCCAGTGGAATCTAGGCCTGGAGTTTGGTGCCCGCAAAACTTTTACCGATAATCTGGATGGTGTTTCTTCACTAAATACTACCAATAAATTTGCCAATGGTAACCCATATAACAACGATTTGTACACTTACACTTCCCTATCTATCAGCTACACGTTTTACAGTGTAAAATGCCCCAGGTTTTATTAATAATTTGTTGAATAGCAGCAACAATCTTCGTAACTTGCATTTTATTTGCAGCACAACGGGGGCATGAAACAACAGATTGACGTAAACAATTTACCTAGACATATTGCCGTTATAATGGATGGTAATGGCCGATGGGCAAAAAATCAGGGGGCAGCCAGGGTATTTGGTCATAAAAATGCAGTTAAGGCCGTACGGGATACGGTAGAATCTTGTGCAGAATTGGGTATCGGCTTTTTAACTCTTTATGCTTTTTCTACAGAGAACTGGTCTAGGCCGAAAGATGAAATAAATGCTTTAATGCAATTGCTTGTCTCCACAATTCGTGGCGAAACCCAGACGTTAATAAAAAACAATATCCGGCTTAAATGCATTGGTAATATCGAAAACTTACCTAAGGTTTGTCAGCGGGAGTTACAGGAGGCAATAGAGATTACCAGTCACAATACAGGACTTACCGTGATACTGGCCTTGAGTTATAGCGGACGCTGGGAAATTTTGGAGGCTACTCGTCATATAGCTGCTGATGTAGAAAAAGGCAAACTACAGGTAAGTGAGATCACAGATGAAACATTTGCACAATACCTGAATACAAAAGACATTCCAGACCCTGAACTGCTAATCCGGACAAGTGGCGAAATGCGCATTAGTAACTTTCTGCTTTGGCAAATAGCCTATTCAGAACTATATATGCCGGATGTATTATGGCCCGATTTTAGAAGAGAGCACTTATATGAAGCCATCCTGGCATATCAAAAGCGTGAGCGTAGATTTGGTAGAATCAGCGAGCAAGTAAAATCTTAAAAAAAGTAATGAAAAACTTATTAGTTATCCTCTCGTTGCTGCTTGTTCCGGCTCTTGCACAAGCACAGTTCAAACTTAATCCCTCTGCGGGTTCTGCCACTCCTTCCGTAAGTTACAGTGAACCTAAGGAATATGAGATCGCCGAAATTACCGTTAGTGGAGCCCGTTTTTTAGATCCTAACGCATTAATTTCTATTTCTGGCTTAAAAGTAGGCGATCGTATAAAAGTGCCAGGAGACGATATTAGCAATGCCATAAAACGGCTTTGGGATCAGGGAATTCTGGGCGATGTACGAATATCGTATACGAAAATTGAAGGCGATAAAATCTACTTGGATGTATTTCTCAAAGAACGTCCCCGCCTGTCTAAGTTTACTTTTAAGGGAATAAAAAAAGGAGAAATTGATGCGCTGACAGAAAAAATCAAGCTCATTCGTGGGAAGGTTGTAGACGATGCGCTTATCAAAAATACACAGATGACAATCAAGAAGCACTTTGAAGAAAAAGGTTTCCTAAATACATCTGTGAATATGGTGCAGGTAGAAGATACAGCCCGGGGCAATACAACTACATTGAGAATAAATGTAAATAAGAAAAAGAAAGTAAAGATCAATGAATTAGCTATAAATGGCAACCAGGTTTTTACTGATAACAAACTGAGAAGAAAACTAAAAAAGACCAAGCAAAAAAATCCTTTGCGTGTTTTTACTCCTTCCAAATTTATAGCTTCCCAATACGAAGAAGATAAAAAGAAACTAATTGCTTTTTATAATGAGGAAGGTTACCGCGATGCTATTATACTTTCTGACAGTGTGTATGCCCATGATGAAAATACTATAAATGTGGTGATTAACCTGGAGGAAGGAGAGAAGTATCATTACCGGAATGTCACTTGGGAAGGGAATTATGTGTATAACGATACGCAACTAGCTGCTGTATTAGGTATAAATAAAGGAGATGTTTATAACATTGCCGAACTTGAAAAGAAATTAACCTTTAACCCGAACGGATCAGATATCACCTCCCTCTACATGGATGATGGGTATTTGTTCTTTGATATAGAGCCAGTAGAAGTAGCCATTGAAGGAGATTCTGTAGATATAGAGATGCGGATTGTAGAGGGCCCTCAAGCTACAATTAACCAGGTAAGAGTAGTTGGAAATACCAGAACCAGCGACCATGTAATTCTGCGTGAAATCCGGACCTTGCCAGGGCAAAAGTTCAATCGTTCTTTATTAATACGTACACAACGTGAAATATCTACTTTAGGGTATTTTAACCCAGAGACTGTAAATCCGGTGCCAATACCTAATCCGGCAGATGGAACAGTAGATATTGAATACCAGGTAGAAGAGCGTCCAAGTGACCAGATAGAACTTTCAGGAGGTTGGGGCGGTGGCGGCCGCAATGGAATAGGCGTAGGCTTTGTGGGTACGTTAGGGGTTGTATTTAATAATTTCTCTACCCGTAAGTTATTTAAATGGGGTGAATGGGGTGGCGTACTACCTTCCGGAGATGGACAACGCTTAGCGGTACGTTTCCAGGCAAGCGGCCGGCAGTACCAAACGTATTCTTTCTCTTTTACAGAACCTTGGTTAGGTGGCAAAAAGCGTAATTCATTTACTTTAAGCCTAAACCATACCGTTAGCAGGCCATCTGCTGGTTACGAACGGTACTATGAACGTCTAGGATACAACATTAACACATTTGGTTCATTCCAAATAACAGGTGCTTCATTGAGTTTAGGCAGGATGTTGAAATGGCCGGACGATTATTTTAGCTTAACACATGCGCTATCATATCAGCGGTATCAGTTAGATAATTATGATATATTTAGAATAGGCTTTGCCAATGGTGTTGCGCATAATTTAACGTTCAATACAACTATTGCCCGAAATAGCGTTGATAATCCTATTTTCCCAAGGGGTGGATCTACTGTTTCTTTAAGTGCTACCTTTACGCCTCCTTATTATAGTCTTGGAATAAGTGGACAGATTAAAAATACAGGTGAAAATACAAATCCTACGAACAGAAGCATGGAATACCATAAATGGATGTTTGATTCCAATTGGTTTACTCCCTTAGGGTTAGGTGGAAAATTAGTACTGAGTGCCCGTGCACACATGGGTTTTATAGGTAAATACAATAAAAACCAACCATATACATTTGTTGAACGATTTATTATGGGAGGTTCTGGTATGGCTGGTCAAGGCGTATTTTTTGCAGCAGATATTATTGGTTTAAGAGGTTACCAAGATCAATCCTTGCTAGGTGGACCTGCTTTACCCGGGCAACCAAATAGTGGTATCATATATAATAAATTTGTCACTGAATTACGTTATTTGATTTCACCAAACCCATCAGCTACCATATTTGTCCTCGGATTCTTGGAAGGTGGTAACAACTGGAATAATTATTCTGAGTTTAATCCGTTTAAAATACGGAGGTCTGCAGGTATAGGGGCCAGAATAAATATGGCTGCTTTTGGATTGTTGGGAATAGATTACGGATGGGGCTTCGATCCCCTCCCCGGTCAGAAAGGTGGTCAATTCCACTTCACTATCGGACAGCAATTCCGTTAATCGGGTGAACTAAAAAGAAGAATAAGTGATTTATGAATAAAGTAAGTTTTGGTATAATATTGGCAGTACTTCTGAGTGTTTGTAGTATATTGCCGCTACAAGCGCAGAAATTTGGGTACATAGATACGGATTTTATTCTGAGCAAAATGCCCGATGCAACCAAGGCTCAAAGTGAGATAGAAGCTTTTGCCAGTAAATGGCAACGCGAAATCCAGACAAAATATGATGAAGTAAATCAGATGGAGCAGGATTTTAGAGCCGAAGAAATTCTGTTAACGGATGAAATGCGAAGCCAGCGGCTTTTGGCTATTGAGCAGAAAAAGAAGGAAGTCAGTGAATATAACAACAAGGTCTTCGGATTTGAGGGCATGTTGTACCTGAAGAAAAAAGAACTGATGCAGCCTCTACGCGACCAGATTTATGAAGCTGTACAAAAAGTAGTAAAAACCAGAAAATTAGAGTTTATGTTTGACAAAGCAGCAGACTTAGTAATGATCTACTCTGATCCCCGCCACGACTATTCTGACTATATATTAGAGGAATTAGGTTTGGGAGAGAACAAAGATGGACAAGGCCCAGCTACTCAAACTTCTCCCAACAATGCACCACCCCGAGCTGGTGGCGCTCCAGTGAATAAAAATTAATCAAAATCTAAACCCTTTATACAAACTTTATCACTATTTTATTTATCATGAAAAATCAGATGAGAATATTAATTGCCCTGTTTTTTATCTTTGGTATTGGTAGCATAGCAAATGCACAGACTGCTGTAAAAATTGGTTATGTGGATTCACGTGCGGTGTCTGATAAGTTGCCCGAAGTAAAACAAGCATATGCCCAGTTATCTGAGTTCCAGAAACAAAAACAGAACGAATTGCAAAAAGAGGAAGAAGCTTTCCAGAAGCAAGTAGAAGACTACCAGAAAGAAGGTACAAATATGGATGCTGCTATGAGAGCATCTAAAGAAAGAGAATTGCAGGCTAAGCAAGAGCAAATACAGTTAAAAGCTACAAATGCGCAGGCTGATATTCAAAAAAGACAACAAACTATTTTTGATCCAATAGAGAAAAGAATTCAGGAGGCGATTACTGCTGTAGCAAATGAGAATGGCTATACCTATGTTCTGGCTAAAGAAGTATTACTGCATTCACCTGCTGGAGATGATATTTCTGATCTTGTTGCCAAAAAATTATTAGCCAGTTCACCAACTAGCAATAATAATCAGAAGCCAGCTGGTGCTACCACAACACCTGCTACTAATCAGAAACCTGCTAATACCCCTGCACCTAAAAAATAAAGTATACTTATTTTTTATTTCAAACCTTCTTTAAATTCATTTAAAGAAGGTTTTTTTTATGCCTATAAACTAAGCTTTTTTATAAAAAACATTGTTGATAAGGTATAGTTACATTATAGAAAGAGTATACAGATGCCAAGCTACCTTACTAAACGAAGAGAACCTTTTAAATTTATGATGGGGGTATCCATCATAGGAATTATTTTATTGTTTGTATCTCTATCATTCCTGTATCTACTACGTAAATCGAGCCCAGATTGGCACAACTTTAAGTTACCATCTATTTTTTGGTTAAGTACGGCCATAATTTTAGCCAGCAGCGGCTCCTTGTATCTAGCACTTCAATCCTTTAAACAAGATAAATTCATTGCCTATAAATGGTTAATAGGGCTAACCTTACTATTAGGCGTGTCATTTATTCTGACCCAGATAGTTGGATGGAATCAGTTATTTGATACTGGGGTATATATGCATAATAATATTGCCGGTGCTTTTTTGTATACCTTATCTGGCTTACATATTCTACATATTCTGGGCGGTATTATTTACCTAGGCGTTACATTCTCTAATGCATTAAAAAGAGTATCCTATGTAGATTCTTTTGTGTATAGCGTAAATCCTCCTACGCAATTAAAATTACAGATGGTATCAATCTACTGGCATTTTATAGACATCCTGTGGATTTATTTATTTTTATTTCTTCTCTATCACCACGGCTATTAGCAAGAAGCAGGAAAATTATAGAGAACTTCCCTGCTTCTTGTTTATAAACTTTGCTTTAATTCTTCTTTTACAAAAGTAGCAGTATAAGAGTTTTTACATTTAGCTACTTTTTCCGGAGTGCCTTCACATAGAATCATGCCGCCTTTTCCACCCCCTTCAGGTCCCAGGTCAATAATGTGGTCTGATACTTTAATGACATCTAGGTTATGTTCTATTATTAGTACTGTGTTGCCCTTGTCTACCAACTTATTCAGTACATCCAATAACTGTTTTATGTCTTGAAAATGCAAGCCAGTAGTAGGTTCATCCAGAATGTAAAGCGTTTTGCCTGTGTCTTTTTTAGAGAGTTCCTGCGCTAATTTTACGCGTTGGGCTTCTCCACCAGAAAGCGTAGTGGCATGTTGGCCTAAAGTAATATAACCCAGTCCAACATCGAATAAGGTTTTTACTTTGCGCAGAATCTTTGGCTGATTCTCAAAAAAGTCTACGGCTTGCTCTACTGTCATGTCCAGAACATCAGATATAGATTTGCCTTTAAATCGAACCTCTAGCGTCTGGCGGTTGTAACGTTTCCCCTTGCAGGTTTCACAAGGCACATATACATCTGGTAAAAAGTCCATTTCAATCAGCTTCATACCGGCGCCTTCACACGATTCGCAGCGGCCACCTTTTACATTAAAAGAGAACCTGCCAGGTTTATATCCTCTGATTTTAGACTCAGGCATTTCAGTAAATAAGCTGCGTATATCTGAGAATACACCAGTGTATGTAGCCGGATTAGACCGGGGCGTACGGCCAATAGGTGATTGGTCTACCTCAATAACTTTATCTATATGCTCTAAACCCTCGATACTTTTGTAAGCCAAAGGCTCTCTCCTAGAATTATAAAAATAATTATTAAGGATCGGGAACAAGGTATCATGAATGAGGGTGGATTTTCCGCTGCCAGAAACCCCAGTGATTGAAATCATTTTACCCAACGGCAGCTTTAATGTTACATCTTTTAGGTTGTTGCCACTTGCATTGCGTAATACCAATTCAAGGCCATTTCCTTTTCTACGTTCCTTTGGGACTGCTATACCTGTTTTTCCATTCAGAAAAGCAGCCGTCATGCTATTATTTTTAATGAAATCTGCCGGAATACCTTCCGCTACTACTTGTCCACCATGCCTACCGGCTCCAGGGCCAATATCCAGAATATAGTCGGAATGTAGCATCATGTCTTTATCATGCTCTACTACTAATACTGAATTTCCCACATCACGCAATCTTTTAAGCGCATCTATCAGCTTTACGTTGTCTCGTTGATGAAGCCCTATACTTGGTTCATCTAAGATATACAACACACCTACCAATTGAGTACCTATTTGAGTAGCTAGCCGGATACGTTGGGCTTCTCCACCAGAAAGCGTACGTAAAGGGCGGTCCAAAGTCAAATAATCCAGACCAATATCCAGTAAGAAGCCTATCCGTTTACGTATTTCTTTCAGAACTTCTGAAGCTATCAGATTTTGACGGTCGCTTAGGCGGGTTTCCAGATCGCTGAACCAAGTGGCCAGTATCCGTATATCCATTTGTGCGAGTTCGGCTATATTTTTGTGATCAATCTTAAAATGCAAAGATTCTTTTTTTAATCTGGCTCCATGGCATTCCGGACATACGGTGGTTACCATATAATCTTGAATCCACGTTTGCATTTTTTCAGAACCGGTTTCCTGCTGTTTTTTGAGAAAATTAATGATTCCCTCAAACTTAAAGCTATAATTGGCTCCTGCACCTTTTTCATTAGCCGCTTTGTTTACTGCATCAGACCCATATAATAATACATCCAGGGCTTCTCTGGACATATCTTTGACTGGTGTAGACAAGCTGTGCTTAAATTTTTTAAGTACCGTAGCCATTTCTTTAAAGATCCAGATATCGCGGTATTCACCCAGCGGAGCTATTGCGCTTCTAGTAATGCTCAGTTCACGATCAGGAATAACCGCATCCTCTGTAATTTCTTCTATTACACCTAAGCCGTTGCAAACTGGGCAAGCACCGTAGGGAGAGTTAAATGAAAAATTGTTTGGGGCAGGTTCATCATAGGCTATACCAGAGGTAGGGCACATTAGAAATTTAGAAAATTGAACAGGCTTACCATCATCTCCTAGAATCATCATGGTGCCTTTGCCGTGTTGTAAGGCAGTTTGTACAGATTGTGAAATCCGGAAACGTTCATCTTCTCTAGCTACCAACCTGTCAATTACAATTTCAATATCATGTGTTTTGTAACGATCCAGCTGCATTTTGGCGGTAATATCCTGCACTGTACCATCAATTCGGACTTTAGTGAAACCCATTTTGCTTATCTGCACAAACAATTCACGGTAATGTCCTTTACGGCCTTTTACTACAGGTGCCAGCAATACCAACTTCTGGTTGACAAAGTTTTGCAAAATATGTTCAATAATCTGATCCTGTGACTGGCGGGTCATTTTTTCGCCAGTGACGTATGAAAAGGCTTCTGCTGTACGTGCAAAAAGCAAACGCATAAAATCGTAGATCTCCGTTACTGTACCTACGGTAGAGCGGGGGTTACGGGAGGTAGTCTTCTGCTCAATGGAAATAACTGGGCTCAAGCCATTGATCTTATCCACATTAGGACGTTCCATATTCCCTAGAAACGAGCGGGCATAAGCAGAAAAGCTTTCCATATACCTTCGTTGACCTTCAGCATAAACTGTGTCAAAAGCAAGCGAAGATTTGCCGCTTCCGCTAATGCCAGTAATAACTACTAGCTTATTTCGAGGAATAGTAACATCTATATTTTTAAGATTATGCTCTCTGGCACCGTAAATCTCTATATTTTCATAACCGGTAGCATCGGCGGCTATTGTTTGAACAGGTGCTGAATTAAGCTCAGTATTGCCTGTTGCAAGCTCGTGGTTCATCTGCATTGGATTGGAAACAATCTGTAAAACTACTCAATTTTCTGCTGATTATGTAACATTTAACAAAACGTATATGAACTATGTAGCCCCCTATTTGCACCTAGCTTTTTCATACCATTGCTTTGTTAATTGCAGCGAATTATTCAGCTTGAGAATGGAGTAGTTATGGTAAATAATTAGCTTGTATATTGAGTACATAACATCAATAACAGAGCAGATAGTTTCTAGCGGCGGGAGAGTGTAGAGTCTGTAAAGGAAACGTTAATAGAATCAGTTTGCACTTGCTGGAGAGAGGAGTTTTTAGTCTCTTTTTTAACCAACATTTCCGGATTTCTGGGCACTAGAAGAGTATAGGTCTTTTCCGGGTCTTTAATTGTCAGACTGTTTTTCAGCAACCAGGCATTGTGTTCTCGTAAGATTTCCAATGTGATGCCATGTTCTTTAGCAAACACCGTCAGGTCAGGAATAGATTCCTTTACTGGAATTCTTTTCATGGGTATGGCATATGGATTATACCGGGGAACATTGAACCCAAATTCTTTCGGATGCTCCAGTAACTGTTTAATGGCTACAATCCGAAACATATAATCAGCTGTCTGGCTGTTAAGATTTAATTTATAATAAGAAGTTTCATTTTGATTACGCAAGGCTTTACTTAAGCCACTCATGCCTATATTATACGATGCTGCTACACTTGTCCAGTTACCAAACCGTTTGTAGGAATCTTTAAAGTACTGGCAGGCCACATGGGTTGCTTTAATGGGATGGTACCGTTCATCTACTTCATCATTAATTTCCAGCCCATATTCTGCTCCGGTACTGGCCATTATTTGCCAAAAGCCGGCAGCGGATTTAGGTGATTCTACATTGTTAAGCATGCTTTCTACCACAGCCAGATACTTGAAATCTTTGGGTATGCCATGCTGCTTGAGAATAGGTTCTAACTGAGGGAGCCAGTGTCTGGCTCGTTTAATCAGCGATATTTTGCTGTAGTTCCAGAAGGTTTGTACTTGCAGCTCTTTTTCAAATTTTTTAGACACTGCTTTATCTTCCAGAGGCATTTCCTCTCCGGCAAAATAAATTTTTTCTGGTGGATCGTATACAGAATATACCTGGTAGCGGGAATCATACTCATAAAAAAAATCATACTCTTCTGATAAGCGAGAATATATTCCGTAGGTGACTAAAGAAATAATAAAGCCGAATATCAATATGAGCTGAAACTTCTTCAATAATTAGAAATTTGGTTGTAATAAATATTTAGAGTAGAAGTCGTCTATGACTTTTACTGCATCGGTAGGCGTATCTACGATATTTATCAACTTTAGGTCTTCTTCACTAATATTCTTTTCCCGGCCAAGCATTACTTGTTCAATCCAATCCATTAAGCCTTGCCAGTAATCTCTGCCCACCAGAACAATGGGGAAACGGCCAATTTTTTGGGTCTGAATCAGGGTAATAGCTTCAAAAAGTTCATCTAACGTACCCATACCGCCTGGCATCACAATAAAACCCTGCGCATACTTTACGAACATTACTTTTCTGACAAAGAAATAATCGAAGGTAATAATTTTATCCGGATCTATGTATACATTGTGAAACTGCTCAAAAGGCAACTGAATGTTCAAGCCTACTGATTTGCCTCCTTGTTCAGAAGCTCCCTTATTCCCAGCCTCCATAATACCTGGGCCACCGCCTGTAATAACTCCATATCCATGGCGTACTAATTTGGCAGCTATTTCTTCTGCCATTTTATAGTAAGGATTATCGGGCTTGGTACGGGCAGAGCCAAATATGGATACACACGGACCTATTTTGCCTAACTTTTCAAAGCCAGTTACAAACTCAGCCATAACTTTAAATATAGCCCAGGAGTCTGCTATTTTGATCTCATTCCAATCTCTGTCTTTGAACGCCTGTCTAATCCGGTGTTCTTCCGGAGTAATGTTCTCCTGTTTAACTTTTTGCATATTCTTCTAACTAAATCTTAATCTATTATTTATTCAAAATAAAAGCTCTTTCTTTTCAAAGGGCTGCAAAGGTACTAGTTTTTTAACTAAAAAGCTTAGCTACTAACGAGTTACTCCTGCTGCTTGTTATAAGGCTACACATAAGGATTTTTATAAGTGAAAAGTGTATCGTCTTGCACAGCTTGTATATGTTCCAGTTTGCTTTGTAGCAAGGGTGCAGCTATTCCTTTGATAAAAACCTGGCTACTTTTGAAAACCCTTGCCTCATCCCATAAACGCAGTTCTATAAAACTATTTAATAACTTGCTTCCTCCCTCTATAATTACCGATTGTATCTTACGTGCGTACAAATCCTGAATAATTTCTTCCAAAAAAAGGGGTGAATCAGCAAGTTTAATAAACTCTAAATTATCTTGCTTTTCTGTTTTTATGGTGTTGTAGCAAAGGGTAAGTACTTTTTTATCAAACACATGTAAGGAGGATGGTAACCGCAAAGATTTATCTATGATGATCCGTATGGGGTCAGTTCCCGACCAATCCCGTACAGTTAGTTGCGGATTATCATACAAAGCTGTTTGGGTACCAACCATTATTGCATCTTCCAAAGCCCGCCAACTATGAACGAGGGTGCGGGAAATACTATTGCTTATCCACTTAGAAGAATAATCCTCCCGGGCAACCAACCCATCTGCTGTTTCCGCCCACTTGAGGATGATATACGGGCGCTTCTTCTCCATATAAGTAAAAAAACGTCTATTTAGCTCCCTGCCTTCTTTTTCCAATACCCCTGTTTGGATGTCTATACCTGCCTGCTGTAATTTCTGTATACCTTTGCCGCCTACCAAGGGGTTAGAATCTACATTACAGATTACTACCTTTTTTAGCTGATGCTTAATCAACAAATCGGCACAGGGAGGTGTTTTGCCAAAATGGGAGCAGGGCTCTAGCATTACATAGGCGGTACTTTCTTTTAATAGAGATTTATCCTCTACGGCATTGACAGCATTTACTTCTGCATGCCAATCTCCATATTTTTTGTGCCAGCCTTCGCCAATAATCTTGTTCTGATGCACAATGACACAACCCACCATAGGATTTGGACTTACCTGGCCACTGCCCAAAGTGGCCAGTTCCAGCGCCCTGCGCATAAAAAGTATATCTGATGTAGAGTTAGTCATCACTGTCATGATAGATAAATTACCTGTACATTCGTAATCTTACGAAAAATCTGTATGAATTATTCTTCTAAGCAACTGCTACACCGTGTTACAAGTGAACTTCAACCTCTCTATGATAGAGAAGAAGCCAGAACCATTGCATTTTTGTTAATAGAGCATTTTTACGGGCTCAACCGTGCGGCTGTTCTAACAGATAATCCGATAGAACTTTCCGAAAGTACTAATATAGAAAATGCGCTAGAGCGGTTAAAAAAACATGAGCCTGTACAATATATTATTGGTTCAACTGAATTTATGGGCAGAGTGTTTGAAGTGAATCATTCTGTACTAATTCCCAGACCAGAGACTGAAGAACTAGTTAACCTGATCATTGAAGAGAATAGACACATGTTTCCTTCTAAACTAATGGATATTGGTACTGGGAGTGGATGCATTGCAATTAGCCTGGCTGTTGTATGGCCCAAAGCAGAAATATTTGCCGTAGATATATCTCCAGAGGCTTTGAATGTAGCAAAAAAAAATGCAGAAAAGTATGTGCAGAACGTGCAATTTATGCAGGCAAGCATTCTAGATACACAATGGCAAGCAGATATTGTTGCTATGGAACTAGACTTGGTGGTGAGTAATCCTCCTTATGTAACCTATGCCGAAGAGCCTCTCATGCGAAAAAATGTAATCGATCATGAGCCACACGTAGCCTTATTTGTAGAGGACAATGATCCCTTGCTATTTTACAGACATATTACCTGGTTCTGCGGAAGGCATTTAAAAAAAGGAGGGATGTGTTACGTAGAAATTAATGAACAATATGGGGAAGAAGTGAAGGATTTATTTTTGGTAAACAACTTTTCGACTGCTTTGGTTATCCAAGATATGTTTGGTAAAAATAGATTTGTAAAAGGCGTATATTAAAAAGCAAGCACAGGCCACGGTGGCCTATGCTTGAAATATGTTGATTCATTAATAACTTGCTCCGGCTACTGCTTCCTGAGATTGCTTTTCTTTTTCTTTTAAGCAAGCAAATACTTCCCGGTAAAATTCCGGATGCGATTGCCAGGTTTGCGCAGTAACAATGTTCTTATCCCGTACGGCCTGTGCTGTATCATATTTACCTCCACCCATTTCTATTTCTGCTCGCACGTGCTCATAGGCAGTCATGCAATTTCCCTGGGCTAGTCCGGCTGTTACTAGTATTTGCACGCCGTGGCAAATAGCAAATACCCATTTACCGCTATTATGAAACTCCCGGACAATGTTTAACAGCTTCCGGTTGTTGCGTAAATATTCCGGAGCTCGGCCGCCAAGCAGTACAATGGCTTCATAGTCTTCTACGGCTACTTCCTCAAAAGTGAGATTAGCTTCCAGACCATAGCCTTTCCGTTCGATATAAGTATCCCAACCTGGCTCAAAATCATGAATTACTAGATTAAGTGCACGTTTACTTGGAGCAGCTATTACAGGCCTATCGCCTTCTTCTAGAAAACGGTGATAGGCGTATAAAGCCTCGTAGCTTTCGCCTCCATCGCCAGTAACAATTAAGATGTTGCGGTTCATAGGTAAAAATTAGTAGAAAATGGAAAAAGATAAATTTATCGAAAAATAAATCAAAAACATAAACTATATCCTACCTAAAAGTGAACTTGCTTACTACTATGGTGAATCTATATTGCCTTTCTAGGTGTTCGACTTTTCACAATTTCGCCTTACCTTTGCTCATGTTTCATACACCAGCCATACCACCATTAGCAGAGCGGATGCGTCCGCGTAACATAGATGAGCTACTAGGGCAAACACACTTAACGGGTAATACCTCTGCTTTACGAAAATCCTTAACGGCAGGCAACGTGCCTTCTATGATTTTGTGGGGGCCTCCGGGCGTTGGAAAAACCACACTTGCCTCAATAGTTGCCAATCATACACATTTGCCATTCTTTACGTTGAGTGCTATTAGTGCAGGTGTAAAAGAAGTACGCGAGGCTATTGAGAAAGCAAAAGTAGCTGGTAAAGCCATTCTGTTCATAGATGAAATTCACCGCTTCAACAAATCACAACAAGATGCATTACTGAATGCTGTAGAAAAAGGAATTATCACTCTGATTGGTGCTACTACGGAGAATCCTTCTTTTGAGGTAAACGGAGCATTGCTTTCCCGCTGTCAAGTATATACTTTGAAGTCTTTGCAAGAAGATGAACTGATCCGGTTGTTGCAGCGGGCTATGCAGGAAGATAGCTACCTAAAACAGAAAACAATCCAATTAAAAGAGACAGCAGCTTTACTTAACTTATCTGGTGGCGATGCCCGTAAATTGCTGAATCTTTTTGAATTAGTGGTTAACTCTTTTGCTCCCGGAGAGGAAATGACCATAACAGATGCTTTAGTGATGGATGTGGCCCAGCGCAAAGTTGTAATATATGATAAAAGTGGGGAGCAACATTACGATGTTATTTCAGCCTTTATTAAGTCTATCCGCGGCAGCGATCCGAATGCAGCTGTATACTGGCTTGCCCGGATGATAGAAGGTGGTGAAGATGTGAAATTTATTGCCCGGCGGTTGCTTATCCTGGCTTCTGAAGATATTGGCAATGCCAACCCCAATGCCTTGCTAATGGCTACCAATTGCTTTCAGGCAGTAACGATGATAGGGTATCCGGAAGCAGATATTATTTTGTCGCAGACAGTGGTGTATCTGGCTTCTTCTCCTAAGAGCAATGCTTCCTATATGGCTATCCGGGAGGCACAGGCAATAGTGAGAGAAAAAGGTAGTATGCCAGTGCCGCTACACTTACGGAATGCCCCTACAAAGTTTATGAAGAACCAGGGCCATGGCAAAGGCTACAAATATGCCCATGATTTCGAAGGTAATTTCACGCCTCAGGAATATTTTCCGCAAGGGTTGGAAAACACTAAACTTTATGAGCCAGGCCATAATGCCCGAGAACATGAAATCCGTAAGAACCTGAAAAACTGGTGGGGGGATAAGTATGGCTATTAAGTAGACTTAGTAAAATATACTGTTTCTTTAGATCATCGCTTAATTAATTTACCCGTGCCTTTAATGGTACTGGTTAATTTTTCCGGTTCGTGATAATAAGCCACATTCCCGTTTTGCAGTATGGCTACTGATAACTCTTTCATAGGAAGTACCCGTATTTCATTGCTTCCCCCATGTTCGACTGAGCACTGCTGTACAGCTAAATTTTCTGCATGTACCCGGCCAATAGATTTATTAAGCCATATAGAAGCCGTAATGACTTGTCCGGATAATTCAATCAGTGCATGGCTGTTACTGTAGAAAACTAAAGAATTGGCCTGGAGATTGAGATTTATATTTCCTCCGGCATCCAATGAAAGAATGTATGCATCTGGTACGGATAAAACTTCTGAACTGGTGACTTTCCCATACCCCCGGTGAAAAAGTGTAAAACTTTCAGGCGCAATAGCAAGTGTTACAGAAACTGGATACTTATAGCTTCTTACCCACTCACAGGTATTTTTATTAGAGATAAATAAGGTGTCTTCTTTTTGCAGAAGTTCTATCTTTGGTATCAGATTTTCTCCTGCCTCAATGGTAGCCAGTCCGGAAGTAGCTGGTTTTAACTTTAAATTGATATTGTCTTCCAGAATAATAGTGTGAAAGGGGGTAAGCTTTCTTTCTTCCTGTACAATATTGCCTGTGCTTTTTACACAGTCAAACGCATTTTCCTGGTTGCAGGATTGAAAGGTGAAGTTCAACAGGAATAAACAAGCCAATAACCGCCAGGTATTCATCAGGAATTTAAGCAAAACGAACCTGTAAATTTACAGAATCTGATTAGTATGTAGTGAGCCTAAAGTAAAACTAATCATTTTTGCTCAACTTATCTGGTACTTGCAACGCTTAGCCCACTTATTGCCAGTGCTGAATTTTAGTATCGTTCTGCCATTCTTCCGTCATTTCCGGTAGATTATATAATTTGTTAGGGATAGTCATAGGTAAACTTGCTAAATTCGGCCTTTTATTTTACCAGTTACCATGCAGCCTTTACAAATATACCAGCAACGCTTACAGAAGTTTGAACAAGAAGCCGCCGCGTGGCATAAGCAGTACAATACCGTATCTTGGATCAGGGTATTTATTTTCCTAGCAGGTGTGGCTGGTACAATTATTCTCTATCAGATGGCTATTGCCACCTATCTCATTGCCGGGTATGCTTTTGTGTGTCTGGGTCTGTTTCTGTTTTTTATGAAAAAGCACAACCAGATAGCTTATACCAGAGACCAATTCCGCAACCTGACTACTATTAACCAAGATGAGATCAATCGGCTACAAGGAAAGCATTATCCACAAGAAACCGGGCAACTACATGCAGATGCTGCTCATCCCTATGCTACCGATCTGGATATTTTTGGACGCAGCTCTTTATTCACCTTACTCAACCGGACCACTACCTGGGGCGGAAACCTATTACTAGCTAACTGGTTGAAACAAAAAGCAATGGCTTCGCAGATACATCAAAGGCAAGAAGCTGTACATGAGTTGGCGTCACATTTAGACTGGCAACAGCAGTTTCAGGCTACTGGTATGCATTCCAAAACAGCTTCTGCGGACTTAGAACAATTGCTGCAATGGATTAACACAAAATCGCGTATTAAACCACAGAAACTACTGGTAGCCCTGATTTATGTAATGCCGGTGCTCACATTGACTGCTATTGGTTTGGCCATTTTTACAAATATTACCTATCATCTTCCAGCATTATTTATTCTTATTAACTGGGCAATTCTAGGCTTTACTTTTAAAGAAGTAAAAGACGCCTCTGAGCAAACTTCCAAAAGTGCCCATATTCTCAAAATTTATGCAAACCTGTTAAAAATTATTGAGAATAGTACATTTACCTCAGCAGCTATGCAACGGCTGAAAGAGCAGTTGAAATACCCGCATAACACAGCCTCTGCTAAAATTAAACAACTATCGTCTCTGCTTTATAGCCTGGAGGCCAGGCAGAATGCCTATTTCTATATGGTAGTGAGTAGTACTACACTATGGGATTTGTTTTTTCTGTTGCGGCTGGAAACCTGGAAAGAACAGGTAACGGCAGATATACAAAAGTGGCTGGATACTGTAAGTGAAGCAGAAGTATTAAGCAGCCTGGCTGCCTATTATCATGCGAATCCGACCTACGTTATGCCGGTAATTTCTACGGACGTTTTATACCTGGAAGCACAAAATATGGCGCATCCGCTAATAGTTAAAGGAGAAGCAGTAAGTAATTCTGTTAGTTTGCAGGGAAAAGGAAAAACTATTGTGGTAACGGGCTCTAACATGTCAGGGAAAAGTACGTTCCTGCGTACCGTTGGAATTAATGCGGTACTGGCGATGGCGGGTGCACCAGTCCGGGCAAATCACTTTGCTATTTCTTTGTGCCAGGTCTTTACATCTATGCGCACACAAGACTCTCTGGAGGAAAGTACTTCTTCCTTTTATGCAGAGCTAAAGCGGCTTAAACAATTAATAGATAGCTTGCCTTCTGGTAAACCAATATTATATTTACTCGATGAAATTTTGAAAGGTACTAACTCCCATGACAGGCATTTGGGTGCACAGGCTTTAATCCGGCAATTACATAAGCATAATGCTTCAGGCTTTATCTCTACACACGATCTGGCGTTGGGAGAAATGGCTGAAGAACTTCCTGGTTCGGTGTTTAATTACAGCTTCAATAGTGAAATCGTTAATGATAAACTATATTTTGATTACAAACTCCGGCAAGGTGTCTGCCAGAGCTTTAATGCCAGTAAGCTTATGCAGCAAATTGGAATAGAGATGGAGTAACCGCCTTTTTGTTGATTAAAGAATTATACATAATTGAAAAGATATTTAATAAAAGTATATGAATGCGTTTAGCAGCAATTTTAAACTGGGAATTTTAGGCGGTGGCCAGCTAGGCCGGATGCTGATTCAATCGGCCATAGATTTTAACACCTATATTAAAATTCTGGATGGAGATGCAAATGCACCGTGCCGTCCATTTGCCCATGAATTTGTGCATGGCTCTCTAATGGATTTTGATACTGTGTATGCTTTTGGCAAAACAGTAGATGTGCTAACCATTGAAATAGAACATGTAAATGTAGAAGCACTGGAGAAACTGGAAAGCGAAGGTATTAAAGTATATCCGCAACCAGCTGTAATCCGCACCATTCAAGACAAGCGGGTACAGAAGCAGTTTTATAAAATCCACTTAATACCTACAGCTGATTTTATTCTGCTAGAAAATAAAGAAGAAGTGCATCAGCATACTCACTTCTTGCCCGCCTTTCAGAAATTAGGCAAATCTGGCTACGATGGCAGAGGCGTGCAGCGGTTGAAAACAACAGAAGATCTAGCAAAAGCCTTTACAGAACCTAGTTTGCTGGAGAAAGCAGTAGATTTTGAAAAAGAAATCTCTATTATAGTTGCCCGGAATGAGCGGGGAGAGGTGTCAATTTTTCCACCTGTGGAGTTAGTTTTTCATCCAGAATATCACCTGGTAGAATATTTATTTGCTCCAGCTCAGTTAGATGAGCGAATTATTGCCCAGGCCAATGAGATTGCTACAGGCGTGGCTTCTAAATTAGGTATTGTGGGTTTACTGGCCGTGGAAATGTTTGTAACTCGTACAGGTGAAGTACTGGTGAATGAATCGGCGCCGCGTCCGCACAACAGTGGTCATCATACTATTAAAGCAAATTATACATCCCAGTTCGAACAACACCTGCGGGCTATACTGGGCTTGCCCCTAGGAGCTACTGATACGCAAAGTTACGCAGCTATGGTAAATCTATTGGGAGAAGAGGGCTACACTGGCGATGCAGTGTACCAGGGCATGGAAGAAGCTCTGGCTTTAGGAGGTGTATATATTCATTTGTACGGAAAGAAAACAACCAAGCCGTACCGAAAAATGGGCCATATCACTATTATGGATACAGAACTACAGACATTAAAAGAAAAAGTGCAAAAGGTGAAAAATTTAGTAAAAGTAGTAAGCGAATAGTTTGCAGAAAGAATTCTTAATCTGTGGATCATTACTTATTTAGTATAAATCATGCCGGATTAGCAATGACTTATGCTTCTTATCTATATAAATTAGGCCCGCTTCTTTAATAAGACAGCTGACTGCTGAACGTTGCTTTTCATCAAAAAGCCTGTCATCCGGTTTTGAATTTTGGTAAGTTCCTGATTGCAGGAGACAAAAAATAATAGTATTCGCAGCAACAAAATAACATTTAACCCAATAATAAAAGCATCGCCTGATTTTTGGATCAGCAGAAAGGTGCAAATCAGCGTGAATAGAAAAGCAAACCAGTAGAAGCCCATAAGCAATCGGTTTGCCTTTAATTTTATGGCAATCTTGTCGAAATTCCGGCCCTTATCTATTTTTCCTGAAATACTATAAACTACCGAATTTACTTCAATAGGAAAGGTAAACGCTGGTAACTCGAGGGAGGGTTTATGCAGCCAAGAAAAAAGCTCCCGTTTAGTACTTTGCTTAATTCTATACGCAGCAAATAATTCTTGTACTTTACTATCCAGATCTACCATCTCGGTAGGTACACGGGTATGTATTTTTTTGGTAAATGAAATATTTTCTATCAGTTGGTTCAGGCTTGGCATAGGCTCGGGAAGAAACGATACATATGTAAAAACAGAAAAGTTGGCTTACGCAGGAGTATATACCTTATCTATAGCTTTTGCCAGCTTATGATCTTTCTCTGTTACTACGTTGCCTGCATCATGCGTGTTTAGTTCTATCTCAACTTTATTATACACATTGGCCCACCAGGGATGATGGTTCATTTTTTCAGCAATCAGGGCTACCTTGGTCATAAAAGCAAAAGCTTCTACAAAATTTTTAAATTCAAATGACCTTTTTAGCTTATTATCTTCCTCTTTCCACATAGGGTTAGGTTTTAGGTATGGGTTAGTTTTGTACTCCGAAATTGCTAAAAAAAAGGCAGCCTTGCAAAACATTCCTAGGCTTTGCTAACTTATTATTTCAAAGAAAAATATAAGCTATGAATAGTAATAAGCAACCGGTAGCTATTTTCTGGTTCCGCAGAGATTTACGCATCCATGATAATACTGCATTTTATCGTGCCCTAACCAGTGGATTGCCTGTATTGCCCTTGTTTATTTTTGATAAGGACATACTAGATATATTAGAAGACCGGGATGATGCCAGAGTTACTTTTATTCATACTACGATACTTGAACTGCAAGATACATTTGCGGCTCAGGGAGGTACTTTGCTTGCACAATATGGTAAACCTATAGATGTATTCAGGCAGCTACTTGTTAAATATACAATACAAGCAGTTTACACCAATCACGATTATGAACCCTATGCTACTAGGCGGGATGCAGAGATAAAAGCTTTGTTGGAAGGAGCAGGAGTCGCTTTTTATACTTTCAAGGATCAAGTTATATTTGAATACCAGGAAATTGTGAATGGACAAGGGCAACCCTATAAAGTATTTACCCCCTACAGTAAAAAATGGCTGGCTACGCTTTCAGAAGACCATATAAAAGAACAGCCTTCCCAGAAGCATTTGAATGGCCTATACAAAGCAAAAACAGAACCTGTTCCTTCTCTGCAAGAAATGGGTTTTATAAGATCATCTATTAAAATTCCGATTAATAAGATTCAGCAAGACATATTAGAGAACTATGCCAAAGAAAGAGATTACCCAGCCAGGGAAGCAGCCACCCGTATTGGGATACACCTGCGGTTTGGTACCATTAGCATCCGGGAAACAGTTAAAAAGGCTCAGCAACATAGTGCTATATGGTTAAACGAACTCATTTGGCGGGATTTTTACAGTATGCTTCTGGCCAATCATCCACAGTTGGAACATTCGGCATGTAAACCAGGCTATGACCGTATTCAGTGGCGCAACAATGAACAAGAGTTTGAAAAGTGGTGTCAGGGAGAAACGGGTTACCCTATAGTAGATGCCGGGATGCGCCAGCTAAACCAGACTGGATATATGCACAACCGCGTGCGCATGATAGCCGCCAGTTTTTTGGTAAAGCATTTATTGATAGACTGGCGGTGGGGAGATGCGTATTTTGCGCGTAAGCTTCTGGACTATGAAATGGCTAGCAATAATGGCAGCTGGCAATGGATTGCTGGCAGTGGCTGCGATGCGGCACCTTATTTCAGGGTTTTCAACCCCAATGCCCAGGCAGTTAAATTCGACAAAGCTCAAGAATATATTAGAAAATGGGTGCCCGAATTGGGCACAACTTCCTACCCTAAACCTATGGTTGAACATGAATTTGCCCGTGACCGTATGCTGAAGGTATACAAAGCTGCTTTACTAAAACAAGAAATAGTGTAGGCAGGAAAAGACCTAGTTTCCAGCTGAGCCGTATTTGGGAAAAAAGTCTATGAAGATTATCTTGCTAGTGTGTATTCTGGTTATTTATTTTCCGTTGCTCTATGTTTTTAAAAGAAAGATTATCCGAGCAATGGGTACAGAAGAAGTGCCTGCCCATTTGAGATGGTATGAAGGAGCGGGCTATCTTATAAAACATAGCCATGATGTTAGCAAAGTAGAGAAGTTAACTCAATTGCAAAGTCAGATACGGGTTGCAAGTATAGTAGGCATACTATTCTTCTGGACAGTTGTATTTTTTTTCTAGTCTGCTTGCCCATGATGAATGAGTGGATTTATTAACCTGAACCACAAAGGAGGAATCATCCCAATATAAAACATTCCAAAATACCCGCTTGGTAACACATAACTATCTTTGTGCGATTCTAGTAAATAATAAGGCTTATATGCTTTTACATGGTGGTCGGAGTGGCGGGAAAGCTCAAATAGGGTAAACCGGCTTGATATGGCATCCGACTGCCAGGAATGATGTATATTCACCCGTTCGCCTTTTTGCCTAGCTAGGCCGTAATGTTCTATATAGTTAACAAACTCTAATAAAAAGAAAGCGAATATACTTTGAATTGCATAAGCCCAAAATACATCTGTTTCAAACCCTACAGCTAATACAACCATAAGGATTATCTGACAAAGCATAGCCCGGATAACAAAATTCTGCAAGCCATACCTGCGTTTCTGATGTTTAGATAAGCGTTTTGCTTCAATCTGCAAGGCACTTTTCCACTGTGCCGGTACAGTACGAATAAAGAAGTGATAGAAGCTTTCATTATACCTTGCCGTTGCCGGATCCTCCATGGTGCCGACCCGTACATGGTGGCCCCGCCTGTGTTCAATATAAAAGTGTGAATAATTAGCTAAAAATAAATTCCAAATTCCTAAGTTCTGTAGCCACTTTTCTTTCCGGTGAATTAGCTCGTGTGCAGAGTTTATTCCTAATATGCCAGAACTAAAGCCGGTAGAAATAGCAGCAACCCAGATCCACTCCCCAGTGATACTTTCTGTATAAATTCCAAAGAATAAAGAAACTACCGCCAAGGTATGGCTAAGCACAGCCAGGAGCAGGATACTATCTGGAATAGTACCAGAAACAGATTTTGGCTTCTGTACATTTGCCGGAAGTACCCAATCGGCTACGGGAAGCAGCATCCCTGATAAAATGATATTCATTCCGGTGAAATACCCTCCCAACAAATTACCAGAAATGACCAGTACTGCTGGCAATAAGCTAAACAAATAGCCAAATGATCCGGCTTCTTTCCGTATATCCTCATACTTGTGTTTTACCTGTAGCGCAGATAGTTTCATACATTTTTGGAGGAAGGCAGATAGAACAATTTACATAATTTTCCTCTTTTTATGTATATGTAAGTTTTATTGAAAAATATTTAATTGATGATTATTTGCGGTATTGATTATGGAAGTAAGCTGGCGGGTACTACGGTAGTTGCCTGGGTAGATTCATTAACCAAGTCTATACACTTAGCTAGTTCTCAAAAAAAGGCAGATGCTGATTTGTTTATTCATAGTGCTCTATTGAAGCTTAATCCAGCTGCCGTATTTATTGATGCTCCCTTGTCCTTGCCTGGTGTTTATACTCATTTAGCTAACTGTCATGATTATTTTTTCCGGGAATCTGATAAACAACTACACGCTATGTCGCCCATGTTTCTAGGTGGGTTAACGGCAAGAGCTATGAAATTAAAGAAGGAGTTGGAAGCTCTTTATATACCGATGTACGAAACATATCCGGCTGCACAAGCTATACGATTAGGGTTGTTGGAGCTCGGCTATAAGAAAAACCCGGTAGCCATACCTGCTATTGTTGGACTACTGGAACATCATCTGGCACCTTATATTCTGGAAGATATACCTGTTACTACCTGGCATCAGGTGGATGCGTTACTTGCCTTGCTAGCAGGACTCCGATTTATGAATAAGCAGCATAAAGTAGTTGGCAATGAAGTGGAAGGAGTCATTATTGTCTAAATCAGGATGTAAGCTGATCTGTAAGGCACTTTACTCTTTAGCAACTTATGGCTTGAATCAATAAATTATATTGTACTTTTTAATTAAGTCTACTTTTAGTTAAATCTTAAAGTAGACTTAAGCTAAGTCTGGAAAAAATAAAAAGCGCTTCAGGAATATCTGAAGCGCTTGAAAATTAATTTAATGACTGCTAGATTAGATAGCGTTAGCATCTGCAATTTTTACAGTGATATTGATAGAGCCTGTATCTCCAGTTGTAACTGAATTAACTAAGAATAAGCCTTTTTTACCGCTTTGTGTAGTAAAAGCTATTACTTTTCCTTGAGTTAAATCTGTAGCATCCGTTGCTGTAAGACCATCAACTGTTGTGTTGATTGATTCAAAAGTAGCTGCGTTGAAGTCTGCAGTGGTTAGTGCTGTTAACTTGAATTTTGTAGCATTCTTGGTAGTCCATTTTTCCATGCCTGGGTAAATAGTCCATGCAGATGCGTTAGAAGGAGCAGCTAAGGTTGCTTTATTAGTCGCATTATAATAATAAGCAAAGTCAACCTTGGCTGAATTGTTAGTTGCATCTGCTGACATATAAATTGTACCTGTACCTTCAGTTGCATAAAAACTTCCTTTAGTAAGGTCTTTTTGACCTGCTAAGATTTTAGCTTCTTGAGTTCTAACAGATCCTGTAGCATTTATTGTAAGTGTATAATCTGTTTTAGCAGTGCGCTCTTTGCTATCGGTTACAATAAAAGCAAACTGCAATGTTTTTCCAGCATCAGCTGGCTGTACAGTATACTCAAATGGGTAAGAGTCAGAAGTAGAATTGGTAAAGTCAGAAGTTTTTACAGTGCCTAGAGTAGTTGTGCCTAAACGTGTCTCAATACTTTTTATTTTGGCTTGCGCAACTATAGACACATTGAATGCAACTTTATCGCCTACTTTTGCTGAAGATACAGCAGTATTTGGAATCGTTACAGTTGGAACTGGATCTACTACATCTTCTTCGCTGGTACAAGAAGTCATGGTGAACATACTTACTGCAGCAAATAGGCTCAGTAAATGTAAAGAGAGTTTTCTCATAGTGATTGGTTATTGTTTAATTGTTTAACGTGTTAATAAATTATGATTGACTGATTGCAAACTGTTTAAAATATCTGAAGCCATAATCACTAGATGCGTTTAGGCTATTGCGATTTCATTCACAAAACAAGGCAAAGTCTTATAAAACCAAGAGGTGTTTTCGCCAAGATTCAGGCATATGTAATGTTTTGTAAGCAGTAGCAGCAATTGCAGATAAGCTACTAGGTAAAGCAGAGGAGAATAATCAATAAAAAACGTCTGTGGAGGTAACCACAGACGTTCCAAAACGAAGTAATAAGTTGAAGGTATTTAAAATTTACTTAGGTTATCTTTTGCATTTGCTTCTTTATCAAATATCAGATTGCCTTTTTCATCCCATTCTTTTAAAGTAAACGGTTCAAAGTTTTTAGTGAAGGCATCCGGCGCAAACTGGATTTCCTTCTTCTTGCGCCGCCTGAATTGATAGTATTCACTCCACTTCCCAACTTTTATATTGTTCTCATATTGCCCTTCTACTTCCACTTGTCCACCTTCATAAAAGGCATAATATTTACCACTTTTTACCCCAAATTCAATGGGAATCACTTCCTTGATCTTGGTTTTGGCGGCATCATAATAATTAATTTGTGACTCTTCTGGCCATCCACGGTGATACCGGGTTTTATCGGTCAATGCATAATTACCATTATATTGTTCCCATCGGCCATGCTTTGTACCTTTATAATAGTATCCCTCTTCTATAATCTTCCCACCTACAAACTTCTTATATGGCCCATGTAGCGGACGCATAAATGTTTTGTCAATGTTTTTTGACCGGCTGATAGCTTTTTTCTTCATGTCATACCAATACACATCCTGAGCATACAAGTTGGGATCTTCATAGGTATGCATATAATAAAACAACTCAATTACCTGCCGTGGTCCGCTACCCACTTTGGTAAACTGCTTTTTCATTTTTACACCCAGGTATTCTTTCTTTTTTTTCTTCTTCGCTGGTGTTTTTTTCTTTTCTTCCTTCTTTGCACTGGTTACCAAATCAAGCTCTGGCAGTATAGAGTTAGTTAGGCTGTCTTCTGTAATCTGGGCATGTGCTGCATTATGCCAGAGCAAGGAAATAAGGAGTAAGGAGAGTAGGTTGATCTTCATAACTTCAAGAGATGTGTGACATTACCAGAAACACCCGGCCAGTACACAGCAGCATGGATTATACATGTAAAAGTACTATCTTTGAACGTAATAACATATGTATTTATTTTTAATTGCATATTAGGCAAGCAATATTTACTACTTATATTAATAAATTTATAATACTTTGGAAAAACACGCGAAAATATATGTAGCTGGCCACCGTGGCATGGTGGGCTCGGCTATTGTCAGAAAGTTACAAGCTGAAGGGTATCATAATTTTGTGTTCAGAAAATCTGCTGAGCTGGATCTCCGAAATCAGGACGCAGTACAAACATTTTTCGAGACTGAAAAGCCCGACTATGTATTTCTGGCAGCCGCTAAGGTAGGCGGTATTCAAGCAAACAATATTTACCGGGCTGAGTTCTTGTACGACAACCTCATGATTCAGAATAATGTTATTCATCAGTCCTATGTACATGGCGTGAAAAAACTGCTATTCCTGGGTTCATCGTGTATTTACCCAAAGCTTGCCCCACAGCCTTTAAAAGAGGATTATCTGCTTACTGGGTTGCTGGAGCCAACTAATGAGCCCTATGCGATTGCCAAAATAACAGGTATTAAAATGTGTGAAGCTTACAGAAGCCAATATGGGTGCAATTTTATTTCTGTAATGCCTACTAATTTATATGGGCCTAATGATAATTATGACCTGAGCAATTCGCATGTATTGCCTGCATTAATCCGCAAATTTCACGAAGCAAAAATAAATAATCAACCCTCTGTTGAGATCTGGGGAACAGGTTCACCAAAAAGAGAATTTCTGCACGCCGATGACCTAGCAGATGCCTGCTATTACTTAATGCTCAATTATAACGAGCCGCAACTAGTAAACATAGGTACCGGCGAAGATGTAACAATCAAAGAATTGGCGCTACTTATTAAGGATATTGTAGGATATGAAGGTGACCTTACCTGGAATACTAGCAAACCAGATGGTACACCCCGCAAACTGATGGATGTTTCCAAGTTGAAAGCAGCTGGCTGGCAATATAGCATTGGCCTAAGGGAAGGCATAGAGCGGACCTATAAGGAGTTTGCTGAAAATATGGCTGAGAGTATTTAATGTATGAAAGATTGTTTATATGGAAAGTCATAGAGTGTTGTATATTAATCTCAATACAATCCCACTTATGGTTATACATTTAGGGCAATAATCGAACTGTAAGAATTGTAATACCAGGCGGGATATACTTATTTTTGAAATAAGTATATCCGCTTTTAGTTTTCAAGGACATGCAAAAAATATTATGGCTATGGAGTTTACTATTCTTGGTGATACAAATACCAGCTCATAGCCAATGTCCACAACCCGCTTTTACGCTGCCAGATACAGTATGTATTAACGAGCCTTTTGATATTATTAACAATAGTACAAATGCAATTCGTTATGAATGGGATTTTTGTAGTGGAGACTTAGAAAAACAACCTGTATTACAAACAGTAACTACCCTTACATCTGCTGTTACTCCTACTGATATAACGCACGTTTTTGATGGCGTAAGCTGGTATGGCTTTGCCAGCAGTAGAGATAACCACAAACTCTTCCGGTTAGATTATGGCAGCAGTTTGGAAAATACTCCTACAATAGTTGATTTAGGCAACCCTTCAGGTTTGTTATCCCGGCCAGAGCAAATGAAAATTTTAAAGGTTGGTTCTGAGTGGATAGGTATGTTAGTCAATATAAACAATTTTATTAATGAGTTCAGTATAACTAAACTTAATTTTGGAAATAGTCCTGCTAATAATCCGATTGCCACAAACATAAGTACTCTAAAAAAATATGTACGTTTTCCAAGAGGTATAGAGTTGATTGACGACAATGGCAATCTTATCGCCTTAATTGCTAATGCTCAATCCAATGTACTAACCATTGCTAATTTTGGAAGTACTGGTAATGAGGAACTAACTGTCTCAGATATTAAAAACATATCTTTTCCAAATACCACAACTGGCCATAATATTATGAGTACATCCGTTATGAAAGTGTGTAACCAGTGGGTTGGATTAGCTGTATCTTACAGCAATAAGATATATAAATTACAGTTTGGTAATCAATTATTCTCAGTTCCTTCTATAACTCCTATTGCAGTTGCAGAGTCTTTAAACCTGTCTCCAGTAAAAGTATCTTTAACCACAGATTCTGGGAAATATTATGGATTTGTTATGCATAGTAATGGAAAGTTGCTGCGACTAGATTTTGGACCAGATTTGGTAACAGGTACGCCTCATGTAAAAGAAATATTCAATATAGTGGGTGATATGGTAGGGATGGAGTTTACAAGAACAGCAGCAAACGAATATTATATATATACGGTAGACTGGCAAGCAAAGCATGTTTATAAACTGCCGTTTCCACAGGATTGTTCTGCTAACAATTCAAGTTCTATTTCAACAAGTCCTACAAATATCTTCTACAACACAGGTGGCGTAAAGAAAATCAATCTAACTGCCTATAACTCTATAGGCAATGCAAATCTGTATGTAGATTCAGTATTTGTAAGACCTGCATTAACAGCAAATTTTACGGTTGAGAATTTATGTGAGGGCAGCCATACACTATTTTTTAGTCCAGCTTCTCCAGAAGGCAATCAAATCAAATCTTGGCTATGGGATTTTGGTGACGGAGCCACCAGCACCGTAGAAAATCCTATCCACTCATTTACTACAGCTGGCACAAAACCAGTGAAGCTTACCCTAACAGATAGATGCAACAATAGTGTAGCCTTCACTAAAGATATAGTTATTTATAAAATTTCAACGGCTAACTTTGTAGCCCCCACGGAGGTTTGCTCCTATGAAGAAACCATGTTTCAGGATGCCTCGACAATTACAGATGATACTATTGTTGCCTGGAAATGGGCCTTTGGCAATGGCGATACATTGAAAACTAAAAATCCGACATATACCTATAAAGAACCTGGAAATTATGCGGTAACTTTAATGATTACAGGAGTTAGTGGTTGTACAGTAAGTATTACTAAATCAATTGCGGTTAATCCAGGAGCTAATGTTCACTTCTCTGTAGAGAATGCCTGTTTCGGTAACCAAACTGCTTTTACAGATTTAACAGAGTTTAGTGATGAAACTAAATTTGTATCCAGAAAATGGAACTTTGGCGATGGACAAACCTCTGATTTGCCAAACCCTGTTCACCAATACCAAAATGAAGGCAGCTATACCGTAACCTTAGCTGTACAAAATAACAGAGGTTGTACTGTCATACATAGCAAAATAATAACTATCAGCCAGCCGCCTCAACCAACTTTCTCTTACTCTCTAGCATGCAGTGGCGAGCCTACACAGTTTTTTGACGAAAGTATAGTCCCTCAGGGTGAGATCACATCCTGGTTGTGGAACTTTGGAGATCCATCGAGTGGTATAAGTAACATAGCAGAAAGTCAAAATCCTTCTCATATTTTTTCTGCCTCTGGTAGGTATGCTGTAACCTTAAAAGTACAGACTATTCATGGATGTATAGATTCTATTTCCAGAACTGTACAAGTGATACAATCACCTCAAAGCAGATTTGCTTATCAAGTAGACTGTAATAATAAGCAGGTAAACTTTTCAGACCAGACTGTTGCTGCTGAAGTAATAACCAGCTGGTATTGGGATTTTGGAGACAACAGCAATTCAACTGAACAAAATCCGGTACACGTCTATAGCAACCCAGGAACATATACAGTAAGCCTGATTACTGCTGCTGCATCGCGCTGCACGAATAGTTTTAGTCAGACCATCCAAGTAAACGATGCTCCCATTACAGATTTTAATTTGCCAGAGTTATTGTGCATAAATAATACCTTATTGTTCACAGACCAATCTCGAGCCGCTACTAATGATTATATTATCAGTTGGGAATGGGATTTCGGTAGTTTCGGAACTTCCACACAAAAAAGTCCTTCCATTAGCTTTACTTCTGAAGTATCAATCACTATACCTGTAACCTTGAAAATAATTACAGCTGCGGGTTGTCAGGCAATACTTACCAGAAATATTTTACTTCAGGCACCTCCTGTGACTTCTTTTACATATAAGGCGGTTTCAACGTTTACGCCTTTGCAGTTGCAATTTTCAAGCAGTGCAGATGGTGAAGTGGCCAACTATTTCTGGGAGTTTGGTGATGGGGAAAGCAGTGAAGAAAAAAATCCGATTCATACCTATAAGCAGAGCGGCACTTATACAGTGTCACTATGGGTAGAGAATGCACAAGGTTGCCAGGTTATGTTAGAGAAAGAAATTACGTTGAGTACAGTTGTTGATTCAATAGAACTAAAACTGGAGTATGTTGAAGCCGCCCATGTAAATGATATGATTCAATTAACAGCTTATATTCACAACAACAGTCCATTCACTATTCAAGAATTACACTTTGTGACTATAATGAATGGACAGGATAAAAGTCAGGAAAGGTGGCAGGGAAGTTTACAACCTGGGAAGGGACTTAAACATACCTATACAATTGCTCAAAGCAACATTTCATCTGTCTGTATATTTGCTGAAGATGCAATAAATCAATACACCAGCAATCGACAATGCATTAACTTGAAAAATCAGTTTTTGTTATTAGATCCCTATCCAAATCCGGCAAACAGAATGGTAACCTTACCTGTACTAATGCCTGCACAAGATACTGTTCAAATATCAGTGACAGATGTTGCAGGAAAGCAGGTTTATTCCATTACATCAGATTTATTACATACTGGATTTAACGAAATTTCGCTTGGTTTAACGCCGCTAAAACCTGGTATGTATCTGTTACAGCTCAATTATGCAGGAAAGAGCCTTTTTAAGAAATTTATATTACAGTAGATAGCTGAAAAATTTAATAATTGCTAGTATTTGCTTGCATCTATATAGAAGATACTCACATTGTTGAGTATTTTTTTGTTATTTTTGAAACCTGTTAAGTGTTACTCAGCTATATTAAATGCAAAAGTTAATTATTGATGCAAACAAAAAGAGTATAAGCATTAATACAAAAGAACTGTTTTCTTATAAGGATTTATTTGTTATCCTGGCCTACCGCGATCTGCGTGTACGCTATGCCCAGACATTTTTGGGGCTACTTTGGGCAGTGCTACAACCATTGTTTACATTACTTATTTTTATTTTAATATTTGGTAAAGCCATTAAAATAGACACTGGTGGAGTGCCTTATCCTATTTTTGCACTGTCCGGTTTGAGTGCATGGACTTATTTTGCGTTTGTGATGAATCAGGCAGGAAACTCTATTGTTGGAGCCCAAAATATGATTCAAAAAATATACTTTCCGCGCCTAATAATCCCCTTATCAAAAGCAGTTGTTGGACTAGTAGATTTTGTAGTGACTTTGCTGTTTATGGCAGGACTCATGCTATGGTATCAGTTTGCTCCATCACAAAATCTTTTTTTTCTGCCTTTATTTATTCTGCTTACTATTATCGCAGCCTTAGGTATAGGTATCTGGCTAAGTGCTCTCACTATCCGCTACAGGGATTTTCAACATATTGTGCCCTTTATGGTGCAAATAGGGTTGTATGCTACACCTATTGCGTATCCGACATCCATTGTACCAAGCGAATACCAGTTGCTATATCATATTAATCCAATGGCAGGAGTTGTAGAAGGATTCCGCTGGAGCATACTAGGAGGAAATGTCCTTGAACCGTTGGCTTATGTCTCCTTTGGAGTAGCTATTAGTATATTCATATCGAGCTTGTTTTATTTTAGAAAAGTGGAAAGAGTAATGGCTGATATTGTTTAAAATCCAATGTAGATAAGATGTCTGATACAGCAATAAAGGTAGAGGGTTTAGCAAAACTATATAAAATAGGTGCAACAAAAAGCGGCTCTTTGCGGGAAAGTCTTTCCCGTAAATTTTCATTATTCTCAAATAAAACAGATACAACAACAAACTCAGATTATTGGGCATTACACGATGTGTCCTTTGAAATAAAACGAGGTGAAGCAATAGGAATTATTGGTAAAAATGGCGCAGGTAAAAGTACACTGCTTAAACTATTATCCCGGATTACAGAACCAACTAAAGGCAGAATAGAAATTAATGGCCGGGTGGCTTCTCTACTAGAAGTAGGCACCGGTTTTCATCCGGAATTAAGCGGCCGGGAAAATGTGTACCTGAATGGCACCATTCTGGGAATGACCAGGCGAGAGATAAAAGCAAGATTTGATGAAATAGTTGATTTTTCAGGGGTTAGTAAATTCATAGATACGCCAGTGAAGCATTATAGCAGCGGTATGTACGTTCGCTTAGCTTTTGCCGTAGCAGCTCATTTAGAACCAGAAATATTAGTAATTGATGAGGTATTAGCAGTAGGAGATGCAGAATTTCAAAGAAAATGCTTAGGGAAGATGGGTGAAGTTGCAAGCCAAGGGAGAACAGTCCTGTTTGTAAGTCATGATATGCAGGCAATATCTAAATTAGTTAATCAATGTATACTGCTAAAAAATGGTTCTGTATATGAGAAAGGGCATAAAGATAAAGTAATTAATACATACTTAGAGGATATGAATACAAGTAGAAATCAGCTGAAATATAATGATCTTACTCTCGGAGATAGAGCTAAGATTACAGCTGTTGAACTACTTACTTCTAAAAGTAATAATTTTCATATCAACTCAGAGCCTTTACAAGTAAATGTTGAAGTTTATATACCCCAAAAAATTAGTAAAACTTGTTTAACTCTTCAAATTAAAGATAACCGCGGTATTGCTTGTCTTGATTTTTCATTCTTCGATGATGATCAAATATGTAGCGGACCTGGATTCTTTAAGCTTAAATGTATATTTCCATCCTTTCGGCTGTATATGGGAAAATACTCCATCACTGCTTTTTTTGCTGAGCCTCCTGGAGGAGAATTTTTTCAGACAATTGAAAATATCTGTCCTTTTGAAATTTTGATGTATGGAAGTTCGCGTGGTGAATGGGAATGGCAACCTTATACTACTACATATATAGAAGATTATAAGTGGTATATAAATGCTGAGCAAGGTGCATCAATAATTAGTAAATAGTTTATGATTCTTAGCCCTATTACTGGAAAAACAACAGTTTCTTTAGAAGAGAAAAAAACGACTAAGGAAATTATTCAAGGCTATAAACAAACTTTTAATATTGATGTCTCCTCTTACTTTGTGAATGTACCTGAGATTGAAATATACAGATGTTTAGATACGGATTACCGCTTCTACTATCCTTTTCATATAACAGGTGATGGATTATTTTATGATCAATTGCAAAAACAGCCCTGGTATTATACTGACTGGAAATGGGAGTATCAGGTAGCATTTGATCTGTTTCATGGGAAAGGTATATTATTAGAGATTGGCTGTGGCAAAGGCTCTTTTCTTAAGAGAATACAAGCTACAGGGAAGGTGTGTATCGGACTAGAACTCAGTGAAGATGCCATAAAATCTGGAATAGAGGAAAAATTAGATATACGAAATCAAGTTATAGAGCAACATGCCCTCCATAATGAAGAAACATATGATATTGTTTGTTCATTTCAATTATTAGAACATATAAGTTCAGTAGATTCCCTGCTCAAATCTTCGTTGAAAGTTCTGAAAAAAGGGGGAAAAATGCTTGTTGCTGTACCAAATAATGATGCATTATTTCTCAAGTATCGAGGACAAACCATTGATAATTTAAACCATTTGTACCAACCGACTAAATTACTCAATTTGCCGCCACATCATATGGGCTTGTGGAATAAAAAATCACTAACTAAGCTTTCCTCAATTTATAATATGCAGTTAGATACTATTTTTACTGAACCTATGAATGAACATAGAAGGCTGTTGAATAAAAGTATCCTGACTAAGCGTTTGGGAACACTCGGTAAGCTTATTAGTAAAACAAAAACTACGTTTGTATTAGAAAATATATTCAGCCGTGAGTTCATGTTTGCGGATACCATTATGGCTGTATATACAAAACTATAATTACGCTAAATAAAGGGTTCTAAGCAACGAAGGGCATGCGGATAATGAAGAAAAAAATACTTTTTGTTAGTCATGAAGCCTCTAGAACAGGTGCACCAATAGTCCTTCTGCATTTATTAAGATGGCTTAAGGCAAATACTAGTCTGGAGTTTGTGATATTAGTTAAATGGCCAGGCGAACTACTAAGTGAATTTGAAGCCGTTGGGCCTACATATACTTTTCAATTTCCTTATCCATCTTTAAAAGGTTTCAAAAGTAAACTAGTAGGTAACTGGAATACGTATATTGGTATACCACAATATTATTCCAAACTTAAGAAAGAATTAGTTGCGCATAATATAGGATTAATTTATGCCAATGGTATTGGAACGGGTGTATTGCTTAACTTTCTCGAGTTTTTACACTGCAAGGTTATATGCCATATACACGAACTGGAAATAGGTATTCAGGCTAATGGAAAAGAAAACTTGGCATATATAAAAAAATGCACAAGCCATTATATAGCTGTTTCAAAAGCAGTAAAGCACAACCTTATGAGGAATCATTTTATAGAAGAATCCCTTATTAGTCTGGTTTATGAGTTTATACCACAGAGAGAGATTGTGTCAGACAGAAAGCTATTAACTGAATATCATATTCCGGATAAGGCCTTTGTTGTAGGTGCGGCGGGAAGTGCAGATATTAGAAAAGGAGCTGATTTATTTGTATTACTGGCGAAAGAACTCATTGATATTTCTACTAAAGAATTATTTTACTTTGTATGGATAGGAAATAAATCTGCAAGTAATGAATATATCTTTGAAGATATTAAAAAGCTTGGTTTAGAAAAACAAGTAATTTTTACAGGATCGAAGTCAGACCCTCTGCCTTATTTCATTGATTTCGATGCTTTTGTTTTACTTTCGCGCGAAGATCCGTATCCGCTTGTTTGTCTAGAAAATGCTTTATTGAGTAAACCTATTTTATGCTTTGACAATTCAGGAGGGATGCCAGAATTCGTAGGAAATGATTGTGGGTTTGTAGTGCCATACCTGGATATAAAAGTAATGGCAGCCAGAATTAGAGACTTACAAGCTAATATGGAGTTGAAGGTACAATTGGGAGAAAATGCACGAGAAAAAGCAGTGTTGCAGCATGATGTACATGTAACAGCTCCCCAAATTTTAGAGCTTATCCATAAATTCTTACCATTAGGGTAATGAAATAACATATTAAGGCAGTTAGGTTATGAATAGCACCAAAACAACAATATCTATAGCTACTACGATTGATATTAATTATATCCAGCATCTTGGTGTTATGTTAAGTTCATTATTTGAAAATAATTTAAAATCAAGGTTCAAAATTTATTTGATTATTAATTTCACTGAAAATAAAGAATTAAGAAAAATTCAAAAACTTATAAACAGATATAATCATCAAATTGATATTATCAAAGTTGACGAAAGTTTATTAGTATCTTGTAAAGTAACGGGCCATGTAACTTTAGCAACTTATTATAGATTGTTGATACCTAACCTCATTAATCAAACAGTGGCAAAAGTTCTTTATATAGATGCAGATATAATTATAAAGAACGAAATATATGAATTATGGAATATTGTGTTAGATGACGAGACTATTGTTGCAGCCGTTGAAGAGCCTCTTTTCAATAGACATATAGCTTTAGGAGTTCCTGAAACCGCTAAATATTTTAATGCAGGAGTAATGTTGATAAACTTAGTAGCTTGGCGGCAGAACGATATTTCAACAAAAGCTATACGGTTCATAGAGCTAAATAATGAAAGAATAATGTTTTGGGATCAAGATGTTCTCAATTTTTTACTATATGATAAGTGGCTTACTCTAAATCCTAAATGGAATGTAACTACTCCTTTATTTACTATAAATGCTGATAAACTTAAAATGTCAGAGAATGAATTAAACCAAATTTTAAATCAACCTAATATCATTCACTTTACTGGATCTTCCAAACCATGGCATTATTTGAATACGCATCCATTTAAAAGTGAGTATTATAAATACTTAAAACTTACACCTTGGAAGAATTTTAAGCATCCTGAAGAAACTGTATGGCATCAGATAAAACAATCTGTTAAACAGCTAGTAAATCTGATATATGGAAGAAAAAAATTTGAGGTGTATAATTAACCAGTATTTCTATGCTCAATACCCCTGTGCTTTTCTTAATTTTTAACCGTCCAGATACTACTGCAAAAGTATTTGAAGCTATCCGGCAAGCAAAACCTAAGCAGCTCTTTATCGCAGCTGATGGGCCAAGAGTAAACAGACCCGAAGATGCAGAAAAATGTAGGCAGGTTCAGGAAATAGCTTTAAAAATAGATTGGGATTGTGAGGTGAAAACACTATTTAGAAAAATTAATTTAGGTTGCGGTGTTGCTCCAGCCTCTGCTATTACTTGGTTCTTCGAACATGTGGAACAGGGCATAATTTTAGAAGATGATTGTTTGCCTAATCAAGACTTTTTTCGGTTTTGCGAAGAACTTCTAGACTACTACCAACATAATGAAAGAATTATGCACATTAGTGGAAATAACTTTCAAAATGGTAAGAGAAGAGGGAGTGCATCGTACTACTTTTCAAAGTATTCTCACAACTGGGGATGGGCTACTTGGAGACGGGCGTGGAAATTTTATGATTTTGAAATTGGCGGATATAATGACTTTAAAGAAAAACGAAAAATCAAAGAAGTTGTACATTCTTTAAGTGAGGAGAAATATTGGATGTCTATTTTTGAAGAATTAAAAGGTGGTAAAAGAGATATATGGGATTGGCAATGGCTTTTTAGTATTTGGGCTAGAGAAGGTGTTTCTATAATTCCTAATGTTAATTTAGTTGATAATATAGGATTTAATGAAGATGCTACACATACTACTCATCGAAGAAGTTTTCCTGAAATGTCTTTAGAAGCTTTGGATAGCTCACTTGTTCATCCCTCTAAAATTAGTATAAACGTCAAAGCTGATATTTTTACATTTAAAACATTGTTTTATTCATCCACATCCCTTGTAAATCATATAAGAAATTTTTGTTATAAAAATTTATCCACTGTACAAGTAGAGAAGTTAAGAACATTGAGAAGAAGAATCTTTCCGGTCGCAAATTAATTATGTTTCAATATGTCAAACATATAGTTAAATCTTTGCTCAGGCCAGAATATCGGTTGAGCAGCAGGGAAGCAGCTAAGCTTTTAGCTATAAAACGTCAACCAAGATTTACTGTTCTTGAAACTGATGTCCTGAAAGTGCCAGTTTGGATGGTCGATTCAGCCTCATTTGTTTTTATGTACAATGAAATTTTTTTGCAGCAGATTTATAAATTTAAATCAATTAAAAAAAAACCTTATATTCTGGATTGCGGTGCTAATATTGGCTTGAGTGTGATTTATGTAAAAAAGTTGTATCCAGATGCTGAAGTAATTGCCTTTGAACCTGATACAAAAGTTTTTAATGTGTTATCCAGAAATATCAAATCATTCAATTTTACAAATGTGTCTATAGTTAAAAAAGCGGTCTGGCACTCGGAAACAACATTGAAATTCTTTTCAGAAGGGGCAGATGGTGGAAGAATTATTGAGGATGGTAAGAGCGGAAATATAATTGAAATAGAAACAGTACGGTTGAAAAACTATATAACCCGTACGATAGATTTATTAAAGATAGATATAGAAGGTGCAGAAACCCAGGTTCTGGAAGATATAGCCGATGTGTTGCATCATGTAGACAAAATGTTTATTGAGTATCATTCATTTATTGCTCAAGAACAGACATTAGATAAAATTTTATCAATTTTAAAAAAGGCAGGCTTTATCTATTATATCAACCAAGTTGGTATCACTTCTCAGTCTCCCTTTTATGAGAAGCAAACATTTCTGGGAATGGATAATCAGTTGAATATATTTGCTGACCGAGTACAATAATTATGAAATTTCTTAATCTGGGTTGTGGCAACCGCTATCATAAAAGCTGGATAAATATAGATTTTACTTCTACTGGAGAAGGCGTACTTGCTTATGATCTTACAAAAGGCATTCCTTTTGACGATAATACATTTGATGTTGTTTATCATTCTCATGTACTGGAACATTTTTCTAAAAAAGATGCTGTGTTTTTTCTGAAAGAATGTTTTAGAGTATTAAAAAAGAATGGAATCATACGTATTGCGGTTCCTGACCTGGAAAACATTGCAAAAATTTATATAGAACAGTTAGAAGCAGCATGTAAAGGTATTAAAGACGCAGATTTAAATTATGATTGGATAGTACTGGAACTATATGATCAAACAGTCAGAAACTGGAGAGGAGGTAATATGGCTGAGTATATAAATCAAGACAATTTAAGGAATGAAGCTTTTGTGATGGCTAGGCATGGGCTTGAAGCAAAAAACCTTCGGATTAACTTTCTAAATAAAAAAAAACAAACGAATACAAAAGCTGTTTCCCCTACCAGATTGAAAGGTTTATTCGATTTAAATTCTTATAAACAAAAACTGTTAAAATTATTGTTGGGTAAAGATTTTATTTATTACGAAATAGGTAAATTCAGAATGAGTGGAGAAATTCACCAATGGATGTACGACCGTTTTTCTCTATCAAGACTACTTCTGCAAACCGGTTTTACTCAGCCAAAAATACAAACTGCTTTTAGCAGCCGAATTCCAAACTGGAATGCCTATGAATTAGAATCAAAAGAAGGCATTATCTTCAAACCAGATTCGCTATTTATAGAGGCTATAAAGACAACTAATGTATGAAAGTGCTGCATATCAATACTTTTGATACAGGAGGTGCTGCTAAAGCATGCATCCGATTACATCAAGGCTTATTAGCACAGAGTGTTGACTCAAAAGTACTGGTTCTTTATCGCTATGGGCAGCAAGAGCATGTATATGAATTCTTACCAGAATATTCTAATACTTTAATAAAACGTGTAGCTAACTCATTATCATATAGGTTGAATAGTTTAGCGAATCGGATTAAGAAGAGAAGAAATCCCACTGGTACATACAGCATTCCTCATTCTATTTATGATATTTTAGAGCATCCCTTAGTAAAAGAAGCAGATATTCTTCATTTACATTGGGTAGCCAAGTTTTTAGATTATCCATCATTTTTTGGAAAAGTTAACAAGCCTATTGTCTGGACGCTGCATGATATGAACCCATTGCTAGGAGGCTTCCATTATGAAACAGATATGGAAAATATAGCTGAAAGTAGAAAAGAAAAAGAGAAAAAGCTCTCTGAAGTAAAAAGCAAGGCATTATCGCAAACCAATTATCTATCTGTAGTTGCTCCTTCAAGGTGGTTACACCAGTTAAGTCTTCATTCAATAGGATTAGGTCGGTTTGCAAATTACTGTATACCTTATGGAGTAGATTTAACTATTTATAAGCCCACAAACCAAATTTTAGCCCGGGCTCATTTCAATCTGCCTTCTGATAAAAAAATAGTGTTATTTATTGCAGATTCAATAACAGATCCCCGGAAAGGCTATAGCTACTTTGACGAGGCAATAAAAAAACTGGCATTGCCAGATATTTTACTGTGTACAATTGGAAAAGGCATCATTACATCAGATAATGTTTTACATCAGCATCTTGGATTTATTTCCTGTGAGCAACAGCTTGCATTAGCTTATGCAGCTGCTGATATTTTTGTAGTTGCTTCTTTAGAAGATAATTTGCCAAATACTGTTTTAGAATCGTTAGCTTGTGGCACACCGGTAGTTGGTTTTAATATAGGTGGCATCCCGGATATGGTAATAGAAGGTAAAACCGGTTTGCTGGTCTCACCTAAAAACATTGCTGAATTAGCTGAGAAAATACATTGGTTGTTGAGTAATGACAATGAAAGGAAGCGTATGGGAGAAAATGCGAGAGTATACATTAAAACACACTTTACTCTGGACATTCAGGCTATAAGATACATAGACTTATATCGTTCATTAGTAAGTGCACAGTATTAATATTTCACAAAATCATTCATGATACATAATTTTTCATGTTGAGTAGGATAGTAATTAGCATTATTGATCTCATCTTAGGACCTATCTATGGCAGAAAAAAATTTCAATCATTTTTTGGTTTGCTACATAGTATGAGTCTAAAAGGAATGAATCTTAGATATAATCCTATTGGAGATAATGGCGAAAAATGGCTTATTGAAAAAATACATATCTATTTCAAACATAGGCATATAGTTCCTGTGGTTTTTGATGTGGGAGCTAATAAAGGAGATTATAGTATAAGTATTTTAGCAGCTTTTCAACATCAAGTAAGTTTATATAGCTTTGAACCCTCATTAAAGACTTTTCAAGAATTGCAGAAAAATTTACAAAACACACGATTTTCTGTAAGTCTATGCAATATTGGTATGAGTGACAAAATAACAAAAGCTAAATTATTATTTAATACTAAAGACCCAGCTACTAGCTCCCTTTACGCTACTGAAAGTCAGCAGGATACATCAGTAGAGGAGATTGATCTGACCACTATAGATGACTTTTGCAAGTTACACTTACTGACTCATATTCATTTTTTAAAAATAGATGTAGAAGGAAATGAAGTTTTAGTAATTAAAGGCGCTAAGCAAATGATTGACTCACATGGAATCGATTTTATACAGTTTGAATTTGGGCCAAGAAACGTAGCCTCTAGAACATTTTTCAAAGATTTTTTTGTGCTCCTATATGAGAAATATTCTGTTTATAGGATTCTTAAAAATGGACTTTATTCTCTTAATCCGTATCATCAGGATTATGAGGCATTTTTTGCCGGGAATTATTTGGCAGTAAATCGAAGAATTAAAATTCAAGATATTGATAAGATCAATTAATCCTGATAGTTGTACTTTCTGCCCAACTTAAGAAATGGCTTTTCTAAATACATATACGAAAGGTGAGCTATAATAATTGTCAAAATAAAGGATAGGAAAGTAATACTTAAGTCTGTTACAGTAGATATTCTAGGAGTTTGTTTCAAGATAATTTGATGAAGGATACCTGTTATTAATTGATGATATAAATAAATTCCAAAAGACAAAATACCTATCTGTTTTAGGATTCTATTTCGTAACATACTAGAAATAAAGCTATTTTGATCTATTAATGGAATAAGTATGAAGAGCGTATAAAGTAGTGTTAACCAACTGTATACATAGCTTTTGTAGTCATCATAATAGATGGCTGAGAAAACAATAACACCAAACAGTAGTATTGCAAATACAATATAAATGATCTTCTTATTTTTTGTCAAGCAATTAAGTATTTCTTTATTTAGTGCTACATAAGCTAAAAGCACTCCAGAAGCCAATGTATCTATTCTACCAATTAAAGATACGTGTGATGTAATACCTGGATACAAAATTCTATATACGAATGCTAGTAAAACAGCCATTAGCAGAAGATATACTAATCGAATATCAGCTATTAAAAAAATTACCAACGGGAGAATTAAATAGAATTGCTCTTCAATAGCTAAGGACCAAGTAATGCCTAACCAAGATGGTCCATAATGTAAAGCATTACTCATAGCAAAGTTCTGTATGAACAGAGCGTAAGTCCAAAAAGGAAATGGGTCTTTCATTAACCAAACAAACGTATTCTCAAGACCCCATGAATGCAAGAGGAAGAAAGCAACTATAGATAAGTAATACAATGGGAATATTCTAAATATTCTTCTTATATAAAATGTTCTAAAATAATTTCTTGTATCTCTATTATTTAATAGTATCCTACCAATTAGGAAGCCAGACAACACAAAAAAAAGATCCACTCCGCTCCAGAACATGGAGCTGGCAATACGAAAGTATTTAGTGAATAAATTTAATTCATAAATAACTTGATTATTTCCATAATGCCACAACAAAACCATTATTATGGCAATACCTCTAATACCGTCAAGCTCAGGGATATACTCTAGATCATTACTTTTCTTCATTATAAATTAAATAAACTATAAGCTATCTAAAGTAGATGCTAGAGTATGTATATTCACTATAATATCATCACTACCACAGTACTTCTGCGCACCCATTCCTTTGCATTCTACGCGTGCATAATTTATATTAAAAGCAGAAGCTAGGTTATAGAAGGCATCCTGCTGGTGATCTTCATGAATAATATCGATTAATAGCTTTCCCTGGTCCATGTACATGAGATTAGAAAATCCGGCACCGTGAATGCCTGCAAATATTTTTACACCATGTAATAAATTAATTTGTTCTTTCACTGATAACTCTTCCAGCACTACTTTCTGAAATCCATGATCCTGCAATAGGGCATATACTTCATCTTCATTTATGGCCTTGCGGAAGGTCGCTTTTTTACGGCTTATGAAAAGTTTATCAATAGGTTTGTGTACATGAGGTAAATCATTTTTTACTTTTATGTAGCCAGCCATTTCTCTTACTAAGGATTCATTATGACGTAAGCCCGGTGCTGTATGCATAGGCAGCCATATTTTTTCTGCCCATATCAGTTCATCTTCTTTTATTAGAATAATTTCCTTGAAGTTGAAGAAAGATAAATAATATTCAATAAAAAGTTTTAGCTTCTCAGGTATAAGTAATTTAAAAGTAGATGTATGTTCTTTAACACTAAAAATACGCGGCAATGCTTCTAGTGTCCAATGGTAATAGTTATCGTAATAGGCATTGTGGGCTACCAAGCAGTCGCCGGATACTTTTTTTACCTTGTTTAATAGAATCTTTTTGTAAAAAGTTAAAGCATTTTTGTTTTTTGTAAACATCGAATATACAGACTCTTTAACAACCTGACCGTTTTTAAACACTATTCCATAAGGTGATACATAGGCACTAGATAATTCACAGAGATAGCAAGGTTCAATGAATTCGTTTAGATGAATAAAATTTCTTACATTCTTTATATCATGATAATTTACAGGAGGTTTTCTCTGAATTGTAACACCATCATATAGCAACGTTTTTTTCATAAATTTACACTCCTGAAAAATTTTGATCCAAAAGTACCAAATTGAGTACCTATCCCAAAATTACGATCATTACTCCTTCTTATAATCAAGGACAATACCTGGAGCAAACTATTAAATCGGTGCTCAATCAGAATTATCCCGTCCTGGAATATTTTATACTAGATGGCGGAAGTACAGATAATTCTGTTGAAATAATTAAAAAGTACGAAAATCATCTAACCTACTGGGTAAGTGAAAAAGATAATGGCCAAAGTGACGCAATTAACAAAGGACTACGTAGGGCTACTGGTGAAGTTATAAATTGGCTGAACTCAGACGATTATTATGAGCCTGGAGCATTAGTAAAGATAGGAGAGGTATTCAAAGATCATACAATCAATGTAGTTTGTGGCCGGGGAAGACTTTTTAGAACGCCAAATGAAACAGCCTATTACTCCAATGGTACCGATATATACCAGGAAAATCTGGCAAAAACCATAGGGTGGGCAAGAATAGATCAGCCGGAGACTTTTTTCAGATCTGCTGTTATAAAAAAAATAGGTTTGCTGGATACCCGCCTCCAATATCTGATGGACCGCGACTGGTGGATTAAATACTTGTTTTGTTTTGGCTTAAAAGGCATTATGCAAATACCGGATATACTAGTACATTTCCGTTTGCATAATACGTCAAAAACGGTATCTCAACGCAAAAATTTTCAGATTGAGCATGATACTTTTTATTATTCATTAGCTAAGAATTTTCAATTTAGTCAGTATGCGCATGTTATTGAGCAAATATGCAAGGTAAATCAAGACTTTGCTATACAGAAGATTGGTGATTATCCAATTGATTTGGTAGAGCAAGCATTAAACTACTTTTTGTTGTTTAGAGCTAATGAGTTTTATGCACAAAATGATAAATACACAACTCAGATTCTGCTTAATCATATAAATATGTCCTTGCTTGCCCCAACTGATAAGCGTTTGTATGATACTTTATTTTTGCGTAATAAATACGTGCCTCAGTTTTTGATTAATCTTTTCAGAAAAAAGTAGTATGCCTGTGGTGTTAAGCATTATTATTCCTACCAAAGACCGGAATGACATTTTTTTCAAAACGCTAAAAAATGCTTATAGTGCTATAGCTGATATAGACGCAGAAATTATTGTAATAAATGATTCAAGAACAAATACTATTGAAGTAGACGCTTTATACCAGAGCAAAGTGATTGTGTATAGAAATCCTAAAAGAGGAGTGGCTTCTGCCCGTAACTTAGGTGCTGCCAAAGCAAAGGCTAATTTATTACTATTTTTAGATGATGATATGCTGATTTCCCAGCAAAATATACAAACTACTTTGAAACTTCATCAGGCCTACAATAACTGTTGTATTAATCTAAATTGGATCTACCCTCCTCATCTAACAGAAAAAATAGTTCACACCCAGTTTGGCCGTTATCTAATTCATTATGGCTTTACTTCTCTGAAAGGTTGGAATAAAGGTGAATTTTGGAGTAATGACCACCTATTCAAAACAAGTGGAATTACCAGCCAGTATCTGTCAATGGAAAAAAAGATATTTGATGAAATGGGTGGATATAGCGAAAACTTTCCACATGCAGGGTTTGAAGATTTTGAGTTTGCTCAACGGCTGAAACAAAAAGATATAAATTTTTATATTTATCCGCTTAGTATGGTTCATCACAATGAGGAGGACCGATTGCAAGTAAAACCATGGTTGCAACGGAAGAAACGTGGTGGTGAAACCAGAAGAGTAGCTGTGGAAATGGGATTCAACTATATAGCTATTCGATACAGTAGTTTTAAAACGTTCATTCTAAGCTCTATAGTATTTTTTAAAAGCATTATCATGGTAGGAATCAGTATATTACCTAATGTTAAATTACTAGATGGTGTTTATTTTAAACTAGTTAATATTCTACTGGCAGCTGCTATTTTTGAAGGATATACCACTAAAAAATTAAATAATTGAGAGTAGTTTATATTCTTTCTAATATCAATAAAGCGCTAGCTTTTGAGTGGATAGCTGAATGCTTGAACAAAGATAAGTTTGATTTATCCTTTATTCTGCTAAATCCGGGCGATTCTGCTTTAGAACAATACCTTCAGATGAATAAGATTAATGTCCAAAGAGTCGTATATCATAGTAAAAAAGATATTCCTAAAGCCATATCTCGTATTTATAAACTCCTAAAAAAAGAAAAAACACATATTGTTCACTGCCACTTATTTGATGCTTGTATTGCCGGTTTAACAGCAGCTAAGTTAGCGGGTGTCAAGAAACGAATTTATACCCGCCACCATGCAACTTTTCATCAAGTGTATTTTCCTAGAGCCGTATGGTACGACAAGTTTATTAGTTTTATGGCCACAGATATAGTAGCTATCAGTGAAAACGTGAAGCAGACATTAATAAGTGAAGGGGTTAGCTCTAGTAAAATACACTTAATTCATCATGGGTTCAAACTGGCAGAATTTCAAGAGATAGAGCCTAATCAGATTCAAACTCTTAGACGCAAATATAATTCTTTAGGTAAGTATCCAGTTGTAGGAGTTATCTCCCGGTATTTTGAGTTAAAAGGTATTCAATATATTATACCTGCTTTCCAGAAATTATTGGAATCTTATCCGGATGCGCTATTACTTCTGGCTAATGCTACTGGCAATTATACTTCCCAAATAAAATTACTTCTGGAGCAAATTCCACAAAAAAATTACATTGAGGTTACCTTTGAGCCTGATATTTTTGCGCTCTATCAATTATTTGATATTTTTATACATGTTCCTATAGACTCTTCTCTTGAGGCCTTCGGACAGACGTATGTAGAGGCTTTGGCTGCTGGTGTTCCCTCAATATTTACACTTTCAGGCGTGGCTAAAGAGTTTATTGCTAATAAACAGAATGCATTTGTTGTGAATTACAAAGACAGTCAAGGTATTTATCAAGCTATGAATGAAATTTTACAGCATACACAACAAAGGCAACAACTTGTAAATCAAGGGAAAAAAGATATACAGTCATTGTTTGAGCTAAATACAATGATTAATAAGCTTGAACATATGTATAATAATTAATATCTGATGATAAAGAACTATTTCTACAAACTTCTGGCTACCTACTTATCTCTATACATCCGCCCCGACAACTCAGTTATAGAAATAAATCCTTTATCAGACCACCTAGCCACTTATTTCAACAAAGCTAAGGTTTTGTTTATTAGGAAAAACAGTAAAGAGAATAGCTATTCCGGCAATACTACCTCACAAGCGCATGTTTCACCCAAAGAGACGTATTATTCCAAAAACTCTCAGCAAGGGGTAATGTCAGCTGTTGTTGATATGGAACAGGTAGGAACAGAAGAGCCTGTACAGCACTCGCCTGATTATATCCTATTAAGTGGTAATATCCATTATGAGGAGGATATTCAAACATTTCTGTCTGATCTTCGAACGATTCATCATCCTTCTACACGACTGCTTATTGTATATTATAACAGCCTATGGAAGCCTTTCATGCAACTGGCCACTTTTCTCAAACTGCGAGACAAAACACCTGAACTTAACTGGATTGCACCAGAAGATATGGAAAATTTTTTACGGCTTACTAATTATGAAATAGTCCGTACAGATAGTAAAATATTGTTTCCTATATATATTCCACTAGTTAGCACATTTATTAATAAGTTTATTGCACCGCTGCCCATTTTCAGATATTTCTGTATGGTAAACATTACTGTAGCCAAACCTGCAAATGACTTCTATACCCAGTCAATTCCTTCCGTTTCTATTATAGTTCCTGCTCGAAATGAGGCTGGTAATATAGAAAATATCATCAGACGTATTCCGCAAATGGGCAATGAAGATGAAATAATTTTTGTGGAAGGCAATTCAACTGATAACACTTGGCAGGTAATACAGCAGATGTATGAGAAATATAAGTATGAAAAAAATATACGTATCGCCAAACAGGAAGGTAAAGGGAAAGCAGATGCCGTTAGAAAAGGTTTTTCCATAGCAAGCAAAGATATTCTCATGATTCTGGATGCCGATTTAACTGTGCCTGCAGAGGATCTGCCAAAGTTTTATAAGGCAATAGCTAATGGCAAAGGTGAGTTTATAAATGGCAGCCGTTTAGTATATCCTATGGAAAAAGAAGCTATGCGCTTTTTTAATATTATAGGGAATAAATTTTTTGCCCTGGGTTTTTCTTTTGTATTGGGACAAAGGTTTAAAGATACCCTCTGTGGAACTAAAGTTATTAGCCGTGAGAATTACCAGAAACTTTCCGCAAACCGAAAGTACTTTGGAGATTTCGATCCTTTCGGAGATTTCGATCTGCTATTCGGAGCAGCCAGAATGGGCTTAAAAATAGTAGAGGTGCCGATAACGTATAAAGAACGCACCTATGGCACTACCAATATACAACGCTGGAAGCACGGAATGATTCTATTGAGAATGCTACTGTTTGCAGCAGGAAAATTTAAATTTATCTAAAAAGGCAAGGTCTCTGTCATGCAATTACCTTTTCTCTTTACCCGCTTTGCCTGGATATGTATTGCAATAAGTTGTAAAGCGCTCTTATACCTAGTTTTTGTATACTTGTATTCAAAAAACTATGGTTATCATATATTCGAAAATGGAAACATAACTTTATATGTCTTTTCAGCGGATACCGATTCTTATACCAGACCTATAGAAAATCTTATCAGATCAGGTAATTATATTGCAGATCCTAGCCAACCTCTAAGTATGGTGATACGCATGCCAGGCTACGGATTTCTTTATTTGTTCTTCAGAATGTTTGCAGATGCACATGGAGCAAAAAATCTGCTGGTGGTATTACAAGTCCTGTTGAGTGGTATTTCTTTATACTATTTGGCAGTCATTGCTTATAGAATTTGCAATAGCTCTATAGCGTTCTATACTACATTCTTATTGTACGGCCTATCAGGTTTAATAAGTGTATATGACGTATACCCACAAAGTGACAGCTTATGTAATAGTTTTATTATTTTTTCATTTTATCTTTTGTTAAGTGCTTTTTATGTAGAGCCTATTTCAGGTTCATTCTCTAGAAGTAGATTATTTGCCTCAGGTTGTTGCTTAGCTTTAGCATCTTTTTTAAGGCCGGCAACAATTCCCTTGTTCTTTTTATGCAGTCTGTATATTCTAGCCATTTTTATTTATTACCGAAGCAAAACAGAAGAATCTATATTTGCTCAAACAGTGAATGTTTTACTCTATTTATTGATGTTTGCAGGTGTATTTGTTGCATTCGAAGGTCTATGGATTTACAGAAACTATAAGCAGTTACAAGTTTTTATGCCTCTACAATACAATTATTGGCTCCATAAAACTGGAGTGGCTAGGCAAGATGTACAAGCATATGCATATGAGTGGATAGTTGCCATGGGAGAAGTAAATATCGAATATGAACCTGGATCTATGGCCGCTTGGTTACATAATAATCAATTTTCTACATCCAGCTACCAACTACCTACCCATATTTATACGTCACGCTATTCCTATGATTCTTTGCAGGTACTTAGAAACAGATTTATACAATTTGAACAGACATATGGCTTTCCATTTAAAGGAAATAAAGTTGTAGTAGATAAATATAATCAGGCTGTTAGAGATGCAGAGGCCACTTACTTAAATAACACTTTTAAATCCTATTTGCAATACTATAAACTAGAAAAACCATTAAACTATTATGTGCTCAATCGATTAGCATTGCTAAAAAAGTTTACTTGGCATACAGGTACTGGTCTTTTACCATTTAAACTTTTTTCGGTAATGAAGGCAGAAAAGGATATTGTAGGTATGGGGTTTAAACTTGTTTTTGCTTTAAATTACCTACTAATAATGACAATGGGGTTTATAGGAATGGTTTTGTTGCTGCTACATTACTCTTTTGAACGGATACTTGTAGTGGCTTGTGCAGGATATGGTATTTTCATTTTTCCATTCTTTGTAGGAACCATTGACATACGGTTTTTGTCTTTAGCCTTTCCTTTTTTATCCATCGCTTCAGGGTATACTTTTAGTTTCTTTGTGGGAAAACTAAACCTGTTTAAAATTCACCAAAATATGCCGATTCCATCGCCTAAATAAATTCTATGTCTTCTAAAGTTTTGCAAATCAATGAGCGATCTAAATATATACCAATTTACTTTTAGTCTATGCAGATGAGAATACTTGTTTCCTGGGTATTGAAGACAATATTATTGATTCTATCAACTTTTAGTATAGGTTCTTCTATTCTTTTCTTCTCAGTAGACTATCAGTCATTTACCCGTATTTTGCTCACTTCGTTAGGTAAGTTGCATAGACTGCAAGAGTTTCAACAACAGTATATAACCTCCTCAACATTTAGTATATTAAGAGCAGTGATCTTTGTTGTTTCTCTTTTTAATATAGGGTTAACAATAGGTTTGTGGCATAAAATGCCTCAAATAGTTACCGGTCTTTTAATTAAGGGTAGTATGCTTAGTAAAAAAATTACAAAGCAGATCTATAGTTTTTCACTAGCAGAACGCAGATTAATTCTGATACTATGGCTGATTATTAGCGCTGTAACTGTATACAATGCTATATATTTACCAATATCGTATGATGAAGCCTGGACTTATTTAAATTTATCTTCTAAAAATATATTTGTATCAGCTAGTTATTATCCGGCACCGAATAACCACATATTTTTTACCCTCCTCACAAATTTAACCACTTGGCTACCTATTGATCCTACGTTTGCTGTCCGGCTTCCAAACTTGCTAGTTACTTCTATTGCTTTCTTCCTTATACTTTTTATACTGAAAGATATTTTCTATCCGGCTCTTGCTATTATTCTAAGCACACTTTTTTATAGTTTTTATCCTGGAATGGTATATAGTGTGCAGGCCAGGGGATACTTTTTATATATGTTATTTGCTGCAGTAATCTATTACTTATTCTATAAGAACCGCTATCATGGAAAAAATAGTTACTGGGCTTGTTTTGGAGTAGCTGCAGCATTGGGGTTTTACACTATTCCTTCATTTTTATATGCATTTCTTACTGTGTTCAGTATTGCTTTTTTGTTCTTCGTCTATAAAAAGGACTTTGTAAATGGTAAGAAGTTAATGGTTACCAGTAGTATAACGGCCATAGGAGTAATTCTTCTCTATACACCTGTATTTCTGGTGAGTGGTATTGGTGCTGTGGCAAATAATTCATATATACAGCAAAAAACATTTATTGAAATAATCCGATACATGCCAAACCATTTGATGCAAACGGCCAATTGGTATATGGGAAATATTTCTGCCTATACATATATAGTAATGAGCTTACTGTTGATGAGTACTATTCTATTGTCAATGATCAGAAAAGAAAAACGATTATTAGCAGGAAGTATTTGTATAACTTTTATATGCCCTATTGTGTTTATGGTGCTTCATAGAACTCTACCCTTTGAGAGAACCTGGAGTTATACTTTATTTTTTATCATACTTTGTGTTGGTGTATTGATAAGTTTAATTACTACCTCTGCTAATATTAAAAAAGGTATGTATGCGTATTCCTTTGGTATATTGATAGCAGGTTTAATATTGTTCTACACCTCGTACAAGGAAAATTATGCGATAGACTATGATAGTAAAAATTTGGCTGAATACCTTTTAGCAAATAATTGCCATAGAATGTACATTCAAAACGATTATCAAGAGGTATTACTTTACTATTACTATACAATAAATGGACAAGTTTACGAAGTTGATAATGGATTTGTAGGAAAAGCTATGGACAGCTCTAAGGATTATGATTGTCTGTTAATCAATATGGCTATATCTCCACAGAAAATACTTGAGAAATATTACCCAGCTGATGTAAGTAAATTTATAACTGTATATGTAAAGCATAAATAAAGAGTATATCTTAGACTACTGAAACTGAATAGATTGTTTTATCATTTTATAAAATGCGCGCTCTGTTAAGCCTTAAAGAAGTTAATCAATACCACCTAGACGATCCTCAAAGAACGCTTCTACATAGAGATATTATTTTATCAAAAAGATTTTTAAAGAAACTTTATCTAGAATGGTATGGAGTATTTACCAGGGCAGCAAAGGATTTACCAAACGGTGAAATAGTAGAGCTTGGTTCTGGTGGAGGTTTCTTAAAAGAGGTGCTGCCGCAAGTAATTACTTCAGACATATTGCCTCTGCCGAATTGTGACCGTTGTTTTTCTGCATTAAATATGCCTTTTGCTAATGAAACTCTAGGAGGTATATTTATGATAGATGTCTTTCACCATATACCTGATAGTAAACAATTCTTGCTCGAAGCGCAACGGGTGCTGAAGCCAGGAGGTAAAATTATTATGATAGAGCCTGCAAACTCAATTTGGGGTAGGTTTATCTATCAGAATTTTCATCACGAGCCATTTGATCCTACGGCCGGCTGGTTTATACCTGAGTCGGGACCGATGTCTGGTGCCAATGGTGCTTTGCCCTGGATTGTATTTGAAAGAGACCAAGTTACATTCAAAAAAGAATTTGAAAGCCTCACTATTACTTCCATCCGTTATCATACACCTTTACGCTATCTTTTAAGTGGAGGGGTATCCAGGAAGGCATTAGTACCAGCTTGGGCATTTGGTTTCTTCAAAGGTATTGAGGAGCGGATAAATCCTTTGACAAAGCAATTTTCTATGTTTCAAACTATAGAAGTTACCAAAGCATAGATTAGAGAAAATGCAGAATTTTTTCTTCTCCATCATTATTCCCACGTATAATAGGGCCAGTTTTATAGAGAACACTATAAAATCTGTGTTGAAGCAAAGCTATGCTCAATTTGAGATTATTATCGTAGATGATGGTAGCACTGATGATACGGAAGCAGTGGTACACTCTATAAAAGATATAAGAGTAACATATTATAAAAAGGCAAACGGAGAACGGGGAGCAGCCAGAAATTTTGGTATGCATAAGTCAAAAGGAGATTATGTAACATTTTTAGATTCAGATGATCTGTTTTATGAAAATTATTTAATGAATGCTTGTGAATCTATTAATAATTTTAATTTTCCTTTATTTTTTCATCTAGGATATGAGGTTACAGATGAAAATCTTAAAAGTAAAATTAAAATAGATTACCTCAAATCTGACGACATTGCTATATTTGTAAAAGGCAATCCATTAAGCTGTTTAGGTGTCTTTCTTCACAAAAGTATTATTAGCCAATATCAATTTACGGAAGACCGTGATCTTGCTGGTTCTGAAGACTGGGAGTTGTGGTTGAGGGTGGTAGCCAACTTTGGTATCAAAACTGATAATCGGATCTCTGCGGCTTTGATAGATCATGAAAGCCGGAGTGTGCTAAATTTTGATGAAGATAAGTTGATTAAAAGAAAAGAACTTGCTTTAAAATATGCTTTTGAAGATAGGGCTGTACAAGAGAAATTTGGGCCACATATGAATAAAATGATTGCCTATTGCGACTCGTATATAGCTCTTCATTTAATTTTATCTAAAAAGCATAAGCAAGGTTTGAAATATATAAAAAGTGCTTTTTTCCGCACACCCACTTTTTTGTTTGAGAGACGATTTGCTGCTATTGTAAAACATTATATTTTAAATTCTATTTCATAAAGGATCCATGTGCGGTATAGCCGGCTATTATTCCAGTTCACTTTTTAACAAACAAGATTTGCAGGTGATGACTCAACGGTTGAGTCATCGGGGCCCGGATGCAGAAGGCTGGTTTACAGATGAAGTTTGTGGCTTAGGACATCGCCGGCTTAGTATTCTTGATCTCTCTGAAAATGCCAATCAACCAATGTACTCGCATAATAAGCGGTATGTGATGGTGTTTAATGGAGAGGTGTATAACTACCGGGATATTGCCCAAAAATATGATCTTGTTTTATCTACTACATCCGATTCAGAAGTTATTCTCGAAGGCTTTGTAAAAATAGGAGCCGACATTGTTCATGAGTTGAATGGGATGTTTGTGTTTGTTATTTACGATACTTCCCAGCAGGAACTCTTTATTTTTCGTGATAGAGTAGGTATCAAGCCCTTGTTTTATTACTGGGACGGACAAAATTTTGCTTTTGCCTCAGAGCTTAAATCCCTGGTGAATTTTCCTCAAATCCATAAAAAAATTGATGTTCATTCCATAGGTCATTTTCTAAGTGTAGGCTATATTCCGGCTCCTCAAACGATTTATGAGAATATATTTAAAATGCCTGCTGCAAGTATTTATAAGCTTACACAGAAAGGGCTGCAACAAAAACAATATTGGGCTATGACTCCCTCTGAACATGGAAAAGTTCTGGAGAACGAACAGCAGGCAAAAAACGAATTACATGAACTGTTGAAAAGTGCAGTAAAGTATCAACTTATTAGTGATGTGCCTTTAGGTGTGTTTCTGAGCGGAGGAGTTGATTCTAGCTTAGTTACGGCACTAGCAGTTTCTCAGTCGGGTACACGTGTTAATACTTTTTCTATTGGTTTTAAAGAACAGAAGTTTAACGAAACGCAATTTTCAGATGGTGTTGCTAAATACTTAGGCACCCAACATCATGAGTTTATTGTCTCTGTGAAAGAGGCTCGAGATTTGGTGGAAACTATGCTAGATGTATACGATGAACCTTATGCAGATTCGTCTGCTATTCCTACCATGATTGTTTCTGCTTTGGCCCGTAAGCATGTTACAGTAGCTTTAGGAGGAGATGGCGCTGATGAGTTATTTTTTGGGTATGGGATGTATAAGTGGGCAAACCGCCTGGCTATGCCAGGAATAGGAATCTTGAAAGATCCACTTTCTATGGTATTGAAACAGCGGAATAAATCTAAATACCAGAAAGCTTCCCGGATGTTAGATTATGAGGATAAGCAGCATTTAGCCCATCATATTTTTTCACAGGAACAAGGTTTTTTTACACAGAAAGAAGTAAAGGAATTATTAAATGTGGATGTACAGCCGTTTTGTACGAAAAATATAGTAGCTAAATCCGGCTCCCGGTCACTCACCGCCATGGAAGTTCAGTCTTTGTTTGATTTGAATTTTTATTTGCCTGATGATTTACTGGTTAAAGTAGATAGAGCCTCTATGCAATATGGGCTGGAAGCCAGAGTGCCATTTCTGGATCACCGGATTGTTGAATTTGCTTTGAATCTTTCTCCCCATCTTAAGTATAAAAATGGGATTTCTAAATATATCCTGAAAGAAATTCTGTACGAATATTTACCTGCCGAAATGTTTAACAGACCTAAGCAAGGCTTTTCTATCCCTCTGCATGAATGGTTACGCCAAGATCTGCAATACTTGATTCATGACTACTTGGATGAAAAAGTGGTGAAACGGTATGCCATAGTAGATAATGCTATGGTTCAGCAGATTAAAATTCAATTTTTGGAAGGAAATGATTTTGTTTATAACCGCTTATGGTTATTGATTGTGTTGCACCGCTGGCTGGTAAAAAATGTGAAGTAGATTTCAGAAAGTACTATTAACTTATGAAACAGTCTACTACGATACTCAAGCCCAAAGCGACAACCGTATATTTTAAAGGTTTGAATGGCCTACGGGCTATTTCTGCTATGGCTGTACTTGGTTCACATATCAATATGTCGCTACAGCAATTTGGTCTGCCTGGCCTTCCTACTCTAGACTTAGCCGGATTCGGCGTTACAATATTCTTTTCTCTGAGTGGCTTCCTTATTACTTATTTACTGCTAGAAGAAAAACAAGTAACTGGTACGGTTGCTATTCCCAAGTTTTATGCAAGGCGAATACTACGGATTTGGCCGCTTTATTTTCTCTATTTATTTATGGCTGTATCGGTAGCACAATTGTTAACAAACTTTGTCATCAGCCATGACTTGCTTTATTATTTGTTTTTTGTATCAAATATACCCTTTGTCTTTGGTGGTTTGTTGCCTTACTTAGCTCATTATTGGTCTTTAGCTGTGGAAGAACAATTTTATATTTTCTGGCCATGGCTAATAAAGTATACAAAAAATATGATGGTTTGTTTAGTAGCTTTTGTAATAGGATTCTTGTTGCTTAAGGTATTTTGCAATGTAGTATATGGAGGAAATTCACTTATTTACACCGTATTTTATGTTACCCGCTTCGATTGCATGGCCATTGGTGCTATTGGCGCATGGATACTCTATTTTAAAAAGCAGCATCTGCTCAATTTATTAAATAACCCAGTAACAGAGATAGCAGCCTGGCTCATACTATGTGTTGTAGCCTTAAACTCATTTCACATATTATCTATTATCGACCATGAAATTATAGCAGGAGTAACCGTTGTACTAATATTGAATCAATGTTATAATAAGAATCCACTACTTAGCCTTGAAAATAAATTTTTGAATTTTGTAGGCAGCATTTCATTTGGAATTTATGTATACCATCCTTTACTTATAACGTTACTTGCCTTTCTTCCATGGGCTTTACTTCCTGAAGCATACTATGTAAAAATAGGTATTGTTTATGCTGCCATTGTAAGCGCCACCGTAGGTATTTCTTATCTATCTTATAAATATTTTGAGAAGCCTGTACTTATTTTTAAAGAAAAGTTTGCCATCATCAGCAGTACTAACAAAGTATAAATTCTAGACATTGAAATAGGGAATATTAACCAATACTACTATTATTAAACAGACAGCTGAAAATATTTTATACCTTTCTTATGATGGCCTTACAGATCCATTGGGGCAATCTCAAATATTACCTTATTTGATCGGATTAAGTAAATTTGGCTATCGTATTACCATTATCAGTGCTGAGAAAAAAGAGAATTTTGCTAAACGCAAAGGGTTGATCACTAGCATAATACAGCAGAATCAACTTATCTGGGAGCCTATACTCTATTCAAAAAAACCACCTGTTTTCTCTACGTTGTGGGATATATATAAGATGCAGCAGAAGGCGCTACAGATACATAAAATTCAACGGTTTCGGATTGTACATTGCCGCAGCTATATTACGGCTCTCGTAGGGTTGTATTTAAAAAAGAAAAAAGGCATCAAGTTTATATTTGATATGCGAGGATTTTGGGCAGATGAACGTGTAGAAGGAGGGTTATGGAACTTGAAAAATAGGCTATACAAAACTATATATCAGTATTTTAAAGTCAAGGAAAAAGAGTTTTTGCAGCAAGCAGATTATACAGTTAGTCTCACTTATGGAGCAAAAGAGGATATTTTAGCAAGACCAACTTTGAAAAATAGCCCTATTCAAGTAATCCCTTGCTGTGTAGATACTACATTGTTTACTATTCAGAGCATCCAGATAAATAGAACCACTGAAGGCTTCCAAGCTTTACCGTCAAAGACTGGGCTTCCAAATTCCTCCTTTGTTATTTCTTATCTTGGTTCTCTAGGTACCTGGTATTTGCTAGAGGAAATGCTGCAGTTTTTTAAACGCCTGCTGCTAACAAAACCAGAAGCTGTTTTCTTATTTATTACACCAGATGACCCAAAGCTAATCTTACAAAAAGCAGCATTATATAGTATTCCAGCTGAGAAATTAGTAATCAGAAAGGCAGAAAGAAGCGAAGTGCCCCAGTTATTAGCGGCCAGTCATGTATCTGTGTTCTTTATTAAGTCATCTTATTCCAAAAAAGCCTCATCTCCTACCAAAATGGGTGAAATATTAAGTATGGGTATTCCAGTTATTTGCAATGCAGGAGTAGGAGATACTGATTATTTATTTTCAGCCTATAGCCCTGGTTTATTAATCGAAAATTTAACGGATGAGGCCTACGATAATGCTATTTCCCGGCTTGGGGAGGCCTGCCAAATTCCTCCGCAAAACTTACGGGCTATTGCCTTAGATTATTTTGCGTTAGAGAAAGGAGTAGAAGCATATCAGCAGATTTATCAGAAAGTATTGTAGTGAAAGTTCTATTTATCTTTCCATATCCATCAGGTACAGCCGCCTCGCAGCGTTTCCGTTTTGAGCAATATTTGCCATTTTTGCTTGAAAAAGGAATAAGCTATACGTTGGCTCCTTTTCTAGATAAGCAAACCTGGAGCATTCTGTATAAAAGAGGCTATGCTTTGAAGAAGATAATAGGTATTCTAAAAGGTTTTTTGCGGAGGATCTATCTGCTAAATACTATTCGCCAGTATGATTTTATATTCATTCACCGGGAAGCCAGCCCCTTAGGCCCACCGGTTTTTGAATGGGTGATTGCAAAAATATTTACCAAAAGAATCATCTTTGATTTTGACGATGCAATCTGGCTGCCTAATACATCTGCCAATAATAAACTAGCTACTAGCTTCAAATGGCATCAGAAAACAAGTGCTATTTGCCAATGGGCGAATAAAGTAAGTGCAGGCAATATGTATCTGGCAGCCTATGCAAAGCAATTTACCACGCAAGTGGTTGTAAACCCTACTACTATTGATACAGTTCATCTTCACAACCAGGTAAAAAACCAGCAAACTGAAAAACTGGTTATAGGCTGGACCGGCACTCATTCTACTATCAGCTACTTATACGAAATTATGCCACTATTACAAGAGCTGGAGAAGGAATACGATTTTACTTTTCTGGTAATTTCAGACAAGGCACCAGACGTACAGCTAGCTTCTTTACACTATCTGCCCTGGAGTAAACAAACAGAAATAGCCGACCTGCTTAAGATGAATATAGGCCTTATGCCACTCACAGACGATAAATGGGCAAAAGGAAAATGCGGATTCAAAGCGTTGCAATATATGGCCTTAGGTATTCCTGCATTGGTATCGCCAGTAGGCGTAAATACAGAAATTGTAGATAATGGAATCAATGGCTTTATCTGTACCACAAATCAAGACTGGAAGGAGCATATCCTTTTGTTGTTGCAGAATAGTGCATTACGTATACAAATGGGACTAGCTGCTAGAACGAAAGTAGAAGAGCAATATTCTGTTCAAGCAAATTGCCGTAATTTCTTGGACTTTTTCACTGCTTGACTCTGTATGATATATAACGCAGCCAGGAAAAAGGGCATCATTGGAATTTTATAGCGTACCAAGGTACCAAAATTATAGCTAGAAATTCCAACAGCAAAAGCAAAGGTAATAGAGAAGACAAAGCAAAATAGCAGCACAGGCTGATCGTTTAACATTTTGAACAATACCTTGATCTTAAAATTCCGGAACATTTGTATCGTTAAATATAGAAAAAATAAAGCTTCCAAAGCAGATAGTAACATGACCGGATTACGCACCTCCCAGATAAATGGCCGGTATAATGTAACCACTACTGCTTGTGGAAATTTAGACAACATACTTGTAAATGTACCATCAAACTCTCCCAATGAATAAACTGATCCTTTCTGTAAAGTCCCCATTTGAGTTAACCATTCAGCCGTTACTTGAGTAGTAGTAGCTATATTTTCCAGCTGATAACGGGCATTATCTTCCGTTACTTTTTCAATAGCTAAATATCCTAAAGGTACAGAAGCTACAATGGTAAAAGGTAAGGCTAAAAACTGCAATGCTCTGGACCTTATTTTTGCCCGGTATTCCAGAAATACCCAGAAAAAAGCAGCCGGTAAAAAACATAGCAGAATATATACTTTAATTTCTTTGATAACGAGCAAGCTTACAACTAGAATCAATACATTGCTAATAATGTTTTTTCTACTTATCAGGCCGAAATAGAATCCATAAAACGCCCATCCCATGGCACCTAGGGTAATCGTATCTTTCATTAGCCCAGACCCCCAGAAAAAAACCGATGGAATGAAAAAAACCGCTATAGCCATCTTTTTATGCAAATGTGGATATAGATGGTAGAAAACTTTATACATGGCCCAGACCCCGGTAAAACTGGCGATAGCAAAAAATACAGCTATTAGTGTATAGGTATGGAAAGTGAAAAAACCAAAAAAACCTGCCAGACGGATAACATGAAATGAATAAGAATCTACATAAAAATAAATACGGCGAGTGTATTCATACAAATCATAATGATATTCACCATCTGCCAGTACAATTCGTAAAGCTGTGAGGGGTGAATTGGTAAAAGCCTCCCAGATTACTTTGCTGTCGTTAAAAAAGTTATAGGTATCACCTCCATTGTAGTAGAATTGATAAATTAAACCTAGGGAAATAGCTCCTACTATTTTCAAGGTGAGGGCAGGCATAAAATAGGCCTTTGTATGCTTATCGCATAGCCTTCTGCGGAACATGAGTGCTACCAGAAAAATAAAAGGCAGGTAGATAGGTGTTAGCAGCAGGTCTTTAAAATCCATTGTTCAAGTTACAACTTTTTGCATCGATAGGCAAACACCTAAAAGTCAGCTTTATCTCAGATTATTGGTATTTTTATGTAGTATATCAACCTATTTTGAATGACTATTATCCGGCCCATCCTTCTCTATCCAAACTACGGTATTGAATGGCTTCTGCCAGGTGTTCTATTTTAATTTGCTCACTTCCGGCAAGATCAGCAATGGTGCGGGAAACTTTCAATATGCGGTCGTATGCTCTGGCTGATAATCCGAGCCTTTCCATGGCTGTTTTCAGTAGAGTTTTACCAGCTTCATTTATCTGGCATAGTTGTTTTACCATCTGGGGCGGCATTAAGGCATTGGAGTAAATGTGAGGTGTATCTTTAAAGCGAGCCGTCTGTATTTCGCGCGCCTTAATAACCCGTTCCCTAATCTGGGCACTGCTTTCTGCCTTACGGTTGGAAGTCATTTGGTCAAAAGAAACAGGCGTAACCTCCACATGCAAATCAATCCGGTCAAGCAAAGGGCCACTTATTTTATTCAGATACTTCTGAACAACGCCAGCTCCGCAAATACATTCTTTCTCCGGATGATTATAGTATCCACAGGGGCAAGGGTTCATACTAGCGATTAACATAAAATTAGCCGGAAATTCAACGGATATCTTAGCTCTTGAGATGATTACTTTACGGTCTTCTAAAGGCTGACGCATAACCTCCAGAGCTGTGCGTTTGAACTCAGGCAACTCATCTAAGAATAGCACACCGTTATGGGCCAGAGAAATTTCTCCAGGCTGAGGGATACCGCCGCCTCCAACTAACGCCACATCACTTATGGTATGGTGAGGGGTGCGGTAAGGACGCGTAGAAATCAGAGAAGAAGCTTTACCTAATTTCCCAGCTACGGAATGTATTTTTGTTGTTTCCAGTGCCTCATGCAACGTCAATGGGGGCAATATAGAAGGCAACCGCTTAGCCAACATAGTTTTTCCGGCTCCTGGAGGTCCGATCATAATCACATTATGACCACCAGCAGCCGCTATTTCCAAAGCTCGTTTTATATTTTCCTGTCCTTGTACATTAGAAAAATCGGCTTCATAATCATTCAACGTATTATAAAACATGTCTCTGGTGTCAGTCTGCAGGGGCTCAATATGCAGTTTGCCTTCGAAGAACTCAATGGCTTCTTGTATGTTTTCCACACCAATTACATCAAGGTTATTTACGATAGCTGCTTCATTGGCATTTTCCTTCGGAAGTACAAAACCTTTATACTGCTGTTTGCGGGCTTCAATTGCTATAGGCAATGCTCCTTTGATAGGCCTCAATTTACCATCCAGAGCCAGCTCTCCCATAATGATGTATCTTTCTAACTTGTTAGTAACGATTTGTTCGGATGCCGCTAATATTCCCAAAGCTATAGGCAAATCGTAGGCAGAACCTTCCTTGCGGATATCAGCAGGCGCTAGATTTACCACTACTTTTTGCCGCGGCATCCGGTATCCAATATGTTTTATAGCTGATTCTACCCGTTGTTCACTTTCCTTTACGGCACTATCTGGCAACCCTACCATAAAAAATTTAGTGCCTTGGCTTACATTTACTTCCACGGTAACTATATAAGCATTCACTCCGAATACAGCACTTCCAAATGATTTAGATAACATAGTTGTTATGAGAAAAAAGCTACTGGTAAAGATAAGAGGTAAAGCCTGTTAAATTTTTTCTTATCAAAATTAGCACGTAATATTGTTTATTAAATTTACCCTTGTGAATGTTATCCAAAAAAGCTAAGTACGCCCTAAAAGCCTTATTTGTGCTTTCAGAAAGCAAAGAAAATAAATCCATGATGATTGGGGAAATAGCTGACAAAGAAAATATCCCAAAAAAGTTTCTGGAAGCTATATTGCTTGATCTGAAAAATCATGGAATCTTATATAGCAAACGCGGCAAAACAGGCGGATACTTATTACGGCGAAGCCCGGATAAAATTACTCTGGGGCAAATAATCCGCATTATTGATGGACCCCTGGCCCAAATTCCCTGTGCTAGCCAGACGGCTTACTTACCCTGTGAAGAATGTAAAGATGTAGCTAGTTGCTCGATCCGGATAGTGATGCGGAAAGTAAGGGATGCAACAGCCCAGATTCTGGACAATACTAGTCTAGCTGATATGACTCATAGCTCCATAGAAGCCATGAGGGATTCATATGATCCGATCATATAACATTAGCTTATCTTATACGCTTCTAAATTAACATTTCTAAGTTCTGCTGCTTTTTCTTCAGGTATTGTATCGGCCATAAAGTTTCCCCCGCCAATCTCTGGCCCTGCCAGAAATTTGACTAAGCCGGGTTGACGTAAGGGCGGCAAAATAGACAAATGCAGATGGTAAAGTGGATACTCTTTACCGTCTACTGGGGCTTGCTGCACACTCATCACATAAGGAAAACTCATTTGAAAATTGAGATTATATCGCCGGGTCACTTCCCGGAACACGGCGGCTAGATCGTACAATTCTGTATCCGACATACTAGCTAATGTGGCATGACGTTTCTTGGGAAAAATCATTACTTCATACGCATATCTGGCAAAAAATGGAATGAAAGCCACGGCTCCTGAGTTTTCTGCCACTATTCGTACCTCTTCTTCAAGTTCATTTTCTATGATCTGATCAAACAGATTATGGTTGGTCTCTTTATAATATTCCTTTGCCGCCTGTAGCTGTTGTTCAGTATGTTTGAATACAAAATCAGTAGCATAGATTTGGCAATGAGGATGAGGGTTAGAAACCCCGCATAACTCTCCTTTATTTTCAAAAAGTAAGGCATAATTTATATAAGAGTTTGTTGTAAACTCCTGCATCTGGCTTCTCCAGGCCGAAAATACCTGGGCTATCTGGGCGATTTCCATTTCAGCTAAGGTAACATTATGACGGGGATCATAGCATACTACTCTGGCAATTCCCAGGGCTTTTTCTTTCCTATACAATCCTTTGCCTTTTACCGCCTCGCTTACTGAAATTTCCGGCGCATGAAGCCCTACTACCGGATGATCATTGTCAAAAATATATACACCTGTATAGGGTGGATTTTGTCCGCCATGTATTCTTTGATTACCTGGACACAAATAGCACGCAGGATCGTATGCGGGAACTGTCTTTTCTGCAACAATTGACTTACCTGTAGTCCAAGGCCGGTTATTGCGGTGGGCGGCATAGATTACCCATTCCTGACGTAAGGGATGCCATCGTTTTTCCCATTTTCCTTTAAATAGCATAGAATACGTAACGCCTATGAGCGTATTTGTTATTTTGTTAGGTGTAATATTTAATGAAAGCGTTGTACAAAATTCGCTAGCATTTTTCTTTGGATCAAGGTAAAAGTATCTCTTTCATTTATAAAGCTAATGTACGTAATAAAGCATTCTAATTTGTACTTTCCTTCAAAAGGTTATTTATCGAATTTTGATGCAGTAATTCAAATCAATATATCTCTCAAAATCTTTTAGTTATACTGTATGGCATATCATTTACCACACAAACACCCTGTTACTTCCTCAAAAAAATCTCAGACGAACACAACAGCTTCGCCAAAAGCTTCTAAACACTCCTTTCCCGATTTCGACTTCGATGAGGATGAAGATGAAGACCTAGGAATCAATCCATTACTTGATGTAGACTTCACCGATCTGGAGTTAGATAATCAAAAGGAATTCTCTTACCAGGAAGAAGAAGAGGAAGGTTATTTTGATGAGGATGAAGACGAAGAATTAGAGGACGAAGAGTAGTAACAAGCAAAATAATTTACTTTTCCTTCATTAACTGATATCTGGCAGAGTATACCCGCACAATACCTATCATTCATTATAAGTAAACATTCATATTTTTCGGTTACCTGTTTGGCAGGTGGCAATTATTTCAAACTTTACTCCAATCATTAAAAACGTTACAGTTATGGCAGAATATATACACCAGTGGGACGAAACTCAGTTTATTGCAAGAGTTGAAAACTTGTCGAGAAATGGGTTTATCAGCAGAACCGCTTTACGGAGTTTAATGGACAACCGTTTTGCAAGCCCAGCGCTGAAAACGACGATCCATGAAATGCTTACCAATAATTTGAGTAAGCAACAGTTACATTTAAAGTATGACCTGGGTATAAAAAATCTGCGGCCAGCTCCAATTTTGATATGGAATGAGCAAGAAGTAGTGAAACAGTTAAACGACTTATCTGACAAGCAATTGTATGAAAAAAATGATAACCGTTGGACGGTAGTTACTGTTTCTAGAGCCAGCTTAAAGCAAATGGTAGACGACTCCAGAGTATCAGAGACCCATCGCAGAGCTATTTCTATTTTGATGGAAAGAAACCCAAGCAAGAAAGTTTTTAAGCCACAAGAAGTGGAATCATACTTGAGAAAGAACTTATAAAATACCAGGATTATCAGTCTTAGTTCAGGGATATATACGAATTATTGAATAACATACGTTCTGTTCTAAACGATAACTTTAATTAATACTGTTTAACTATTGCAAGCATTACATTGAACTGTGAAAGCCGGATACATTGTCCGGCTTTTGTTATTAAAGTTAATTCAACTTGATAGACCCATTCTTACTGGAAAAGTGTACATCATACTTTCATAAAATTATTTCAGATTTTATAAGAGGTTTATCAGGAATACAAGTACAAGATTGATTATTTTATAGTATCTTTGCACTCCAAAAGAGACGGACGGGTTCCGTTGTTCAACTAATTTTTAAAGTTAAAATGGCAGTAAAAATCAGATTGGCCCGCAGAGGCCGCAAAAAACTGGCACTATTTGATGTAGTAGTTGCCGATGTTAGAGCTCCACGAGATGGACGCTTTATTGAAAAAATTGGTACGTATAACCCAAACACAAATCCTGCTACTATTAATTTGAATGAGGAGAAGGCCTTACAGTGGGTAATGAATGGGGCTCAGCCTACTGATACTGTAAAGGCTATGCTTTCTTACAGAGGCATTCTTTTAAGAAAACACCTGCAAATTGGTGTTAACAAAGGGGCTATCACACAAGAGCAAGCTGATCAGAAATTTAACGACTGGAAACAGGCTAAAGAAAGCAAGATTACTGGTAAGGTAGATACCTTGGCTCAGAAAAAAGCAGATGATGCAAAAGCCAGATTAGCTGCTGAAGCTAAAGTAAAAGAAGCTAGAGCCGAAGCAATTAATAAGAAGAAGGTAGTTCCTGCGGAAGAAGCGCCAGCTGAAGATGCTGCAGCAACAGAGGCTCCTACTGAATAAGACGTAACATGCAATGAATCTAAAGAGGTAAGAAAGCGTAAGCTCTTCTTACCTCTTTTTACATTACAGGAAAAGCATTAGCCTGTCAAAGAGAATACCTTTATCTAGAATTTTATAACAGATAAAGCTTTGCACCAGATCATTAGATAAATACTTTATGAATATAGATAATTGCTTTCAGCTCGGATACATTACCAAAACGCACGGTGTACAAGGAGAGGTTACATTTGTACTGGATGTAGATAATCCGGAGGACTACGATCAGCTAGAATCGGTTTTTATAGAAATAAATGGTAAACTGGTTCCTTTTTTTATTACACATTTTCAGTTACAGCGTGAAAAAGCCATTGTAAAGTTAGAAGATGTTAATTCATTCGATAGTGCAGATAAACTGGTGGGCCATGCCCTATATTTGCCACTTACAGAGTTGCCTCAACTGGAAGAAGATCAGTTTTATTACCATGACATTATCGGATACCAGGTGATAGATGTAACAAAAGGTGCATTAGGTACAATAGCTACAATTTATGAGTTGCCTCACCAAGATCTAATAGCTATGACGTATCAGAATAAAGAAGTACTAATTCCGATTACTGATGATATTGTTACAAAAGTAGACCATAAGAGAAAAGAACTGGAAGTGGACTTGCCTGATGGCTTGCTGGAAATATACTTGTCAGACGAAACGGAAAAGCCAGACGATGCAGAAGGCGAGGAGGAAGTATGAGAATAGATATCATTACCTGTTTGCCTTCCTTGCTGGAAAGTTTCTTCGCTGCTTCCATTCTGAAAAGAGCCCAAGATAAACAACTGGTAACTGTACAATTGCACGATCTGCGGGAGTATGCTGTTAATAAACACCGACAAGTAGATGACTATGCTTTTGGCGGTGGAGCCGGCATGGTATTAATGATAGAGCCCATTGCCAAATGCATCCGTGCACTTCAGGAGAAACAGGTATATGATGAAATTATCTATATGACACCCGATGGAGAATTATTTACGCAGAAACAAGCAAATAGCCTCTCCTTAAAAAAAAATTTGATTATCCTCTGCGGCCACTATAAGGGAGTAGACGACCGGGTTCGGCAGCATTTTGTAACGAGAGAAATAAGCATAGGCGATTATGTGCTTTCGGGAGGCGAACTGGCTGCTGCAGTAGTGGCAGATGCTGTCATACGGCTTATTCCCGGCGTGCTTTCCGATGAAACTTCTGCGTTAACAGACTCTTTTCAGGATAATCTATTAGCTCCTCCTGTATATACCAGGCCGTCCGAATTTGAAGGGATGAAAGTACCGGAAGTATTACTTTCTGGCCATGAAGCCAATATTGAAAAGTGGCGCATGGAACAATCTTTAGAACGTACTAAGCAACGCCGGCCAGACCTACTAAACGAGCAATAAACACACTTATAGAAAATGTTGTGAAAGTTTGTAGGCTTTTAAAAAAGCCTATTTGCCTGAAAGTTAGACTCTACTGTAACCTTACTTCGCTGCTATAAGTATACCAAAGCTGCAAAAAAATATTTGGTATGAAAAGGTTAAGTAAAGCAGGCATTATTCTTATCACATTTGTAGCTATACTAGTAGTAGCCAGATTGTGTTTGCCTTCTATTGTAAAATACTATGCCAACCAGACTTTACAGAACGATATAGAAGGATATACAGGAAGTATACAAGAGGTAGACATTCACCTGTACCGTGGAGCATATGCCATACATGGACTCCGGATAGATAAAAAAGTTGGGAAGCTTCCTGTGCCTTTTGTGGCAATAGATAAAGTAGATTTTGCCATTGAGTGGCCAGCCTTATTAGATGGTGCATTGGTAGCTAGTATTCAAACGTTTAACCCAAGAATCAACTTCGTAGACGGACCAAGTGAAGAGCAAAGTCAGACAGGGGAGGAGGGCAACTGGCAAGAAACAGTAAAAGCTCTATTTCCATTACAAATAAATACCCTAACTATTGACAATGGGGAAGTGCATTTCCAAAACTTTACCTCCAAACCAAAGGTAGATATAGCCATAAACCAGATAAATCTGGTAGCTCGTAATTTCACTAATACTCAAAAATTATCTGGAAACGAAATAGCTTCTATCCGTGGAAAGGCAAAGATGTTAGACAAAGGGCAAGTAAACCTGAATCTGGAGTTAAACCCTTTGGAAACACAGCCACCTTTTAACCTGGATTTTTCTTTAAAAGACGTCCCACTAGTAGAGTTAAATGATTTTTTGCGGGCCTATGCAGATATTGATGCGGAGAAAGGTACTTTTGCTTTATTCTCTGAAATGACTGGCGAAAACAATCAGTTTAAGGGATATATCAAACCCTTATTTACGGACGTTAAAATTCTGAATTTAAAGGACGATAAAGATAAGCCCCTTTCTGTGCTGAAAGAGGCAGGTATAGGCTTAGTAAGCATGATTTTTAAAAATCACTCTAAAGACCAGGTAGCCACTAAAATACCGGTTTCTGGTAGTTTTAACGATCCAAAGGTGAATATTTGGCGCACAATCATGGCTGCATTGCGCAATGCTTTTATCGAAGCCATTAATCCTGAATTGGATGGGACGGTGGATATGGGTAAGCTTGTTGAGAATGAAAAAAATCTAAGAAAGCAGCGCAGAGAAGAACGAAAAGAAGAGCGGAAAGAAAGGCGTGAGGAAAAGAAAGAAGAAAGACAAGCCAGACGTGAAAAGGGGAGGGAAGAAAACAAATAGTAAAATCCGCTAATTGCTGAAAAAAAGCTAACTTTCCGCAGAAAATTTGTTCAAATAAGGTCGATTTTCCTGCCTGACTAGGGTTATATACATTGAGGTATTTTATTGAACTCGCTTACCGGGGCACACGTTATCATGGATGGCAGATACAAGCCAATGCCCTTTCAGTGCAGGAGGCTTTTAATAAAAGTCTCAGCACATTGCTTAAAGAAGAAGTAACTACCATTGGAAGTGGCCGTACCGATACTGGCGTACATGCCTTGCAACAATATGTACATTTCGATACAGAAAAAGTACTGCTTCCACACCCGCATATTTATCAGCTCAATGCCCTGTTGCCACCCGACATTGTAGTGAAGCAAATTTTCAACGTATCTGACAAAGCACACGCCCGGTTTGATGCCGTAGCCAGAAGTTACGAATACCGCATCAGCACTTGCAAAGATCCCTTTTTGACGGATATGAGTTACCTGTATACCAAATTATTGGATATTTCTCAAATGAATGAGGCCGCGTCAATTTTGTTGCAGCATACTGATTTTGAAAGTTTCAGTTTGGTAAAAACAGATGTTAGCCATTTCAAATGCCAGATATATAAAGCCCAATGGGAAGTATCCGGAGAGAGGGTGATTTTTTTCATTCAGGCTAACCGTTTTCTGAGAGGCATGGTAAGAGCAATTGTTGGCACCCTAATGGATGTAGGCTTAAGAAAACTATCTATACAAGAATTTGAAGAAATTATCCAAAGTAAAGACCGCAGAAAAGCTGGTCGGGCCGTACCTCCACAAGGCCTGTTTCTTACACAGGTACAATACAGTGTCCCTATCGAAACTTTGTGAATAAGCAATTTGATATAAATGGGGTAATTTCTTACAAGTTGCCATTTTTAGTCACTAGTTAATTCTAGCTCGCTTTCTGCGAATTTTTCTATTTTACATATCTATAATAACCTTTACGCATAAGTAGCTGATAATAGTTTTGTCTCCAATACCGGTGATCCGGGTTCACCTATGAAAAAATCAAGCAGTTATAAAATATTGATCGTAACAACTGATGAGCAAACCTATACACATTATACTAATTTGCTTTCTGGGCAAAGCAAATATAATATTGCTTCCCAGTCTGTATTTAATATAAAGGAAGCTTACTCTCGATTGGTAGATTATCAGCCTGATGCTGTGTTGATGGAAAAAGGTATACTAGAAGAAGGTACAGGCTTGTTTTTACAAGAGTTAAAACACAGTAAATCTTTCCGAAGGTATCCGGTAATCTGGCTTACCCAACTAAAAGATGGTAAAAAACACACGAGAGCTTTTAAACTAGGTGTACAAGATATTTTACTAACAGATGAATTAACAGCAGCATCACTGATAAACAGTATTGTAAAAGTTGTAAAAAATAATCGCCTGATAGAAAAATTAAAAGAGCAACGGAAAACATTGCTGGAGAAAAACAAAGAACTGGGTGAATATAAAAAGTATCTGGAACTTCGTATGATGAGCAGAACAGCCGAATTAAAAGAATCTTATGAGCAGCTGGTCGAAGAAATGATGTTGCGCAAGCGTATAGAAGAGCAGTTAACCTCTCGCAATAAAGAGTTAGATACGTTTGTATATAAAGCTTCCCATGATCTGAAAGGTCCTCTAGCTTCACTAATTGGCGTCACCAATATTGCCAGACTTGACTTGACGCAGCCAATGGCCGTTAAGTACCTGGAAATGATTAATGAAAGTGCTCAGAAATTAAACTTTATACTTGCCAATTTACTGGAAGTTACCAAAATAAAATACATTGATCCGGAAATAAAAGTAGTCGATTTTAATGATTTATTAAAAGGGATTGTAGCTGATTTTGCTTCCAGACTAGAAGCTGAACAAATTCAGCTAGATATAGAAATAAGCCAGAAACAGGTATTTATGAGTGATCCATATTTGATTGCTACCATCCTACAGCATTTACTGGACAACGCCATACACTATAAAAAAGGATATGGGGATCCAGTTATTAGTATTGAGATACAAGATACGACTGGAGGTGTCGAGATCTGTGTAAACGATAATGGCCAGGGAATAGATAAAGATGTACAATCCAAAGTTTTTGATATGTTTTACCGGCACAATCTCCAATCCAAAGGGTCAGGTTTGGGACTGTATATTTCCAGAAATTGTGTGGAAAAACTATCCGGAGAAATTATACTTAGCAGCCAGTTAGATGAGGGTACGGAAATAAAAATTATGTTACCTGATCTGAAAAAAATACATGGATGATCTACCTTTAACAGAAGGTACAAAGCATACGACTGTTAGCCAGTAGACCTAATACCTACAAAATATACTTCTTTAAAAAGACCTTATAATCAGCAGGTTAAATACTATTTAAATTAGACTAGTTGTATATTTTTATTTGATAAATACTTTACATATTTTTGCTGAAATAAACTTATCCAGAAAGACGGAGGGAATGGACCCCATGATGTCTTAGCAACCTTATTAGTGACGAATGATTAATGCCTATTGACTACCTTCTTAGTAAAATCAATCATTAATCGTTTACTAATTATCACTGATTTACGGTGCTGCTTTCCACTTAAGAGCCATAACTCTTAAGAAAGATAAGGTCGGTGATTTACTATAGCCTTCCCCTTCTGAATAAGCCATTTGTAGTGATTAATGACGAATGTTAAATGATCACCTGTTCATTTTTCCTTCTTCATTAAGTATCAATCATTCATCATTCATCAGTACTATAATGAATATTACAGAGCTTTTAGGCAAGCGTATCCTGGTGCTCGATGGAGCAATGGGAACTATGATCCAGCGGTATAAACTCGAAGAGGCCGATTACCGGGGCGAACGCTTTAAAGATTTTCCATACGATCTGAAGGGAAACAACGACTTGCTTTCGCTTACTCAGCCGCAAATTATTAGAGAAATTCACCGCCAATACTTTGAAGCCGGAGCTGATATAGCTGAAACAAATACGTTTAGCGGCACTTCCATCGCCATGGCTGATTACCATATGGAAGATCTAGTATATGAGCTGAATTATGAGTCTGCCAGAATTGCTAAAGAAGTTGCTGAGGAGTTTACGAAAGCCAACCCTAATAAGCCCCGTTTTGTAGCAGGTTCTATTGGCCCCACCAACCGGACAGCTTCTATTTCTCCAGATGTCAATAACCCAGGATTCCGGGCAGTTTCCTTTGATGATTTGGTTGCAGCCTATACCGAGCAAGTAAAAGGACTGATAGATGGCGGAGCTGATTTGCTTTTAGTTGAGACTATATTTGATACCTTAAATGCGAAAGCTGCTCTATTTGCTATAGAGCAATATTTTGAAACAATAGGCAACCGCATTCCGGTGATGGTATCGGGTACCATTACGGATGCCAGCGGACGTACGCTTTCTGGGCAAACCGTAGAGGCCTTCTTATATTCTGTTTCCCATATTCCCTTAATGAGTGTAGGCTTTAACTGTGCTCTAGGAGCCGATTTGCTTCGGCCATATGTAGAAGAGCTGGCACAGAAGGCGCCTTTCTATACCTCTGCTCACCCCAATGCCGGGCTGCCTAACGAATTTGGCGAGTATGATGAAACGCCAGAACATATGGCTGCCATTATTGAGGATTTTTTGCAGCATAATTTTATTAATGTAATCGGAGGTTGTTGTGGTACCACGCCAGACCATATCAAAGCCATTGCCGATGTAGCGGCTAAATATCCACCCCGCCAGGTACCTACCGATGATCATTTGCCTAAGTTTAGTGGTCTAGAACCACTTAAAATATTCCCAGGCGCAAACTTTGTCAATATAGGCGAACGCACCAACGTGACCGGTTCCAAAGCTTTTGCCCGGTTAATTAAAGCTGGCAATTTTGAAGAAGCTTTATCGGTGGCCCGCAACCAGGTAGAAGGCGGCGCCCAGGTAATTGATGTGAATATGGATGAAGGTATGCTTGATTCGGAAGCTGCTATGGTTACTTTCCTCAACCTGATTGCTTCTGAACCAGATATTGCCAAGTTGCCCATTATGATTGACTCCTCTAAATGGTCAGTAATTGAAGCAGGATTAAAATGTGTGCAAGGCAAAGCTATTGTCAACTCTATTTCTTTGAAAGAAGGCGAGGAGAAGTTTAAAGAGTATGCTACCAAAGTGAAAAGATATGGAGCTGCTGCTGTAATTATGGCTTTTGATGAACAAGGTCAGGCAGATTCCTACGAACGGCGGATTGAAATATGTGAACGTGCTTATAACATACTTACCAAAGAACTCAACTTTCCGCCAGAAGATATCATTTTTGACCCAAATATATTAACTGTAGCTACCGGGATTGAAGAACACAATAACTATGCTGTAGACTTTATTAAAGCTACGGAATGGATTAAGAAAAATTTGCCTTATGCAAAAGTAAGCGGGGGTGTCAGCAATATTTCGTTTAGTTTCCGGGGTAACGATGTAGTCCGTGAAGCTATGCACTCAGCTTTTCTGTACAGAGCCATTAAAGCCGGTATGGATATGGGTATTGTGAACGCCGGTATGATTGCCGTGTATGAAGATATTCCTAAAGATTTGCTAGAACTAGTAGAAAATGTATTATGGAACCGCCGTGCAGATGCGACAGAACGGCTGGTAACGTTTGCTGAAAATATTAAATCTAAAGGTAAAGAGCAGGTAAAAGACGAAAGCTGGCGGCAAGGAAGTGTACAAGAACGGTTAACTCATTCTTTGGTAAAAGGAGTGGTAGATTATATTGACCAGGACATAGAAGAAGCCCGTCAGCAATACGAAAAACCCTTACAGGTTATTGAAGGTCCATTGATGGATGGTATGAATGTAGTGGGCGATTTGTTTGGCGAAGGAAAAATGTTTTTGCCACAGGTAGTAAAAAGTGCTAGGGTAATGAAAAAAGCGGTGGCTTATTTATTGCCATTTATTGAAGCAGAAAAAGTTAGATATGCGGCTGCAAATCCTACTGAAAAAGCAGATGGCCGAGGAGATACAGCAGGCAAGATATTGATGGCTACCGTTAAAGGCGATGTGCATGATATTGGTAAAAACATTGTAGGAGTAGTACTAGGATGCAATAACTATGAAGTAATTGATTTAGGAGTAATGGTTCCTGCTGAAAAAATTCTTCAGGCGGCTAGAGAGCATAAGGTAGATATTATTGGCTTAAGCGGACTAATTACACCTTCGTTAGATGAAATGGTGCACGTAGCCAAAGAAATGGAACGGCAAGGATTTAAAATTCCGTTACTTATTGGCGGGGCCACTACTTCGCGTATCCATACAGCTGTAAAAATTGCGCCTAACTATTCCGGAGCGGTAGTGCATGTGCTGGATGCTAGCCGAAGCGTACCTGTAGCTGGTAAACTGGCCAACATGAAAACCATAGATGAATTCGCTGTAGAGATTAAGGCAGAATATGAGAAGCTTCGCAAGGATCATGCATCCAGGCAGAAAGACAAAAATTATGTTTCCATAGAAAAAGCCCGTGAGAATAAGACTAAAATAGACTGGGAAACTACTACAGTTACAAAACCTTCATTTTTAGGCAATAAATATTTCCATGACTATGACCTGGCTGAAATAGCTAAGTATATCGACTGGACTCCATTCTTCCAGACTTGGCAGTTGCAAGGCAAATATCCAAAGATATTTGATAATCCAACGGTGGGTGCTGAAGCTAAAAAACTGTATGAAGATGCTACTAAGCTATTGCAGGAAGTAATAGATCATAAATTATTAACTGCCAAAGCCGTTATTGGTTTTTACCCAGCCAATGCAGTAGACGATGATGTAATTTTGTACGATTTTGATTCGGTAGAGGTAGAAACTGCTTGCGATAAACATGGCGTACACAAATCAGTAAATTATCAGTTAAAAGCAATGAATGGTTCTGCTGCTAGATATGCACCAGAAATTACCAAACACTCCAAATTTGAAATTGGTAATAAAATTCATTTCCTACGCCAGCAAGGGCAAAAAGCTTCCAATGTTCCTAATATATCCTTAGCCGATTTTGTAGCTCCTATTGAGACAGGGAAAGCAGATTATATAGGTGCCTTCGCCGTAACAGCCGGAATTGGTATAGAAAAATTGATTGAGAAATTTGAGAAAGACCATGATGATTACAACAGCATCATGATTAAAGCAATTGCCGACCGGCTGGCAGAAGCATTTGCAGAATTAATGCATGAGCGGGTACGGAAAGAGTTCTGGGGCTATGACCGCAAGGAGAAGTTAAGCAACGAAGAGTTAATTGACGAAAAATACCAAGGTATCCGCCCAGCACCAGGATATCCGGCCTGTCCTGATCATACGGAAAAGCGCATTCTATTTGACCTGTTAGATGCAGAAAGTAAAATAAACATCCAGCTAACCGAAAGTTTTGCTATGTATCCAGCTTCTTCCGTCAGTGGGTGGTACTTCTCACATCCGCAGGCTAAGTATTTTGGATTAGGTAAAATTGCCAAAGATCAGGTTGAAGAATATGCAAAACGGAAAGGTATGTCTGTGGAAGAAACAGAAAGATGGCTGGCTCCAAATCTAAATTATGATTAATTCTAAATAAGTAAATATCTTCGTTCGTACACACAGAAGTTTTTCTAGCAACAGAAAATGACTAAAATAACTCAATACATTAAAGACGCTAATACCAAGACACTTTTTTCGTTTGAAATTCTACCTCCTTTAAAAGGAGAAAGCATTCAAAGTTTGTTCGAAGCCATTGATCCATTAATGGAGTTTAAGCCGCCATTTATTGATGTAACCTACCACCGGGAAGAATACATCTATAAGAAGCGGGAAAATGGACTGTTAGAAAAAATTTCTACACGTAAGCGTCCGGGTACAGTAGGTATTTGTGCGGCTATTATGAACCGGTTTCATGTAGATGCAGTACCTCACATAATTTGTGGTGGTTTTACAAAGGAAGAAACCGAAAATGCATTAATCGACTTAAGCTTCTTAGGAATAGAAAATGTACTGGTACTTCGTGGCGACCCTATCAAGACGGAGCCTGCTTTTAGCCCAGACCCAGATGGCCACCATTATGCTACTGAACTATTAAAGCAAGTAGTAAATATGAACAAAGGTATGTATCTGGATGAAGAAATGAAAACACCAATTGCTACTGATTTTTGTATAGGAGTAGCAGGTTATCCAGAAAAACATTTTGAGGCTCCTAACCTGAAAACAGATATTAAATACCTGAAGATGAAGCAAGATCTGGGAGCTGATTATATTGTTACTCAGATGTTTTTCGACAATAAAAAATATTGTGATTGGGTAAATAAATGCCGCGAGGAGGGAATAACCATACCTATTATTCCAGGTTTAAAACCTATCACTACCAAAAAACAAATTACCGTATTGCCCCGCATATTCCATATTGATATTCCGGATGAGCTAGCAGAAGCTGTAGAAAATTGCAAAACTGATGCAGAAGCCAAGCAAGTAGGTGTAGAGTGGTGCATCCAGCAGTCAAAAGATCTTATGAAGTTTGGTGTACCTGTATTGCATTATTACTCCATGGGTAAGTCTGATACTGTTAAAAAAATAGCTTCAGCTTTGTTTTAATCGGCTGATTTGGATATTTGCTGATATGCTGAGTACATTTATAGTTAAATAATTAGCATATCAGCACCTTGAATAACCAATATATAAAGCTAGTAGAGTGTCCACGGGATGCCATGCAGGGATTGCCAGAGTTTATTGATACAGATACCAAAGTGGCTTATGTCAATAAACTGTTACAGGCAGGCTTTGATACAATTGATTTTGGTAGCTTTGTTTCGCAAAAGGCTATTCCACAAATGCGTGATACAGCGGAGGTAGTAGCTAAACTAGATCTAACCCAAACAAATACTAAGTTATTAGCCATTGTAGCCAACCTTAAAGGAGCAGAGCAAGCTATTTCTTTTCCCCAAATAACCTATTTAGGTTTCCCCCTTTCTGTTTCAGAAACTTTTCAGCAAAGAAACACTAACAAGTCTATTGCTCAGGCATTAAAAGAAGTAGAGCAAATTCAGCAGTTGTGCAAGCAAACCGACAAACAATTGGTAGTATATCTTTCCATGGGATTTGGCAATCCCTATGGGGAGGTGTATAATGCTTTTATTGTACAACAATTGACTCAGCAACTAGTGCAACTAGGTATTCAAATTATTGCTCCATCTGATACTATTGGTTGTGCTACTCCAGAAACTATCTATGCCTTATTTACAGCTCTGGTAAAAGCTTTTCCAGATACAGAATTTGGTGCACACTTGCATTCTACACCTGATACAATCATTGAAAAACTAGATTCAGCTTATAAAGCTGGTTGCCGGCGTTTCGATGGAGCCATAAAAGGTTTTGGCGGTTGCCCTATGGCTAAAGATGACTTAACCGGAAATATTGCTACAGAAAAAATGATTACCTATTTTGAAAGCTTGTCAATTGATTTGTCTCTGAACAAAACTATATTTAATGAGGCATATCAATATGCACATAAAATTTTTGGAAATTAGAAGCCGTATTTCATCTCTTTATTTTCATGCAAAAACCTATTATTGTAGATATATTTATTCCTTGTTTTGTAGACCAGTTAGCTCCAGAAATCGGATTTAGTATGGTAAAAGTACTGGAAAAAGTAGGCTGTCTAGTTAATTACAATCCAGAGCAAACCTGCTGTGGGCAACCAGCCTTCAATGCTGGCTACTTTGATGAATCTAAAGAAGTAGCTAAAAAATTTCTGAAAGATTTTCCGCATGCCGACCGTTACATAGTTACCCCTTCAGCTTCTTGTGGGGGTATGATCCGCAATGCTTACGAAGATTTATTTGATAAAAATTCTCCACAGTTTGATGATTGCCAACGGGTTCAAAAAAATACCTATGAGTTTACAGAGTTTTTGACAGATGTCTTAGGGATAGACCATATAGAGGGCGCCAAGCTTCCTGGTGTTGCTACCTATCATGACTCTTGCAGCGCTTTGCGGGAATGTCAGATAAAAGAAGGCCCTCGTCAACTGTTGGCTGGAGTGGAAGGCCTTGAATTACGTGAAATGGTAGACAATGAAACCTGTTGTGGATTTGGTGGTACTTTTGCAGTGAAATTCGAAGCTATATCTGTGGGAATGGCTGAGCAAAAAGTGTTGCATGCTGTAGAAACCAAAGCAGATTATATCATATCTACGGATTATTCCTGCCTCATGCATTTAAATGGCTATATCAATAAAAATAATATGGCAATTAAGGTGATGCATATTGCTGATGTACTAGCTAGTGGCTGGTAATAGTTATTAAGTCAATACTAACCAATGCTAGTAGCTTAGTCTGTATTAAATGATGGAGATTATTAACTCTTCTTATGATGTAGTAATTATTGGCGGAGGGCATAATGGATTAGTAGCGGCATCTTACCTGAGCAGAGCCGGCCTGCGTGTACTGATTGCTGAAAAGAATGCATATTTAGGAGGAGCTACCATATCAAGAAAAGTATTTCCCGACTATGAGGCCTACCTTTCTGTCTATTCCTACCTCATCAGTCTGTTTCCATATAAAATTATACAAGATCTGCAATTAACCTTGCCATTAAAGAGCCGGTCTATCAGCTCATTTACACCATTTATTGAAAATCAAACACATAAAGGACTACTCATCAGCAATAAATCAGAAGAAGTTACCAGACATTCTATAGAAACTCTTGCAGGACCAAAAGAATATAGAGGCTATAGAAAACTGTTGGCAATGCAACAAGTATTTGCTACTAATATCTGGGATAGTTTTCTGCAACCCTTACGAAGTAAAAGCTACTTTGAAAAACAATTTGTTACAGCTGAGGAGAAATATATCTGGCGGTCTTTAGTAAAGGAGCCATTAGGTAAAACTATTGAAGGGCATTTACACCATGACCTATTACGTGGGGCTGTATTTACAGATGCTAAAATAGGGGTATTCACCCACCCCTATGATGAAAGTTTGTTACAGAACCGTACTTTTCTCTATCATATTATTGGCAATACCACTGGTGAATGGAAAGTGCCGCAGGGTGGAATGCAAACGCTACTTAATGAGTTAACCAATAAAGCAAAATTTCATGGGGCCACCTTAGTAACAAATGCCTCCGTAAATCAACTGCATGTAGCGGACAAACAGCATACACTCTCAATTGAGTATGCAGGAAAAATATACGATGTACAAGCCAAGTATGTATTATTGAATGCTGCTCCACATGCATTAGATGTATTACTAGGAAAGAGGCAAGAAAGCAAAAAAGAAGATGAAGGGGCTGTATTCAAAATAAATATGCTTTTGAAGAAGTTACCTAGCTTAAAAAATACAATAGTCGATTCTGTAGATGCTTTCACCGGCACATTTCATATAAATGAAGGCTACCAACAAATGAAGAAATCGTATGAAGAAGCCAAATCTGGTAAGTTACCTACCATCCTGCCTGCAGAGATTTACTGCCATACCCTTACAGATACCTCTATTCTTTCATCTGAGTTAATTGGCTACCATACCTTAACATTATTTGGATTAGATACACCTTATTCTTTATTCTCTGGCCCAGATGAAAAGCTTAATTCAAATAAAGCTCTTAAGCGTTTTTTATCTGGCTTAAATGAGTTTCTACGTGAACCTATAGAGGAGTGCATGGCAACAGATTCCTTAGGAAACTTATGCTTAGAAGCGAAGAACCCGGTTGATATCAGCCGTGAGTTAAGTATGCCTCAGGGAAATATTTTTCACAATGCCTTAAGCTGGTTTTTTAGTGATCATCAACACGGGGAAGGTGCTTGGGGTGTAGAAACAGACATTGAACGCCTGTATATTTGTGGTTCGGGAGCCAAAAGAGGAGGCGCCGTTAGCGGAATTCCGGGCCATAATGCTGCCATGAAGATATTAAATCTAGAAGGCAAACAATAAGTTTTGCTTTCCGTTACACAAATTTCTCCAACTAATTATTGTTAATTGTTCCTAGACTTTTTACTAAAGAACAAAAACTTTTTCTTGTCATTTTGCTCCTGAGATTCAATAGGTGTCTCGGTTGTTTCAGCAGAGGCTGACACTACTTGCGTCACAGGTGCAGGCTGCACAGCCGCAGCTTGTACTACAGCAGGAGTAGAAATTTGAGTGACAGGTATAGAAATTGTTTTGTTTTTTTGTAGTTGAGCAACTTCTAGCGGCTCTACAGTTTCTATGATTGTAACGGGTTTTACCTGTATACTCTTGGGAATGGACGAAATAGGTTGCTTAGTTTGGGTTGTCTCAAAAAGCTGAGCACTTACCTGAAGTGTATCTAGACGAGGATTGTTCCTAAGTGTAATAACTTCGTGCTGCTTCTTTTCAAAGGCTATATTGTCTTCAAAAAACAGCTGATCTACAGCAATAGTATTCGCTTCAGTGGTTGTGCCTTTTTTAAGAATCTTATAATACACGGAGTAACCTAGCAAGGAACCTAAGATAACAGATATGGTAAGATGGAAGACATTCTTCATATAAAGTTTAGTTAGGGTTGTTAGAAAATATTCTAAATATTACATTAGATATACTTTTCAATAAAATCGTTAATTAATCTCTGAAATAGCACTTAAAGTAACCACATTAAAATACATCTATTTGTAAGTTGCAGCAGTACAGCACATTGTATAATTAGACTTAGTGTGTAAGGAAGAGTTCTAAACGTATGCTTTATAATAAAATAGCAATAAGTTTGCCATAGATAGTACACAGTACTTAAGAAATAATAGTAGCTTTGTAGAAATAAGAATAGGTCAATGAAAAAATATCTGGCAATATTCATTCTTTTAGCTTTCATCTATTCCTGTAGTGGATATCGGTCAAGACCACAGCCATGGCAACCCAAACAGCACGGTGGTATTGGTAACCCTAAAAAACCTAAATCCTACAGAAGATAAATTTTATGCTGACATGCATTAGCATAAACAAAATGGCTTCACAAAATTCTCGTCGTCAAGGGGTTCTATTCAATTCATAATTTATGTTCAATTATCGCCATTCAATTTACAGTACTCAACTGCTGAATGGTAAATTTTTCTAAGGAAAATCATTAGGCCATCCGGGTTACATTTCATTAGATTAATCATAAAATATACAAACTATACTTATGTGCTATTGAAGCAATAGGTAAGTATTGATTTCTCGTAACCTTCTAACCAAATTCTTTATGAAAATTAGTTGCTTCATCATTTTTGCCGCATTATTTCTAGCCGTAAATTCTGTTTCAGCTCAAGGTCTGAACAAATTAATGAGAAAAGTAGAAGAAAAGGCTGATAAAGCTTTAGACAAAGCTGTTAGTAACAAGGCTGAAGAAAAAATAGGCTCTGCTACTGATAATTCCTCAACAAGCACCATACGAACAAAAGCTCAAAACAAAGGAGGTGGGTTAGTTACTACTCCACCGGATGTAAAGCAAAACCTAGCAGATGCAGAAACTTCGTATAAAGCTGGAAGTTATGGAGAAGCACGGGCCGCTGTACAACAGGCTATGATGGGGGTAGAAATGGAAATAGGCCAAAATATTCTTAAATCGCTGCCAGAAACTATCAGTGGGTTGAAAAAAGATGCCAGTGGCGACCAAGTAGCTAGTACAGGTTGGGGCTGGGCAGGGTTAACTATTCAACGGGTATATACAGGAGATAATGATAAAGAACTTACCGTAACAGTGGCCAATAATTCTGCATGGATGTCAGCTGTTAATATGTATATGGCCAACGGAGCCTACAGCCAGACAAGCAATAGTGAACAAAATTGGAAACATACTAAAGTAAAAGGATATAAGGCTATTATTGAGTTTAGTGAAGATAGTGGTTATAAATTGAGTGTACCTCTGGGGCAATCCTCCTTACTTGTATATGAAGGAGTAAATTTTGCTAATGAACAGGAGTTAATGGCTGCTGCTAACTCTCTGGATATAGATGGAATAAAGAAGAAACTCGGTGAACAATAATTTACATTTAACAACGCCATTTCTTAGGTAGTTTATTTTCATTCTATCACCAATTATTAAGTATATTAACTTAACCGCTTCTAAACGAACATAGTATTATGAAAAAGATATTCTTTCTATTATTAACTGTAACAATCTCAACTTCTGCTTTCTCGCAGGAATTTTCCAAAAACTTAACTGCTGCCCGTACATCGTATACATCAAATAACCTAGGTGATGCCAGATTTGCAATGGAGCAAATGCTTCGGGATTTGGATGTGGCAATTGGCAAGGAGATTATAAAAATGCTGCCAGAAAAAATGGACGCTTTAGCTGCCATTACAAAAGAAGATAATGTAACTGGCAGCGGCAATGCTACCGGCTTATTTGTACACCGCACGTATGGAACAGCGCAGAAAAAGGCTACTGTAGACATTGTTAATAACTCGCCGATGATTAACTCATTAACTGCTTTACTTTCCATGCCCTTTGTAGGAGCTGCACATGATGCAAATCAGAAAATTGTGAAGGTACAGGGTTACAAAGCTATACTTACTAAAAATGAAAACACTGATACTGGCAAAACAGGATATGATTTACAGGTTCCAATGAACAATACGCTACTTACCTTTACAATGGATGAGGCTGCGGAGGCGGATGTACTACGCCTGGCAAATGGTATACCTTTAGCAAAGATTGCTCAAATGGCACAATAACTATAGTATAGAGAAAAATTTAACAGATTCTAAATAAAAGGGAATACAAGAAGTTGTATTCCCTTTTATTTGTTTTTATACCACTATATCATTTATTATCACCTTTTTCAAGCTTAAAGCTAAAAGTTGTTCCTTTACCCATTTTACTTGTAACACTCACCTTAGACCTGTGGGCTTCTATAATGTGTTTTACTATAGCTAAGCCCAACCCAGTCCCACCTTGTTCTTTAGATCGGCTTTTTTCTATTCGGTAAAATCTTTCAAAGATCCTCTTTAAATGTTCGGGTTCAATACCAGGGCCATCATCTTTTACAGATACAACTAAATGTTCCCTATCAGAATCAAATGAAACAAGCACTCTACCTTCTTCCCGCCCATATTTTATTGCATTATCTATCAGATTAGTCATTACCTGAGTGATTCTATGTCGGTCTGCGTAGGCCCACACAGGCAGTGTCATTTTTTTGTCAAACTTTAATTGCACACGTTTAGCCTCTGCTTTTTCCTCTAATTGCTCAAAAATATCAGATGTTAGGTTGCCAATATCAAACTTTTCGTAATGCATCTTAATATCTCCGGTTTCCATCTGCGACAATGTCAATAAGTCCTTTACTAGTGCATCAAGGCCATCTAGGCTTTTAGCAGCCTTATCTAAAAATTTATCACGTACGCTTTTATCGTCTATAGCTCCATCAATTAAGGTATGAATAAATCCTTGTGCAGCGAAAATGGGAGTTTTTAATTCGTGTGAAACATTAGCCAAAAACTCTTTGCGAAAATTTTCCAGCTTTTTTAGCTCATCAATTTCCTGTTGTTTTCGGGTAGCATAGGCAAAAATCTCTTCGTTCAGCCTTTTGAGTGGATTGGTGTCAATGACTATTTGTTTACGAGGTAGTTTAAAATCCTTTTTTTTTACTTTGTCAATTACAGTGAATATTTTGTTGATTTCCCGAAAAACCAGAAACTCCAATGAAAAATAAAAGAGGAGGAAAGAGGAGGCAAATGCAATACTGAAAGCTACAAAAAGAGCAGAACCAGGTGTGTCTTTTATTAAAGACAAAAATGCAGTAGTAATAATGGCAACAGACCCAGCTAATACAAAGGCAATACCTTTCGGACTAAACAGCATTAGCTTTTGTGAATAGAATACCTATAAAACTGAAATTAATCGTTAAGATCAAATTTATACCCAACACCTTTTACGGTTTTAATATATCCCTCCCCAATTTTTTCCCGTACTTTCCGTATATGAACATCTACTGTTCGGGCAAGTACATATACGTCGGTTCCCCAGATATTTTGTAATAAGTCATCCCGGCTGAATACTTTATTGGGGTTTTGAGCTAGAAAAAACAATAATTCAAATTCCTTCTTTGGAAGAGTAATAGGCACACTCTTATTAAACACTGTGTAACTTTTCCGGTCGATCATTAAATCGCCAATGGTAACTTTATCATCGGATTTAGTTTTTTTGGACTCCCGGCGGAATAAAGCGCCAATACGGCTCATCAGTGCTCTAGGCTTGATAGGTTTGGTAATATAATCATCGGCTCCAATATCAAAAGCCGCTACTTCTGAATATTCCTCTGCCCGGGCTGTCAGGAAAATAATATATGTACTACTAAGTTCAGGCATTTCCCGCATACGCCGGCCAGTTTCTACACCATCTATATTGGGCATCATAATGTCCATAAGAATCAGATTTGGAACAAAATCTTTAGCAACTTCTAAAGCTTTTTTACCATCTGGCGCAGTTTTAACCTCGTACCCCTCTTTAATTAAATTATATTGTAATAATTCTAAAATATCAGGCTCATCATCCACGACAAGTACTTTGTGAGATTGAGTGGTGCTCATATAAAGAGTAGATGGGATTAGGTACGCAAGTTAAAAGGTTATTTATTAAAAACATAGGCCGCTGTAGAAATTTTAGCTTTCTACAGCGGCCTATGTTGGAAGGAAAGTTAAAATTGTTGTGTGTTATCTTAGCCTTTCAAGAGTTTCTTCAAGAACGTATCTAATTGCGGGCCTCTGAGACCTATGGCTGCTATTTTACCATCGCGGTCTACTACAAAGGTGGCTGGTATTGCTTCTACTCCATATTGAGTAGCCGTTTCGCCTTGTGCATCCAGTCCATGGTAAGGCCAGGTTAATTCATCTTTGACAATTGCTTTTTTCCAGGCTTCTTTGTTGCGGTCAAGAGAGATACTAAAAAATGTAAATCCCTTGTTTTGGTAAGCATCATACATTTCTACATTAAAAGGATTTTCTTTGCGGCAAGGTCCACACCAGGATGCCCAGAAATCCAGTACCACTACTTTTCCTTTCAGCGAGGATAATTTTATAAGTTTGCCATCTACATCAGGCAACGAAATGTCGGGTGCCTGCTGACCTACCTTTGGGACAGTGGCTATTAGTTTGGCTAGTGAACCAACCTTAGGCGAATTAGTTTTTCCTGTGAAAGAAAAAACAGTTATTGCCAAAGTACATATAAGTAATAAAGTTAGTTTGTACATAAAGTATGGATTAATAGAAATAAATGTCGTTTTTAAGCCCTTTATGTTTCTTCAGTTCAAGCACAATAGCTCCTAGAAAGAAATCAGCTTCAACTTTAATTGGAATTTTGTTCTTGTCGTCCGAAATGAAGACACTTATTGAGTTTTCGTCTTTGAATAACTGATTTGGTGGCATGACTGGAGTTACCCGTATACATTTAATTTTTCCAAACTTTGTTCTAACTTCTTCTCTACCTCGAAAACGTACTTTAAAGTCATAAAATTCATCATCAAAGAAAGCTTTTACAGCAATTGTATCGCCATCCGAAAATTTGTTGAAGTTCAATGTCCGTAAAAAATAGTAGCCACTTATTAAATCTTGAACATTATTAGGAATGCTGAACTCCTTTGTTTCCTGATTTTTTTCTTCAGAACGGACTGTTCTTTTTAAGTGGTCAAAAAAAACTGTTTCTTCTTTGCGATATTTATTCTCCTGAATGTTGGTGTAAAACTTTTGTGGAACCAATGCGCTTGTATCAATATAAGACCGCCAAGTGTCTCGAACTTTATAGCCAAGTTCAAAGGTGCCTGATGTTCTTCCAAAAACATTAACTTTATAACAAATCCGGTTATTTACTTTATACAAGGTAGGGCTCACCTCTACAATGCCTTCGCCTATATTTAAAAAACCATAATGTACCCTATACTCCAGAACTTCACCTGCAGTAAAACTCTCATTGGAAATATGCCTGTAAGAATCTTTCCTGATGAACCCACAGATTACCGCAACAAGAATTGCATAGGTTAATAATCTCTGCATGTACGAAATTAATTTCACTTTTTTCTCTGAAACAAAAGTTATACCAGTTAACCAGTACTCTCAGACCTGGGATGCTATGTAAAAATACATATTTCAATCAATACCTTTCATTACTAAAACTTCCTCTTTATGTGATTATTATGTAATATAGTACCCATTCATACTAAAAAATTTGTAGCTAAAACGACTATGCTTCTAAATTGAAGGATATGTTTTTTTTAAATACGTTAAATATTTTTTGAAATTTGAATTAAATTTTGTTGCAAATTCCTCTTCAAACTGGTTCTGTTTAGACCGGTACCGTATGTAACTCATAAAGAAAGCATTATTAGGTAAAGGTTCTTTTTTTGTATTGTTCTGGGTTACAAGCGCCTTTTTAGTTCTACCAGAATAAGTTAGGGTATCAGTAGCATCCATTATCTTTTGAATGAGCCCATTTTTCAAGTTATCTTTTGTGACTTTATCCATCTCAGGCGTGAAGCTTTTGTATAAACTATCGAGCAGGTCCGCTCCATGCAAAATATGTTGTATATATTTGGCCTGGTTATTTCGTGAGTTAGTATATGTTTTGTACTCAGCAGATTCTTCGCCATATTTATACCGCAAAAACTCACGTGCACCATGGTCACCTACAAAGCTGGCCAAATTCTCATTATAATCAACATCACTCTTTATATATAAAGTAGCATGTGTCAATTCATGTATAATTAGATTTGCGAGTTGCCCTTCTTTTTTCTCTAACATACTACTAAGTATGGGATCGCGAAACCAACCAAGTGTAGACCATCCGGCTACTTCATCTATTTCAGTATCGTACCCCTGCGCTTTAAGTTGGTTTTCTTCTTTTACTGCTTTTTCATGGACGAAAAAACCTTTATATGACACACTACCTAACAAAGGAAATTTCCATTCTTTTGCCTCCAGGGCATATGGCTCGCTCGCGGTAACCACCCACAATACAGGTTTTCCTTTCTGATCAAACACGGTGGTATAGTTTTTAGAATCGTTGATACCTAATGAATCTATGGCAAATTTTCTTATTTCTTGTATAAGAATCAGTTTCTGTTTAAGTGAATCTGGAAAAGTAGGATCGGTTAAGTATTCTCCTAACGGACGTGCGTTATAGATTATACGAAACTGACCATATGCTTGGCCTAATCCATACCAAATAAGTTGATACTGCCATATTACTAGCAGCGCTATAATAAGTAAAACACTATAAAGAACTTTCTTTATCACTTCTGCTTCAATAAGGATTTTTAATTTTGTATACTAAATCTGACTGGTACCTCAATCGTTCGTTCATAAATACAAACTAATAACTTATTAAGTTATATATTCTTTATAAACAATACTTTATATATGTATTTATGGTGTTGCCTATTTCGTTGTTAATCAATCTGCCAGTATATTTAATTAATTTTATAAAAGTCAACTACTAGGTAATGCTTATACAAAATTCTTTAAATTAAAAGTATACTATTGGAAACGATACCTGGTATGAAGTTGTTATTTCTTAGTACGTATTAGTAACAACTTTATATACTTTATTTAATTTCTTAACAAATTTCTAGTGTAAGTAGTGTGGAAAGTTGAATTATCTCCAATAAGCTTGTTGCATAATTTACTTTTCTCGTCTATCATTATTTTACATTCGTTGGATAATATTTTTCAACATTTCTTGTATATTTTTCTTTGATTTAATAAAAAATGTGTAACTTGTTACTCAATTCCAATTACAGATAATTAACTATCAACACAAACATTTTATAGAATGACTGATAATTCAGCAAAGTTAAAAGCCTTACAAACTACCATCGAAAAATTAGATAAAACGTATGGAAAAGGCACCGTAATGAAGCTCAGCGATGAGAAAATAGTTGATATTCCTGCTATTTCTACTGGTTCTCTGGGTCTGGATATTGCTTTAGGTATTGGTGGTTTGCCTCGCGGAAGGGTAGTTGAAATATACGGTCCTGAGTCTTCTGGTAAAACTACACTTACGATGCACTGTATTGCGGAAGCACAAAAAAGTGGAGGTATAGCGGCTTTTATTGATGCAGAACATGCTTTTGATAAAACGTATGCAGAAAAGCTAGGCATTGATACAGAAAACCTGCTCATCTCCCAACCTGATAATGGTGAGCAAGCACTCGAAATTGCTGAACACTTAATTAGTTCCGGAGCAATTGATATCATTGTTATTGACTCAGTAGCTGCTTTGGTACCTCGTGGTGAATTGGAAGGAGAGATGGGAGATAGCAAAATGGGTTTACAGGCTCGTTTGATGTCTCAAGCTTTAAGAAAATTAACCGGCGTAATTAATAAGACGGGTTGTTGCTGTATATTTATTAACCAGTTGCGTGAGAAGATTGGGGTAATGTTCGGAAACCCCGAGACCACCACTGGGGGTAATGCTTTGAAGTTTTATGCTTCTGTTCGTCTAGATATTCGCCGGATTGGGCAGATTAAAGAAGGTGCTGATAATATTATAGGTAACCGTACGAAAGTTAAAGTAGTAAAAAATAAGGTAGCTCCTCCATTTAAAGTAATTGAGTTCGACATCATGTATGGAGAGGGTATTTCTAAAGTAGGCGAAATTTTGGATCTTGGTGTAGAATTAGAAATAATTAAAAAGTCTGGTTCTTGGTTCTCCTATGATGGAAATAAATTAGGACAAGGTAGAGATGGTGTGAAAAATATTTTACAGGATAACCCGGAGTTGATGAACGAGATTGAAGCAAAAATCCGGGCAAAGATTAAAAATGGAGAAGGGTCTATTCCAGAAGAAAAAGTGCCTGCAAGTGCTAAATCTCCTGTAGAGAATTTTGAAGACGAAGTTTAAATATTATAATATTCGACTAAAATAAAAAACCTCCGCATACCGGAGGTTTTTTATTTTAGTCGAATGTAAACAAGTATTAAAAATCATAACCAAAAGTGAGATAATACTTGGGGCCGCTTACTACAAAATCCTCAACTCCCCAGGCTACATCAAACTTAAGATAATACCCTAATAACAATGTACGAATGCCTGCTCCATGGCCAGATAAGAATGGATTCTTAAAGTTAGTTACAGTTGCCCTGAATGGATTGTTATCTCCGCCTTCAATACGGGTATTTAAGCTATTTTGGCGGCTAAAAGGCCCTTTACCCGTCCAGGCTGCGCCTATATCGGTAAAGGCTACAAGCTGTAAGTTCTTGAAGAAGTTAGAGGTAATAGGTCCTCTGTAAAAATATTTAACAATAGGAAATCTAAATTCAGCATTAAATAACCCAAAGTTGTTACCAAACAATTTATTATAATTAAATCCACGCAAAGGAGTTACAAAATCTATAAAAAGCTGGTCGCGTCTGTCTGCCGCATAATCATAGTAGGCTAACAAGTCTCCTCTTCCTTGATTATCCCGCTGATTAAATATCCAGTTGTCCATACCACCCATTACGTAATTTCGATTAGCCCTGCCACCAAATATACCATATGCCAGACGAGTAGCAAAAATAATATCACGGTGAATTTTCTGATAGTTCCGCAGGTCAATACTCAAGTTATCGAAACTTTCATTAGGCGTATTGGCAGACATATAATTTTCATACCGGATTTTCATGCGGGTTCCTTCTATCATATTCAATCCATTGATAGTAGTGTTGTCAAACACATATTCTGCCCGTACTCCACCATACAAAGTGTTGGCATCTGGAAGTACGCTTGGATTGCCAATGTATAATGGATTACCTATTGTATTGGTAAATCTAGCATTAGCTATGAATGGAGCTACTGTAACACGGCTTGATACGGAGAAGGGGTACGAAACTGGGAACTGGAGTTTGTTTAGATTATACCGTTGGAATATACTGGAGCTATTAACAAAAATGGTTTTCTTATCAAAGCGCACACCAAAGTCAATTTGATGTTTTAAGTATTGGTATTCCCCAAAGAAATTACTGCTTCTCAGATCAGTAATAGCCAGCACACCTCCATATATTTTATGATCTTCCAGTATATCGTTCATATTTATTGTAAACAATACCCCAAGGCCTCTTAAGGGATCAATTAATACAGAAGATATAATATTATCTGCACTAAACCGGCTTTTGTATGGGAACGGACCTTGTACAGTTACATTCTGCCTTCTAGCATTAGCAGCAACCGGTGGATTTAATAAGGTCCGGCGCGAACGGTTTTCGCTTTCTTCCCGCTGCTTCTTTACATCGATATCAAACTGATAATTATCTGTATCTACCTCGCCTTCCTCCAAGGCTAACCGACTATCTGAGCTATTAACCGGAGCGGCTGTAGAATCTCTCCGAGGTGCATTTGATGACTGCTGAATTGGAGACAACCTTCCTGGCGTTCCTCCAGCCATTTCTTCCTGTATCTCACTGCGTCTGGTACGTATGGCAGTAACCTGCTCATTAAAGTTAAAATCTTTATCCAGGCCAATATAATTTCTGCCATTGCGGGTTAACATATAAGCTAGACTACTAGTCGGTAGGTTAACCGCATACGCTTGCAAACCCTGCTGAAAACCTGTAACCTGCAAAACAGAACTAGTTGCTAGGTTGTATTTGTGAAGTTGATCTATACCGTTCTCGTTACTCAGAAAAAATACTGCGCTGTCGCCAGTTACCATGGGTTGCGATTCATCACCGGCAGAATTGGTGAGCCGCCGTAAAACTGTAGTTGCTTGGTCAGGGTTATAAACATACAGATCAAAATTATTGTCTAAGATCTGAAAGCTTGTCTTGCCTGTACTTAATGAATCTGTATTGCGGTTGGAACTGAAAACAAAAGCTGTTGTGGAATTAGAGAGGAATTTTGGGTCCTTATCATCATAAATATCATTCGTAATTTGCCGTATGCTATTTCTATTTAAATCAAAAATATATACGTCGTTGCGGCCATTACGCACAGCACTCATAACGACGGCTGTACCATCGTCTGAAACATCGATGGATTTAACTTGAGTAAAGCTTTCGAGTGATTTTCTGGTTTTTTTGGTATTAGCTTTAGACAGATCCAGAACATTCAAGTAATACTCTCCTTTGTTTACTGTAACAACAGCCAATGCGTTGTTATTTCTCCATTCTAACAGAGGCAACTCTTTATCTATGCGCTGGTTTATTACTTTGGAACCGCCAGACATTACCCAACGGCTTTTTTTGCTATCCGTATTCCGTACAATTATTTTATATCTGCCCTCAAAATTTTGCGAATAAGCTATTTTTTTTCCATCAGGGCTGATAGCTATTTGGTTATAGAGAAATTTGTTCCGTTTGTTCCTTTTAATGATTAAATCAGGTTCAGGTAGTTTGTAGGTGTTGCCAACTGTTGTGGCCATTGATGTATAATAATTGCGCCACTCCCCGAGAAACTGATTATAAGAAGGTATACCTAATGTACTGGTAATACTGCTTTCTTCATTGCGGATAATGCGTGTTAAATTCAGGATATTGGATATATTGGATTTGCCGTACCTTTCGGCAATGAAGTTCCAGATAGACTGACCAATTAGTATAGCTCTGTCCCCAGAAACCGTAGAGGGCCGCCGCAAATTTTTGTTAAGTGCCGCATCACGTATATAATCATCCATCTCTACACTCCATCCTTCTGCTACATAAGCAGCTGCCCCAGACATAAACCAGTCGGGAAGAGTAAGTAAATAAGAGCTTTGTACCATATCTCGCAAACTGCCTCCAAACATCATTTCCACAATAAACATGCGGGCAATACCTAAGCTAAGTTCTTTTTTGAATGCTGCCTGATCACCAGGATACGGTATTTCAACACGTGATTTTATAAAATTAGTCTGTCCACCAATTACATACGTGTCATCTTCTAGACCGGCATTGCTTTGTTGCAGGTCAGTGATGGAGTTATAAATAAAGATTTTAGTCTTAGAGTAGGGGGTATAGCCTAAAACATCGGCAATACGGTCGAAATCAGATTCGGCATAGCGGGCTGCAAAATTGGCTATTTCATTCCCTCCCTGATAATAATATATTTCAAAGTTGGTTGTAGTAAGCAACTTCCAGTCAAAATTTTTATATTGAACCCGGTTTTTACCAAACGTTTCCCAAGTATTCTGTGCCTGGGTATGAAATGCAAATAAGCATAAGCTAACTATTAGACTATATAGTTGCTTACACTTAATATACTTCGTAATCATATTTAAGGTATATGGTTTAGATAGTAATACTATTACTTAGATTTGTAATATAACGAAAAGTAACGGTTTATATGTACTTCTTTATCCAATTCTTTGTTCTTGTCCATGTGCTCCACAAAAAGATGTGCTAGATAGGGAGCAAGAGAAACTCCTTTGGTACCTAAACCATTGAAAATTCCAAAAACCGGATACTCCGGATGAAGTCCTATAAAAGGTCTACGGTCGGCGCTGGCAGGCCGTATGCCTGCCTGATGATCCACTATTGTAAATGGTACTTTTATCAAGTCTTTTAGTTTATCTGTAAGTTCTTGTTTAGCTTCTTCTGTTGTTTCCCATGTTAAATTGTCCCACTCATAAGTAGCTCCTACTTTATATAAATCATCTTTTAACGGCAAGATGAAAATTCCACGGTTAATTATATGATCTAGCTGCATATCTGGAATATGCACAATCAATAATTCACCCTTTACCTGTTCGAAAGGTAGCCAGTGGAAATACGGATTTTTTGTGTTATAGGTGCCTTCACAAAACAAAATTTTTTTTGCCTGAATGTCTTGCCATCTTGCTTGTCCGTCAAGCACTTCTATATCTGCATAGGTAAATACTTTTTGCAGGTAAGATTTCTGGTCTAGCAAATATTGCCGGTGCGCCCGTAGCATAACCTGTATATCAATATAACCAGAATGTTTAATAAGCATACCTCCATAAGGATTATGAATAACGCCTGAATACATTCTATTGTTTACCTGCGTATCTGTATAAGGAACAAGATCTGGTGAAGAAGTTTTGGCTGTCCAGGAATTTTGCTCTTCAATGGATAGGTAAGGCCGGTAAATAGGCATTGCATAGATAAGTTTGGCCCCCAATATTTTTTCCATGCTGGTATAAAAATCCTTTAGAAAAGGGAATATCTTATCTGCTTCCCAGGTTTTTACTAAACGCTTGCCGGTAACTGGATTAAAAATTCCGGCTGCTACATGCGAGGAAGTCTGGGTTGAACCAGTATCAATTACCATCACCCGATACCCTTGCTGAATCAACATATAAGATAGCACAGTACCGGCTATACCTTGGCCAACTATAAGATAATCTACTTTCATGTCAGTGATAGCATACGAAGTTTGAGTTAAATAAAATTCTTTAAGCAAAAATTTAAACGAACATACGCATTTAGCCGTACATCCAAAATGTTTAAAGCACCTACTGTCGTGTTAACTATTCACAAGTCAGTATATGTACTGACATAAGAGATCAAAATATGCAACTGAAAGGTAAGTATGCCAGAGCTGGCCAACGCAGTGTATTCACTGTAACCTCTGGAATTATTGGAATAAAAATGATATTTGTTAATGCTTATCTGGTAAGAGCCAATGCGCATTCCAATGCATGGGTATTAGTAGATGCTGGCTTAAAGGGATATGCAGGTAAAATAAAGAAAGTAGCTGAGCAGTTTTTTGGTGAAGGAAACCGACCTGAGGCCATCTTGTTAACGCACGGCCACTTCGACCATGTAGGATCATTGTTGGAACTGGCTCAGGAATGGAATGTACCTATATATGCACATCCCTTAGAGATGCCCTATGTTACTGGCCGTTCCAAGTATCCGCCGCCCGATCCTACAGTAGGAGGAGGCGCTATGGCATACCTATCCTGGACATATCCTAGAGGTCCTGTAGATGCAAGCAAACATATACGCCCGCTGCCTTTGGACGGCTCTGTACCAGGTTTGTCGGATTGGCGTTGGATTCACACGCCGGGCCATACGGCAGGGCATGTTTCTTTCTTCCGGGAATCGGATCGCACCTTATTGGCTGGCGATGCTTTTGTTACGAGACATGCAGAATCTGCTATGGCCGTGATAACACAGAAAAAGGAAATACATGGGCCACCTGCCTACTTCACTAGTGATTGGCGGGCTGCTCAATGGTCTGTGCAAGATCTGGCCAATCTGCACCCAAACATTGCAGCTACCGGACATGGTATGCCAATGCGTGGGCAAGTATTGCAGGATGAATTAGAAAATCTATCGAAACATTTCGGGAAACTAGCTGTTCCGGATAGAGGAAGATATGTGCCCAAACCAGCCGTAACTGATGAATATGGCGTGATTTCAGTGCCACCTCCTATTATGAGCCAGACTGAAAAAATCTTATTCAGCATTGGCCTTACGACATTAGCAGCGGCAGCTCTATTGACATTTCTCCGTTACAAGAATGCCGAATCACTCTAGCAATTTAACTTTGTTGCTAAGTGAACGTTAAAAGAGATAAAAAATAATATACTCTTGTTTAATAATTTACAACAATAAAATAGTATATTTTGAAGTTTAAACACATAGAAAATTAGTTTATAACCCTTAACACCTTTACGACTTATGAAAATTGCTTTATTGTCCTTTTTAGCAGGATTGTTTTTTGTAGGAGGCCTGGCTGTATATACCAAAGAGGCAATTATTAAAGATTACGGAAAAATATTTAGCGCAAAAGTTGCCGCTGATCAGAAGAAAATTACAAGAGGAATTAAAAAATTACCTGATACTCATTTTCTTGCTGGTATGGTAAACAACAATCCGCGTATGGTAGAATATTTAGTGAATAATTACACTTCACTTGATACAGCAAAATTAAGCGCGGCATCAGCCGATCCAGCTGCTTTGAGTAAAGCATACATTGCTGCCTTGCAAGCAGACACAGTTTTTAATAATGCCTTTATGCAAATGGCAGGAAGTTATCTGACAGCTAAAGGTGATGAGATCAAAGGAGAAACCTTCACCAAGGATACGCTAAGTGTTGATGAATTAGCAGGCATTGCTGCCAAATTCTTCCATGCGGATGCTGTAGGAGCCGATGGTAATATCAAATGGAAAATAGGTGCTGGTATTGACAAGATGGCCGAACTTCAGGGAACTTCTCATCCTATTGCAGAAGCTTTTAGCTACTCTACTATTTTATCGAACTACAACAAATCTGCCGGCATGAAAGATGATTTTATGAAAGGTGCTAGCCAAGTGCAAGGTGAACAGAAAGTAGTAGTGGGAAGCATCAGTGATACTACATTAATGGCTGTAAGAAAAGGCGTGAATGACTTTATGGCAAATAGTGCTGCCTTGAGACAAGTATTACAGCAGGAATATGATGCTAAAAAAGATGTACTGAATTTTGTATTATCCGGAAGCAATGCTAATGATGCTGATGATAAGGATATAGAGCCTAAAGAAAATGCGGCCGAAGGAGATACTACTAAACCTGCAGGTAATAAAAATTAACTCGTATTTAACTAATAAAAAAAGCCGCTCCAGGATATGGAGTGGCTTTTTTGTTTTTTCTTTTTTATATTATGACACTATAACAACAAAACGATCCCATTTATTGCATGCTTGAAAAATAGTTGCATTATTTTTCAAAAAAGTTTATATTCAAATTTTAGAATTTTAAAAAAATATAAATAACGGTTTTGTAGGTGGCCATCAACCATAATTGTTAATTCTAAAAATAACTACCGTTCCTACTATGAAAACAAAGTACGTATATGAAATGGCCGTAATTCCTATTGGCTCCCTTAACACTATTCGTAAAAAAGAAACCCATTATGCCTATTTCTCAAACCTGCGAAAAACCATCGAGTGCCTAACAACAGTGCTAGCACTAAACGGATGGCCTATACGCGTAACGTATTCATCAGTGTATAGAAGCCTTCAACTAAGAGATAAGTATACCAGAGACTTTGAGGTAGGAGGAAATAAAGTTTTCCGGGTGCAGATTATGACCAAAGAGCTGAATCCGGCCTTAACTACGTTAGGTATCGAAGAAATGCCTTACAACCGTGTAAAATAACCAAAGCAAATACTTAATATAGCGGTTTAACTGCTATTTGCTATGCTTTGCTGCAAATTCCTTCAGCGATAGTGTAGGCTTACCTAGTTCCTCCCAGGTGGTCTGTGCTAAGAATTTTTCCGGATAATTATTCAATGCTTCTATAATATGTGCTCCATAATGGATTTGCTGATTGAAATTACCCAGAAGCTTCAGTAAACCTAGAGGGGTTTTTAATACGCGTAGTTTAGCTTTAGTATAATTAGCTATGAATAGTTTTGCTGCCTGGTCAGCCGTGTAAGCTTCCAATCCTTGCACAATATATTCTTTACTTTCTCCGCTATAATTTTTAAATGCTCTAGCTGCTTGTTTTCCATAATCTTCCCCAGAAATATAATACATCGGCGCATGTGATGTGCCAGCAAGTAATATGTTGTTTCCACGCCGGTAAGTATATAAAAAACTATCCATAAAAGTGGACGGATAAAAAATGAGATAAGGTATACCGGATTGTTTGATTTTTCGTACAGCCTCGTGTTTCACGTCAAATACCCACCATTGAAAACCATTCATTCCCTGGTAGTTCATAACGATAGAAGAAATAAGGCTAATACACCGGATGCCAGTTTGATGGGCAGCTTCTAATAGATTATCTAGTCCTTCTCTCTCAGGCAACCACTCATGAGGTTTGGTAGATTGTGGTATATTCAAATTACAATACACCGCGTCTTGCCCAGTAAAAGCTTTAATTAAGCTGCTTTTATTATGCAAATCTCCTTCTACAATAGATACAGCTGGAAAAATGGTTTTAGCTTTTGGTATATCTCTGGCTACAATAGTTAACTGGAAACCTGAAGCAATTAATTCTTGGGTAACAGGTTTCCCCAGCATGCCTGTTGCTCCGATATCAACAATTTTAGAAATTGGCTGCATGAATTAGAAGTGAAAAATGGATATAGTGCATATGTCCTTTCAATATATTTCTTTCTTTTCATCGGAGTGTAATATCTATAATTAATTTCTGATAAATACTGCATATATAAAATTCTCTGCTATAGTGCATATATACCATGCTCAAAATTTGCAATGAGTATACCTGTATACATAATTCTTAATACCCCTATATGTATATAGAAGACTAATAATGTATTTATTATAGCTACTGATAAGTAACGTAACACTGAAAATCTATTTTCAACTGCTACTACTTATTAAGGGAGATATGCCAATAAAAATTTGCTCCACAAAGTATAGCTATGATCAAGCAAAAAATTAGTTTTGTTCAAGTGCTACTGACTAGTAAGAGATAACAACTTATATTTATTCTATCCAAGTAAGAAACAAGTCTAGGAAAATACATTTTCTATACATCACGCACAGCTTGGGGTAACTGGAAAGTAAGTTTTTAGGCTGTTATATACATAAATATTGCTGCACAACTAGTTCTACTTACTTTCTCACTTACCAAGATTTGGCTTATCTTTCCTTCCCTGCTGTTTTTTTGGATGCTACTGCTCTACCTAGTAAATTCCATAAGAATATTATCAGGTAAATACATATGTTTCTTAATCATTTACGGAATCCGTTTATCAACTTACAAACCAGTGAGGCAAATTTCAATAAACTGGCAGGCACACATCTGGAACGTTTAAAAGCGAATAATACCGGCAACAGGTTTGAAAGTTTAATTTCACAGACTGAGCCTCTGTATCAGGCTTATATTAGTACAATAACTACCAGCAGCGGCACAAGTTCTACTAAAGAAAGTAAAACGGTAAGTACAAATGAGGCCATCGCCAATTTAAAAACATATGTATCCCGCAAAGAGGGTGTTATTGCAGATAAATTCCCTAAGAAAACACCAGTATATCAAGAGTTTTTTCCGGTTGGATTAAGCGAATATCGTTTGGCTTCCAAAAAGAATATTCAATTACTAGCAGAACGTTTTATAAAAGCGGCACAGCTACATAGTGCTACTGTAGGCAAAGAAATAGCAAAAGAAGCGCAAAGTTTATTAGATATTTATACAGCTAGCCGCACGCAGCAATTACAAGCTATAGGAAGTGTTAAAGGAATGTCTGGCGAAAGTAAAGCGCGTAAAAAAGCACTAGCTCTCCAGCTATATAAAAATTTGCTGCATATTTTGTTAGAAAATGTAGAACAAACCGATCAGGTAAAAACTTATTTTGATATTTCTTTTTTACGAAAAACCCGCCGGGAAGAAAAAAGTATAGCAGCCTAGGATTAATAAACTAGGTAGGTGCGTGTATAGTATGAATATACTATTACCCTCCAGTAAGCTATTTAGGGCCGACACCATTACTGCTAACAGGTTTCTTGAATTAGTTTTAATTTATAAAAAAATACCTGTCAATATAGACATTACTTTTCTGCACACTCATTCACTTTGTAAGTGAATAAGTATCTTTCCTGGTAGTAGGTAGTAAACAAAATAGTTACAGACATGCAATAATTTATTGCATTACAAGTCATGCAATACCTGTATGATAATCAATTTTTTCGTAATAAATTTCATTTAAATACTTAGTACATTTGCATTAATGAAAATAGGAATATTTTTCGGAGGTCAGTCCCGGGAACGTGAGATCTCCTTTGCCGGTGGCAGAACCGTATACGACAACCTGAATAAAAGTTTATTTGAAGCTATACCTGTATTTGTAGACAGTTTAGGCAACTTTATTTTACTAAACTGGGAGTATATTTATAAAGGTACTATTCGCGATTTTTATCCGCCTGTAAGCGCATTACCTGCTTCTGCTCATCAGTTCCAAATATACATTGAATCTTTAGGGGAGCTTAGTATTGAGGAATATGAGTCAATTATTAATCAAGTAGGCAGGAAAATTCGTCCGGATGAGTTTCGTCAATATTTCGATTTTGCCTTTCTTACTTTGCATGGTCCTTTTGGTGAAGATGGTAATATACAAGGCTTGTTAGAATGGTACAATATTCCCTATTCAGGCTCAGGTATTCTTTCTTCGGCTATTGGTATAAACAAGCAAGTACAGAAAGACTTAATGCGGAATGCCGGTTTTGCATCTCCTAAAACAGCTACCTTTACCCGCAAAGAGTGGCTCAGCACAGCCTACAAAGGTGACTTATTAGAGAAGCTTGTTCATAAAATTGGCCTTCCATTTGTAATTAAAGCACCTAATCAAGGCTCTTCAATAGGCGTATCTGTTCTTTCTGAAAAAGATAATGAACGTTTTGTAGCAGCGATAAACCGGAGTTTATTTATACAAGAAGTACATACTAGTACCTGGAATGGGTATTCTGAAATACAAAAAGTAAAATTCCTCACTACATTGGCAGATATCCGCGAAGGTATTGGTCTGCCAGTATATGCTAATGATCAATTAATCTATCATCCGGAAGAGTTATTCAATTATCTCAATACAACAAAGGCAGAAAAAACGGTATTGATGAATGTGAATGGCGAAGAGTCAGTATTGTTGGAGTCGTTTATTCCTGGAAAAGAGTTTTCATGTATTGTGGTACAGGATGAAAATGGCAGACCTATTGCCTTGCCACCGACAGAAATTATTAAAGGTACTGATCTGTTTGATTACCGTTCCAAATATCTGCCAGGAATGAGCCGGAAGGTAACGCCTATTAATATTCCAGATGCACATATTGAAAAAATTAGAACAGAATGCAGCCGCTTATTTGAGCAATTACAATTTAATGTATATGCCCGGATAGATGGCTTCGTTAACAGCTTAGGAGAGGTATTTTTGAACGATCCGAATACCACATCCGGTATGCTTCCTTCTTCTTTTTTCTTCCATCAGGCAGCAGAAATAGGCTTAAATCCATCCCAGTTCTTAACCTATATTATCCGTACGTCTATTGCTGAACGGATTAAAACAGGTAAAGCTAATATCCGCTTACAAAAAAGTTTAGATAGCTTAGATGCCGACATACTGGCCTTGCAAACTGCTTCTACCGAGAAGATCCGGGCGGCTGTGATTATGGGTGGTTTTTCATCAGAAAGACATATATCTGTAGAAAGTGGCCGGAATATCTATGAAAAGCTAAGTTCTTCTGTAAAATACCAGCCAATTCCTGTGTTCCTAACCGGTAATGAGCAGCAGCATGAATTATTTGTAATGCCTATTAATATTATGCTGAAAGATAATGCCGATGACATACGGGAGAAGGTGCATGCACCGAAAGAGAAACATCCGGTGATCAAACGTATTGCAGCAGAAGCTAAAGGAATTACTAGCAAATATGTAGGCAATGCCATTGATTATCCGCAGGCTATCGGTTATGAAGAACTCGCAGAGATGGCTGATGTCGTATTTATTGCTTTGCACGGAAGACCTGGAGAAGATGGGGCTGTACAAACTGAACTAGAAAGAGTAGGACTTCCATACAATGGGTCGGGTGTAGAAAGCTCACGCATTACCATTAATAAATACGAAACCAACCGCTTATTGCGCCAGCATGGTATTTCAGTAGCTAACCATACCTTGGTTTACAAAAACGACTGGCAGGCAAATCAGGAAGGAGTGGTAAAAAGAATAGAATCAGAGTTCAATTATCCAATTATTGCCAAACCAGCTGATGATGGATGTAGTTCGGCTGTAAAGAAGATTAAGAATAGGCAAGAGTTAATAGCTTTTGCACAAATGATGTTCCGCGAAACGCCTGAATTTTTATCTGGTCCTGTACAAGTGCTTTCTCTTAAGCGGAATGAAGAGTTCCCGCAAAAGAGCTACTTCCTAATAGAAGATTTAATTACAGCCAATGGAGCCAAGCATTTTCTGGAAGTTACTGGTGGGTTGCTTACTAAATTAGATGAGCAAGGAAATCTGGTGTATGAAGTGTTTGAGCCTTCTGAGACCTTAGCTGTAGGCGAAGTATTGTCTTTGGAAGAGAAATTCCTGGCAGGTGAAGGACAAAACATTACTCCGGCCCGTTACGCCAAAGACAAAGAAGCTAGTAAATTTATCTCAACACAAGTAAGGGAAACTTTAAAGAAAGCTGCACAAATATTGCAGGTAGAGGGTTATGCCCGAATAGATGCCTTTGTGCGGATTTATGAGAATAACCGGGCGGAGACCATAATTATTGAAGTAAACTCTTTGCCTGGTATGACGCCAGCTACTTGTATCTTCCACCAGACAGCTTTAAATGGCTATAAGCCTTACCATTTTATTGATGCTATTCTGGATTTCGGTATGAAGAAGAGAGCTTTAAGTAATAGTTAATAAAATAATAAGTAGTAGCTAATGATTAATGAGTACGCGTATATTAATTGTTCGTTACGAATCGTTATTTTCACGCATCATTTATCTATCGTCATTCGTCAATAACAATGATTTATATTAAAACAAGTTCGTTAAAAGATGTACTGATACATGTAGGGATTATGCTTAGCATACTAGCTATTATTGTACTAGGATTCTTTTTCGTATACCTGCCCAATACTACCAATCATCTGGAATCTATCACCGTACCTGATTTAACGGGTATGAAAGTGGCAGAGGTAGAAGCTTTTCTGGAAGATCATGATTTGCGCTATGAGATTAACGATTCTACTTTTCTGTTGAATAAGCCGCCATCTATTGTACTTACGCAATATCCTAAGTCAGGAGAAAAGGTGAAAGAAAACCGGAAGATATATGTTACGGTTACGACTAATAATCCACCAAATGTAGAAATGCCCAAGGTGGTAGATATCTCGCTGAAAAGTGCAGAAATGCTGTTGCAGAGCTACGAGTTACAGGTAGGAAAAATTAAATATGTTCCACACTTAGCTCAAAACTTAGTATTAAAACAAGAATTCAAAGGCAAGGAAATAAACGTTGGTGATCGTATTCCAAAAGGATCTACCATTGATTTAACGGTGGCCGACGGCCGAGGTAATACAGATTTCCAGATTCCGGATGTAGTAGGTAAAACGTATGAAGAAGCAAAGTTGATTATTGAAGGTTCCAATCTGGTAATTGGTAGTATACTGCCTCCAGGCACTGAACCTGCGCCAGATAGTAAAGTAGTAAGACAAAATCCGGCAGCTGTTCAAGGCAATACTATTCGTGAAGGCGAAGTAATGGATATATGGCTGGAAGCACCTACTACGACACCGCCCGCTAATTAGGTTGTTCTGCAAATGAAAAGATGTGTGGATAAGGAAATCTTGTTTTTTTCGTTATCCCTCCGTAATTCCTCCTCATGACTAAGTACCAGTACTATAATGTATATTTAGTAGATAGCGCAAGACAGAAAGCTTGCGCTATTTCTATTCCTAGAAATTTGATTTTATACAAAAGTTTACTTTTTATTATTTGCTGGGTAAGTTTATGCCTTCCCGCTTTTGCCCAGTTAGAGGTATTTCCTCTTCAGCATCCTGCTGACCGTAAAGCAAGTTCTTCTTTTAAAAATGCCAGGATACAAGCAGATACCATTGGTTTGCCCTTCTTCGATGATTTTTCTACTTATTCTTCCGTGGGAAGTTTACCTGATATAGCTTTATGGGATACGGCAGGAGGTGTTGTTATTAACAATAATTATCCAGTAAATCCGCCAAGTAAAGGAGTTGCTACACTAGATGGATTAAACTTTAAAGGTAGGCCCTATAGTTTTGATCAACGGCTTACTCAGGTTTCTGCTGATACGCTTACTTCTAACCCTATTAATTTAACAGGACTGGAGAACGCAGGTGTTTTCCTAAGTTTTTTCTGGCAAGCTACCGGATTAGGCGAAGTTCCGGATGCTACCGATTCACTAGTGTTGGAATACAAAGATATAGATACGGTATGGCATGTGGCACGAAGTTTTAAAGGCGTAGAATTAGCCGATTTTCAGCAGGAAGTTGTGGGTATAACATCACCTGCCTTTTTTCATAGTGGTTTCCAGTTCCGTTTTAGGGCTTTTGGCCGGCCATCAGGAGCCTACGATACCTGGCATATAGATTATGTATACCTAAATCGGGGAAGAAATACGAATGATATTTATGTGCGGGATGTAGCCCTTACCAATCCATTACCCTCTTTACTCAACACCTATACAGCCATGCCATTGGTCCAGTATCGGGCGAATCCGGCAGGCCAACTGGCGTCCGAGGTGCGTACATCTATTTATAACTTACAGTTCAGAGGTATTTTTGCTCCTTATACCTTTTCTGTTAGAAACTTACTAGGAAATGAGGCTCCTTATATATTTTCCAGACCTGTGGCAGATATTCCGGTAGAGTCCCGTCAGACACAGGAAGTTGCAGCTCCTATACCCTCAGACCTTATCAGCCGTTTTCCAGGAGATTCCTTGAAACTACAATATACTTTCCAGATTAATGCTGGAGACGATGCCACAGCCATTCCCCCTATTGACTTACGGCGGAATGATACCATTTCCGGAATTACCGTACTGAAGGATTATTATGCATATGATGATGGCACGGCAGAATATGGCGTAGGGGTGAGGCAAAGACAAGGACGGGTGGCCAGTAAGTTTTATGTAAATACTTCAGATACTATCTCGGCAGTGCGGATCTATTTTACTCAATTAGAGACTAACCAACGGGGACAAACGTTTGTGCTGCGTATATGGCGTCAGTTAGATACCTTACAAAGCTCCGTGTTATATGAAAAAAGTGAACCTGTAAAATTTGCTGATACATTGAATAAATTCATAGAATACAAGCTATTGCCAGCCATTATAGTATCAGACACTTTTTATGTAGGATGGCAGCAGAATTCAAATGATATATTGGCTGTAGGCCTGGATAAAAACACCGATTCAGGAAGTCAATTGTTTTACAACACCGCTGATGAGTGGATACAAAATACGACAGTGCAAGGTAGCGCTATGATTCGTCCAGTATTTGGGCAAGTAACTACAGTAGGAATTGATGAGGAGGAGGAACAACTGGCAAAAACCTTTGTGCTCTATCCTAACCCTACCAGAGACAAAGTATCCTGGGAATATCCTGGCGTTTCGCAGATACAGGTTTTTGATATATTGGGAAGACAAGTAAAAATGCGGACATATGTACCCAGTACACAACCTACGTTAGATGTTTCAGATCTAATCAATGGAATGTATGTATTACATATCAGGTTTAATAACCGCACTGTTATCCGGAAAATTATGGTGCAGAAGTAGTTATTTGTACATAGAGGAATCTGAATCTTCTTCTCTAGTACTGTCTACAGCTATGGGCAATGCTGTATTTATATTGGTGGTAGAAACACTTTGTTGCGGATAAACAATGACAAAACTGATTTTATCAAAACTCCGGGCTAGTTTCTTAGGAATTCTATCCAATACAGTCGTATAAGAAACTGTTTCCTGCCGGGCACTCACTACCATTAACAGATCATTTGTTGTAATTTCCTTCGCCAGCTCAGAGAAATTTTCCCAATCATCGAATGTTTTATAAGTAGCTTCAATAGTTGGTTTAGAGGTAGTCAAAACATTTTGCAAGGCAATTGCTGTTTTTACCGTTGAATAGAAGTGTACTTTGGTGCCAATCTGCCGGGCGATAACTCTAATATTATTTACCCATCCAAAAAAACCTTTTTCTTTTTCTGCATTTGGTGCTACAGCTATTACTACACGTTCCATCGTGTTAAGTGGATGCAGTATTTTACATACCATAATCATCTGGTGACTTTCCTCCAATAGATTATCTAGTATACTGCCAAACATTCGTTCACGGGCAGTTACTTTGCCATTCCAGCCAATCACTACTTCTGTAATCATGAGTTCACGCATGGCCCGAAGAATACCACTAGCAATGTTAATATCTATCCGGGACACTAGTTGTACGGCATTTTCTGTCGCTGATGCATGCAAAATAGCTTTTTGCAGCATTTTGTTGCTGGCCATCAACTGTGCATCTGTATCGTCGGCATCCTTTACTACTGCCAGAGGAAAAATAGGCTCATGTGAATGAGGTTCTTTAATCAAAATAGCAAAATCTATTAAATGCTCAATCGTTGCAGGGTTGGAAATAGGTACCAGAATCCGGTTAGGTACAGCACCTATAGTAGGCATTTGTTGGCTATCCGTGATAGCTAACTTACGCCCTTGATTTTCTACAACTATTGAACTCACTAAACAGGTAATTAAAATCAAAAGGATAGTTGCGTTTAAAACATTTTCATCTAATAGCTTTAAATCATATCCAACTAAAACTACGGCTAAAGTGGCTGCCGCATGTGCGCTACTTAAACCGAAAATTAAGTTTCTTTCTTGTAAGGAGTATTTAAATATTTTTTGTGTAAGAAAAGCAGCGAGCCATTTTCCCAAAAAAGCTACGACAACAACAGTCCCTGCTACAATTAATGCCCTTGGACCATTAAACAAAACTCTAAAGTCTACCAACATACCTACCGAAATCAAGAAGAAGGGAATAAAAATAGCATTTCCGACAAACTCAATTCGGTTCATTAAAGGTGAGGTATGAGGAATAAGTCGGTTAAGGGCTAAACCACCTAGAAAGGCCCCAATAATTGCTTCAACGCCGGCAAGTTCAGCCATAAAAGCTGATATAAAAACAACTGCCAGCACAAATATATATTGTGATACCCCTTCGCCTTGGATATTTCTAAAAAACCATTTGCTGATTTTTGGAATCCCCCAGAGTATCGCAAAGGCAAAAATAGTAAGAGAGAGCAAAAGCTTTATCCAGTACCCTATGCTTACTTCTCCTTGTGCTGTAGCAGTTATAATAGCTAATACTAGTAGTACTGCTGTATCAGTAATAATAGTACCTCCTATAGTTATCGTAACGGCCTCCTTTTTTGTAATTCCCAAACGACTGATAATAGGATAAGCAACTAAGGTGTGAGAAGAAAACATGCTAGATAATAAAATGGAAGAAGTAAAATTATATTCCAGTAAATAGTAGCATATGACAGTGCCTATTGTTATTGGAACAATGAAGGTAAGAATACCAAAAACGATACTTCTATTTCTATTTTTTTTAAAATCATTTAAATCTATCTCAAGGCCTGCTATAAACATTATGTACAATAAGCCAACAGTACCAAATAGAACGATGCTAGAGCTTCTTAACAATAAATTAAATCCATGGGGACCCACTAAGACACCAGCTATAATTAATCCGATAATTCCCGGCAATTTCAGTTTTTTTGCCAATAAAGGTGCAGAAAGAATAATAATCAGTACAAGAGCAAAAACAAGCACAGGTTCCTTTAAAGGCAATTCAAACGAAACATTTAGTAATGGCATATAGTAAGTTAGGTTATAAAGGCTGATTACAATAAGGGATAAATTCTTTAATCAGTGGAAATTATTTGAATTGGTGGCTGATGCCAGAAAATAGTAAGTGGTACTTGCAATTTTTACCTCCCACGAATATATCATCTAAAAAGATATAACAAAAGCACTCTGTTATATGTATATACATATAACAAAAACTCAAATCCGGGAAAGGATTTATCGAACACTTAAATATATACCTATTATGGCAGTTAAAGTTGCAATTATTTATTACAGTGCTACTGGAACCACCTACGAAATGGCAAAAGCAGTAGAAGAAGGGGCTAAGAATGCAGGCGCTGAAGTCCGTTTAAGAAAGGTGAAAGAATTAGCACCAGAAGAAGCCATCAATTCTAACAAAGGTTGGGCAGCACACCAAAAGGAAACACAAAACATTTCTGAAGCTACCCTAGATGATCTTGAATGGGCAGATGCTATTATCATTGGATCGCCTACTCGCTACGGATTGCCTGCTGCTCAAGTAAAACAGTTTATGGACATGACTGGTCCATTGTGGGGGCAAGGTAAATTAATTAATAAGATTGCTTCCTCATTTGCTACAACAGCTACTAAACATGGTGGGCAGGAAACCACTATTACTGCCATCAACAATGCATTTTACCACTGGGGTTCCATTATTGTAGCGCCAAGTTATGCTGATCCTATTATGTTTCAATCAGGTAACCCGTATGGCGCTTCCTTTACTAGCAATAATGGTGAATTAAAACCAGATGAGACAGCGAAAGCCGCTGCCCGTTTTCAAGGCAAACGTGTAACAGAAGTGACCGCTCAATTTGTTGCAGGGAAGAAGTAAATAACATGAATTTTTCAGAAAGCAGGCAATTATCTATTTGATAGCTGCCTGCTTTTTAATATACAGTACGTAAGGAGTAGCTGTATTTATCACGTATGTAATGTATTTACTTATTTGAATTTACTCTCAAAATAATCTAAAATCTACATTATGTAGCTATGCTAATAAAAATTGCGCATCCCTATTTCTTGTAGCTGTTATTTTAAAATATAAATTGTTGCAGGTAACATACATATGTCAATCCATCAACATATGGGCATATGATACAGCTACAGAGAAAATGTTTAATTTATATTCTGGGAAGATAAATTTTTAACATAAGTCCTCTATTCTTTACATATCCTTTTAGCCTAGGTCTTTTCCTGTAAGAACATAGGTTACTTACTTATGGTATTAAACCTATCAAACAGTTTATTAATCAAAAAGTATAATGATATGCTAAACGAAGTTACGCTAAAGACACCCCAGCAAAAAGAGTATCTAATTACAAAATACGCCTCCATTTCCTTCATTCCAGCTTCAAAAATTGCTATTTGTACTGTTAATGCCCCATACATTCCCATTACCGATTTTAAAGAATTATTTTCTAAGATCAGTGAGCTAGTAAATAAAGAAAAGATTACTAAGTTTATTTTCGATAAACGCAAAATGACAACTTTTCATCAGCCTTCCATGGAATGGTACCATCTGATTTGGAAAGAGGAAATGTATACAATCGGGCTTACATCGCATAGAAAGTTATTGCCTAATGATAAGTTGTTTGAGCAGAGTGTAATTACTGGTAGAAAAAAAATTGCCAGAGATAACCCAGATTTTATATTTGAGAAGTTCGACATACGGTACTGCAATTCTATTGAGGAGGCAATTAGTAAATAAGTCAGTTATCTCATAAATACAAAGGGCTTTCAACTAAGTTGAAAGCCCTTTGTATTTAAACAGAAATATACTTTTAGGAGTATATAGTGTAGAAGAGATAATGTATGACTCTACCTACAAATTTAGATGTATGGCCAGAAAAAATTTACTTGAGTTTACGCCCAAAGGAATCTATTGCCAGCAAGCAGAAATATATATTGATCCCTGGCAACCGGTAAACAAAGCAATCCTTACGCACGCCCATGGCGACCATGCCCGCAGAGGCAGTAACTATTACTTGGCACACCATACAGCAGCACATGTGCTTAGATTACGGTTGGGTGAAGATATTAATCTGGAAACTATTGCCTATAACGAGCCTGTATATATAAATGGTGTAAAACTGACCTTACACCCGGCTGGGCATATTGTTGGTTCTGCTCAAATAAGGCTTGAATATGAGGGAGAAGTATGGGTAGCATCCGGCGACTACAAAACGGAACCTGACTTTATAAGCCAGCCTTTCGAGCCAGTAAAATGCCATACATTCATCACCGAATCTACTTTTGGGTTGCCGATTTACCAGTGGAAACCTCAGCCTCAGATAATGAATGAAATTAACCAATGGTGGAAAGATAACCAGGCTCAAGAGAAGGTGAGTGTGGTGTTTGCCTATTCCCTAGGTAAAGCACAGCGTATTTTATGTAATCTGAATCAAGAGGTCGGAAAGATATTTGTGCATGGGGCCATTTGGAATACCAATGAAGCACTCAAAAAAGATGGCATACACATTCCATCAACCATCCGTGTAAATAGAGAATTGGCTAAAGAGGAATACAAAGGTGGAATAGTAATTGCCCCACCATCCGCATTAGCAACTCCCTGGCTTAAAAAATTTCAGCCGTACGCCACTGCCGCCGCTTCCGGCTGGATGACTTTACGTGGCGCCAAGCGGCGTAAAGCTTTAGACCGTGGCTTTGTTCTATCTGACCATGCCGATTGGAATGGCTTAACTTCGGCTATTGATGCTACTGGAGCACAACGGGTATATGTAACACATGGCTATAAATCGGCGTTTGCCCGGTATTTAAATGAAAAGGGAATTGAAGCCTATGAAGCAGAAACTTTGTTTGAAGGAGAAAGTATAGACAATGCGCCGATAGAAGTAGAGGATTAAGTATTTTCTATTGGTATAACCGCTAACTCATCGGAGCAAAGCTCTAATAATTCCTGGTTAGTTTTACCAAGCACTGGATGTACCAACTGTGGGGCGATTTCTGCTAGAGGAACGAGTGTAAACCTGCGGCTGGCAATTCTAGGATGTGGAATACTTAGTGTTTCTGTTTCAATGACTTCATTATTATAATAAAGTATATCAATATCAATTATGCGGGCTTCCCAACGGATTCTCCGTTGACGCCCAAGCTCTTTTTCAATCGTATTAATTACTTGTAACAATTCTTGTGGAGGGAGAGTTGTTTGAAGAAGCAATACCTGGTTCCAGTATGTAGGCTGGTCGGTAACACCCCAAGGCATAGTTTCATAAGTAGAGGATCTTTTAATGATCTGACCTACCTGTTGAGAAAGAGAGATTAATACCTCATGTAGGTTCTGCTGTTTGTTACCTAAATTTGTGCCAAGCAGCAGGTATGCTAAATTTGCCATTCATGTATAAGTACTCAAATTTATACAACTCTTTATATACATTTGCTATATTTTATACGTAAATATTCATTCTTACTATTATATTAATCCATGCTACAATTCTTTAAGTTTGTTTTGGCAACCATCGTCGGCCTGTTTTTCTTTATGCTGCTGATGCTGGTTATTGTTATAGGAATCGGCTCTGCGGCTTCTTCCGGTGATCCGGTAAAAGTGGAAGCCAATTCTGTACTGAAATTAAAGTTCGATAAGCCCATTGTTGAACGCAGCATCGACGATCCGCTGAGTGAACTAAACCTTCCTTTTGGACAGCAAGACAATATAGGCTTGATCCAGCTACGGGAAGCCATAGCCAATGCCAAATTGGATGATAATATCAAAGGGATTTTTCTAGAAATGGATATGTCCCTCAGTGGTGGCTATGCAACCATTGAAGAAATACGTAATGCACTGCTAGATTTTAAAGAATCAGGTAAATTTGTTGTAGCGTATGGAGAGTATTATACTGAAAAAGGATATTATCTGGCCTCGGTAGCCGACAGTATTTATGTGCATCCGGTAGGTGGCGTGGAGTTTAATGGTATCAGCGCAGAAATGCTGTTTTTGAAAGGAACGTTAGATAAACTGGATATTAAGCCGGAAGTATTTAAAGTAGGAGAATATAAAAGTGCGGTAGAACCTTTTCTACTTGAGAAAATGAGCGAACCTAGCCGGGAGCAGACCATATCTTATCTGAATTCTATTAATAATTTTTCTTTGCAGAACATTTCCAAAGTAAGGAATATCCCAGTTGCAGAGCTAAAACAAATAGAAGACTCCCTGCTGATACGTGAACCCGAAGATGCATTAAAATACAAGCTAATTACCCATGTAGCCTATTATGATCAGGTATCCTCTGGCATCCGACGCAAACTGAAAATAGAGGAAGATAAAAAAATTAATTTTATTGGATTGTCACGGTATGCCAAAGCGGAAAAGAAATTGACCTCAGGTAGTGCAGATAACCGTATTGCTGTTATTGTTGCTTCCGGAGATATTCAGTCTGGTAAAAATCAAGATGAGGTAATAGGCTCTGAAGATGTTGCGGAAGAGCTGAGAAAGGTCCGCCTGGATAAAAAAGTAAAAGCAGTAGTATTACGCATAAACTCACCTGGTGGAAGTGCTTTAGCTTCTGATGTAATGTGGCGTGAAGTAATAGAAACCAGAAAGGTTAAACCAGTAATTGCCTCTATGTCTGACTTGGCTGCTTCTGGAGGCTATTATATGGCTATGGGCTGCGATACAATAGTAGCCAACCCCAATACTATTACTGGTTCTATTGGTATTTTTGCCGTATTGTTTAATGTAGAAAACTTTTTAAAAAATAAGTTAGGCATTACAACAGACAATGCTGAGACAAGTCCATACGCTGACCTAGGATATCCAACTCATTCGGTTTCCGATTTTGAGCGGAAAGTTATTCAGACGAGCGTAGAGAGAGGATACGATATTTTTACCACAAAAGCTGCTCAGGGCCGTGATATGTCTGTAGAACAACTCCGTAAAATTGCTTCCGGACGGGTATGGTCAGGATTGGAGGCTAAAGAAAACGGATTAGTGGATATATTGGGTGGTCTAGACGATGCCATCAAAATTGCAGCAAAAGCAGCTAAAGTAGACAAAGATTACCGGGTACGGTATTATCCGGCACAAAAGACATTCTTAGAAGAATTATTCACGGGTATGAATGATGAAGCAGAAGCTAAGTTATTAGAAAGCCAGTTTGGTACCATGGCTCCTTACGTAAAGTCATTCCAGAAAATACAACGCTGGGAAGGTATTCAAGCCAGACTACCTTTTGACGTAGTTTTTAAATAATTTAATTCTTAATATACTTGCCTTAATGGCTAAATTGATAATTTTTCATCAATTTAGCCATTAAATATTTTTGAGCATTCAATACAAAATGGGTTATGGAAATTAGAAACAATTGGACCAGAGAAGAAATAGCTGAAATATATCATTTACCGGTTTTAGATCTCATTTATAAAGCTGCCACCGTTCACCGCCAGCACCACGATCCACAAGAAGTGCAAGTATGTACCTTACTTTCTGTAAAAACAGGTGGGTGCCCTGAAGATTGTGCGTATTGTCCGCAGGCAGCTCGGTATCATACGCAGGTAAAAGCACATAAATTATTGCCTACAGAAGAAGTTCTAGCGGCGGCTCTTCGCGCGAAAGAATCGGGAAGTACTCGTTTTTGTATGGGTGCTGCTTGGCGTGAGGTAAGAGATAACAAAGACTTTGACCGGGTACTGGATATGGTAAAGGGTGTAAACCAGATGGGTATGGAAGTATGCTGCACCTTGGGCATGCTTACAGAAGAACAGGCACTTAAATTAAAAGACGCCGGCTTATATGCCTATAATCATAATTTGGATACAAGTGAAGAGCACTATGACAAGATTATTACTACCCGTACGTATAATGATCGCTTGGAGACGCTCGATCATGTTCGGAAAAGTGGCATATCTGTATGTTCCGGAGGTATAATTGGATTGGGAGAGGCCATAGAAGATAGAATAGGAATGCTGCATACGCTAGTAAATCTGCCTGAACATCCAGAATCTGTACCGGTAAATGCTCTGGTTCCTGTGGAAGGCACACCGCTGGAAGAGCAGGAAAGAGTATCTGTATGGGAAATGGTGAGGATGATTGCTACTGCCCGTATTCTGATGCCAAAAGCAATGGTACGCTTATCGGCAGGTAGGGTACGGATGAATACAGAAGAACAAGCCTTATGCTTTCTGGCCGGGGCCAACTCCATATTTGCTGGCGACAAGTTGTTAACTACGCCTAATCCGGAGATAGATGCCGATAAACAGTTATTCCAGACTTTAAACTTAAAGCCTCGCCAATCGTTTAAAGGAGAAGGTAGCATCCGGTTTGAACAAATACCTTTGTAAATAATTTGCTCCAAGTTGTGCAGATTTGAAAAGATATATACTGTGTTCATTCATATGCGTAGCCACTGACTGATTTTCAAATTTGCACAAGGTGTGTATGCTTGAACAACTGATAGCACAAGGAGAAAGTACCACGGTAGAATTTAAAAGTACTATTGATAGTGCCGCCAGAATTGCCAAAACGCTGGTAGCTTTTGCTAATACCAAAGGAGGCACTTTACTGGTTGGCGTATCCGATAATGGAAATATTACTGGTATATCTTCCGAATTACAGGAAATGCAAAAAATAGAACAGGCTGCCCAATTTTTGTGTGACCCACCTATTGAACTTAGTTATCAAACGATAAGTGTGGCTTCTAAAAAAGTGCTACTTATCTCTATTGAAGAAAGCAACTATAAGCCGCATTTTGTGAGAGAGGCCCCAGGAAAACAAACAGCCTATGTCCGGGCTAAAGATAAAAGTGTACCGGCTGGCAAAGGGATGCTTAACCTGTTACACATAGAAGATAGCATTCAAAATGTGCAGCTATTGCACTCCAGGCATGTAAAATCCTTACTTACTTTCTTGCGAGCCAATGAATATGTAACGGCAAAAAAATATGCGAAGCTTATTAATATTTCGGAGGGCAGGGCAGGTAAAATTCTAAAAGAACTCTGTGTAAGTGGCATCTTGCTATTACATGACCGGCAAAAGCCAGTCACGTACTCACTGAAGTAAAGATTAAAATTCAATCTGCAAGAATAGCAATTCAGAGCCGCCTTGGTCACTATCTGTTACGGCTACTGCTTCTACTTGCCCCGAATTTATCTGTCCTAGAACGGCAATTGATTCAATTTTACCAAGGTAGATGGCACCTTCATACTCAACTAAACTACTTTTTAACGTATGGTTGCTTAGGTCTATCAAACCTATATAGCTTCCTGCAATCTCCCCATCGTCAATTTCATTTAATGTATTTTCTACAGAGGCGGTAAAAAATAAAGTAGATGTACCAGGGATAAATGTAATACCTGAGAAACCAGATTGTAAGCCTGCCAACCTAGGTAGGGCAAATGATTGAATAACAGGAGCCGGCAAATAGGCTGATCTTTGTACCAGGTAGCTATATAAACCCTCACTAGGATAACTGATGAGTACATTTTTTCCGGTAATGTTTCCCCGTTGAATAAATATTATATGCTCATGATTAGCTGCGATACCTTCTATATTTAGCTTGCCTGTGCCTACTACTTCAGGCATCTCCCTTAACTGATTGTACATACCTGTTAAGAGAAGAGGCAGCACGTTGTTTGTTGATAAATCTAGTAAATATCCATTGTCTCTTTCAGGACTTTTGGAGCCTGAACCTACAGTAAGTAGTTTTTTCTTGCCATCTATTTCTATCCATGTTAGTGCTTCAAAATCAGGTTTAACTAGCTTAGCTATTCGCCCTTTTAAAGTTGCTGGTGACTCAAATAAAGGTATCGTATTTAGTAGTTGTGCTTTTTCATTTAATACATATACCCAAGAAGAGTCATCGCCGATAATGTAGATGGTCTTATCTATCACCTCTACACCAGAAGCAGAAAGTACATCTGATAAAAAATATTTGCGCAGGATAGATACTTTCATAAGAAATTAAGTTGTCCCGATTATGCTTTACCTTACTTGTAATCTAAGGCTAATTATTAAAAAAGGATAGGCAGCGCCTATCCTTTTTTAACGAAAGTATGCTAAACTACTTATTTATGCAGTAGCTACATTTTTGTTAGAGGCTGTTTGTTCAATAGCCTCTTTACCAAACTTCTTTAGCATCTTGTAATGGGAAACAAGGGCCCCACTGAAAGTTTCATTTTCAATATATGGTAAATTAAATTCCTCTGCTGTTGTTTTAACAATATCAGATATAGCCCGGTAATGGATATGGCAAACACGTGGGAACAAGTGATGCTCTATCTGGAAGTTTAATCCCCCACAAAGAAAATTTGCTAAACTGCTTTTACGGGCAAAATTAGCTGTAGTCCGCATCTGGTGTATGGCCCAGGCTTCTTCTATGTTGCCACTTTCATTAGGCGTAGGGAAATCGGTGCCCTCTACCACATGAGCCAGTTGAAAAACCAGGCCAAGTACTAACCCTTCTGCCAGGTGCATGGCTACAAAACCAATTAGAAACTGCCACCAAGTAATATCTAGTACAACTAGTGGGATAATAATAAATAAGGTATAATATACAGCTTTATAGAAAAACAGGTTAAATACTTCATTTTTAGGATGCTTGCTGTTATCATAGTTGCCAATTTTTTTCTGAAAAAACTTTTTGTAGTCTTTCCTGAATACCCATGAAATAGAAGCAAGGCCGTACAATAAAAAAGCATATAAATGCTGATACTGCTGAATCTTATTTATTTTGTCCTCAGGTGAAAGGCGGATTAAGCCTGGTGCTACTTCTATATCTTCATCATGCCCTGGAATATTAGTAAAAGTATGATGTACTACATTATGGGTAATACTCCATACATAGGCATTAGCTCCTAGAATATCAAACGTATGTCCAAGTAGTTTATTTGTCCTGGGATTAGAGGTAAAAGCACCATGGATAGCATCGTGGCCGATATTGAAAGCTGAAAAAGCTGCAAACATTCCTAATAGGATAGCCAGGATAAGCATAACTCCCGGACTGAATATATTAGAAATAATTAAACTATATAGGATAACTGTACCTCCCAGAAAAAAGATAGCTTTTCCCCACATAGCTCGGTTAGCATTTTTTGAAAGGTTCCTTTCTTTGAAATAGATATCTACACGTTTTTTAACAGTTGCAAAGAATTCAGACTTTTGGGTATCTATAAACCGGACTTTATTGGACATAATTAAAGGATAATGAATGATTTATATTTAATAACAGAACACAACAAACAAAATTACTATACGCCCTTACACTTTTCCTATGGAAATAAGGGTACAAATGAAATTATGTTTGCAATGAGGGAGTTAAAATATAGTGAAAATTAATATAAGCTGTAGTGTTGTTACAAAAGTTACTATACAATCGTTCACAAGTAATCATTTCAAAAGGTAAGGATTCTGGTTAAATTAAGGTTTAGAACAGGGCAGAGCGTATAGCTGTCTTTAAGATAATAAAGCTAATTGTGTTATATAATAGTATACTTAACGATTTTAGTTAAAAATATAGTACAATTAGTCATCTTCTTCATCTTCATGTTTAAATGAATAGAGTGTATTATCTAGAATTAATTTATTTGAATTAAAATCATTGACAAACTTCTTAATTACATCTTCTGTAACCTCTTCTATATTTAAGCAGGCTTCCAGGGCAACGCCATAATCAAAATCCGGATCCACATTCACATGTTCCTGTACTTTTATGGCATCGGTGTCTTCTAATTCTGCCATTACTTCTGCCTTAAAATTTTCTGCTTCTTCATCCAGATCTTCAGGGAGTAGTAGTTCTCCATTGGCATCTTCTTCGAAATCCCAGCGTTTGTAATTGGGGAATTGTTGAGCTGTTTTGTCTTCTGCTGCTTCGTATAGAACACTGCTGTGGTGCAGGCGTAGCGTATACAATACGGCATCATAAATTACTTCCTTGCCTTCGTAGTCTCCTACAAACAAAAAATGGGCAAACTCCTCACCCTGCGGTTCATTCTCATTTAAAATATATGGTTTGTTCTCTTTTCGGCAAGCATCCTTTACTTTTTGAATTTCCTTGGGATCCAAGCCTGGATTTTGTTCAGACATAACAAGTAGTAGGTTTATTGTAAAAAGTAAATCTATAAAAACTGTTACGTATTTCTTATAAAAGTGTTAAAAATAAAAAAGGAGTAAAAAACAGTTACTCCTTTCTGACAGGAATACTTATTTTTCAACTCCTTTTTAAAATGTTACAAATAGATTATTACCTAACCATCAGTAACTCTCTGTATTTCACTAAAGGCCAGTCTTCATCATCAACTAGTAGTTCTAATTTATCTACAGCATAACGAATCCGGTCGAAATAGCCTTTTACTTCATTGCCATAAATCGTAGCACGTTTCTGTACGTTTTCTGTGTTGTTGGCTTTTTTGCGGGTTTCAGTCATTTCTTCTACAGAAGCCAACAACGTATCTATATACTCAGAAATTTTCTTGATAGCATCTATGGTGTTCTTGGTATGCTTTGCTTCAATACCAACGCCTCTCAGGCCTTCCAGATTTTTCACCAGTATGCTCTGATATTTAATGGCTGTTGGAATTACATGGTTTAGCACCAGGTCGCCCATTACGCGTGATTCAATCTGAATTTTCTTGATATAGTTTTCCAGCATAATTTCGTAACGTGCATCCAGTTCGCGGTGAGAAAATATGCCATGTTTTTCAAACAGTTCTACGCTCTTCTTAGAAATATACACGCCTAAAGCTTCAGGAGTAGATTTCATGTTAGATAAGCCTCTCTTGGCAGCTTCCTGTACCCACTCTTCAGAATACCCATTTCCTTCAAACAGGATGTTTTTAGAATCTTTGATGTATCTGCGCAGGACATTTACAATAGCTACTTCTTTTTTCTCGCCTTTATCTATTAAAATATCTACCTCTTTGCGGAACTGGAACAATTGATTAGCTACAATTGTGTTTAGTACAATCATACTGGAAGAGCTATTGGCTGCTCCACCTACGGCACGGAACTCAAACTTATTACCAGTAAAGGCAAAAGGAGAGGTACGGTTACGGTCGGTGTTATCTAGTAAGATAGGTGGTATTTTGTCGATACCCAGCTTCATGTACATGTTGTCGCCCTTGTCAATCTTAATGGTAGCATTTTTCTCTAGTTCGTCCAATACACTTGTCAGCTGTGAGCCAATAAATACTGACATAATAGCTGGCGGAGCTTCGTTAGCACCCAGGCGGTGTTCGTTACCGGCAGAAGCAATACTAGCCCGCAACAAATCAGCATTATCGTGTACAGCTTTGATAATATTGATAAAGAAGGTCAAGAATTGCAGATTCTCTTTAGGTTTTGAACTAGGGGAAAGCAGGTTTTTTCCTGTGTTTGTACCTAATGACCAGTTATTATGTTTTCCGCTACCATTGATACTAGCAAATGGCTTTTCATGGAAAAGAACTTTAAAGTTATGCCGTTCAGCTACTTTCTCCATCAGATCCATCAACAGCAGGTTGTGATCTACAGCCAGGTTTACCTCTTCAAAAGTAGGGGCACACTCAAACTGACTAGGAGCTACTTCGTTGTGGCGTGTACGGATAGGAATGCCTAATTTTAAGGCTTCTGTTTCAAAGTCGAGCATAAAAGTAAGCACCCGCTGTGGAATAGAGCCAAAATAGTGGTCTTCCAACTGCTGGCCTTTTGCCGGAGAATGGCCAAAAACAGTACGGCCAGTCATTACCAGATCAGGGCGGGCAGCATATAAGGCTCTATCTACTAGGAAATATTCTTGTTCAGCACCCAAAGTAGCGATGACTTTGGTTACACTTTTATCAAAATAATCGCATACAGCAGTTGCTGCTTTATCTACCAAAGAAAGAGCTTTTAATAAAGGAGCTTTATAATCCAGAGCTTCTCCTGTATAGGAAACAAATATAGTAGGAATACATAATGTACAGCCTGATGGACTTTCCAGAACGAAAGCAGGAGAGGAAGGATCCCAAGCGGTATACCCTCTAGCCTCGAATGTATTCCGGATACCTCCACTAGGAAAGGAAGAGGCATCGGGTTCTTGTTGTACTAAAGCAGTTCCTTTGAATTTCTCTAGGGCTTTCCCATTGGGCATCAGATCAAAGAATGCATCATGTTTTTCTGCTGTAGCACCGGTTAGTGGCTGGAACCAGTGGGTGTAGTGTGTAGCACCTTTAGAAAGAGCCCAGCTTTTCATAGCTGCTGCTACCGCATCAGCTACATCTTCATCAATTTTATCGCCTTGCTCAATGGCATTCGTTACTTTCTTAAAAACATCTGAGCTTAGGGTAGAACGCATGGCGTCTACACCGAAAACATTGATTCCGTAATAATCGGATACTTTGTTAGACGGAGGGGTTACTGGTATTGAAGGCCTGCTCTGTGCAAGTTCCAAAGCCTTAAATCGAAGTACTGCCATATCTGTGATTTTTATAATAAGGGGTTAAAATCAGGGCTAAAGCTACTAATTTTATATGAATTACAAGTAAATGACTTAAAATTTTTAATAAATTTTTACGAAAAACATAAATTATTTCAAAAAACGCCTTTTGGTTAAATTGATAACTGAATCAATAAAGCTGGAATATGTTCAAAATCTGCAAATAAATCCTGGGAGGAAGATTGAGTATAGATTGTAAAAGTGGAAGACCTTATTTCAGAGGTCGTTTTAAAAATACACTTAACAAGTTTTAATAGTATATATTTATAGAGAGCAAAATTTTATATGGTACTATCCACTCTTATACCTATCTTATTTTGCATATTTTTATAGCAGTAGTCAAAAATAGAAAAGCCTTGTATATTTTACAAGGCTTTTACAAAACATCTAAAAAATACTAGTATTTATTTTATTTTTTCGTTAAAAAGTTCAGTTAATAGTTAAATTTGAGGCACGTTCTTAAAAAAATGGGCTATTTCAATGAAACTTTCTATTTTAATTAAGCGCTTAGCCTTTCCATGATCCAAATTTCCCGCACCGGTAATCTTCATAAGCTTGATGGATTTCTTCCTCAGTGTTCATGACAAAAGGCCCTTGTGCAACTACAGGTTCGTTTAAGGGTTTAGCGTGTCCGAATAATACAATACTATCTATCTGAGCTTCTAGCTGCATATGTTCGTCATCATTATGGAATTCCACCAGATGTAAAGCTTCAATGGTTTGTCCATTCACCAAAAGTTTACCTCGAATCACATAAAAGAAAATATTATGGCTGACAGGTACTGTAAATGTAAGCTTACCTCCTGGGTTGAAGTACATAGTGTTTAAATGTACCCCAGTTTGTGAGGCAAAAGCCCCACTTTTACCATCCCAGTCTCCTGAAATCAGGTTGATTTGTATTTGTCCGTTATCAGCTGTAATAATTGGAATTTCTTCTTTTTGCAAGCCTATATATTGAGGTTCAGTCATCTTTAGCTTGGAAGGCAGATTTAGCCAGAGTTGCAGTATTTCCATACCTCCTCCTTGCTCTTTAAAAACCGGCGAAGAAACTTCGGCATGAATTAGTCCCCGGCCAGCTGTCATATATTGCACACCTCCGGCTGTTATTACACTCTCATGCCCGGCAGAATCTTTATGCATAATATCACCATCCAGAATAAATGTTACTGTTTCCATTCCTCTATGGGGATGTGGACCAAAAGGAAGGCCATTATTATGCGGTTTATAATGCTGCGGCCCATGATGGTTCAAAAACAGAAATGGGTCAATTTGCTGAAGTGATCTGGAGGGAAGCGGTGAATAGGTTATTAAGTCAGCAATGGGAGCATAAGCTGCTTTATGAATTTTTTTTATACTTCTCATAGAATTTTAACCGGCTAAAGCGGTAGTTTAAACTTACTCTTCCTATAACAAATACTTCTTACCTATTTGTTTAGATTTTTCTAATTCTAGCCTCCAGCTATCTCTGATTTATTTTTTACGATTTAACAACCATTATTTGATTTCTCTAAATAGCTGAGCCTGCAAGATTGATGGAAAGATTTTTGGAAAAACGTTGCTTTATAAGCAGCTTTTAATATTTTAGAAAGTATTGCAAATTGATTGTTTAGATGTTGTGTAATTCTGTTACACACATGCCTGATAAATCATACACATGGTAAGTTAGCTTACTATACAAGTTTAGAAAAATCCACGTACTTCCATTTCTATATTTGGTAAGGTATATGGATTATATGCCAAAGTAATGTTCAGTAGTTAGCTTATAAATTTATAAAATTGGTTCTTTGCTCCATGCTCCATTCACCATCCGCCAAATATGTAAAGGATTTTCATTTTTCAAGGCATCGGGTAATAATACTGCTGGAAAGTCCTGGTAACATACCGGGCGAGCAAATCGTTTGATGGCAGCTGTTCCTACAGAAGTAGATCTGGAATCGGTAGTGGCCGGATAAGGTCCACCATGTACCATGGCATATCCTACTTCTACCCCTGTTGGGTATCCATTAATCAACAAGCGGCCTACTTTATTTTCCAGAATGTCTATTAACTCCTTATATTCTTCCAAATCTTTGGGAGTGGCATGTAAAGTGGCTGTTAAATGTCCTTTCAGATTTCTGGCTGTTTCCAGTATTTCCTCTTTAGTATCACAGGTAATATACACTGTAGAAGGCCCGAATACTTCTTCTGCAAGTTGTGGATTTTGCTGCAATGCTTTACCGGTAGATTGTAACAGTACAGCTCCAGCGGCATTGTTTGCCGGTTTACCTTCCACTTCTGCTACAACTTCCACACCAGCAACCGATTTTAAATGAGCTATCCCTTTGTTAAAAGATTGGCTCATAACAGGCGTAAGCATAGTAGCTGGGGCTATTGCTCTTAAATATTCCCCTGTTTTTGTTATAAAATTTTTGGTGGCTTCAGATTGCAAGCTAACTACTAATCCCGGATTGGTGCAGAACTGCCCTACACCCAACGTAACCGATTTGCTTAACCCATCGGCTATGGTTGCGCTTCTTTCTTTTAAGGCTTCAGGAAGAATAAATACTGGATTGGTGCTGCCCATCTCGGCATATACTGGTATGGGCTCTTCGCGCCGGGCAGCGGCATCAAATAATGCTTTTCCCCCTCTGTATGATCCGGTAAATCCGACAGCTTTTACTAATGGATGTGTAACTATAGCCATACCCACTTCATGTGACGTGCCATGTAGCATAGAAAATACCCCTTCTGGCATTCCGGTAGCTTGTGCAGCTTTTTGGATAGCCCGGCCTACCATTTCAGAAGTACCCGGATGAGCTGGGTGGCCTTTTACCACTACTGTACAACCCGCAGCCAGCGCAGAAGCTGTGTCGCCTCCTGCTACTGAGAAAGCAAATGGAAAATTACTCGCTCCAAAAATGCCTGCTACACCTAATGGAATATGCATTTGCCGGATGTCTGGCCTAGGCAAAGGTTGGCGCTCCGGCAGAGCTGTATCTATGCGGGCATCTAACCAGGAACCTTCGCGGAGAACCGAAGCAAACAGTTTTAACTGGGTAGTTGTCCGGCCTCTTTCTCCGGTTAGGCGGGCCTCTGGCAAAGCAGTTTCTGCCATGCACTGCTTAATCAGGAGATCGCCTAAAGCCATAATTTCATCGGCTATTCTTTCTAAAAAAGTAGCTTTTTGTTCAGCGCTGGTTTTACGGTATGCCAGAAAGGCTTTGGCTGCCAATTGCACAGCTTGGTCTACTTCGGCCTGTGTAGCCTCATAAAAAGTAGTTTCTAATTTGTCATTTGTTGCAGGATTAATGCCGGTAAATGTTTGTTTACCCTGGTTGGAAAAAGAGTTTCCTAGTATTTGTTGTCCAGTTAATGTCATGGTGGTTTAATATTTCTATATAGAACTTTATAGAACAAGTATTATTTTGTTAAGTTAATTCACGGTATTTACCAGGGTGCCAATATGTTCAATGGTAATACGAATTATGTCGCCACTTTGTAGCGTAAAATCATTGTCAGGCACAATGCCAGTACCTGTCAGCAAAATGCTTCCTTGTGGAAACGAACACTCCTTGTATAGGTAGCCCACCAGTTCTTCTTCTTTGCGCTTCAGGCTTTGCAAAGTAATCTCTCCACTAAATACTCTTTTGCCATTTCTCTCAATAATCATCTCAATTTTACTATCCCTGGGAATCGGCTGTTGAGTAATGTATACGCAAGGCCCCAAGCCACAGCTTTTATCGTAGGTTTTGGCTTGCGGTAAATACAACGGATTTTCTCCTTCAATACTTCGGGAACTCATATCGTTGCCTATGGTATAACCTACCACTTTACCACTGGAAGTAATTACCAAAGCTAATTCCGGCTCAGGTACATTCCAGGTAGAATCTTTGCGGATGTTTACTCCTTGTCCGGACCCTACCACTCTACTAGGGGTAGCTTTAAAAAATAACTCAGGCCGGTCGGCGCTATATACGCGGTCATAAAAATCGCCTCCGCCAGCTTCTTCTGATTCTTCCTGACGGGCAATTTTGCTTCGCAAATACGTTACTCCTGAAGCCCAAACCTCCTGATTGCCAATAGGTGGTAATAATTCATTCTGTAGATAACCGCTTGCATCATTTATAGGTTGCAAGGATTGTATAGTTTTCGAAACAGCTCCATATAAATCATCTTTGTTAATAAAATTATCCCAATCTGTTTGCGGAAGTAGAAAGTATGCTTGATTATTTTCAAGGAGAATACCATTGCGCAGTTTGTATGCTTTCATAAGGCAGGTGTAAAGCTTAGATTTAAAAGTGATTTTTGTATATAGCTCACAAATAAATCAAAATTTAACTATTCCATCTTTCTTTTGCATGAATTATTTACAATATTGAGCCCCGAACATAACCTTAACCTATACGCCTATACTTTATGAAACTATTCCGTTTCGGTGCACCTGGGCAGGAAAAACCCGGCCTTATTTTAGCTGATGGACGTAAGATTGATGCAAGTGCCTTTGGCGAAGACTATACCGAAAATTTTTTTGCTACTGACGGACTTAGCCGTTTACAAGCTTGGTCTGTAACCAATGCAGATGCTGCTCCCGTTGTAAAAGATGATGTCCGCCTGGGTTCTGCCATTGCCCGGCCAAGTAAAATTATCTGTATTGGGTTGAATTATAAAGATCACGCAGCAGAAAGCAAAATGGCTATTCCGGCTGAACCTATTGTATTCTTTAAAGCTACCTCTTCATTATGCGGACCGAATGATGATTTAGTTATTCCTAAGAACAGCAAAAAAACCGATTGGGAGGTAGAATTAGCTGTAGTAATTGGCAAAAAAGCTTCTTACATAAGCGAAGCACAAGCCATGGAGTATGTAGCGGGATATGTGTTGCACAATGATTACAGTGAACGGGAGTTTCAGCTAGAGCGGGGAGGTCAATGGGTAAAAGGAAAAAGCTGCGATACATTTGCTCCGCTTGGGCCTTTTTTGGCAACAAAAGAGGAGATTGCTGATCCACATAATTTGCGTCTATGGTTGAAGTTGAATGGAAAAATGCTACAGGATGGCAACTCTTCTAATCTAATCTTCAATATACCCTTCCTGATAAGCTACCTGAGCCAGTTTATGTCTTTACTTCCTGGAGATGTTATTTCTACAGGTACCCCGGCAGGAGTAGGGCTAGGATTTAATCCTCCCATCTATTTAAAACCTGGCGATGTGGTAGAACTAGGTATCGATGGGTTAGGGTCTTCCAAGCAAGTAGCGAAAGCGTATAGTGGCGCAGTATTATGAAACAACTAGCCAAAACTATCCTGCTGAAGGATGATCCTAAATTGATAGCCCAATACCACCATTACCACAACCATATGTGGCCTGAAGTAATAGCTTCATTCAAACAAATAGGAGTGGAGAATATTCAGATATGGATAGTAGGCAGACGGCTATTTATGCTCATGACTACAACAGATGCATTTAACCCGGATACAGATTTTGATACGTATTTAAACTTGCATCCAAAAAACAAAGAATGGGAAGAGTTAATGGCTACTTTTCAAGAAAAGGCTCCTGAAGCAAAAGCACATGAACATTGGGCGGCGATGGACCTTATTTTTCAAATGAATTCCTAATTATGCAACCTATTTGTAAATATTGCTTATAAAGCCTAACAAGTTATGAGAGTCTAAAAAGATACATTCAGCAACTATCGCACTTAGATGACCATTCGTAGTATCACCGAAAAACCAGTTATCATATGAAGATTGACGCACATCAACATTTCTGGCAGTACTCGCCTCAAGATTTTACCTGGATTACAGAAGACATGTCTATGATCAGGCGGGATTTTTTACCCCAAGATTTATTACCTGAACTTCAAAAAGCCAATTATCATGGATGTGTAGCCGTGCAAGCAGCCCAGTCAGAAGATGAAACCCGGTTTTTATTAAGTGAAGCAGAGGCACATCCTTTTGTTAAAGGTGTAGTTGGCTGGGTAGATTTGCAATCTATTCAAGTAGAAGACAGAATAGCAGTATTTGCTAGTAGTGGTAGGTTGGTAGGAGTCCGCCATGTGGTACAGTCTGAACCAGATGACCAGTTTTTGCTGCGCTCAACTTTTCTCAATGGAATCAAGCTTCTAGAAAAGTACAATCTTGCCTATGATATTTTGATTTACCCTAAGCAGTTGCCTGCGGCTGTTCAGTTCGTAAAGAAAAATCCCAATCAGCGTTTTGTGTTGGATCACCTGGCTAAGCCTTATATAAAAGATAATTTACTGGAACCCTGGTCAAGCCATCTACATGCACTTGCCACATATGATAATGTGTATTGTAAACTCTCTGGTTTGGTTACAGAGGCCGACTGGTATAATTGGTCGCCAGAAGATTTTATTCCTTATTTGGAAGTAGCCTTAGATGCATTTGGAACCAACAGATTGATGATAGGCTCAGACTGGCCAGTATGTACCTTGGCGGCAAATTATGAGGAAGTGATGCAAATTGTAGAAGATTATGTATCTGATCTATCCACGAATGAACAAGCCCGTATATTGGGCCTGAATGCAGTAGACTTTTACCAGTTAAAATAATTTTACTCCATTAAAGCTAAAAATTCGCTGATCTTTATCTATGGATTTACATTTAACACATAAAGTAATTATTGTAACCGGTGGTTCAAGTGGCATTGGAGAAGCCATTGTAAAAGCATTTCTGTCAGAAGGAGCCATACCTGTTATAGTGGGCAGAGATGAAGAAAAAGGCAGAAATTTAGAATCTATGTTGAATGCTGCCGGAGCACAAACTCTTTTTATTCAAGCTGATTTAACAGAAGAGGATGCATGTAAAAGGGTAATTGAACAAACCATTAGCAAATTTGGCAAGATAGACTGCTTAGTAAATAATGCCGGTGTAAACGATGGTGTAGGATTAGATAAATCGCCGGTTGAATTTATGACATCCATTCAGAAAAATTTGTTTCATTATTATACTATGGCGCATTATAGCTTACCGCATTTGAAAGCTACTAAAGGCACTATAATTAATATTGGTTCTAAAGTGGCCAATACTGGCCAGGGAGGTACCTCAGGTTATGCAGCATCCAAAGGCGGCATTCAAGCTCTTACCCGCGAATGGGCAGTTAGCTTGCTTGAAGCTGGTATACGGGTTAATGAAGTAATTCCTGCCGAAGTTTGGACTCCTTTGTATGAATCCTGGATAAAAACCTTTCCCAATCCACAAGAAAAACTACACGAAATTACTAAGCGCATACCTTTTGGAAAACGGTTTACCACATCTGAAGAAATAGCCGATGCAGTACTTTTTCTGGCATCTGATAGAGCTTCTCATATAACCGGACAACATATTTTTGTTGATGGAGGCTACACCCACATGGATAGAGCTGTTGGTACATAATGCCAAAAAGCTTTCTTTTTTATTAAGGTATAGTAATTATTCTGGTATAAAAATTAGGAACTTTTTAGTACCGATTTGCCTTTTAATCAAGGTGCATAAAATTGTAGCAACAATCACTTTTTAGTATTCCTTCTAAGGAGTTTACCAACAATTTCTAAAAGCTGCTTATTTTTTATCCTAAGATATTCTAACACAGAGATAGATTCAGCGTCGAAACTTTATTCTAAAAAATATTGATCAAAGTATTTGGAAAGGGAAGAGGAGTAGGGTAGAATTGCAACCCGTTTGAGAAGCAAGTGGGCATCGGAAGGGCAGGGGGGCAAGGGTAAGAAAAAGAGTAAGAGAGCCCGGCAAAAAAAGTGTAAAAAAAATGCTTGTTGGATTTGGGAGAAAACAAAAAGTAGGGTATGTTTGCAGCCCGTTTGGAGAGAAAGAGAAGCCAAGGAAAGAGGGGAAGAGATCAGAAAATATTTTTCTTCACAAATTTG
>JAESGR010000107.1_pt1 | contig 171332 bp, 174 predicted proteins | sample 9269771 | NCBI WGS metagenome assembly JAESGR01 (sample SAMN15739572, study PRJNA653492) | algae metagenome | isolation source: Chroococcus sp. CMT-3BRIN-NPC107 and co-occurring heterotrophs from well... | place: USA: Clark Mountains Wilderness, California | collected 2010-04-18
CTTCCAGACCAATCTTCTTGCCCTCAACGCTTCAGTTGAAGCAGCCCGAGCTGGCGACGCGGGTAAAGGCTTCGCTGTTGTCGCTGTGGAAGTCCGGCGGTTGGCACAATCGGCGGCCCAAGCCTCCAGCGAAGTCAAGGTGCTCATTGAGGCGAGTGCGGGTGAGGTGAAGATCGGATCACGCCTGGTTGGTCAGGCGACAGAAACCCTCAAGACCATCCTGGCGGGTGCCCACGAAAGTTCAGCTCTCATTGATCAGATTGCCCAAGCCAATCGCGAGCAGTCAGGTGCCTTGGAAGAAGTGACCATCGCTGTGCGGCAGATGGATGAGATGACCCAGCACAATGCTGCTTTAGTGGAGCAGACCAATGCCGCCATTGAACAGACTGAAGCTCAGGCTTCGGAACTCGACAGCATCATTGACGTGTTCACGATCCGAGGTGCGCCCACCAATCTAAAGCGAGCTGCATAGACCTATATTGGCTTGAAGACGCCGCGGTGCTCTCGACCACAGCGCTCCAGGTCGCGGCGCAACTGATGGCTCTGGAGCAGATGCAGCCCGATCTTGCTGATTTTGGCCCCAACACCATCGTGCTCAGCAAGGCCGAGATTGCGCAGCTGCTCTTCGGTCTCCCGCCTTACCTGATGGCGTTGCCCGCTAGAGAAGTGGCGCAAAGCTTCCTGCTGGTTATAAGTCAGAACGTTCCATTCCACATTCATCAGCATGCCTCCTTTTGCATCTAGTACACAGTACCTTCTGTTCTGCATGGCTGCCATGCACAAATGTTAATGCTTGGTAAATATGTTGTACTAAGTAGCAGATGACATCAGGGGTGCTTTGAGAATCTGCGAAGCGGCCCTCGAACGGCTGAAATGGAGTCGGTATCTGCCATCCCGATCCGGGTCCACTGACGGCGAACTACGACCCCATGTCAGCCGTTAGGGGCAAATCTGACGATGCCTGATAGCAGCCGCAGAAAAACGAAGCGCATAAACGCCGTTATGGAACGACGCCACTGGCTGGAACGGGGTGGCAAGCCGCCAGTCAGCTTTCAGCAGGCAGCAGGCCGAACCGGACATTGCCTTTGCAGCGATTTCTACCGGATGAGTCTGCACCTGAGTTATGCACCAACCAAGCTGTTGAGATTGCAGGCTCGGGAAGTTGGTGCACAAATCTTGCGATTTGCACCTGCTCAGATTTTTCCTGCACTAAGATGCTCATGAGCTACTAGCCATTCACCTTTGTCTTTTCGGATTACAGAGGTGCCACGACCATGACCGGAAGCTGGCTCTCCGTTGATTGTACCTGACCAGTTGAACTCAAAAACACAGGCCGCAACGCTGTCAGACGTTGCCAACCAATGTACATTCGAAAGCCTATAGATTTCGTCTTTGATGGTTGCGAAATTTGCCGCCAGTACTTGCCTAATCGCTGATTTGCCGAGATGGGTGGTCCCGTTGCTGAAGAGGAAGACTGCATCCTCGGCAATAAGATTAAGCGTGCTTTCCAGATCCTGACTGCCGGTTGCGGTCTCATAGCGGCTCAAGAATTCACTAGGGCTCATCTAAGCTTCCTTTCGTACTCCTGGTGAACAAAGCAAATCACAGGATTATTGCTCAGGATAGCAGTATTAAGACGTTAACCCGTGCACAACGTCGCGGCCAACTGGTGCAGAAATCTTGAGATTTGCACCAGCAGCCGGGCAGACGGACGGACCTAAAGGCAGGTCTCAGGTGGACCTTGATTAAGCCGACATGGGACGTGATCCAAGGCTTTCATAGAACCGGAGCAAATAGCCATCCGGATCAGCAACAACAAATTGCCGGTTACCACCTTCCTGATCACCAACGCGATACCATTTATCCTCCACCGGAAGATAAAGCGGGTATTTGTTTTGACGTAGAGCTTCGACAAGAGGCTCTAGGGAGTGAACCATAATCTGAACGTTTAGCCCTTTTCCAAAAGGGTAGCTATCAGGACAGTGCCCGTTATCGAAGGTGCGTCCTTGGCCAATTTGATCGATCATCAACTCTGCATCGCCGAGTTTGAGATAGCAGAAGCCTTCTTGAGGGCGCTCATAAGAGCATTGGAAGCCGAGTACCTCGCAATAGAAGAACTTGGATTTCTGCCAATCGGACACGGCAAACTCCGGGACTAGTGCGTTGCCCAACTTACCCCCCTGACCCTATTGAATTAACAGGACCAGATTACCTTGAGAGAGGCCGACCGTCTCGGTTATTACCTGCTGCGGTGCATAAAACTTGATTTGTGCGTCAGGCATGCCAAACCTGAGCAATGCCGACATTACACATGATCTGTGGTCTACCCGGTTCCGGTAAGAGCACTCTGGCCTTGAAGCTGGAGAAGGAGCTGCCTGCCATTCGCTTCACGCCTGATGAGTGGATGCTGCAAGTAGTTGGCAATGCATATGATGAGGCTGCTCGCGCATCAATCGAGGCGATCCAAACGGAACTTGCCTTCAAACTGCTTGGCTTTGGAGTGGACGTTACACTGGAAAATGGCTTCTGGGCGCGCAGCGAGCGGGACGCCATTAGAGAGAAGCCCCGATCCTTCGGGGCAAATGTGCAGCTCTACTTTGTGGATGCACGACCAAGTACATTAGTAGCCCGCATTGTCGCCCGAAACGCAAAAGCGCCAAGCGGCTTTCAGATCCCACCCGAGAACCTAGCTTTGTGGGCAAGGGTTTTTGAAACCCCTACGTCTGACGAGCAGCCAACCATTGTTTCACAATGGGAGGGCGGTGCATAAATCTTGAGAATTGCACCGGCCTATGGGTACAGTGTGCCTCATGGCTCAAATTATTTTGCTGAATGGCGTAGGAAGTGCAGGTAAGTCTTCGATTGCCAAGGCACTACAGGCTCTGTCCTCGCAGCCATTTCTACACGTGCAGATGGATGCTTTCATTGAGATGCTTCCGGCCGCATATGGTGATCATCCAGAGGCATGGACCTATGCTCAGGTGCCGAACAGTTCTTTGCCCGAGATTGCAATAAGCGAAGGTCCGCTCGGTCGGCGTCTTCTTCAGGGGATGCGACATTCTGTGAAAGCCCTTGCCGGTCAAGGGCTCGACTTGGTGGTCGACGATGTGCTGATGGGCAATTCCGACGCAGGAGTCTCGGAGTACAACGCCCTTTTATCTGACTTCTCGTTTCGCAAGGTCGGCGTTTTCGCGTCCTTAGATACGCTTGAGGCCCGCGAGAAACAGCGCGGCGACCGCTTGCCGGGCTTAGCAAGATGGCAGTTTGATCGTGTACATCAAGGCATGCAATACGATCTAGAAATCCACTCAGACACAATGTCTCCGGCGGAAGGCGCTCAAACAATCTGCCGAACTTTTCGCATCCCAATCAAATAGGTCTTCCGGGCTGGCTGGAAACGCGATCAGCTTACCTAGCGGTTATTCCATAATGGACGATATGCGCCTGAGCTACGGCAGCTTTCGGGATCGCTTGCCGCAAAGTTGAACGGCAGAAAAGGGGTCGGATGCCGCCGGTGCATATCCCAAGATTTGTGCACTACCTTGAGGCTCGATATCAAACGCGGCAAGTGTATTATTGGGGACAGTGTTGGCAGGGATCAATTGGGCGCTAGTGGCGGTGATAGTCGTTTTGGGCTTGGTGATGGCATGGCAGTACTATTTGGCCAGCACTGGCCGTATGCAATCCTGACCGAATAGGCTTCCCGGTCCCGGTGGTCTAGGCAACTGATCGCGTAAGGCGCAGAACTCAAGATTTACGCGCCGCCAACGCATAGGCGCACTTCGCTAAAGCGTGGTTGAGAGATATTACCAAAGGCTTCAAGCTGACCTATGCTCACCATGTGGCGCAATCTAGAGATGCAACGATCAAGGAAAGCATCGGGATCATCAGACCCAAAGCCGTATAGCAAAACACTTCGGGATTTGTAGTTCAGATCGTTCTGAAACACCGATGCGATCACTCGCATGACTTTGCGACGCTCCTTCACTATATGCGAAAGCAAGTAGGTATCGAGGTCCTGATCAGACATCTTCAGAAGAGCGTCACTGTTCGCCGAACGAGCCGAACCGCTTCGACCTTCTGGGTCTACTCCATCTACTCTTTTCGGATGTTCTCCTTGCGGCGCACTCCACCAGATAGGCTCGAACAATCGGCCGGCAGTTGTCCAAGCTTCCCGACTTATTACTGGGTCAAGCGAAACGTACTCCTTGGTGATTGGTTGCAGTAGTTCGAAGCTTATCTCTCCCATCACACCTGCGATCCTGCGCTTCTGTATTTCGTACTCCTCGGCCGGCAAACTGGTTTGCAGTGTGCCTACCAACTGATCGAATAATGCCATGGCTCGGATGGAAACCTTGATGATCTCCCTTGCTGTCGTTTCGTCCATTTGGATCGCCTGATGGTGGTATTAGTCAAAGCTGAGCCAGAAATTTTCTCAGGTAGTTTACTCCGGCAGTTGGCAACGGGTCGCCCGCCCCCCGATTTTGCTCTATCTGGGCTGGGCTACTGATGTTTGGTGTGGCATCCAATCGCCTGCCGGAAGTTCGCCACCATCAGACGGGAGTTGAACCCGCGACATGGAATACAAACACAACAGCGAGAGCAATTCTAGCCAGTCCATTCCTCAGGAGTTCCGCATTATATCTTGGACATGAGGAGCTGGGATAGGCTCGTACCGACGTTGCTCCAGATGAAGAACAAGCGGACGCAAGTGCTCCCCGAGCCAATGGTACCGCATTTGGTGAGTTCGGACTAAAGCGCCATTCAGGCCGGTATTGTCCAGATGCCAGAATATAGCGTGAATCTCAGCAGCTATGTCAACGAGATCATCAATGGCATCGCCGACCCCGACCTCCGCTTCATGTAGCGTGAGGGTGGTTAAGCAGGGATAATAGCCAAGTTCAGGAAAGCGCTTGCCCATAGCAGAATATCTCACCTGATATTCGCCCAGTTCTGGCGAATCCGCAGGTACATCTGTCGGTTCGGTCAGGGGCAAGTCGTGGTATGTGGAGGCTAGACCATCAAGAGCGGCAAGCAAGTTTGATTCATCCGGGTCCATTGCTTGCTCTGTAACCCAGAGGAAGAAACGGGCGAATTGAAAAAAGTCGGGGCTGGTCGGTCGCTTCATAAACTGCCGTTCTGTCCAGTCTGCGGATGATCGAGAAGTGCGTAACTCAAGATTTATGCACTCAGTGCCAGCTTTGGTGGCGGTTCAGATCATCGATTACTATCCCGGAGAAATAGGCATATACCGCCAAAGCCATCGCTTGGCCGGTCCCAGTTGACGGGCAACTTCGCTAAGCCCTTCTGTCGTAGCCCCTAGAAAGCCATCCACGGTCAGTTCCCAACCACTAGAACGCACGTGACCATAGTTGAACTTTGGCAGTCGTTGACCGCTCCGAATGACGATGTTGCTTCCTTCGCTAAAAACCCAAAGCGCGGGTTCGATGCTTACAGGCGGCCCGCCTTGCCTTAGGCTAACGAAAAGCCGTTCTCCGTCCCAACTGAGCTCCACTTCGCTTGAGGCAAGTGATCTAGCTGCATTCCACGAGGTGCGCCCAATTAAAAGTGCCCAGCCCGCCAGTGCTACCAACATTGCTGGAGTGAAGAGACAGCCAACGGCCAACAGGGCCCCCAAGCCCACCGTGATGACCAGAATCGTAATGGCTCTCCAGTTGCTGCCGGCTACTTCGAAGCTCTGCATTTCAACCCTAAATCTCTTCGCTAAAGTGCATATCTCAAGATTTATGCGCCGCATCCGAATTGATAGAAAGCTAGCCGATGAAGTTTTCTATTTCGATATGCACTGCGTCCCTTGCTGTCGTAACAACCCTTGCCGGATGTGACGTCTCCAACAGAACTGCTCGAACTGAATTTCACGGCCAGCTATTGGAAATTATACGCGAGAGGCAGCGCCTGTGGGAGGCGGCAGGAGAACCGGAGTTTGATCGGTCTAGGGATATATCAGCGTTGGTTTGCCCTGTAGTCTCCAGCGAAGCATTGGAAACATTGCACCTCGCCGCGCCGGTGGACGTTCAAGTGAATAGGAACGTAGAACAATCAGTCGGAGGCCTACCAAGCGATACAAGCCAATGGGTAGTCGAGGGCGACACCTTGGATATCTTTGGAGGGCGGAACAGCATGGTGATATACACCGCACCCAGTTCTTTTTGCCAAGCCGCCTTCGGAAACGTACATTAGCTCGTTCGGGGGCGCTGGTCAGAAACGGCGGCCCCCCAAGATGGTGCATATGCACCGAAAGCAGTCCTTATTCTGCCTGCGGCATCAAAAAAGCCCAGTATTGTTCTAGGACGTGCTCCTCAACACCAACCCGTCGAGCAAGCTCCAGTAGATCAGCTTCTCTTCTGATATCTGGCTCACCCGCCGCCGATTTCATGTCAATGATCTCAAGCATGCAAGTCCGCACAGTTTGAAGATCGCCCAGATCGGCAGCGACCCGCAACAACATGGCCCGAGCATGACGCCTAAACTCGCGCATGTTGTCGGCTAACGTGACGGCTTGCAGAGCAAGGGGGAAAGCCGCCTGCGGATTACCTTCGTGGTGATGCTTCTGCCCTACTAAACTAAGCAGCGGCATAGGGTGGTCTGGGCGCTTTGCGATGTGCTCCAATGCGATTGCTGTCGCTGCGTCAAAGTCACCTACCATGACGTATTCGTCTCTGAGAGACAGTCTCAAGAAAAAGCGAACTTCTTCGTTGTAGGGTTCCCCCAATAGCTGCAGATAGTACCCTGCGAGGTTTGGTCGAGGCCGCTGTCTCCTTAGAGCATTCGCCGTTTCGCGTATCTTGCGCAGTACTTCAGAAGTCTGTTTCGTGTTGGTCATGCCGCAACTCGCTAACGTAGCGCCGCCAGTGTCCCCTAGAAGCAGCAGAAATCAAGATTTATGCACCACTATCAGCGCTCCATTCGCACATGCGGAATGGCAATTCCCCGTTTAAGTACTGCGTCCTGCCTTATATCGCGGAAGCCAAACCGTTTGTAAAAGTCCACAGCTCCGAGCGTGGCTTTTACGAGTCTGATGTTGGTCCTCCCTTCACACGCAATGAACAACTGCGAGCCAGTACCTAATCGCTGGCATTCTGGCAGCACAAAAAGGGACAGCAACTCACCGTCCAGCCAGTTTGCATATCCTAGGATCTTTCACCGCTTTCGGCGACCAAATATGTTTCACCGTGCTGCGCTCCACGCAGATAGCCCTGCGGCGTACGGCCAGCCAACCAAGCTTCCAATTGCTCCTGACTGTAATGTGATTTGAGCGTAGTACGGAGACACGCTGTGTGAATTTCGTGAATAGCGGCGGCGTCGGTCTCCTCCATTGGCCTGATCAACACGTTCAAACCGTTCACTTGACCGTTGTTCATCGTGCCACCAGTGTTTAGGAAAAGACGCGCTATGATTGCGCTGGTTGGCGCTTATCTCAAGATTTATGCACACTGGCCTGCTCAGCAAGAATGCTCATTGCTCTTTGAAGAATTCTTTCGTCTACGTGACCAGCTTCAGGCACTGTCGAAAGACCCCATTTAAATGGGACGTTCATGGATTTGGCGAACGTTAAGCAATGTTGATAGTGCCACATGGCCTTGCCAGCAGGTGAGGTCCTTTAGCTAAGGCAATTTCGGTCCGTGGAAGGTCCACTGCTTTGCTGTTTATGTCCGCACCTCCTAGTAAGACGTGTAACGGCCTTGTCAAATACCTTTGCAGGTCAGCAAGTCCGAGCCCGAGACCACCCATGCCAGACGGATAATTCAACCCCAAGTCGGGGAGCATGTAGACACCACATTTGGAGGCCACCGCACACTCGAGGGCATTACCTGGAGTGAGCGCCAGATAGCGCAGGACAAACTAAGAACCTGGAGAATTTCCAAACATGCCGAAAGTTTGACGGCTAGCGCCGATTGACGTGCTAACGAAATCGAACAGGCGGTCGATGATACCAAAAGACCAAAGATCGCGTGGTCTAACCGTACTCGTAGGCTCAAGTGAGAGAACATTGCCGTAATTGTAGGCATCGACTCCCGGGAATGCCTCGACGTCGAACTCGGGCACTAGTACAAATTGTCCGTTCGCCGTCGCGGACGCTGTGAGTGCGTCTCGAAATTCTGCCGCAGCTCGGTCCAAGCCATGCAAACCAAACATAATTTTTGGTTCGGCTACTTCCATGTTTGGTCGGTAGTAGTGAACTCGCATCGTAGTGCGATTACCTGCCGCCGGGTCCTCAAACTGAAAGCATCCAACACCTTCCCTCAGCATAGAACGTTCCTACTGTGTCCTGCATTGCCCAGTGCTCCATCAGGGGTGACGATAGCTAGGTAGCAGCTCATGAGGAGAGACTAGACGGCGGTTGCATGCGCAATAGGCGCTTGAACGTTGGCATTTCATCACTCCGGTAGAGGCGCAGAAATCAAGAGTTGTGCACTGCGTAACGCCAGCACTTTGAAACCGCCTGCACACACAGCACATCGCTGGCAAGAGCATATGGTCAGGTAAAAAACATGAAAACATGCTCAAAGACTTGGCGTCCTAGAGCAGCGATCGAAGCACCAATCAGTGCACCCACTGGGCCAATAGCGAGCATGCCAAGGAAGCCGCCCAAATGAAATCCCAACAAAGATCCAAGTCCCAAGCCTAGTAGACCAAAGACAAAAACGTAAAACTCGATGTGCAACACTCATAAGGGCGTTCGCGCTCCACTACCGAGGCTAATCTTATCTCTTAGTCAGTGGTGCAGAAATCAAGATTTATGCACCAGTTTTCCGGCCCTGCAGTCTCAATAGCTTGAACGGTGCAAAAGTCAGGTGCAGAATCTACGCATGATTGGCTATGCCCGCGTCAGCACTTCCGGACAGACCCTGGCTGCCCAGATCGAGCAGCTTAAGGCGGCGGGCTGCACCACCATCTTCCAGGAAACGGCTTCAGGGGCACCGACGGATCGCCCACAGCTCACGAAGGCTATGGCCGCTCTTCCCTGTGATGGTGTGTTGATGGTGAACTAAGCAATGAAAGACGGCATCGGCCTTGGTTTATCCAGGCGCTTCTTCGAGCAACTCGTCGCACCAGCATTAAAGGCTCATTTTCCCCACATCCCCTATGCCGCCGCCCGCATCGGCCTGGGCTCAGAAGTGCTTGGCTACGACACCGAGATGTCCGCCGATCATGATTACGGTCCCTGCGTTCAGGTGTTCCTGCCTGCTGATGCCTTCCCCGCCATCGCTCAAGACATCATGCGTGTCCTGGACAGCGCATTGCCCGAGCAGTTTGAGGGCTATGCCGTCCGCTATCCGACGGCCGTTCGCCCGCCCGGAGCTCAGATCGAGATGATGCAGGGATCAGACCATGGAGCAGAGCTCTATACGGTTCATTCCTGGTGCGATCGGTTCCTGGGCCGGCAGTTCGACGTGGAGCCGACCAGTCTCGAATGGCTATCCTACCCAGAGCACCTGTTTCTGTCGGCGACGGCCGGCGCGGTATTCCGGGACGACACAGGCGAATTGACCAGGCTCCGGCAGCGCCTCCAGTACTTCCCGCGTGATGTTTGGCTTTACAAGCTGGCCACCCAATGGGGACGGGTCGCAGAAGAGCGCGCTTATGTGGGTAGGGCAGGGAGCGTTGGGGACGAGATCGGCTCGCGGGTAATCGCTGCGCGCATGATTGGAAATCTCATGCATTTGGCGATGCTTCTGGAACGGCAGTACGCGCCCTATGCCAAGTGGTTCGGCAGAGGCTTCTTAGATCTTCAGTGCGCTTCCCTCCTGGAGCCGCTTCTACGCTCAATCCTTGATGCCCAACATTGGCAGGAGCGTGAAACCCATCTCATCGACGCTTGCCGTCTCCTCTCTGAAGTGCAGCTCAAAAGGGGCATTCCTGGAGCGACACCTGCCCAGGAAGGCTCGCTTCACGGTCGTCCATTCCGCTTCATCGACACTATGAAGATCGAGAACGCCATACGGGCACAGATCGAAGACCGGGATCTGATCGCCCTGCCTGACTTCGGCGCCGTCGATCAGTTTCTTGCCGGCTTTGTTTTGGCGGTGCCTTCCTGGTCGCAAACTGCTGCAGCGGCGTTGTTCGAAGCGGGCGCGGCATGGAACACCGATGGGGATCCTGCGCGGCAGGCCGAAGAAATATCGACCAAGTAGTGCCCGTTTTCCTTCGATACGAACCTGTCTTTTGCACGATGCAAGTTATTGGAATTGTAGAGCCATGTAAGTGGTGCATAAATCTTGATTTCTGAACCGGCAGCGATCGGCCGCCGCAGAGGCAAGCGTCACAGGGGCTTCACGTTGCCACGTTACCCGAGCCCCATGACAAGCTACAATTCATATGTGATCTGCACGTCTCCACGCAGTGGCAGGAAAGCCCGAGTCCTATTTCTTCGGTAATTCACTTGAAGGCTGGATTGATGATCTAGACCTTGCGGTGAGCAAAGGTTCTTCGGAACGCTCTATCGTGGAGGCAGGATTTCGATCGGCCATAGGCAAGGGCCGAGGCGGCACCGACATCTTTGGGCTTCGGCTACAAGCTCATAGCCGTGCATTTTTCTTGGAAAAGCTGGCTGTGCTTCATCCCGACGCTTCGACCGATATGGAACGATTTCAGCGTGCTTTCGGGCCAACTCTGTTCGTGCATCTCACTCGTTCAGACAAGATTGATCACGCGGTGTCGTATACAAAGGCGAAGCAGACCGGCCTCTGGCATATGGCATCAGATGGTTCAGAACTTGAGCGAAACGGCCCGCCCCAAGAGCCGGTCTACGATGTTGCTCGGCTTCGGGACTGCTTTGAGACGATGACCCGCTATGACCATGAATGGAATGACTGGTTCATTCGGGAAGCCATTGAGCCACTCAGATTGTCGTATAACGACCTGTCTCTCGATCCCTTAGGTAGCCTCCGTTGTGTTCTTGAGAAGTTGGGACTTGGCCCTGACGCTGCCCAAGGCGTGTCTCCAGATGTCAAGAAAGTGGCAGACAGTATCAGCAAAGACTGGGTGGCGCGGTTTCGTGCAGAGCTAGCCGTTCCATAATGCAGATTATCCGTTCCGCTTACGGCAGCTACCAGACCGAAAAATTGCAAAAGCAGAAGGCTGAAATGGGGTCGGAATTTACCCTACCCTGCCCTTCTGATTTGGGTGGACCGCAGACGGTCCGGTTCGGGCATATGATTGGAACGTCGCCAGACCTCGACGCGGTGTTGAGGCAGGAAGAAGAAGCAGGACTCTAATGGGCAGCCTTTTTTGTGCTCAGAAACAACGCGGAATCCTTTCTGATCTCTAAGATCCCACCCTGCCGGCGGAATTCTGCGTTTATAGCTTCGCGGAAAGCATCCAGTGCCTGTTGATCAGCAGTGTCTCCGGGAGGGTATGAGGTAAGAGCAAGGTAAACCACGTCTGGATCAGTCGCGCGCAGGCTCGCCGGATGGACGGCTTGGCTGACATTGCCGAATTGCTGCTTTAACAGCTGAGTGGCTCTTTCATAACCAAAGGCGACGGCAGACGGGTCCACGGGATCGCTTCCCAGAACGGTGGTCAGCTCATAGAGCTCTGCCAGATTGGCAACTCCATTGGTCGTCACGGCCAGCGTACCGCCCGGTTTTAGCACCCGATGCATCTCCGCGATAGCCTGGGTCTGGTCATGCACGTGGTAGAGCATATGCATGGCAATAACGACATCGAAAGAGTGGTCCGCGAATGGCATGTCGGAGGCGTCCGTTGTCTCCCCCGTGACCAATGCAAATGGTAATGCAGAACAGCGGTCGATTGCCTCCCTCAACGTGCCCGGGGACTGATCAGCAAGGGTCAGGTGCATACCCTTCGAAATTTCATCGGCAGCACTGGCCCAGAACCACCCTGGACCGCAACCAATATCAAGAACCTGATTGTCCGGTCGCAGTGGCAGCCTGGACATGACCTAAGGGAACCACGGCACTTCGCTGACGCTGAACTCCTGATGCAGCCGTGCCCGAGCGGCAAGCCTGCTGCTGTCGGAATACTGCTGCGCTTGTCCTTGTGTAATCGAAGACATGCCGCTCTCCTCTGATCACCAATCTATGGAGTCTATGGCAGCTATTGCGTAGACGCCACTGGATGTTCTAACGGGAACAATGGGGTCGTTACCGGCTCTTAATCTCACGCTTTTGCAGTGGAGTCGGTCAGGATGCTATGGGATGCGGGAGTAAAGAAAGGCGGACATTTCGCTCTCTCGATGGGAATCTGTGATCGAATAGCGATCCACGGTGCATGGTATATAATACTTGCCTCAAGTTTCATCACCAGACCTGCACAGGTGATCTCGAGTATGGTTTGGCCCAAACGGCTAAACACCACAGATAAGGTGCGCAGCAATGCCTTGCTGCGCACCACCCTTATGCTTCCGCCCAACGGTCAAACGCGGAATGTTGTAATTTTGAGGCAAACACCCCCCATAACGGGGGCCTGGGAGTTCATGGATGTGTAAGGAGAGCGTCGCCTAAGTCAGAGGCACCCAGCACGGGTGAGCAAATCTCGAACGATGATCGGTGTCGCAAGCGTTTCGGACCATTTGCTCTGATCCGGAGCACCGGTGCGCAGCGCCCTTTCCACTGCGCTCGTATCAAGCGAGAATGGTGACCTGCACGACAAGGCCTGGGGAACGCCGTTCTCCTGCGAAAGGTGGAACCCGACGGTTTCCCCCACCCCGAACAGGTAGGCCATCGCTAGTTGACGAGCCTGTTCATCCTTAGGCGCCTTTTCGATCATGGCGGTGGCCTGGGTCACGGAAATGTTGCCCTTGCTGGTGCTTGGGGCCGCTTGGGCAGAGTGGAAGTAGACACCGAAAACGAGTGCGGCGCACAACAGCGCAGGAAGAGTGAGTTTACGAGACATCGCCAGTCATTATCGTTATACAATAATTTTTGCTTATGTTGAAGATTTTTCTTACTGCCAAACAATAATTTTCGAATACGCTAATGATGGATGCAAAATGGATTGACAATGATCGACATGCAAGTCCCCCCAGCCCACATCGACTTTCACGAGCAAGGAAGGATAATGGTTGACCGGCGAACAGTCTTGAAGATGAACGCCGTGGCCGTCGCAGCAGTGGCGATAGCAGCGCTATTGCCCATCGCCGTGGCGACTTACCTGCTGACGGTCGATGCCTCGACGGTGGCCCATGCGTTGCGCCTGCCCGAAGGATCGATCGAGGATTTAAGCGCCGGCACACGCTTCATTGCAATCCTGCTGTCCCTCCCTGCCGTTGCTCCACTGAGCTGGGGGCTACTGCGTGTCAGGGTTTGTTTCATCGGCTTCGCCAAGGGAGTGCCTTTCGCCGCTCCTGGCATCGCAGCCTTGCGGGATTTCGCCCTTGGCATGGGTCTTGCGGCCGTGGGGAAGCCGGTCAGCACCACACTGCTCAGCCCATTGCTGAGCTGGGGAGCACCGGCAGGCAAGCGGCAGATCGTGTTCACACTCGACAGTGACGTTCTCATATTGGCACTCTTTACCGCCATTATCGGTGCGCTTGCTTAGGCGATGCAGAAGGCTGCAATGATCGCGGAGGAGAACAGCCAGTTCGTTTGAAATCCGACCAGATCAAAGTCAATCTTGCGGTTCTACTCGCCCGGAGGTCCGTCAAGTCGAAGGATCTCGCCGAGTTCATAGGCATCACCGAGGCCAATCTCTCCTTGTTAAAGTCCGGGAAGGTGAAGGGAATTCGATTCGACACCCTTGCGGCAATCTGCGAGTACCTCGACTGCCAACCAGGCGACCTTTTGATCTACGATGGTCGGCCGAGCAAGGAAACTTGACTTGGAGGACTCGGCCGAAAGCAGCTTGATGGGTGACGGTGCTGCCATGACCATGGACCAGAGCGCCACCAGAGCTTCCCTCTGACCACTCTGTACGCCAAGGGTGGTCCAGTCCAGTCAACTTCGCTGGAAGTGCATCAAAGGCGTCATGCCATTGATCGATGGTGTCATAGGCCATCAGCTGAGAAATCGCGGTGGTACGTTTTACGATAAATAATACAAGCCTTAGAAAGTAGATGATCCAGCCTATTCTCCAAGGCGGAAAGTGGGATCAAGCCTTAGCTCCAGGTTCAGGGGCGACAAGCATACTGAACGTTGACGCTGGCATGGTCGAAGGGCGGGCAACAAAGACGAAAATCGGCCCGCGGTACCATACCGCGGACCGACAAGGAACAGATGCACGGGGCGTTGGGAGAGGGTTGATGCCCGCCATGCACCTGCGCCTTTTGGTGGAACCAGCAACCGAGATCAACTTCGGACCTGAAACGATCCTTGGCGTCTGGTCCTCCGGTTCCTCGAAGGTGGGCGTTGGAAGCTCACCCCCCTAGTGACACCAATGCTTCTCAGAACTCGCTCCATTGGGACGCGAGAGCTGCAGTACCCTGGGTTCGGAGACGAGCCGACGTCCTTGCAAGCTTTTGCTGTAGGCTTCGGGCATCGGAATGCGATGGTTCGCTCCTCCCCGGTTCGGACCGCTGTTCGTTCCGACCGAGTTGGAATATCTCCACGATCCGGTCGAGCTCCTTGGCCTGTCCCTCGGTCTGCTCGATGGCAGCGTTGGTTTGCTCCACCAAGGCAGCGTTGTGCTGGGTCATCTCGTCCATGGTGCGGACGGCGACCGTCACTTCATCGATAGCAGCAGCCTGTTCGCGGCTATCCTGGGCGATGGATTGGAGCAGCCCATTATTGCCTCGTGCCGCATCGAGCATGATCTTGAGCTTGCCGGCGGCATCGCTGACGAGCTTGGAGCCGGTGCTGACTTCACCGGCCGATTGCTCGATCAGCACCTTGACCTCGCTGGAGGCCTGGGCAGCCGATTGTGCGAGGCGGCGCACTTCCACGGCTACAACCGCAAACCCCTTGCCCGCATCACCGGCACGCGCGGCCTCGACCGAGGCGTTCAGAGCCAGCAAATTGGTCTGGAATGCGATGTCATCGATCATCCCGATGATATTGGAGATCTCGGCAGAGGACTGCGTGATCCGCTCCATGGCATGGGTCGCCGCATCCATGACCTGCCCACCCTCTTCGGCAGTGCGGGTCACCTGCGTAGCGTTGACGCTGGCGTCCTTGGCCCGTTGCGCATTTTTGGTCACAGTTGCCGCCAATTGCTCCATTGCCGCCGAGGTTTGCTCGATCGTTGCCGCCTGCTTGGTGGTGCGTTCGGACAGATCGTTGGCTCCGCTCAGGATCTCGCCGGTGGCGGTCTTGAGCGAACCGGATGTGTGGCGCAGTTGACCAACCACCTCCGTCAGCTTGTCGGCAACGGCGTTGACGTCTGACTTCAGTGTCGCAAAGGCGCCCTCATACTCCCCTTCCATGCGCTGGGTGAGGTCCGTATCGGCCATGGCAGCCAGCACATGGGCGATTTCAGTGACGCCACGGTTGAAATTGGCGACGAGCTTGTTCACGCTGGCGGCAAGGCCGTTGAGTTCGGGGTCGGGGAATTCAGTCGTGACCTGCCGGGTGAAGTCGCCAGCTACCGCAGCGTCGACCACTTCGCCGAAAGCGCCCTGCAGTTCGCTCATCATCTTCTGGCGGTTTGCCTGATCGGCGATGATGCGGGCGGCTTCTGCCTCGGTCATCTGGCTGACGCGCAGCCCATTTTGGCGGAACACCTCAACCGAACGCGCCATGCGGCCCACTTCATTGCCCATGCTGATGTAGGGAACCTCGATCTGGTAATTGCCTTCGGCAATCGCATCCATCGCACTGGCGAGCCTGGGGATCGGCTTGGTCATCAAACGCGACAAAACCAGCCCGATCAGACCAAAGGCCGCGGTGACGATCCCGCCGACCAGTAGGATCAGGCTCAACACCCCGTTCGCGGCAGCGTTGATCTGGTCCAGTGGCGTACCAACGAAGATGGCGCCCATCACCTCGCCGTTCATCTTCTCGATGGGCTCGAGCGCGCCGAAATAGGGCACGCCGTTGATCTCGAGCGGCCCCGTGAACGGCTCTCCTACCATCAGCGATGCATGTGCTGCGCTGCTGGCGTCCAGCGCCAGGTCGACAACACGGCTGCCATCCGGCGCCGCAAGACTTGTCGTTTTGCTGATGAAGTTGCCTGAGGCACTGTCGAGCACATAGACACTTGCGTCTTGCTTGGTGACGCGGGTCACCGAGTCGATGATCAAGTTGTCATAGAATGGTGGTACGGCCCAGCTCTGAAACGCATCTATGGTCCCCTCGGGAGTCCAGTTGAGCACCGAGCCTGCTAGCCGCCGCTCCAGGATGGTGGCTGCCACCCCCAGATTGGTGTCCTGCTGTATCTTGCTCTCGGCAACTGATCGCTCATGCAAATTCATGTAGATCGCGCCGGAAACTGCAGCGATCGAGCCTAGGATCGAGACCAGCACCAGCGTGGTGATCATGGTCGTCATCCGGATGTTGCCGAACCTCTCGCCGAGATTGAACATCAAGTATAACCTTTTATTTCAGGCGACGATCGCCATTACTGTTGTTAAATTTAGATAATATTTCTGGTATAAGTTAATAGAAAATGGCGAACGAAAACAATGTATTGGGCAAAATACCGGTGTTTTTTGCTCAGATGAGAGTTGGTTCAAGTGAAAAAATAGACGGACCTACCTGATCCTATACTTGAGCAAGTTGGTCAGAGCATTCTCTTGATCCGTCTTGGGAGTTCCCAGTTATGCTTCACAAGCCCTTCACTTGCATGGTCAGCCCCCATTGCACCGACCGCGACGGCGACGCCCATAGCGCCGGTTCCGGCTCCCGTTTGGACAGTAAGTCCATCAGAACTCATTCCACTCCTGCTTCACCGCCGCATTACCATGGCTGAGGTACGATTTGGCAGCCGACCTCACCTTATCCTCACGGGAGTGTGCGCCAGCACTGAGTGGTGCAGTTCTCTTTTCCCGCGCAATGGAGCCCTTCACTGTCGAGACAATGCTTCCGATCTTGAAGACATCCACGATCTGATCGAGGTCGATGGCTTGCTTCTCGGTTTGTTCTATCGCAGCGTTGGTCTGCTCAACCAGGGCCGCGTTGTGTTGAGTCATCTCATCCATCTGGCGAACCGCAAGCGTCACTTCCTTGATGGCGACCGCCTGTTCGTTGCTCTCGCGGGCGATGCCATCAAGCAGGTTCGAGGTGGAGCGGACACCTTCAAGTATGGCTGTAAGCTTCTCGGAAGCGTCGTTGACCAGGCGCGTACCACCCTTCACCTCTTCCGCGCTCTCCTGGATGAGGGACTTTATGTCGGCCGATGCGCCTGCCGCCGACTGTGCGAGCCGCCGCACCTCGACCGCCACCACCGCGAAGCCCTTGCCTGCATCGCCTGCCCGTGCTGCTTCGACCGAGGCATTCAGAGCCAACAGGTTGGTCTGGAAAGCAATATCGTCAATGAGACCGATGATGTTGGAGATCTTGGTCGAGGAACTGGTGATACGCGACATGGCGTCCGTCGCCTCAAGCATGACCTTCCCGCCATTCTCGGCAGCCCTGGTGACGTGTTCGGCATTCGAGCTCGCATCGAGTGCACGTTGAGCATTCTGCAACACGGTGCCGGCGAGTTGCTCTATCGCTGCGGACGTCTCCTCGATGGTGGCCGCTTGTTTGGTGGTGCGCTCTGACAGATCATTGGCACCTGACAGGATATCGCTGGTGGCGAGCTTCAACGATCCCGACGTCTCTCGAAGCTGAGCCACGATCCCCGACAGCTTCGTGGCGACAGCGTTCGTATCATTCTTGAGCTTGCCGAAGGCCCCTTGGTAAGTCCCTTCGACCCGCCTGGTGAGGTCCGCGTCCGCGAGAGCGCCGAGCACGGAACTGGTCTCGCCCAATCCACTCTCGACCGTGGCGATTAGTCCGTTCACCTGTTTGGCAACGGCCTGAAGCTCGGGATAGACGAAGTTCTCTGGCAGGCGGCGCTCGAAGTTTCCTAGACCTGCTGCCGTGATTGTCTCCATTAGCGCCTGCTGCAGGGTCGTCGATGCTGCCTGGTGTCGAGCCCTCTCCTCCAGTCCCTGCCGTTCCTCCCGAGCAAGCTGCTGGATCTTGACACTGTTGGCTTGAAACACCTTCGTCGCCGCTGCCATTGCACCGATTTCATCCCGACGATCTGTGCCCTCGACGGTCACATCCAGCTCGTCGGCAGCAATTTTCCGCATGGTATTCGTCAAGCGATCAAGCGGCCTCACGATGTTGCTGCCCACAGCAAAGGCGCCAACCATGGTGACCAGCGCTGCCAAAGCGGTACCGCCAAGGATCTCGTAGTAGGCCAAGGTGACGGTATGTGCGTCCTTCTCGGCTCGGGACGCCATTAAACCCTGCTCAGTCTCTGCAAAATCAGCCATGATGGCCCGATAGCTGTCGAAGAATGTCTTGCCACCGGAGGACGTGACGAAGCTCACCACATCCTCCATGGTCTCCCCATTCCCCACCTGCCGCCGTAGGGAGATCTGAGGTTCGGCAACAAGTGTGCGCCATTCGTTCATCACGACGGCGGACTGCTCGAGCAGCGATACCTGTGGGGGATTGTCACTCACGAGGACCTTCAACTCCTCAAGAGCCTCCTCGAACACCTGCTGCCCTTCGCTGTACGGCTCGAGAAAGGCGTCCTGACCGCTCAGTGAAAAGCCACGCACACCCGTCTCCATGTTCACCGCACTACTGACCAGACGGTCAGCCAAGAGGAGCACCTGGTTGGTGTGAGCCACCGCGGCTGCGGACCGGCCCATCGAGTTCAACGACAACGTAGCCACACCCGCCACGAGGCACATGAGAAGGATGGGTATGGTGGCAACGATCAATATCTTGTTGCCGATGCGGATGTTGGACAGCTTCACGACGGATACCTTCTGGTATGACGATGGGGCACCGTTTCCTGCCAGCTCGTGCGAGCGCGCCGGTCCGTCGATCACGGGGACGGAACAAAGGCCTGCCATGCGGCTGATTGCAGTGGAAACAGATAGAACTCTGAATGTTAGACAGAGTGTCATCTGTTTGTTTTCAATAGCTTAACAAGGTGCGGGCAAGGCGGGCACATGTAACATCGTCGACGCCGGGGCTGGATCTAACCAAGGTGGTGAAGCAACTTCGAGGCGCGGAAAGCAGGCACTTTTGATACGAAGGGTCAGCAACGCTGACCCTTCGGCGCCTATACAAAGTTACTGTTACAATCGCTCCCCAACCTCCAATTGGAACCGTGCAGTTTTGAATGCAGCCGCCGAGGTCGACAGCGCGGCCGCTATTCGCCTATCGGGGCTACAGAAGTACCCTCTGCGTCTAGGCTAAAGAGGAGCTTGCCCGGGCGCACGGTGTCGGTGGCAGGTTTCACAAATGTCGGAACGTTGGAACGACATCAGGGTGCGTGGTAGTCTGCACGTATTAATGACCCCAGGCTGACGAGCAATAATCAGGGATTCGGGCCGAGAGCATCGCAAATAGAGGTGGGTTGCATGACTTCCGGTTCAAACATGCCGCAATCGGAGTCAAACATCGTGTCCATTCCTCTCCCGCTCCGTGAGGCAAACAGTTGAACATCGATATTCGAGATCTTCGTGACGAAGCACGGTATCGCGATCTAGTAAGGGATCGCATCTGGCACGCTTGGTGGGAACCCGACGGCAGCCTGATTTCAGATCTGGAGGAAGGCCTGGCCGAAGTGGCTGCCGCGAAGGATTACCCGTCCTTCACATTAATAGCGATGGAGGTTGATCGTTTTCTCGGGACAGTGACTGGCATCAAGAACGATGTCGAGGCGAGATCAGATCTTGAGCCATTCATCGCTGCTCTTTGGGTGGAGGAGGACGCAAGAGGGCGTAGCGTCGGCCGAAGGTTGATAGAGGCTGCCTGTGCCAGATTCGCTCAATCGGGTTTCTCGCGCGTCCATCTGGGAGCGAAGCCCCACCTAAGAGGATTCTACTCGGATCTGGGTTGGGTCTTGCTGGAGTCCGATGTTGGCGAGGATGGACTCGACGTCTTTTTCCTCAGCTTGCCCGATCCCGCCACGGCCGAGCTGCGTGCCTGAGGTGGCGAGGCTGCTCAACGTCGACTCCGGGAACCTAGTCCTTGGGCCCGTGCACATACGGCAAACCTAGTCGGTAAGGACGGTCGCCGCTACTCGACCGGACCAAGGTTCTCGGCGGTAATCCTATTGACCTGTGTCGAACTTGCGGGATTGCACGCCTGCGAACTTAATCCGTTTCTGGCACAGGTCGAAAGAGGCGAATTGACCTGGTGCATCCCAATCAGGCACATAGCCCAGGGCCATCTGGAAGAAACCGGAGGCGGTGCGATAGTCGTCAAGGCAGTTCTCACGGTAGCTGTGCCAGAAGCTGATGTCAGCAAGCCTAGAGCTAAGCACCGGTGGAACCCCGAACTCCTGGTCCAACACCGCCCCCAACACGGTGAAGCAGAAGTATGTGTAGGTATAACCTTCGGGCCAGAACGCTGCAGCACTATCAGGCACAGACTTCCTTGGCGTGACCACGCATTGGATGGGCCGGGTGGTCATGAGTTCCTGAAGCATGAGACTTGCACTGAAGTCCATAAATGTACGTCGATCGACCTCGGCGGAGCGACGCTCGCGCTCCATCGCTCGTAGCCAGCGGACGAATGCCGCACCCAGTTTGGTCGTGTCAATTTCGAAGCGACAACCGAGCTCCTTCTCCATTGCCTTCGTGTAATCGAGGAAGGCACGACGCAACCAGCGCATCTGCCTCGCCGCCAACCGCAAAGGTATGTTGGTGGGTGGCAATACTGCGCCCGCCAGCGCAGGCTCAAACATGTTCTGAAAGGTCATCGAACAACTCGGCCAAGGAAGTGGTGTCGCGTGCGCGCCAGGCCACCATCAGCTCGGCACCGACGCCGACTGAGAGGTCCTGTGCAGCAAGAAGTGTCTGTTCGGCCCTGTCCGTCTCGGGAGATGACATGAGCCAAAGCAGGGTCGAAAACACGGCGAACGGTCGCACGGCATCCTTGTCGAGACCCAAGCCTCCCGAGAATTCTCCAATTACGACGGATGAATCGAGTACTTGCTGCATGAGCAATGCGGCAAACATCCCGGTGCCCACCGGCTTGCCGCTGACCACGCGCTCGAAACATTCCTTGGCGGCGAGCTCGCTGATCAACTGGTTCTCGATACCGAACCGACGGAAGAAAGCGTGCAGCCCCTCATAGAGTGCAAGCGCGAAGTGGCCTCCATCCGTCGAACTCTTAAGCTCCACGTGCGGCTCCCCCTCGCTGAAGCGGCCGACCAAGACCGTTCGAGCCAGGGTTGACGCGGCCTCGTCCAGACTGGAGGTCAGTGAGCTCATCTCCCTGGCGGCCCTGTGCATCATGGCACTGCCCGGCAGCGGGGGCGGCGGCAGGTTGTGCAAGGACGTCGAGACACGGCGCAAGACGTATCTGACGCCTCGAAGCGCATCGCGCAAAGCGACTTTATCCGGCACTTGATGGTAACCCATCTTCCCCTCGCTCGACTACACGATCATATCCGCGGCGTCCTGTTTCGCCAAGACCTCCAAAGGTCTGGTCTCCCGCATGAAACGATTGGTGGTCGCATAATCCACGATCCCCGCCTGACTGCCCAGACCAGTGGCATTCTGTGCCGAGGACGCCTGGGCTACGAGCACGCATTCCTCCGCGGACAAGCCGTAGTGGAGCCCCGTCGCGAAACCGCCGTTGAAGCAGTCGCCGCACCCACATGTGCACACCACCTTGACGTCGTAGGCGTCCCTCTTGAACTGCTGGCCCGTGCTGCTGTGGTAATAGGCTCCTTCGGCACCCAGCGTCAGGATGATGCATCCGGCGCCGCGGTCCAGCATGAAGGTCGCGAGGTCGATGTTCTCCTTCAATCCGGAGAGCGCCTGCGCCTCCTCCTTGGAGGGGAGGAAATAGTCGGTGTACGGCAGGAGCCGTTCCACCTTTCGCAGATCCTCGGACGTCGAGGCGAAGACATCGAGGGTGGTGATCACCCCACGTTTCTTGGCCTCCCGCATCAAGGCCTCTGTAGTCCCGGAATCGTCCATGCGGTTCATGAGTCCGACGCCGCCTACATGTAGAATACCGGTATCGAGCACGTCGTCGAAGTCGCTTTCCCCGATCAGGAATCCATCGGTCGCACCACGCTTGTGCAAGGCAGGGCGCTGGCCGTCCGGACGTGTCGTGACGATGGAGGACGACGTGGTGTAGCCCGGGCAGCGCTGCATATGCGTGGTGTCGATGCGGAACTGCTCCAGCCGGCGCAGTACCCAGTCGCCCATATCGTCATTGCCCACCCCGCCCACGGCGCGTGCCTTCAACCCATGCTTGGCGGCAACGATCACCGCGCTGCCCGCAGCACCCGACACCGCCAGCGCGAAATCCTCCACGAAGAACGTGTCCCCGCCTGGGGGTATGTGCGTGATCGGTCGGCACAATGCGTCGAAGGTAATGAACCCCACTGCCGTGTAATCAAATCTTGGCATGACTACCTCACGCGGCGCCCGTTGGCGTCGAAGAAATAGAGTCTGCTACGATCAAGCGTGATCCCCAGTTCACTGTCGATGGGCGCACGGAAGTCACGTGGCGCCTTGACCTCGATGTGTTTGCCGGAAACCAACATCGTCACGTAGGTGAGATCGCCGGTCGGCTCGACGCCATAGACGGTGCCTTGGACATCGCTGCCGCCAAGGGAGCAATCCTCGGGGCGGAAGCCAAGCGTGAAATGACCGCTGTGGCCCTTGAGCGCCGGCACGGCAATCCCTCCAGCCGTGAACTTCCCATTCTCGATTGTCCCGTCCACGAGATTCATGGGGGGGCTGCCGATGAAACCGGCAACAAAGGTGTTAGCTGGCTCCGAGTAGATCTCATCGGGCGTGCCGATCTGTTGGATCGTGCCCTTGTCCATGATGACGATGCGGTCGGCCAGTGTCATAGCCTCGATCTGATCATGCGTCACATAGACCGTAGTGATCTTCAGCTGTCGCTGCAGATGCTTGATCTGCACCCTCATGCTGGAGCGCAGCTTGGCATCGAGGTTCGACAGCGGCTCGTCCATGAGGAAGACACGCGGTTGGCGCACGACCGCACGGGCCAGTGCGGCTCGCTGACGTTGCCCGCCGGATAGCGCACCGGGCTTGCGCTCGAGCAATTGGTCCAGTTCCACAATCTGCGCAGCACGGCGAATGAGCGCATCGTGTTGGGAGGCAGGCACACCGCGCATGCGCAGAGGAAAGCGGATGTTCTCGTAGACGGTCATATTGGGATAGAGCGCATAGCTCTGAAACACCATGGCCACGTCGCGGTCACGCGCCTCCACTTCGTCCACGACCTCGCCACCGATGACTATGGAGCCATGTGTGGGCTCCTCCAGTCCGGCGATCATGCGCATGGTTGTGGTCTTGCCGCACCCGGAGGGACCGAGCAGAACGAGGAACTCCTCATCATGGATGTCGAGGGAGAGCTCTTGGACGCCGGTGAACGAACCGTAGCGCTTGACGATGTTCTGCAGTTGGATCGCAGCCATAGCTTATCCTTTCACCGCACCCATGGTCAGTCCGCGCGACAGATGCCCCTGGATCAGGATGACCAGCAGGAGGATCGGTACGAAGGCGAGGAAAGAGACCAGTGCGATAGCATTGTAGATGACGCCGTCCGAGCCGCCGGTGAAGTTGGCAAGCGCGACGGACATGGTGTAGGCGTTGGATGTCGAGGCGATCAGCAGCGTGAACAGGAACTCGTTGATCGCGAAGATCGCTGCGATCACTGCTGCCGTGATGATACCCGGCAGGCAGGCGGGTATCACGATCTCCCAAAGGATGCGCAGGTCGCTGGCCCCATTCGTGCGGGCAGCGTCCTCGAGATCCTTCGGGATGTCGAGCATGTAGGACCGGATGATCCAGGTCACGAGCGAAAGATTAACCGCCGCGTAGATCAGCATCAGCGCCCAGACTGTGTCCAGCAGGCCCAGAGAGCGGAACAGGAAGAAGATCGGCACCGCCACGATTGCGGGCGCCATCATGCGCGTAGAGAGGATGTAGAAGCCGATATCATCGCGGCCCTTGAACTCGTATCGGCTCAGCCCGTACGCAGCTGGGATGGCTAGAGCGAGGTCGATCAGCACCGAACCCGCCACGGCGAACACCGAATTTCGAAGGTAATTGCCGATGGGCCAGTCGTTGAGCAGCAGGTTCCAGGCATCCAACGAGAACGTCGGCCAGAAGATCGGCTGCGCGGTGATGATCTCGGTGCGCGGCCGGAACGCGATGGTCAGGAACCATAGGATGGGGAGCAGGCACACCAAAGCCCAACTGGCGAGCACGATGTACCGCAGCACCAATCCACCCTTGCCTCGGGCTTTCTTGCTCTTGGTCATGGCTTGCGTCCCGAGTGGAAGGCTCGTTTAACGAGGGTCTGCGCCACTATGGTGGTGATCACGAGCATCAGCACCGATGCGGCGGAGGCATAGCCGAAATTGAACATGCGGAAGCCCGTGCGATAGATGAAGAAGCTGATCGTCTCGGTCGCGCCACCCGGTGAGCCCTGTGTCATGATGTAGACGTTCGCGAACATCGTGGTGATGTCGATGCCGCGCAGTGTGACGGCGACCACGAGTATCGGGCGGAGCATGGGGAGCGAAATATTCCAGAAGATAGCCGGCCAGCTAGCGCCGTCGAGGCGCGCAGCCTCCTCGATCTCTTGGTCCTGCCCCTGCAGGCCTGCAACCAGGATGATGAAGAGGAAAGGCGTCCATTGCCAAACATCGGCGACTATGAGGGTCATTCGCGCCAGCCAGATGGACCCAAGCCAATCGACATTGTTGGCGACGAGGCCCATCCGCATGAGCAGGTCAGAGATCACCCGGCCATCGTTGAAGGCCAGCTTCCACATGAACGCAACGGCTGACGGCATAAACAGCATCGGCATCAGAAAGAGGATGCGCCAGCCTCGGATGAAGGGATCGCGGTACGCGAAATACGCAAGCGCCAAGGCGATTGTGGTCTGCAGCGCGAGCGAAATGCCGCCGATGATCAGTGTGTTGCCAAGTGCGGCCCAGAACTCGCGGTCCTGCAGCATGTTGGCGTAGTTGTCGAGTCCCGCCCAGTTCCATGCATTGAAGCGAACGACGAAAAGGCTCTGATAGACGGCGAATATGCCCGGGTAGAGCGTGATGACCATCAGGTAGAGCAGTGCCGGCGCCACCAGCAGGTAGGGAAAGGCACGACGCAGCGCGGGGTTGCGACGTTTCAGCAATGTGGAACGACGCGGGGTGGCTAATGCCACCCCGGCCGACCTGGCCTTTGGAGGAGTAAAGGTCATGGTTCCTCAGAAAGGAAGTTGCTTGCCAGCGCCCTGGTAGAGACCAGGCTCGATATCGGCGAACTGCAGTGGTGGGTTGCTGCCGTAGAAGCCGTTCTTCTCCATGATCTGGAGCCATGCGGCCTGACCGTTCTCGAGCGCCTCCTTGCCGGTGATCTGACCGGTGACCGCGCGGTTGATCTCGTTGCCAAGTGCCTGCTCCATCTCGAACATGCCAGGAAGGCGTGGCGCGCACCAGGCATGCTCCAGACTGTCGGCCCAAACCTTCATCGGCTGGGACACGGCACGTAGGCGCTCGTTGCTCAGCACGGAGCGATAGCCGGGTGCCACACCATTGGCGTTCGCCTCGTTCATCGCCATGATCGAGGAGGTGGTCAGGAACGCGAGCATCAGGAAGGCACCCTCGGGGTTCTGCGAGGTGGCCGCGACGCAGCTCGTCGATCCAGCAATGTTCGGCGGTGCGAAGACGCCGCCCTGGATCCTTGGTTCGTAGATGGTGGCGAAATCGTCGACGATGTTCGACTGATCCGGACGCATGGCCTGTGTGCCCGAGTCCTGCCAGCTGATGTTCGCCGCGACCTGGCCGCCCAACCATGCGGCGCGGTTCTCGCCCCAGCCCGCCGCCGAGATGCCCTCGATCGCATTCTTCTGCAATTCGGACATGATCTCGATCGCCTTGATACCGGCCTCGGACGTGAGCTGAGGCTGGAAGTTCTCGTCGAACAATTGCAGCCCGGCCTGGGCGGCGATGTGCTCCCAGGTGTAGGTGCCCCAGAACCCACGGGCTGCCATCATTCCCACGCCAGCGACCCCACCGCCCAGCTTGTTCGCCTCTCCGGTGATCCGGATCAGTTCGTCGTAGGTGGGGACCGAGTTGACGATGTCGATCGGGCCGCCAAGGACCTTCTCCATGACCGACTTGCGCAGATGGACCATCTGAAGGTCGCAGTCGAAGGGGATGCCGACCAACTTGCCACCGAAATAACCGAAGTTGCGGCTGTAGGTCTCGTAGAAGTCATCCAGCGGTAGGTTCCACTTGGCGGCGTACTCATCGAGTGGCGCAAGGAAGCCGGGGGCCGCGAAGTCTCCTAGCCAGGGCGAGAAGAACTGCAAGGCATCGAACGAGGCGCTGCCGGAGATGAACTCGGCAACCGCCTTGTCGTAGAAGCTGTCGTCCGGAATCGGTACGAGCTCCACCTTGATGCCCGACAACTTCTCGAAGGGGATCAATCCGGCGCCAGCCGACTCCAGATCAGCGGCGCCCACTGCGAAGCGCACCGTCTTCCCAGCCTGTGCCGAGCGAACGGCCTCCCAATCCACGGTCCGGATCCAATCCTTCGCCGGGTCCCAAAGGGGATCGGCCGTCATGTTGTAGAGAGCCTGATAGTCCTTCTTCACATAGCCCGGCACGGAGATGTCATCCAATATCGATTGGATGTCCGGCAGCCCCTGCGCAAAGGCGGGCAGGCGAATGGTCGAGGCGACTGCCCCTACCCCGAAGGCCGTCCCGAGCCGCAACATCGAGCGGCGCGATAGTCTCACGTTTCCTGTCATCTTCGATCTTCCTCCCAGAAGAACCGCACCTTGGGAACAAGGATGGACTCCGCTCCGAACCACCTCCGTTCACGAAGCTAGCACCCCTGACCAACAGTACGTTAGTTTAACGAGATGATCATGTGTTCTACAATTTGGCATGTCAATACCCCAAAACGGGGCGTGTAACCAGTTACATTGCGTGTACATTACGTTGACATAAGAACATATGTTCATTAATCAGCGGGACGCAAGGAGGAACACACATGCCCACGAACGTTGCGCTCACGGGACTCGCCAAGGATCTCTCAGCACGAGCCCAGACAGGCCGACCCATTCGCATAGGTCTCGTCGGCGCGGGGGAGATGGGTTGCGACATCGTGAGCCGTGTGGCGCACATGCAGGGGATCGAGATCGGGGCCATCAGCGAGCTGAAGCCCGGAGCGGCTCGCAAGGCGGTCGAGATCGCCTATGGCGACGGATCAAGGGCCAAGGACGTCTCGACCGCAGATGCCGCCAATGCGGCGATGGAGGCCGGGCAGGTCGCTCTCACCGAGGACGTTGGCGTCCTGCTTGAATCCGGTCTGATCGACGTGGTCGTGGACGCCACGGGCGTTCCGGCAGTGGGGGCCGAGATCGGCCTATCGGCCATGGAACGCGGCAAGCACCTCGTCATGATGAATGTCGAGGCAGACGTCACCATCGGTGCCTACCTGCGCAGCGAGGCCGAACGTCTAGGCGTGGTGTACTCGCTTGGTGCCGGTGACGAACCGTCCTCCTGCATGGAGTTGATCGAATTCGTGAGCGCCATGGGGCACCGGATCGTGAGCGCCGGAAAGGGCAAGAACAATCCGCTCAATGTCGATGCCACGCCTGATCAGTACGAGGAAGAGGCCATACGCCGTCACATGAACCCTCGTATGCTGGTCGAGTTCGTCGACGGCTCCAAGACCATGGTGGAGATGGCGGCCATCGCCAACGCCACTGGCCTTTCGCCCGACAAGCCCGGCATGCACGGACCAGCTGTTGGTCGTGATGAGCTAAATCGTGTCCTGATCCCGGAGGCCGCTGGTGGGATCCTCTCCTCAGGGGAAGGTCATGTCGACTACACGATCGGCAAAGGCGTGGCGCCCGGCGTGTTCGTCGTTGCCGAGATGGACCATCCGCGCATCTGGGAGCGCATGGAGGATCTGAAGATGGGCAAGGGTCCCTACTTCACGTTCTTCCGCCCGTATCACCTCACCTCGCTGGAGGTGCCGCTCACCTGTGCCAGAGTCGTGCTCTACGGCAAGGCAGACATGGTGCCCCTCCCCCGACCGACAGCAGAAGTGGCAGCGGTCGCCAAGAAGAACCTCATGCCCGGCGACATCCTCGACGAGATCGGCCAGTTCACCTACCGCGCCTGGATCATGCGAGCTGGCGAGGCGCGGGTGCAAAAGGCCATCCCCTGCGGTCTGCTCTCGAAGGCGCGTGTGACGGCGCCGATAGCCAAGGGCGAATTGATCACGACAGCCAACACTCAAGTGCCTGCCGACAGCAAGATCGCGGCACTGCGAGCACGCCAGGACGCCATGCTGGGCCTAGTTTGAGCGGAGACAGCGATGAACGAGATCGACAACCGTCCTTTTGCCATCCGGCATTTCACGCCTGACCAGCTCAAGGACGCCTTGCGAAAAATGTATCTGATCCGCGCCTTCGAGGAGGGCGCTGAGGATGCCTACATGCGCGGCCTGATCCACGGCACGATGCACCTGTCGATCGGACAGGAGGCGAGCGCCATGGCCACGTGCATGGAACTCACCAACGAGGACAAGATCACCTCGACGCACCGCGGGCATGGCCACTGCATCGCAAAGGGCGCCGATGTGGGACGAATGTTCGCCGAGTTCTTCGGAAAGGAAACCGGTTACTGTCATGGCCGCGGCGGCTCCATGCACATCGCGGATGTGAAGACCGGCAACCTGGGCGCCAACGGCATCGTAGGTGGTGGCATTCCCATCGCCGTGGGTGCGGCACTGGCGGCGAAGCGGCTCGGCCGCAGTGACGTCACGGTTTGCTTCTTCGGCGACGGCGCCAACAACGAGGGCGCCTTCCACGAGGCGCTCAACATGGCGTCCATCTGGAAACTGCCGGTCGTATTCGTATGCGAGAACAACAAGTACGGCATGTCGACCTCGGTCGAACGGGCAACGGCGGCCAAGTCCATCGCCGACCGTGCCGTCGCCTATTCAATGCCCGGAGTGACCACGGATGGGAATGATTTCTCGGCCGTTGCTCAGGCCATCCATGTGGCAGTCGCCAGGGCCCGCGCTGGTGACGGCCCCAGCCTGATCGAGAATGTCACCTACCGTTGGCGCGGCCATTCCAAGTCTGACCGCAACCGCTATCGTACCAAGGAGGAGATCGACCTCTGGATCAGCGGTGACCCCATCGGCAGGTTCAAGGCCGAGCTGATGGCCCATGGAGTGCTGAACGAAGGGGAGGCAGAGGCTATCGCCGCCGAGGCACTGGAGCAGGTCAGGGCGGGGATCGAGTTCGCCAAGGCCAGCCCGTCCCCCCAGATCGCCGACCTCACCCGTTACGTCTACGCAGAGGCCCAATGATGAACGCCTTGGTGAATACGCAAGGGACCAGGACGCTGAGCTATGCCGAGGCCATACGCGAAGCGATGACGATCGCGCTGGAATCCGATCCCACCGTCATTCTGATGGGCGAGGACATCGGAGTCTATGGCGGCGCTTTCCAAGTCACCCTTGACCTGATCGACCGTTTTGGCCCGGAGCGGGTCATCGATACACCGATCTCGGAATTGGGCGGGGCCGGCGTTGCCGTCGGGGCGGCCTTAACCGGACTGAAACCCATATTCGAGTTCCAGTTCTCGGACTTTGCGACGTTGGCAATGGAACAGATCGTCAATCAGGCCGCCAAGCTGCGGTACATGCTGGGCGGGGAGGCATCGGTCCCCGTGGTCTTCCGCATGCCAGCGGGCTCCGGGACGGGTGCCGCCGCCCAGCACAGCCAGAGCCTGGAGGCCTGGTTCGGCCATGTGCCCGGGTTGAAGGTCCTGCAACCATCGACGCCCGAGGATGCGAAGGGGATGCTATTAGCAGCCCTCGCCGATCCAGATCCGGTGCTCATCTTCGAGCACAAACTGCTCTACAAGATGAAGGGGCATGTGCCCGAAGGGCATTACACCACCCCCATCGGCCAGGCAGCCATCCGACGTTCCGGCGCCGACCTGACCATCGTCGCCAGCTCGATCATGGTCCACCGCGCGTTGGAGGCGGCCGAGGCCCTGAAAGAGGAGGGGATCGATGCGGAGATTCTCGATCTTCGCTCCGTGCGCCCAGTGGATCACGAGACCATCGCGGCCAGCGTTCGCAAGACGGGCAAGCTGCTGGTCGTTCACGAGGCGGTCAAGAGCTATGGTGTGGGCGCGGAGATCAGCGCCATGATCGCGGAGAGCGACGCCTTCGACTTCCTTGACGCACCCATCCTTAGACTGGGCGGTTCGGAGTCCCCCATCCCCTACAATCCAGAACTGGAAAAAGCTGCAGTGCCACAGGCCGAGACGATCCGGTCCGCCGCCATGCGGCTGGTCCGACGCGAGGTCTGAGCCCATGCCCACCGAAGTGATTATGCCCAAGGTGGACATGGACATGACGCACGGCACTTTCGCCGTGTGGCATGTGGCCGAGGGTGCGAGCGTCCGTCAGGGCGACCCCTTGTTCGACATCGAGACCGAGAAGGCCGCGATGGAGGTCGAGGCTCCGGCCGCCGGCCGGCTGCACAACATCCAGGCCAAGCCGGGCGACCGGATCGAGGTTGGAAAGCCCGTTGCTTGGATCTATGCCGACGGTGAGACGGTGGGCAGCGTGCCCCAGGACCTGGCGGTCGTGTCGCAGGACGCCCCGAAGCCTACGCGGGTGCTCGAGACCGTTTCGGCAGCGGCAACTTCCGTTGTACCGTCCGAGAGACCGGCAATCGCTGCAGTACCGTCCGAGAGACCGGCAATTCCCGCAGCACCGTCCGAGAGGTGGGACGCGCTTAGCTTGCGCCGTGATGAACGCCTGCGCGCAACACCCCTCGCTCGAAGCCTGGCACGGGCCAATGGCCTGACTATCGCCGAGATCCAGGGGACCGGCCCTCGAGGGCGGGTGCAGAAGGAGGACGTCGCTCAGGCCTTGTTGCGTCGTCAACCAGGCCCGGCGATCCTACCCAACCCAGGGTGGAAGCCGCAACCCGGGCCACTCGCCCTCTCGCGACGAGCAGGCGTTGACACGCCACTGTTCCTGCTGCACGGCTTCACGGCGGACAGCAAGTCCTGGGCTCCCTTCGAGAAGTTCCTGACCGGGGGTCGGGCGCTCCTGCGGCTGGATCTGCCTGGCCATGGCCGCTCACCGGCACGTACCATCGAGAATTTCGCAGCATTGGCTCGAATGGTCGTCGAGAGCTTCGACGATGCGGTGGCCGATACCGGTCCAGTGCATCTGGTTGCCCACTCGCTCGGCGCCGCGCTGTCGCTGGCCGTCGCCGATATCAGGCCCCGACAGATCAGGAGCCTGACGCTGATCGCCCCGGCCGGTCTCGGTCCGGAGATCAATGCGGATGTGCTCAGCGGAATCGTCCGGGCCGGGCACGTCGACAGCCTTCTGCCTTGGCTCAAGGCGTTGACCGGTGATCCGGAAACAATAGGTCCGGATTATGCAAGAGCGGCTTTTGCCTCGAGGGCCGATGCAACTCTACGGGCAGCTCAGGCCGACATGGCAGCCGCCTTGTTCCGCGATGGTGTGCAAACCTTTGATCTACGGCCGGCACTTGCCCGACTCCAGATGCCTGTACAGATCGTCTGGGGCAAACAGGATCCGGTGGTGCCGCTCAGGCAGGCGCTTTCTGCACGTGGTGACTTCGGACTGCATCTCCTGGAAGGCACCGGCCATATCCCTCAATACGAACAAGCTGAAAAGCTCGCTCGAATTGTAGCTCGGTTTGTGGCAGGGGTAGAGGCAACCACCACCTAACAGGGTTGCACGAGTTGCCCATGGAGCCGTCTGCCACACCGGGCTTTGTTCAAAAGGAACCGGAGCGGCTCCGCGCGCGCGCCGTCTGGCTCTACCATGTCGAGGGGCGAACCCAGAACGAGATCGCCACCTTGCTTGGCGTCAATCGCATCGCCGTCGTCCGCATGTTGGCCGATGCCAGGATGCGAAACGAAGTCCGGATCACCATCTCGGCACCACTCGCCGATCTGGTGCAGTTGGAACGCCAGGTCGAGGATCGCTATGGAATAGACCGAGTGGTGGTCGCCCCGTTCAGCGATAGCGAGGGCGACCCCACCAAAGTGATAGCCGCAGCAGCAGGAAGCATCATCACCTCCATGATGCAGCCGGACATGACGGTAGGCGTCGGCTGGGGCCAGACATTGTACAACACCCTTCCATTCATCGCTGGCGGGACGCTATCGAATTTCCGCGTGGTGTCATTGCTCGGCGGCATAGCCGCCGCTCGGAGGTTCAACCCGGCCGAGTTCGCATGGCAATTCGCCGAACTCTTCCAGGGTGAAGGATTCTTGATCCCTGCGCCTGCAGTTGTGGACAGCCCGGAGACGAGGCACGCCCTCCTTGAACGCTGTGGGCTCGCGGCGATCTTCGAAATGGCCGAGCAACTTGACGTCGCTCTGCTCTCGGTCGGTGGGATCTCGTCAATTACGACGAGCTATCGTACCGGATACCTGGCCGAGGCTGACAGGCGCTCGCTCATCGAGGCAGGCGCCGTGGGCGATGTGCTTTACAACTTCATCGATAGGGATGGTCACATCATCGATCACGAGGTCAATCATCGTGTGATCTCGGCCAGCCTCGACTCCCTTCGCCGCTGTCGACAAAGGGTTCTGATATCGGGCGGCCGTGAGAAGGTGATCGCGATGAAGGCAGCCATCCGCAACCTCTCCCCTACCATCCTGGTAACCGATGAACTGACAGCGACGGCGCTCACCGAGCGCTGATCGCTGCACACTAACGATGGTGGCAAGGTTGATGTTGTCGGGGTTCCGGATAACATCGCCATTGCTCCTGCCGGTTGTTCGCTTCGGTGTCTGTAGGTGACTTCGCGTCTACATCGTTCCGGCCAGGTTCAAGGAGAAAACAGTACACACGGAAGTCCCGTCAGCATCCGGCATGAGTAGGCCCTCGGCTTCCTGGCATTACTGCAATCTCCGCGCCTTGCCCCATGACGCCTCCTGGGGCGGCTCCGAACTTTGGTGCAATGTCCAGAACTAATTTCGACATCAACTAGTGTTGTCACCGAAACTTATAGAAGTTCATTCGGCGGTAATCATGCGGCGCCACTTCCTCTGACCATCAACGTCCCTGGGTATTCTGATGCCAACCAAGAGGTGCCGCATTGCTGAGATTGTACAGAGGGCACGTGATAATCGTGCTCCTTGATGAATTCCTGAGTGCGGAGGTGACGGATCGTAGGACAGGTTTTCCCTTTCCCGTAAAGGTATCGGCCACGCGTGAAGAAGGTGAAGCGGTGCTCATCGAGCTTGCTCGCACCCTTATCGATGAGTCCATCGGTACCGGGATGTGCGCCTCTGGGCGTGGAAAAGCGGTCACCTCAGCTCAATCATCCAGGCAGGGAGGCATTGGACTGCCCATGCGTCGAATCTGCAGTCCATCGACGGAGAATCGGTATGGCCCCCTTCGTACTTAGAGCTCAGGCTGTTCACCGCCCGTCCGAGACTCTCACCCGGAGCTGCTGCCCAAGGATCGCCTCCGCCTTTGCCTGGGTCTCGGCTAGAAACGGCGGGCTGAGCTCCCGACCGGAGACGTTGTAGTAGGTGATCTTCGCCTCCTCATAGGTCTCAAATGGACCTGCCGCCATCCAGCGGCCGGTGGGTTCATCCAACCGGAAACCGAAGTAGTACTTCATGTCGCGCCTCAGCATGCATTGTACGATTCTAGCCTCACTGTTGTGAATTCTGCCCGACCGGAAGGCTCTAGGGCAAGCAAGCGCAGGCTGACCCCTGGATTGGACCTCCCTCATCGGACAGCGCCTTCTCGCTCACACGAACAGGAGGTGCTCATCCGAACTGCTTCGCAACTCCGACAAGTCGGTCGAGGCGATCAACGGGTACCTTGGCTACAATTCGCCGTTTCATTTCTCCGCTCAATTTCCGAAGGCTACCGGATTGGCGCCTACGGACTGGCGAGAAAGAACCCGTATCAGGATTTTATGAGTGGTCCATCGGGGGCAGCAGCCGAGAGGGCGTTCCAACGTCCTCGGGTGCTAGGTATCTGCACGGCCGCCAAGATGGTGACCCATCGAGCATCCTGGCGATTGATCTCGATCTACCAGTCCTAGCGATGCAATCAATCCCTTGATAGTACTCCCACTACTGGGCAATGGTCGCTCAGGCGTTCGTTGTTCTCGCCGGCGTACCGGGGGTCATCCGCATTAGGAATGCCCACTTTCTGGATGCTTGCCTCATCAATGCGGTCCGACAGCGAGGCTTGGAAGACCACAAAGTCGATGTTGCTCGGGAAGAACCCCGCATGTGGTTCCGGCCAGCAAACAGTATCCGGGCTCTCAGGCGCCTTCACCAGATCCAGCCCAGCGGGGGTGGCGTCGTCCAACATCTGCCACATGTGATCGGTCCCGGTGGTCCTGTTGAGTTGCCGATTGAAGTCGCCTAGCACGATCACGCCGATGCCGAGCTGCTGGCGCTGTTCGATCCAGTTCTCGAGGATGGCTGTCTGCGCCAGCAAGGTGCGGCAGTCGTATCTATTCGACTGCACCGTACCGTCGCGTCGGGTGTCGTAGACGGGATCCAGGGAATTGGCGTTACACACCGATTTGAGATGAACGTTCATGAGCTCGACCGGCTCGCCCGCCCCCTCCAGTCGCATGACCAGCCCAGACCTCACCCGTCGGGCCTGTGGTTTCCCATCACGATCCACCGTCAAGTGCCGAATGCCAAGGGCGTCAATTGTGGTCACTTCAGGAGGTTGGGGAAACGCCTCCTTCCTGACCGCGAAGGCCGTGTAGATGTCACGCTCCTGCGCTGGGGCAGTCTCGCTGCCCTCCACATAATCCTCCGAGATCATCAAGTGGTAATCCTCAGCCGGAAAAATCCGGCTTAGGGCGGTCGGGGAGCCTATCTCCTGAAGTGCCACTATGTCCAGTTTGAGGGAAGCTGCGAACTCTCGAAGACGTTCGAAGTCCTCATCGTCCCTCGGAACGGCTCCGTTGCGAAGAGGTACTCCGCTTTCGTGATGGAGGTTGGTGATGTTCCAGGTGCCGAAACGGATATCCTCAGCCTGAGCGGTGCTGCATGTCACCAGCCCGGCCAAGATGAATAGTAGATCCGCAGTTCGCATGGTCGGTCCCCTGTTCGATCACCCGATCAAAATACCAATCAGCGAGGTTGTCCACGGTTTTTCGCGGCATCAACAGCAGATGGGTGCGAGAACGTCCGCTGCTTTCCGCACTCTCAAAACAGACCAATTCATCCAAAATGTATGTTCAAGCCAACGAGTCCGCTGGTCAGGCATCACCGACCGTCGCTTGCCGACGATGACTGTGCACTCACCTATGCCACCTAGAGCCCTTCAGCTCTCAATGAGGATCTGCTCGGCCTTGGTAAAGACGTCCACTATGACCTGGACCGCCCAAGGATCGGTCAGGTACCGTCCCATGAATTCCTCCGCGGAAACGTTGCACCGAAACAGTGACTGCTGCATCGCAACAGCGGTGGAACGTGCCAGAGCTCGTTTGCCCTGGCTCATCGCCGTCAAGGTCCTCACCAAAAGGGCCCCGGGATGGGACTGGCTGCCACTTGGTGCGTCCGCGGGAATACGCAGGCCATACATTATGAGCCCTTCGACGTCGCCCAGGAGGTACTTGCCTATTGCCAGGTAAAACAAATATTGCACCGGATAGCCCACCTCTGGCACCAGCCAAGGCTCGATCAGGTCCACACCCGCCTGATAATGGCCCTTGCAGATCAAACGTGCACCATGAGCCATGATGACCTCGGCATCATAGGGATTTAGCTTGAGCGCGGCGGTGAACGCCGTCTCAGCGATGCGCCCCTCCTCACGCAAATCCGAAATCCAGTACAGGGTGGCTTGTGCGAAACCGCTGGCGGGCGTGAGCTCCGTACCACGCAGCGCAAGGTGCCAGGCTCGCAGCATGAGATTGTCCCGCGTCCAGCCCTTGGGATGACTCAGCGAGAAGCGAAACAACAGGTGTGCAAGATAGGAATAACCCAGGGCGAACCCATAGTCTCGCTGGAGTTGCAGTTCCAAGACCGTTCGCACCTCGGCCTCGCGCACTGGATCGCCATAGGTGCGCACCACGTTCAGGTACTGAAGCATGCACCGGTATTGCTCGCCGAAAACGTGACCGGACAACATGCGTGCAAGGTTGTACCTGTGGATGCAACCGGAATGCCCCAGCACCGCCCCGCATAGGTGGGTCACCGCAGCCTGGACGTGCTGGCTGGAGGCAACTGAGCCACTTCCCTGCCAGATCACGTTCTCGCCCGTACCCTCCACCACGGAGTAGGAGAAGTCCAGATCATCGCCCCGAGGTGGTGGAAACGACAGATGAATGGTGAACCTCTCGGAGGAGGGGCTCTGCGCCTCTGGCGAAGTGCCGATCGAGGATGCCCTGTGACGAACAAAGCCAAACCTGGGCACGGCATCGCCAAGGGTAATCCGGAGAGCATCGGCCAAAGGTCGTACCGAACTGCTCGATGGAAGTATATCCTGCACCCGAATGTTGACGCTGGGGAATTGTGGTACAGCGTCCGATCCGCGCAGAGCGAATCCTTCCGGCCCCGCCACTGTCGCCTCGTTCCAATTGAACTCAGGCACGTAGCCCCCTTTCGGCAACGTGATGATCACGGGGTCCCTCGCCCCCTCCTCCCGGTAGTATTCCTTGAGCAATGCTCTAAGGCGCGTTGCCTCGACTCGGACGATCGGATCCGCTTGGGCGTCCCAGTCCACCGGCCTGCCGAAGGCCTCGACGGCTATGGTGTACGCCTTGATTCGAGAGCCGTTGCCAGCCAACGTTTGCTCGACAACGTAGCTAAGCAGTCGCGACCTCGTTTGCGATCTGACCATCCTCTCCGAGGACAACACCTTGGAAAGGGCCTTTCTTATCTCATGCGAGGTCGGCGTAGTTGGCATGGTCATGGAGCGTTCAGATACAATACATCCCACGGTCACCAATGGGATGGTGGGTGGAAGGCAATCTGAGGTCTACGGTGGGCAACGTGGGTCGGATCACACGTACTATCATGTCACCGCCGACCTCCGATCGATTACGCAATCCAATGGGTTGAGCGGGGCTGATCCAACCAACAACGATGTGGATGTTGAGCAAGGCTGCATGCTCCTCGAAGAGAAATACCAACGATGCACGTGCGTACGTGGTCCCGCGTCCAGCCGGGACGGTGATGTGCCCGAGCAGAAGAAGCAAATGAATTCTTGGCTAGTTGATTGCAACCCTTGCATACCGCCAAGTCGACGATCATCGTCGAAGAACCCGGTTCAGCTACGGCGGTCCACTCCGACACCGTCCGAGCTGTGACGAAACGTTGTTTCTGCTTGCCCGAAGCACAGCTTGAGTGCCGTGACCGTGCCCGGCTCGGCGGTTCCTTCCCCCAGTTCGAACTTGGCTATCGTTCGACGGCCCAGACCACTGACAGGCGCCGAACGTTCCTGCGACCAGTTCAGCAACGCGCGTGCCGCCCTGATCTGCAGGGCGGTTGTGGTCCTTCAAACAGCGTGTCATCCTAATCTTGTCGCTCAGTGCTAAGTCCAACGAATTGCACAGCCCCCAGACGTTCGGTGGTTTGGACTGATCACTGCTCGATGGCAGCAAAGGGGTGGCACATGAAGTACTGCGACCTGGTCATGAAAGGGGGCATTACGAGCGGGCTCGTCTATCCAAACGCCGTGCTCGCCCTGGCCAAGGATTTCCGTTTCAAGAACATCGGCGGCACCTCCGCCGGCGCGATCGCGGCGGCAGTCGTGGCTGCAGCTGCTTATGGCGACCGGCATAAGCAGGCGGCTGGTCCCAACCGAAGCTCCGAGTCCAAGACCGGCTTCGCCGGGCTGGAGGACGTCGCCAGGAAGTTGACCCGCGAAGGATTCATCCATCGACTGTTCCAACCGGCAGCCGGCGCACGACACGCGTATCGTCTGCTCGTGACCCTGACCGGCAACAGCTCGCGCTCAAAGAAGATCGTTGCCACTTTGAGCACCGTTCTGATGGTAGCGCCGATCGAATTCGCTCTGGCACTCATGGTTTTTCTTGGTCCCGGCTTCCTTGTCCATGGCTTGGAGGGGGTGTGGTCGGCTGCTATGCCCGCCGTGCTATGCGCCTACGTTGCCGCACTGGCTTTCGCGGTCCTACGCATAGCAAGGGTCACAAGAAGGAACCTGTTGGGCCTGTGCAATGGAATGAGCGCGAACGGAAAGTTCGGTAGATCGCATCCCGCACTGACCGAATGGCTACACGAGGTGATTCAGGAGCTTGCTGGCAAACCGTTGAACGAGCCGCTGACCTTCGCCGACCTCTGGGCCGCGCCGCGGTACGAGGATGAACCCAGCTCCGACAGAGCGATCACCCTGCAGATGATCTCGACCGACGTGTCGCATCACGAACCTCGCAGCTTACCTCTCGAGAACGCTCGCTTCTTCTTCCGCCGAGATCAGTTCGACATGTTGTTTCCATCCTCGGTGGTGACGGCGATGACCGTCGGCCAGACCCCGACCATTGTCGGCGAGCACAAGTACTACGAGCTACCTCAAGCAGGTGCCCTGCCGGTAGTTGTGGGGATGCGAATGAGTTTGAGCTTTCCCATACTCATCAGCGCGGTCCCCCTGCACGAGGAGAAATACCAGCGACGAGAAAGTGCTAACGACGATGAGGCGCCTGATCAAACTCCGCAAGACACGGTGCTCTCCACCACTGATGCATTGGCGACCGGGGGGACCGATACGGGCGAACGAACCAAAACGTTTCGCGTATGCTGGTTCTCCGACGGCGGGGTCAGCAGCAACTTCCCCATTCATCTGTTCGACGCGGCGTTGCCTCGATGGCCGACCTTCGCCATCAACCTCGTCGGCATGAAGGGTAACGAGGGGCAGAACGGCGGCGAGGTTTTCCTCCCGAGCGACAACAACCAAGGGTGGCAGCAAGGTTACCACTCGATAGCAGCCCCTTCGGCCGCGCGTGAGCTGTCCAACTTCCTGTTCGGCGTCATCGGCACGATGCAGAACTGGCGCGACCTCCTCCAGTCCCGTGCTCCCGGACATCGCGACCGTATCGCGCACGTGCCCCTTTCGTCCAACGAGGGCGGGCTCAACCTGAACATGCCGCAATCCGTACTGGACTCCGTGGCTGCAAAGGGTACTGCGGCGGGTCAGATCTTCTCGCGCTTCTCGTTCGAGAACCATTACTGGATACGCTGGCGCAATCTGGCCGCAGCACTTCAGCGATACACCATACAGGTCGCCGAGAACGCAAAGTCCCAGGTCCCTGCCTATGCGGGCGCCCACGGCATGGCGGAGAGCGGCAACCCAGCGCCGCCATCGTACCCCTTCAGGTCGCAGGAGCGCCAAGCTGCAGCCGAAGCTCTTTTCGAGTCGCTCAAGGAAACTGGTGCGGAATGGTCCGATCTGGGGCCGGACCTGACAACGGGAGCTCCACGACCCGTCCCCCAGCTTCGGATCATACCCACCTACTGATCAGAGGCAGGGTCGCCTTTCGTTAAGTGCAGCGCTTCGATCGTTAACGCCGCCGGACGTGTGCTCCCTTTCCTCGAGGGCGGCTACACTGCATGACCTGAAAAAGCTGCGTTCTCGGATGACCTTCAACCGATCATCGGCGCAGTCGCTGGACGCTGTTCCGAACCACGATTTGGGAAGCCTTCAAAGACCCTGTACTTCCGGTTGAGATCGGGCAGCGCATGCGTGATCTAGTCATGTCGGACATGGCAAGATGGAGATCGCTAGGCGTTCCTTTTGGTGCAGTGGCCATCAATGTGTCGGCAGCGGAATTCACCAGGGGTGATCTGGCCACGACGATCCTAGAGAGCATGGCGGCATTCAACCTGCCGGTAGAAACACTTGAGCTTGAGGCGCGGACAGCGGAGCAATCCCCCACTTCGGCTTGGCAGTTTCGCCATGGCACTCAGTGCCATTCACCCGGCTTAATGGGCCAGCCGCTTCGGATCGATCTTGAGAGTAGCGACAACCCCCTCTATGTCCCACTGGTAATCGATCGACCCTTGAAGTGCGCCTGTCAGGCTTCGCTCGATCAGCTTGCTGCCGTACCCCGGCGCCTTGGTAGGTGCCTCTACCGGCGGTCCGCCGTTCTCGGTCCAGACCAGCGTCACTGCTTCGTCGTGGTTGGAGCATGACACATCAAGGATACCCGTATCGACCGAAAGCGCGCCATACTTGAGCGAGTTGGTTGCCAGCTCATGGATGATCAGGGCGATGGTCGTCGTTGCCGTCTCGCCCACGCTCATACGGGGAACAGAGACCCTGATGCGGCCGCTGAATGCGCCCAGATCATCATATGGTGCAAGGAGTACGGTCAGTAGATCGCCGAGCAGCGCCGAAGCGGATTTTGTTTGCCCCGGAACAGGCCGAACCAAATCATGCGCTCGACCCAGGGCTGTCAAACGCAGGGTCAGCTCCTTGGCCATCTGTTGTGTTGTGGAGGTGGAACGGGAAGTGATTGCGGTCAGCCCACTGGCGACCGCCAGCAAATTTTTGACCCGATGGCTCATTTCACCGGCCAGGAGCTCACGGCCTTCTTCGGCCTGCTTGCGGCCAGTCACATCGATGAAGACACCGAACATGATCCTGTTGACCATGCCTACGTCATCACCCTGACCACGCGCCGAGATCCACCTTACCTCTTCGCCCAGCATGATGCGGAAGTCGATCTCGTAGCCACCGAGCAAGGTACGTGTCGCACTGAATGCGGCCCTGACCCGATCTCGATCGGCGGGATGGATGTGCTCCGACAGATCTTCAAAGGTGACGTCCGTGTCCCGATCAATGCCCCAGAGATCATAGGCAAGATCATCCATGGCCAGTGCGTCGGTGTCGACGTTCCATGACCATAGGGTCACCCCTGCTGCCTCGATTGCGCGCACAAGGTTCTTGGGCTCCCAAAGAAGGGGCCTGAGCTGGATGATGTTTGTCATGAGGTCCGATGTCTATCGGACACCAATATGCCCGGATTAGAGTCGCTCGTACCAAATTTGAATAAAGGAGCACAGCCTACAAATAGTACAGCACGGCTTAGTGAGAGCGCTATAGGGCCGCACGGATAGAGCTATTTATCGGCACGCTGTTCTGATAAAGTGATCTATCGCCGGATCTCTGGCGCCGAGAGATTAATGGCCGGTTCCATTTGCTCCCATCTTGATGCGGAGCATTCAATCATGGACCAAAACTTCCCAACTATTTTAGTTGCTTAGTTCACCAGAATCCTGCTCCAGGAGAGCCTGCACCCTGTTGCACACGGTGCGGGCCGAGACTTTGAAGCTCAATACCGATCATGGATGACTGGGCATAACCGTTTCCTTTGCCTAGGAGCTCAACAGGGCCAAATTGCCTTGGAGATTAGAGGCGATTCAGCCAACCTCATCCCACCTCGCCCGACTTCTCCGTTTGGAAAGCCGGCTTAATCCTTTCTACGGACGCCTTATGACTTGGGAAGAACTCACGCCCGAAGCCGCAGACATTCTCAGGAGCCTTTCGGCAGGCCCGCGACCGCTTCCGGACGACCCGATGCTGCAGCTGTTGCTGGCCGATCATCTAGTGAAGGGGTCGTCCGAGAAGATGCAGATCACTCAACAGGGACGGAGGCTTCTAGGGCAGTATGTTGCGACGGAGATCGGCAACCATCGTTAGGAAACACGCCGTTGGGGCTTATCAAGTAAGCCTTGCTGCCGCACGGCATTAGGCCTTACCCTCGCGGGCCTCACGTGCCATTGCTCGGGAGTGTCGTTGCGTTCATCAGGGCGATGCTCCTATAGGCACCCTAGCTTTCGCCTTACACCCATCTGGCGAAGGCGCCGTAGAGCGGCAGACCGATAACGATGTTGATCGGGTACGTGATCGCTAGGGAACAGGTCAGGTAGCCTGGATGGGCGTCTGGCAGGGCTAGGCCCACCGCGGCAGGCGCGGCGATGTATGATGCACTTGCCGCGAGCGTACCCAGGATGATCGCACCACCTTGGGACATGCGAATTCCGTGAGCGATAATGATCCCGAGCGCCGCATGCACAACCGGCATTACGACTGCGAAAGCGAGCAATTTGCTCCCCAATTGTTGGGAGTCTGCAAACTTGCTTGCAGCGAAGCGGCCAAGTTCAGCAGGAACAGACACAACATATCCGGAAAAATCCACGCACAGCGGCTTGACCTTCGTTATGCCCCTTGGTCCGACAAGGGCACCGTTGATGAATTAATCGGAGGCTTGGAATTCTGCTGCGCTGCTTTATTTACGCCGGTGTTTGGCGTCCGGGACCTGAGTGGCCCGAGAAGACGCCACGTGAACACAACTAACGTATCCCGCACCGAATGCATTTGCGGGGCAAGAGGAATAGCTACGATGGCGATCAGAGGTACGGTCAAGTTTTTCAACACCACCAAGGGTTTCGGGTTCATCTCGCCTGATGGCGGCGGCAAGGACGCATTCGTCCACATCTCGGCTGTTCAGCGTTCAGGCCTCGAGAGCCTCTACGAGAATGACAAGGTCGAGTACGACCTCGAAAGCGGGCGGGACGGGAAGGAATCGGCCGTCAACTTGAAATTGCTCGACTAGCTACCCGCCCAACGCTCGCAACGCGTCTATCTAACCAACAAAAACCAGGAGCCACCAATGGCCACCTCCACAGAAATAGCCGAAAAGATCGCGGCGGAACACAACCTGCCCAAAGCCCAGGCCAAAGCTGTCTTGGAAGCGATCTTCCAAGCGATCGCCCAGGCCGCTGCCGCGGACGAGGAGGTCTCCGTACCCGGCTTTGGCAAGTTCAAGCTGAAGTCAAGCCCGGAGCGCCAGGGTCGCAATCCCTCCACTGGCGAGACCATCCAGATAGCGGCTTCGAAGAAGGTGACCTTCACCCCCGCCAAAGCGCTGAAGGATGCGGTGAATAAGTGATGCCCGGCCGCCCGATAGGGCGGCCCACCTCACTGTTCCGGTGGCGAACTCCAGACGCGAGCGCGTAATACCATCGCCCTGCCCCGCGGCTCCCTCTCCCTCGCGAACTCCGATCCCTTCGCGCCGGCAGTACCTATCTGCGGATCTATAGGCCGCTCAGAACGTTAGGCAGTTTTCCGACACCGCTTCGCTGACCTTCGTCGCCAAAGCACGTCGCCAACGCCGTGCCTTGATGATCCGGATGGGCGCAGATCTTGTCTACAAATGAGTCTCATCGCGCCAGATGACCGCCACTCATTCACCCCTTTGCTCACTTCCGGCGCTCAAGCGTCCCCAGAATTACAACAAACCCTTCGCAAGCGTAGAACATACCCGCTGGATTGGCCATCAAAACGGCTCTCAAAGAGGCGCTCATGAACCACGAAGAGGTCACTGCCGCGTTCAACAAGCTAGGTTTAGGCGCGGCAACCAGCATCACTGAACTGGCTGGTGGTTCATCGCGCGCTTACAAGGTTCAGCGCGCGAATGGCGTTCCGGTCGTCTTCAAGATCTACCCCGACTATCTGCCAGATACATCTGCAAAGGAGATGTATGTCACCGGCCTATTAGGCCACCTTGCAGTGCCTATTACCCGTTACCTCGTTGCTGATAACAGCCGAACGAAGCTGGCGTACCGATATGCGGTGACCAACTACCTCGAAGGGCAAGCAGCAGGCGAGTTAACGAACCATCCCGATGTCTCAAGTTTGCACCGGCAAATCGGAGCCCTGTTGCGAACACTGCATCAGGTGCAAATGCCCGGTTATGGGGCACTAGACAGCGATGGCGTTGTTCGCCCGATATCATCCCATGCCGAGTTCATGCGCGGCTTGGTCAATCATCATCTTGAGCAATTTAGATCTATGGGCGCAGACGAGGCTCTCGCAACGAAACTCCGCGCCATCTTGGATGATCATTTCGATAAGGTCGTGCTTCACAGCGCGGGCGCAGTATTTGCCCACGACGATCTACACCCCAATAACGTGCTGGCCACCGAAGGTGGTGACGGCAGATTAACGCTGAGCGGCCTCATCGATTTTGGTAACGCGCGTGCTGCCGATCCAGTGTTCGACCTTGCCAAATGCCTATTTTGTTCAGAAGACGATGCGCCGGGGAGCACCCCGCATATTCTCGAAGGCTACGGCCATATCGATCATCCTGCACCTGAGCGAGCCATTGAGTTCTATACCCTGCTTCACCGCATCACCATGTGGTGGTGGTTGCGCAAGATCGGCTTTATAGCGGCACCAGATACACCAAGCGGGCTGATCGATGATCTGAGAAAGTCAGCCGCAGCCTGAGCGAAACCCGATATATTTAGAGAGCGCACATTGCCTAGTTACAAGTTCACCCTGCACTCCGGTCAGGCATTCACTACAGAAGACAAGCGCGACTTGCAGGCTCTGTCCGCCGAGCTTTGTTCAGCAGGCTTTGTCGTCGTTCAAAGGATGGGGGTCGGTTACTCTGCTGAACCCAAACCCATCTCGGTGCTGGAGCGTGCGGTCGCAGTTATTGAGCCTGTATGACAAACGAAGTTGCGGCGACAGGTGTGTTTGGGGCGAAGTCAACGCGTCGCCGTGACACCAAACCATTCTGTCGGCTGCCCATCATAGCCGCTGCCATGCCAACTCTCTATTTCGAAGGTACTCCAAGGGGCCGCAGCCTGCCAGTACATGGCAAGCTCATCAGAACCGAAGTAGTTGCAGTAGCGGCCTAGTGCGTCGAACCCTTCTGATGCACCCAACTTGAAGCTTGCCCAAGTCACTCCACCCCCATGCAGGGAGTTGTATATGCGAGTAATAATTTCGCTGAGTTCGCCACGTGGAGCGTGCAAAAGCGACGCACTGGCATAAACGCCGTCGTACTCGCCTCGGGCGGCTAGCTCTTGAAACCGCATCCGTCGAACAGGCTGCCCTATGTGACCTTCTGCTATTGTCGCCAATTCAGTTGAGGCATCAGTCGCGTCCACCTTGAACCCAGCGTCGATCATTGCGCGTGCGTCGCGACCGCTGCCTGTCCCCAGCTCCAGAATCAAACCACCGGGCTTAACGAGCTTTAGAAAAGCAGCCAGCCTCTTGTTGACCGTGCTTTCGGCAGAGTACACGGAAGCGTTCTGGTCATAGAAGTTGATCGTCTGATCAGCCATGTTTCTTTCTGAAACCCAGTCCTCCGCGGCTCAGCAGCTTAGCTCGTAGACACCGACTATAGAGCATAGCCGTTGCCAACCCATTTGGATCATCATCCACTGACAGCAATGCGTCTTCGTCCCATCTACAATGCTACTGGATAAGCTGAAACTTAAGCTGAGCAAAGCCGTACCTACCTTCGATCCCAGACGAACAATGGGAACGAAACACAGGAAGGAACGAACAAATGAATTTCCGCGCTCTTACCGTTGCCGCCATGCTCTCGGTCGCCTCGGTCGCCGGCTCTGCCGTTTACGCCCAGGAAAACCCAGAAGTGGGCGGCGCTGCCATGTTCGCCGACAAGAACATCATTGAGAATGCAGTCAACTCGGCTGATCACACGACGCTGGTTGCTGCCGTTAAGGCCGCTGGCCTGGTTGAGACCCTTTCGGGTGAAGGTCCATTCACCGTTCTAGCTCCAGTCAACGCAGCTTTCGACGCCCTGCCAGCTGGCACTGTCGATACCCTGCTCAAGCCAGAAAACAAGGAAACCTTGTCCACGATCCTGGCTTGCCACGTGATCCCAGCCAAGGCTCTCTCCACCGACATCGTCGGCATGGTCGAAGCTGACGGCGGCGAGCATGTTGTTGACACCGTCGGCGGTTGCAAGCTGACCCTCAAGGCTGCTGATGGCAAGGTCACCGTGACCGACGAGAACGGCACTGTTGCCAACGTGACCATTGCTGACGTGATTCAGTCCAATGGCGTGATCCACGTGATCGACGCTGTCCTGACACCAAAGTCGGCCATGTAAAAGAAGCGGCGCTCTCCTGTGGCGTCGCGAGAGGCAGCTTAGGCTGCCTCTCAACTTTTACGCCCCGCGTCCATAGAGCAGGTGGGCTAATCCCATCGAAGTACATACCGGATTTCGCGCAATCGGCCAGCACGAGCCCTGCACATAAAGCCGCTATGCCAAGAGGTTCTTACCCTACTCGTAGTGCGATCTTTGCCGGCAATCCTTATGTTGGACGTTCGGCCGATCTTTTCGCCCAGGACCGCATCGCGGTCGTCAGATAATCGGCAAAGCCTGGCTCGATGGCTTCATACCGATCGCGGAAATCGGGATGCTCGTAGATGTCAGCCAGGCCGGCATAGGCTTCGGGCGGGCAGTCACTGCCCCAAGCTTGTCCGACCCATTGGCGGTGCCGCTCGATCATGGGATCAAGGCTGGTAGCCTGTGGCGGAACTCCTCGACGAAGTCCTTCTGCCAAGCCCTGTTCTACTGCCTCCAGCTCGGCCATGGAGGTGGCAATCTCATCCTTGTTCATCTCGGACATAGCCTTGCGGCTTTGCTCGATCTGTACCTCCATATGTCGGCCATACCGTTCGATTAGCCAGGTCTCGTATTCCGCCTGCTTCACGGGCGAAACAACACCCGAGTATAATTCCGCGTCCTTCATGGCGCGATCTCCTTTCAGCCTGGCGATCGTGCGGTCGATCGTCTTGACCATCCTGGCGTATCGCTTCGCCTGGCACTTCAGCCGTGCCCGCTGCTGCTGCAGCGTTGCCAGCTTGTCGAAACCAGGGGCATCGAGAATGGCCCCGATTTCCGCAAGCGGAATATCGAGCTCCCGATAGATCAGGATCTGCTGCAACCGGAGCTATTCCTCTTCACCGTAGTAACGATAGCGATTGTCGCCAGTGAACGCGGGCTTCAGCAGGCCTATCTCGTCATAATGGTGCAGCGCCCGCACTGAGATGCCGGCAAGCTGCGCCAATTGATTGACTGTGTAGGTCGCCATCGCTCCACGTCTCCGCAAGACACCTGGATAGTCCCTCACGCCACGTCAGGGTCAAGAAGCCAAAGTGGCGGCGCGGAGTCTTATTGATCGAACAAGTGTCTGGATTTTTGACCCACATAGCCTCAATCTTTTGCGGCTGACCTTCTGCATGCAGAATAACCGCAGCACGAAATAGTGCGGTTTTAGACTCCAGTATCGCCGAAAGCTCTATGGTACGCGCGCTCAGGTCGCGGGTTGGCGTACGTACGCTATCCCGACTGACGCGTTTTGGAGCACCGCGTCCCCACCCCTCCGCAAAAATGAGGTGAGGCGCGGACCGCTGTCGACCCCATCTCGGTCGTACAACGCCCCAGCGCTCAGTCCCGAAAGCCGCCATTTCCCTCCCCCTTTGACAGCGCTGAGGCCAGCCAATAACGATGCCTAAAAAAGGGGGCAGTCCGCATGGCCGGTGTCGATCAGGGAGAATGGCGGGTCGGGGTCCTGTTTTCACGAACCGGCGTCACAAGTGTGACCGAGAGCGAACACTTCTTCGGGACGGCCCTGGCAATTGAGGAAGTCAATGCGGCCGGCGGTGTTCTGGGACGGCCCATCGCGCCCATCGCATACGATCCTGCTGGCGACAATGCGGCCTATCGTGCCCTGGCCCGCGAACTGCTGACCGAGGACGAGGTCAGCGTCATCTTCGGCTGCTCGACCTCGGCGAGCCGAAAGTCGGTGCTGCCGATCGTCGAGCGGCATAACGGCCTGCTTGCTTATCCGTCGATGTATGAGGGGTTCGAATACTCTGAGAACGTCGTCTATACCGGCGCCACGCTGAACCAGAACACTTTCGCGCTGGCCGATTATCTGCTGCAGAAATATGGTCCACGTGTCTATCTGGTCGGTGCGGACTATCTCTATCCGCGCGAGTCCAATCGGGTGATGCGCGACCTTATCGAGTCCAAGGGCGGGGAGGTGGTCGCCGAACGCTACATCCCGCTCGATGCGGGAACGGCGGAGCTTGAGGCGCTGATTGACGAGATCGAGCGCGTCAAGCCCAATGCGGTGTTCTCGACGGTGATCGGCACAACGGCGCGTGAATTCTACTCGCTCTACGACGCGCGCGGCATCGACCGGTCGCTGTGCCCCATTGCCAGCCTCACCATGGCCGAGAGCGAGATCGCCAGCATCGGATGGCAGAAGTGCACGGGACATATCCTCGCCGCTTCCTACTTCCAAAGCATCGACAGTGCAGTCAACCGCGAGTTCGTCCGCGCCTACCAGGCTCGCTTCGGCGCCGATCGCAATACCAGCGTCTGGTCGCAACCAGCCTATGCGCAAGTGCATCTGTTCGCCAAGGCACTCGCCCGAGTAGGCTCGATGGATAGCAGCAAGCTTGCTGCCGCCATGCTGCAGGAAGAGATGGACGCGCCCGAAGGCAAGCTGTTTTTTGACGAGAACACCCGGCACATCTGGGTCACGCCACGGATCGGCGTGCTCGGGCAGGACGGGCTGTTCGAAATTGTCTGGGAGGCGCCCACCGCCGTGCGGCCCGATCCATACCTCGTCACGTCGCGCTTCGACGAAACCTGGCTGGTACCCGAAGCATGAAAGGCGAGGCTCGCAAGATACTCGAAGATTTGCGGCAGGCCCGCGTGCTGGTCATCCACCCGCGCGACGAGGATGCAGCAACCCTGGTCGATCACCTCAAGCGTCTGGGTTGCGAGGTCAAGGCCGTGTGGCCGATGCCGGCCGTGCTACCCCGCGAAGTCGACACGGTGTTCCTGCAGGTGGAAAGTCTCTCGACCGACGGCGTCACGATGCTGCTGGCCGATCGGAATCCGGCAATCATCGCCATCGTCACCTATGAAAGTCCGATCGCCCTCAAGGCGATCATCGACCTCAACGCTCATGGCGTGATCAGCAAGCCGATCCGCCCGCTCGGGGTACTGACACAATTCGCGCTGGCGCGTTATCGCTGGGGTTTCGAGGGGAGATTGGCCACCAAGGTCGCCAAACTGGAGGAGACGCTCAAGGGGCGGCGCATCGTGGACAAGGCCGTCAAGATCCTCGCAGACCTCAATCACATCGACGAAGAAGCCGCCTATCGCATGCTGCGCGACCAGGCGACGGCACAACGCCAGCAGATGGTCACCATCGCCGAGACGGTGATTTCGGCGCAGGAGGCGATGCGAAGTTTTGGTCTAACAATTACGCCAAGTCCACGAAAATAAAGCACTTTTTCACACTGATGGGGTGATTACGAATCCCACTTGACGCGGCTGGGCCTTCGTGACAGCTTTTTGACAACGAGCAAGATTGCTCAGCGGCAGGATTGCCGCACAGACATTTGGCTATGTAGCCCCTGGTTTTCGGACACGCGTCCGGACCAGGGGCTTTTTGCATTTGGGGACTACCTTGCAGCAAGACGTAACGTCCGCCTCGGTGACTATCGCAAGCATTCAGTACGAGCCGGAATTCGGCGCGGTGGACGCTAATCTCGACGCCATGGAGGAGTTGATCCGTGCCGCCGTAGCTCAGGGCGCGACCATTGCCGTGTTGCCGGAGCTTGCCGACAGCGGCTACGTCTTTGCCGCTCGCGAAGAGCTCGAGGCCGTCGCCGAGCCAATTCCGGAGGGCCGCAGCGCGACGCGGCTGATCGCGCTGGCGCAAGAGCTGTCGATCCACATCGCCTCGGGCCTTGCCGAGCGGGATGGCGAGCGCTTTTACAACGCCGCTTTGCTCTGCGGGCCGCAGGGCTTTGTCGGCAAATATCGCAAGCTGCATCTGTGGAACCGCGAAAAGTTGTTCTTCGAACCGGGCGACCTCGGCCTGCCGGTGTTCGAGACGCCCATCGGCCCTCTGGGGCTGGCCATCTGCTACGATGGTTGGTTCCCCGAAACCTTCCGCGCCATGGCTGTCGCTGGCGCCGGCATGGTGCTGGTGCCCACCAACTGGGTGCCCATGGCCGGCCAGGCGGAGGCTGACGAGCCGATCGCCAATACGCTGATCAAGGCCGCGGCCCACTCCAATGGCATCTATATCGCCGCTGCCGATCGGATCGGCGTCGAGCGCGGCCAGCCTTTCATCGGGCGCAGCCTGATCGTCGGGCCGGATGGCCTCGCCCTTGCCGGTCCCGCCAGTGCGAGAGACCCGCAAATCATTCTGGCCACGGCCCAGCTCGGCATGGTCGAATCGTACCGCTCCCTCAACCAGTTCAACAATGTGCTGGGTGACAGGCGGACGGACATCTACGGCGCGGACCCGTCACATCCGCAACAAGGGAACGTTGAGCTAAAAGGGGACTGAGAATGAGAAAGAGCCTGATCCTGTCACTGGCCGGGGTGCTCCTGGTGACTACCGCGATGGCGCAGGACGCCGAGCCCATCGTGATCGGCGTGCCGGTCGGCCTTTCCGGCGCCAACAGCGTCGTGGCGCCTTCGGTGGTGCAGGCGGCCGAACTGGCGGTCGAGGAGATCAATGCCGCCGGTGGCGTGCTTGGCCGCCAGCTGGTGCTCGAAGTCGCCGACGATGCCTCGGGTGCCGCCGGGGCCCAGCGCGCCTTCGACTCGCTGGTCTACCAAAAGGAAGTCGACGTCATCATCTCGATGGAAACCAGCGCCGCGCGCAATGCCGGCCTGCCCATCATCACCGAAGGCGACGTGCCCTATATCTACACCTCGTTCTACGAAGGGCGCTCCTGCAACGCGAACCTGTTCATCAATGCCTGGGTGCCCGAGCAGCAGGTGCCGCCGCTAGTCGACCACTTCATGACCAGCGAGGGCGCCTCCAAGTTCTTCCTAATCGGCAGCGACTATTCCTTCGGCCGCGGCATGCTGGAATTCGCGCGCAAGTATATCGAGGAAAAGGGCGGCACCGTCGTCGGCGAGGAATACCTGCCGATGGATGGCAGCGACTGGACCGCGGTCATCTCCAAGCTCCAGGCCGCTGGCGCGGAGGCCGTGATCACCTCGACGGCGGGTGGCGCGCCGAACGTGACGCTGACCAAGCAGCTGCGCGGCGCCGGTGTCGTCATCCCCTATGGCAACCTCGCCATGGATGAAGGCACCGCAGTCAGCATGGGTGCGGAGGCGGCCGGCATCTATATCTCGGCATCCTATGTCACCAGCATCCCGACGCCGGAGAATACGGCCTTCAAGGATGCGCTTGCTGCCAAGTTCGGCGCCGACCTGCGGACGCCAAACGATCTGTCGGTGCCGCAATACGACGCCATCTATCTCTACAAGGCGGCCGTGGAAGCAGCCGGCTCGACCGAGACCGACGCGGTCCTCGCGGCGTTGCCGACAGCGTCCTTTACGGGCCCTCGCGGCGTCGTCACCATGAGCGAACAGCACCATGCGCCGCTGACGATGTATCTGGGCCAGGTGCAGGGCGATGGCTCGGTAACAGTGGCTGGCCAGTTCGAGAATGTCAGCCCGGGCACGCAGTGCCCGGATCTCTAGGCTGACCACAGGGGAAGGCCGTCCTCCCTCGGCCTTCCCCCCACTCCAGCGAGGCTTCGCATGACGCTCGTTCTCGACATCATCACCACCGCTTCGGTGCTCTTCGTGGTCGCTGCCGGTCTGCTGGCCATCTTCGGCGTGCTCAAGATCATCAACTTCGCGCATGGCGCCTGGCTTACGGTGGGCGCCTATTGTGCGGTGCTGGTGGCCGGGCTCGGCTGGAACCCGTGGCTGGCGCTGCCGGTGGCATTTCTGGTCGGGGCGGTGCTCGGCGGCATCACCGAGGTCCTCATCGTGCGCCCGCTCTATCGCCGTCCGCTCGATGCCATCCTCGCCACCTGGGGCCTGGGCATCGTACTCGGCCAGCTGATCACGCTGTGGTTCGGGCGCGACGTGCAGTTCACGCCCAACCTGCTGCCGGGCACGGTGGAACTGTTCGGCTTCACCTATTCGGCCTATCGGCTGTTCATGATCCTGGCAGCGCTGGTGATCGGGGGTGGCTTCTCGCTGCTGCTCGAGGGCACGCGGCTGGGCCTGCAGGCGCGCGCCGTCATCATGAACGAGACGCTGGCGCGCTCGCTGGGCATCAATACCGACCTCGTGCGGCTGGCCACTTTCGTCACCGGCACCGGCCTTGCGGCCCTGGCCGGGGTGCTGCTGACGCCGCTCACCAGCGTCGATCCGACCATGGGGGTGGCCTGGCTGATCGGCGCCTTCATGCTGGTCATGGTCTCGGGCTCGTCCTTCGGTGCCCTCGCCATCGCCTGCCTCGTGTTCGGCGCTGCGCAGGTGCTGGTCAGCACGCTCATCAGTCCGGTGCTTGGCAGCATCACCGTCGCGGTGCTTTGCGCCATCGTGCTGCGCGTCAGCCCCAAAGGATTTTCCAATGCCTAGATCGTCCCGGCGCAGCCTGTTTCCGGCGCGCCTGCTCCTGCCCATCGCGGTGCTGACGCTGCTGCTCGTCGTGCTCGGACCGATGCTGTTCGACCGCTTCACGCTCAACGTGTTGACCCGTTCGATGATCTACGCCATGCTGGCCATTACGGTAGATCTGCTGTGGGGCTTTACCGGTATCCTGACCTTCGGCCAGGCCGCCTTTTTCGGCGTCGGTGCCTATGCCGCCGCCATGGCCCTGACCCATCTGGGCGGCAGCCCGCAGGTCTTCGTGCTGGCGCTTGTGCTTGCGGTGGTGCTGCCGGTGCTGCTCGGGCTCGCCGTCGGCTGGCTGTCTTTCTACTATGGCTCGACGCCGCTCTATGCCTCGGTGATCTCGCTGGTCGTGCCCATCGTCATCACCCAGCTCGTCTTTGCCGGCGGCGCCTGGACAGGTTCGAGCAGCGGCCTTGTCGGCTATCCGACGCTGCCGCTGGGTCTACATGGCTATTTCAGGGTCACCGGCATCTGCCTCGCCCTGCTGGCTGCAGTCGCCTGGATTTTCGTTCGCTCCGATGCCGGCAAAGTGTTAGTGGCCATCCGCGACAATGAAGTCCGCTGTGCCTATCTAGGTCTCAACCCGCGCGCTATCAAAATCGCCTTGACCGCCGTTCTCGCAGGGGTAGCAGGCCTCGCCGGCTTCCTCTTTGCCAATGCGTCGGGCGTCGTCGCACCGGAAAATACCGGCTTCGTTTTCGGCACCGAGCTGGTGGTCTGGACCGCACTGGGCGGCCGCGGGACCATCATCGGCCCGGTCCTTGGCACTATTGGTATCGACTACCTCAGCGCCAACCTCTCGGGCGAACTGCCCTTCGTCTGGCAATTGCTGGTTGGCGCTTTCTTCGTAGTGATGATCATCGTGCTGCCAAATGGCCTCGCTTCGCTGGCGGCACGGCTCATTCCCCCGCGGCTCCGTCAGGCCGCCGAAGTGGCCGCCGTGCCGCTCGACGCGCAAGCGGCGCCTGCCGATAGCGGTCGGCCGTTGCTCAGTGTCGAAGGTCTCGAAATGGCCTATGGCAGCCACGTCGTGCTCAAAGGCATCGAATTGACTGTCAGGCCAGGAGAGCTAGTCAGCCTGGTCGGTCCCAATGGTGCGGGCAAGACGACTCTGATGCGGGCGCTCAGCGACGGTACGCTGGCGATTGGCGGCAAGATCCGCATCAACGGGCAGGATATAGACCGCCTGACACCGGACCGAATCGTCGCCCTGGGCGTCGGCCGGAAGTTTCAGGTCGCCAGCGTCTTCGAAAGTCTCAGCGTGGCCGAATGCCTGCGCATGGCGCGTACCTATCGAAATCGACCCAGTGCGGTCGCGGCGGCTGGAGACCTCGCCATGCCGGCTGCAGCCCGCGAAATTCTCCAGCTGACGGGCCTCGACACCATGCTGGCGGCGCCGCTAACCCAACTGTCGCATGGGCAGAAACAGGCGCTCGAACTGGCCATGGTTGTCTCGCTCGAGCCCCGCCTCATTCTGCTCGACGAGCCCACGGCCGGCCTCACCAAGGTCGAGCGCATGACTATCGGTTCCATCCTCACGAAGCTGACGCGCGACATGGGCTTTGCCGTCGTGCTGGTCGAGCACGATCTCGACTTCGTCCGCCAGATTTCGAGCCGCATTGTAGTGTTGCATCAGGGGCGCCTGGTGCTGGACGGGTCGGTCGAGGAGGTCGTCAACTCCGAGACAGTCCGAACCATCTATTCGGGAGGCGTTCATGCTTGATATAGTCACGCCGCCGCCAGCCAAACTGGCTTTGTCCGACCTGCGCAGTGGCTACGGAGCAATCGATGTCGTGAATTCGCTGTCTCTAACCGTTCGAGCCGGAGAAATTCTCGTGCTGCTGGGCAAGAACGGCATGGGCAAGACGTCGCTGCTCAAGACAATATTGGGCCTGCTGCCGCTGCGCGCCGGGTCCGTCCTCATCGACCAGCAACCGGTGGACGGTCTCTCGTCGAGCCAGCTCATCGGCGCCGGTGTCGGCTACGCCCCGCAAGAGCAACCCCTGTTCCAGGATCTCAGCATCCGCGACAACCTGCGCCTCGCCGTTACCAGCAAGCGCGAATTCCCTGCCTCACTGGAAAGGCTGGTCCAGTATTTCCCATTTCTCGGCGATCGCTTGGCCCAGAAGGCCGGCACGCTGTCGGGTGGCGAACAGAAGATGCTGGTGCTGGGTCGGGCGCTGATGCTGCGGCCGAAGCTCCTGCTGATTGATGAAATTTCCGAAGGATTGCAGCCGTCTGTCGTCGATAAGATTGCCGGCGTACTGCGGCAGGAGCGCGAGACCAGCGGCACAACCATGCTCATCGTCGAGCAGAACCTCGACTTTGCCCTCAAGGTCGGCGACCGATGGGCGGTCATCAAGCAGGGCGAGATCGACGACGAGGGCCTGGTTTCCAGTGATGCGCGACAGACGATCATGGGCCACCTCAAGATATGACCGATGTGCCCCGGCACCACGCCTTCCTGCCCTATCCGGACAGCCCGGTATCGTCCGCGCCGCACGGCCCGCTCGCCGGCTTGACGCTTGCGGTCAAGGATGTCTTCGACGTCGCCGGCTATCCGACCGGAGCCGGCAACGCCTATGAATTGGCGCGTTCGGGGGTGAAGGAGATCACCGCGCCCGTCGTGCAGACCCTCCTCAATGCCGGTGCCGTCTTCATTGGCAAGACCTATACTGACGAACTGGCCTATTCGCTGCTCGGCCAAAATGTGCATTTTGGCAGCTCTGCCAACCCAGCCTTTCCCGGCTTCATCACCGGCGGTTCCTCATCCGGTTCGGCCGTTGCCGTCTCGGCCGGTCTGGCCGATATCGGTCTTGGCACCGACACATCGGGCTCGATCCGCATTCCTGCGGCGCTCACCGGCGCGATCGGTTGGCGGCCTACGCACGGGCTTTTACCACTCGATCTTTGTCGCCCCGTCGCGCCAAGCTTCGACACCGCCGGGGTCATTGTTCGCGATTTGGATATTCTTTGCCGGTTGATGGATGTGTTTGGCATTGCCACTGCCGCCACATCTGCAAGGCTGGTTTTCATGGCGGAGGCGTTGGACGCTACTGACAGCGATACAGCGGCTGATTGCCGTCAAGCGTTGTACGCGTCGGGGCAGCGGTTCGTGACGGAACGGGTTCTGGAAGGGTTTACTCTGCCCGCTCTAGCCGAGGCGTTTCAGACGATCCTGCGCCACGAGGCCTATAGATCCAACGCTGCGTTACTGGCAGCGCGGCCGGATGCCATCGATCCAGCCATTCGCGATCGGTTGGAGAACGGGGTGAGCATCTCCTCGACCCAGCTGGAGGATGCGCGCAAGCTACAGGGCGAAGTAGCTGCGCATATGGACAGCCAGCTGCGTTCGGGCACCGTACTCATCTTCCCGACCTTGCCCACCATGCCGCCCGAATCTCCGGTCGATGCGCGTGAGGGGCAGCGTTTCCGGCACCGCGTAATCGCATTGACCTGCATTGCCGGCCTTGCCGGCCTGCCTCAACTCACCATTCCGCTGGGCCGCGAGCGTCCAAGCCAGGCGGTTTCGTTGCTGGCGGGCAGAGCCTTCGACCGCGCAATATTGACCGCAGCCAAAGCGCTGACCGGCAACTGACACCTGCGGACCCGCGGTGTCGATGATAAGATGGCTGCTTTCGGGTAAGCCGTCCCACAAGCAGTCTGTCCGCATTACACGCGTTGCCGCCGTTCACGATACAGGAAGCGATGTCACATCAGGGCATACCCTCGGGCTACGTAACCTGAGCAAGAAGCATGGCGCAACATTTGGGTCAATTTAGGCCTGTGGTGACTGGCAAGTGCCAAGCCTAAACCTTGGCGTGACACACATGTCGCTGTGAGGTTGCACATGGGCGGCGCTAGGCAGCTCTATACGACGGGTGAATTGGGCGGCGGATTTTTGCATCTGGCCTGTAGCTTTGACCCATGCCAGCATGAACTCATGATTGAGTTCCGCACCCTTGCAGATGACCATCCCGACCTGTTGCATTCGCCGTTGTTGCGTGCTGCGCTGTTAACGCTGCAGCATGCGCACCAATCTGGGTTTATTGGATTGACTAAGATCAAAGCGTTTAGACGCGTTTTCGTCCATTGGGCGGTGGAGAATTTTGATTGGCCCGGCAACGGTGCCGAAGAGATGTTTCGCTACAACAAGGTGGTCAACGAGTTCGAGTTTCCACCGCTCGAAGTATTGCACTGGCTTTTGACCGCACTGCGCTTGGGGCGACACGCTAATGGCGAATTCAGGCTAACCAAGCGCGGTCGTGAAATCGCTCTGCATCCGGCACAGCTATTCGATGAACTCATTCCTTTCTTTATTCTTCAGACCGACCACACCTCGTATGCCCGCATGCCTGAGCGTCCCTTTGGGAAATGGGACGTCTGGCTAAACGTCATCAACGTCAATGCAGATCACGGGACAACCGAACCGACGCTTTTCGCTGCATTGTATGGCGAAAAACATGATTGGGATGATGCAGGGTGGAGAGAAATGGCGGTGTTCTCATCCTATGTTCTGCGGCCTCTGGAATGGGCAGGTTTGCTAGTTCAAATCCAGCAAGAACGAGATGGCAAGTTGGTGCATCATCTATTCAAAACGCCACTTTGGCGCAGCGCATTGAAACTGGACACTGACCACTCACTTCAGCCAATCTCTGTTCAATGATCTGCACCCCGCCGATCTGAATGCGTAAATGAAGTGCCGAGCGCGTAGGATCCGTCATGGAACGGCTGTCTGATCAGGCGCTGTCCGTCATAAAGCGCCAGCTCCTCGGCTGTCGTTCGCAATTCAGCTAGCTATGGCCGCAATCCAATTCGGCACTGAGGCTGTGGCCACCGCTGCGTCGACAACCGCTTGGGTAGCAGCCAATCAATAGGTGTGATCGCTCGACGTTGGCTCAATAGCTTCTTGGCGATGATAGAGCATCGGTTCAGCATCCAGGAAATCGGCCAGATAGTCGATGTCGGTTTCGGTGACCCGCAGCCGGCAAAAACGGACCGCCATTTCGCGATCCAGCCTGCGGCTTCGTTCCAAGCCTGAACTGCGTCTTGCGGTGTCATGCCGAAGAGACGAGCAGCGGCTTGGGCTTGCTTGACACCGAAGTCGTTGTAGCGGTCAGGATCAGGTGAGATCTGAATAGCTTGAGACCGAGCCCGTTCATCTGCGTTGTAATGTCATAGGCTGGTGAAAGCCACCAATAGCCATCCTCGCTGCGCAAGAAAGAATGGTTCTTGGTGTGGTCGTCCGTATTGCCGATCATGATGTTGAAGGCCATGCAACGAAAGCCATAGCTCCGTCCAGCACCTGGACGCCCTTCGAGACGGTGATACGGGACTGCTAGGACGCCACGGTCAGTGGTACAGACGTTCGCGTTCCCTGATAGACTCACCGGAAGTGGGGCTAGCCTGCCGAGCAACCCGCCGAGGGTGTTGCGGGAAAAATTGTAGAGTCCCAACGAGGCCAAGGATCTGGCACCAAACAAGGAAGTCAACGTGGACGAAAAGACGTTTATGGAACCCACAGCTGAGGAGAGAGACCTGATACGTCAAGGAGAGCGTACGGTTGACAACCTCAAGCGGTTGTTCGCCGTCATCTTCGCAGCCAGCTTCGGGCTCGTCGGCGCGGCCACGACTGAGAAAGTGCGCGCCGTAATAGACGGCACTGCACCTTTTCCAAGCCTTGCCACGATCCTGGTGAACTTGGAGATGACCTTCGTCTTCGCGGCCACGGCTGGCGTCTTCTATCATCAAAGCGCCAAGTTCCTTGACATCCGCTACGCCCGCCACCCCCTTTCCAAGGCGCATCCGCTGGGCTTCGCGCTCGATTACGGCACGTTGGTACTGACCGCCGCGCCGTTCTTCTTCATGGCTCAGGCACTGTCGCCCGCCGTCACGCACAAGGTTGGCTATTTCGTCTTCTTCGGAGCCTATGTCGTGCTGTTCACCCTGGGCCTTTGCCTGCTTGGCGTGCAGAACATTCGCCATTCGCGCTTCGTTCGAGTGAACATCTGGGGCGAGGACATCCCTCTCGAGGAGATCGAACGGGAAGGGAAACACCGACAGTTCTGGCTATTGATGAACAGCGGCATGCTGCTGATGCTATTGCTGGTCTTCGCCCTCGCGCAGGGTCAGGCTGCCTGTCCGCCGGCTCCGAGGCAGGACGAGGCGATCTGGTTCCTATATGCCTTCGGGGCCATCGCCATCCTCCGCTATGCACTGGACTATGGTTTCTCCTGGCGGTTCGTCTTTCCACTATCGAAGGAGGAGAACAGTCGTCCCCACCCATGGCCACTCTCCGTCGTGATCGCTGCGAGATGGCCCATCCTTTGGTCGGTCCTGGGCTACGCGCTGGTGGCTCTGTGCATTGCGGTTGCTTGGTACCTCGACATCTGGAACATTCCGCGTTGGATCGAGATCTGCAGCCACAGCTGAATAATACTCGCTTGGATTGCTGTTGATGTGTCTCCACACTGCCCCGCCAGTGCTTCCAGGGCGGATGTGGAACACAGAATGCCTTCTTCCGCGCATCGAGTGCCCCTTGCAAGAACTCGCACGCGCTTGCTCCTAACAACCTCAGTCCGAGCACAACCCCAACGCCGTGGAAGTAGAGTGAGCCTTCGTCTTGGTGTTAGACAGACAGGAGCTGATCGCCTGAAAGGGTGCTGCCTTCGGATGTGCGCTGGAAATGTCCCTCGGCCACAGCGGCCTGGGGAGGATATCACATTGCGAAAAGTTTCGTTCCGGCTTGCTTGACCAGCGGAAATGCTGCCAAGTCTCCAATGGATCAACTACAGAAACTCATCGTGGAGTTACATCGCGGGCCCGCACGGGTGACGCTCAAGTCTACACTTAACTGCAAATTATCAACACGCTGCAATCATGTCAGAGTGGTGTTCGGGGGAATAGATGAAACCAGCTGAGCTGAAGGGGTTGGCCTCTGGGGAGGAGCTCAATGCCATTGCCCAGCTGCGGTCCAGGTCCATGGACGAGAGGACGATCTCGGCCAACTCCACGGATGCACTCGCTCTCAAGCTCTCCGGCGAGGAAGCGGATGGCTGGGTCGCCTTGCGGCACAACAAGCGTTCCGTTCGATTGGGCCGAGCCAAACCGGCCGATCGGCAGCTCGAGGATGATGTTTGGACTTTGCTGCATCGGATGGGCTTCAAGGAGCTCAATGCAGATCGCACCTTCTCGATACAATTGAACGATGGCGCACCAGCGCGGCAGCTCGATGTGTTCGCCAAGGACGACGCAACCGTCTTCATAGTCGAATGCACCCACTCCAGGGATGGCGGCACCAAGTCGATCAAGGCGCTGATCGACAAGATCGTGGCCATTCGAGAAAACGTCATCAAGGCGGTGCACAGTCATTACGGTCGCGAACCCAAGCTCAAGGTAAAATTCGCTATTGCGACGCGCAATATCGACGGGCGCGGTGCCGACCGCGCTCGAGCCGAGGCAGCTGGCATTCCCATCATCACCGATGACGACCTGAACTATTTTGAACGCCTCACCGACATCCTGCGCACAGCAGCGCGCTATCAGTTCCTTGGGCGGTACCTGCGGGGTGAGAAGGTCGAGGGTTTGAGGACGAAGGTGCCAGCGACGCGTGGGCGCGTGGGCAAGACCGTGTTCTACAACTTCCTGGTCTCGCCCCATGAACTGCTGCGTGTCGCATATATCAGCCACATGGCGAAAACCGCGAACGAGGACCTCGCAACTTATCAGCGCATGGTCAAACCGGGTCGGCTCAAGGCGATCGGCCAGTACATCGCGGAGGGCGGCACCTTCCCGACAAACATCGTCATCAACCTGAAGCTGGACAGTCTAAACTTCGACGTAACCGAGAGCTTCGAGGACACTGCGACTGGTATCCTCACCCTGCCTGGGCAGTACGGCTCCGCCTGGGTCATCGATGGTCAGCACCGCTTGTATGGTTATGCGTACTCCGACCGGACTGAGGGGTCGGACCGGTCAGTGGTTTCCGTACTGGCCTACGCAAACCTGCCGATACGGCAGGAGATCCAGATGTTCATCGACATCAACACCCAGCAGGTCAAGGTCACACGAAACCTCGTGAACGAAATCGTTTCCAGTCTGGACATCGACCATGAGGATCCCAAACGGCGAATGGATGCGCTCTGCGCACGAACCGCTCTTCGCCTGGACGCGATGCCGGGTTCGCCCATCAAGGACCGTGTCAAAACGGTCGCCCAGGACAAGGACAGCTTCCGCTGCTTGACCCTGACTTCACTGGCGGATGGAATAGCTGAGAACAACCTTCTTGGAACGCTTCACAAGAGTGGGAAGGGCGGCACGGCAGTTCTCAACCCGGGCCCACTTGCCGACCTGAGCGACGATGCAGGACGCAGCTTGCAAAAAGCCAGCGAAACGTTGGCAGCATACTTCAAACTGTTCTCCGAACCGCTGTCCCAGCATTGGGCGGCTGGAGACGCCAAGGGCGGCTACCTTTGCACTAATCTAGGCGTGCGTGCTCTTCTCCTACTCCTGCGGAAGCTGATAGTGTACGTGGAGAGCGATGGCACGAGAACAGTGGGCCTAGATCCGCAGGACATCGTGGACCGAATGCGGCCTTTGACAAAGCCCATCGTTGAATATTTCCAGCATGCCGACCCAACTGATGTGACCAGGTTTCGCAATCGCGGCAGTTCACTTCTAAGCGTCAGCCAGAACTGCCTCCAGTTGATGGCCATCATCTATCAGGCCAACCCTCGCTTCGATCTTCCAGAAGTCCGGCAATACCTGGAGGATCAGGACGCCGAGGGTACCAAGCGCGCCAAGGAGCTGATCGACGACATCAATCGCATCCTGTTCACTGACGTCGTCGCTAAGCTCAAGGAGAAGTACGGCGAGGTCAAGGATGCATGGTGGGTGCAAGGCATACCGAAGAACGTCCGGAACGACTGTGACCGCAATTACAACGAGAACAACGGTGACCTTGACCGCTGGAATTACCTGTTCTTCATCAACTACATCGATATCGTGACCTACTCCGACAACTGGGAGCTGTTCAAGGACCATTACAATTTCTATGGCAAGGGCCCCAAGGCCTCCCTCGTGCGGTGGATAACCAAGGTGAACAAGGCTCGCACGGTTACACATCATGCCGAGAAGGGACCCCTCTCAAAGGATCAGGTGGCCTACGTGACGAAGGTTCACGAATTGGTGGTCAGGCATATCCAAGGGTCAGTTCCGGTCGATCCGAAGGTGCGCTATCTAATGGACGAGCCTACAGCCGCTTAGGTTCTGGTTTTGCTCGGACAAAGGGGCTAGGAGGGCCTGCCTGACATCCAGATGTCGACCACCAGAAAGGTTGCGGCGCATGTTTGCTGATAGGTCGCGCAAGACCGACAGCAAGGAGAACGAAAAGCGCGCCGCGCCCTAGGAGTTCGGCGAGATGACACGAGATAGACAGCCTCGAGTCAGTCCTTCTCCTGGATTTGGTTTGATGCATCGTTACAGGTAAGATCTGGAGGCATGTCACATGCATGGTCCCGACACAGCACTAACAACACAAGTATCGGAACTCTTGGCCTTCACCCCGGAAACGTGGACACCAGTCAATCGAGGTTATACCCCTACGAAGCGCTTCGTCGTAAAAGGCCAAGCTGGATCAGCCTTCGTCAAGATAGGTGTGACACCCCTGACGGCGCGTCTCCTCAACCACGAGATCGCTGTTTACAGATCGATGTCCGGCCCGTTCATGCCTCGGCTGATTGGCTGGCGACATGATGAGATCCACCCCATCCTGATCGTGGAGGACTTGAGTTCAGCCAATTGGCCGCCACCCTGGACCGATGAAGCTGTCGGACTTGTAATCGAGCAGATCAGGACTTTGCACCGGACGCCATCCGATCTCGAACGTCGGACCTTGCTGTACGGTGGGAGAGAAGCCGGGTGGCCTACCGTCGCGGCCAATCCAGAGCCATTCCTGTCTCTTGGAATGGCCTCGGCGGGATGGTTGGAGACGGCTCTGCCCGTGCTGATCGAAGCCGAGCGCAAGTGTGAGTTGGAGGGGGATGCCACCGTCCATTTCGATCTACGCAGCGACAACATCTGCATACAGGACGGTGTCGTGAAGATCGTCGATTGGGCCGAGGCTGGAGTCAGCAACGCTGCTGTCGACCTCGGATTTTTTCTTCCAAGCTTGGCCTATGAAGGGGGCCCAGTGCCTGAGATGATCATGCCGAACTCGCCGGAGATAGCAGCGCTGATCTCGGGATACTTCGCAGCCAGGGCGGGTCTGCCGAACATCCCGGACGCACCTTTTGTCCGTAGGGTTCAGCGTGAGCAACTCACAACGGCACTTCCATGGGCGCAACGAGAGCTGGGACTGGCTGAACCCGATGGTAGCGTTGGAATGGCACCGGCCTAGGCTCAATTGGAAGCGCTGCTGCGTGCGCTGGTTATCTTGCTCATGATGATCGCCCGGGCGGCGACGGGATCGGGGGGGAGGACGGCGCTTCTGAGTGCGCGGGAATACTCGTGTTGAGGGCTTCCAAGTACCGTCCTTGCGTCTCCCCCCTCGACCACCTCTCCCTTGTGCATGATTATGACGCGGTCCGAGATGTAGAACGCCGTGGAAAGGTCGTGCGTGATATAGATGATCGAGACACCTAGATCGTCACGTAGATCCCGGAACAGGTTGACGATGGACATGCGCAGAGAGGCATCAACCATCGACACGGGTTCGTCCGCGACGATGAGCTTGGGACCTGGGATCAGCGCACGTGCTACGGCGATGCGCTGGAGCTGACCTCCCGATAGTTCGTGGGAGTAACGCCCACGCACCTCAACCAGGGAGAGCCCGACGTGCTGCAAGGACTTGTCGACGGCAGCTTCGATCGCCGCTTTGTCTCGCAGGTCGAGGAAGCGCTTGGCAGTCGAGTACAGGTAATAATCCAGAGTGGTGAGAGGGTTGAACGCCTCGAAAGGGTTCTGGAATATGGGCTGCACTCGCGCCATGAACCGGAGCCTGTCGGAGCGGCTTTGGATGGCGGCGATATCCTGGCCCATGAAGCGGAGCGTACCACTCGTGGGCGTTTCATTGCCGAGGATCATGCGCGCCGTCGTCGTCTTGCCCGAACCGGACTCCCCCACGATCGTGAAGATCTCGGGCTTGCCATCATCAAGGGTGAAACCGATGTCCTTGACCGCGTGCAGAATGGATCGGTCGAGCAGACCGCCGATGGCATAGTCCTTGTTGACGTGTTCGAGTTGGAGAAGCGAGCTCATATCGCCTCAACCTCCCCGGCTCGCCAACACGCGACACGGCCAGTACCGCGTGTCTCTAACGGTGGGCTGTGTAGAACACACTTCTCTATGGCCAAGGGACAGCGAGGATGGAATCTGCAGCCGCTTGGCGGATCCGAAAGGTTCGGTGGCTTGCCGGGCAGTGCCTCTCGCTTACGCATGTCACCGATACGCGGCAGGCTCGAGATTAGGTGGGCGGTATAGGGGTGCTGCGGGCGCTCGAACACATCGGTCGTAGGTCCCTCCTCCACCAGTGTTCCGGCATAAACAATGCCGATCCGATCAGCAATGGCCGCATGAACGGTCATATCGTGGGTGACGAAGATGATCGATGAGCCAAGGCGTTGCTGCACGTCCTTGATCAGCGCCAGAACGTCCTGCTGCACCAAGACGTCCAGCGCGGTCGTCGGTTCATCGGCGATGATGAATTCGGGTTCGCAAACGGTTGCTAAGGCTATGGTCAGGCGTTGGCGCATACCGCCGGACAATTGATGTGGGTAGGATTCCAGCACATGGGGATCGAGCCCGATACGGCCGAGATGGTTTTCAAGGCGTTCCCTAAATTGCCCCTCCGACAAAGCCATATGTTTGAAGGCAAAATCATGAAAGGAGTGTTTGACCTTGCGCACCGGGTTCAGGACGTTCATGGAGCCCTGCATTATGTAGCTGACGTGACGCCAACGTGCCTGCTTCATGGCCCGCGGATCGGCATAGACGTCCAGGGTCTTGCCGCCAAAATCGAACTTCACTGAACCCTCAACCACGCGCAACGGTGGCGTGATAGCGCCTGCAATGGTCTTGATCAGCGACGACTTTCCGGAGGAGGACTCTCCCGCTATGCCGTAGATCTCGTTGCGGCTTATGGTGAGAGTGATGTCATCGACGGCGCGCACCTCCCGCTGCACACCGAAATAGTTCATTTGATAATAGGCCTTGAGCCCCTTCACCTCCAGCACCGGACGGGTGCTGATCTGGGCTGGTTCGGCTGGGCTATCGAGCATGATCAGGCTCCCATCCGGCTGAGGCGGCTGCGCGGATCGATGTATTCGTTGACTGAGATCGCGAGCAGGAAGAGCCCGAGGAACAAAAGGACGATGGCGATGATCGGAAAGGCTATCCACCACCAGATGCCTGCGATGATCGCCTGGTGCTGGTTGGCCCAGTAGATCATCCCGCCTACCGTAGGACGGTTGATGTCGGAGAACCCGAGCACGGAGAGCGTCACCTCAAGGCCGATGGCCCAAATAAGGTTGTTCATGGCAGTGAAGAAGATGACCGGCATGACGTAGGGCAGATGCTGCCGCACCAGTATCTGGGGCACGCTCATGCCTGCGAACACCGCATGGCGGGTGAACTCCCGATTGCGCAGGCTGAGGGTGACGGAGCGAATGAGGCGGGCATCATAGTTCCAGCCCAATAAGGCCGCGGTGAGCGCCAGGATTGGCCAACTCATGCTGTCCCGCATGACGAAGTAGACCAACAGCAGGATGGGGATGTTCGGCAGCGCGATCAGAGTGTCATTGATCGTCATCAGGAAAGCATCCCAACGACCACCAAGATAGCCCGACAGCATGCCCACAGCCAAGGCGATCAGGCGGCTGATGATCGTCACGGTAAGGCCAAACGTCATGGTGTTCCAGATGGCCGAACTCATCTGCCATAGGACGTCCTGCCCGCGCGAGGTCGTCCCCAGCCAGTATTCGGCCGACGGCGGCATGTCAGGCGGCAGGAGATAGATCGCGTCGTCTGGTAGCGGTGCCCAGAAATGAGCCAATGCAAAGAGGAAAACGGCAAGCGTCAAGGCAAAGCCAATCGCGAATTCCCGATTGTAGCGCAGCAGGTCGAGGAGGATCTTGAACATGGTCAGCCAAGCCTCACGCGCGGATCGATCAACGGATAGATCAGGTCAATAACAAGGACGGCGACCGCCACGGCAACGATCGACATGGTGGTAACCCCAAGCACGAGGGAATAATCGCCGCGATAGATGCCCTGGATCAGCAATCGACCCACGCCGGGATAGTTGAACAGGAATTCGGTTATGACGGCACCGCCAAACACATTGCCGAGGCTGAGCGCCAGGCCTGTCACCTGGGGCAGGAGGGCATTGCGCGCGACGTATTGGGAGAAGATCTTCCCAGAGGAGACTCCGCCCAGTTCGGCATAGACCACGTGATCATCGGTGACGATGTTGGACACCAGCGAGCGCATCGAGATGAACCAGCTGCCGATTCCAACCAGGACCAGGGTCAGGGCAGGCAGGGTGCCATGCAGAACAAGGGAGCGGAAATAGTCGAAGGTGAAACCAGGCTGCAGATTCATCTGCGACCCGCCCGAAATAGGCAGCACTGGCCAGATGAACCCGAAGACCATCAGTAGGATCAGCCCCACGATGTAGGCTGGCACCGGATGGAGGGCCATGACGGCGGCCCCGGAGAACTTGAGCAGGAGATTGGAGCGGAAGTAGCCTGCCAATGCCCCCAGCAGATTGCCCAATGTCCATGAGATCAGCAGCGCCAGGGTCAGCATGCCGATGGTCCAGGGTAGCGCTGCGGCAATGAGGGACATCACTGGTGTGGGAAAGGCCGACAACGATGGCCCGAAATCCCCTCGGAGTACCCGCCCCCAGAAGCCAAGATACTGTTCAAGGAAGCTGCCCTGAAGGCCATAAAGTTCGGCAAGCGCTTCGCGCATCAGGGCCACGGCGCGCGGATCAGTGGCGCCGAAATTGGTCATCAGGGCCACCGACTGTTCCACCGGATCAACAGGGGACAGATTGGTGATGAGAAAGGCCAGCGAGACGCCCAGGAAGATCACGAGGAAAAACTGGAAGAGGCGCCTGACCAGGTATTTGGCAAAGCCGTCCATCTGAGATCCGCTCCGGAGGACAAAGGGGTGGCGGGGCCCGCGGGCCCCGCCCAGTCACATTATTGCGCGGCAGGAGCGGCCGCATTGGCCTCCAGCTTCACGATCATGTAGCGCAGGTTCGACCAGTTCGGACCCGAAGCGGCATAAGGATTGGCCGCACTGGGGTAGCCTGTCCAATAGGTCGTGTCGAACGGAGCGAACTTGTTGTAGGCCATGAGCGGAATAAAGGGCATCTCCTCGACGGCTAGCTTGAGGTAGTCCATGCCTAGTTCTACCACCTTCGGATCATCGAAGCCGACAGTACGGTTGGCCTCAATAATGGCATCGAGCCGCTCATCCTGCCAGCGCTGCAGATTGCGCGGTGGCTGCACCTTGCCCGGCTCCACGATGAAGTCCGAATGGTAACTTTCAAGGAAGAAGCTCAGATCGGGATGACCGCCCCAGGTCTCGACTGTCCAATACACGGCGGCCTGGAAATCACCACCGCCAAGGCGCTGCCCGTTGGTGGGGCCCGCCACGTCGATATTTGTCTGGATGCCTTCCATCGACCATTGCTGGGCGATGATGGTGCCCGCCCGGGCTAGTGTCGGAATTGCATCGCCCTCAACCATCAGTTTGATGGTGAATGGCGTGCCATCCGGCTTCATCCACTGGTTGCCATTCTTGGTAAAGCCGGCCCTCTGCAGCAGTTCGGCAGCTGCAGCCTTGTCCTGCTTCCACCAGCCATAGCCAAACATCGCCTTGAGCTGTGTGGGATCGGACGGGATATCCTCGCCCCATTGGGGCTTCACAAGGGCGGCGATTTGCTCGGCAGTGGTCGGATCGTAGGGTTTGATGGTCCTGGTGCCGGTATTGAGCTCGAAACTCGTTAGCCAATCCTGCATGGGTTCATAATAGTCGGTGATGGCCGAACCAGTAGGCGGGGTCGACAGAGCCGCAAGGTTGGCCGCACCGCGATAGGAGCCCATCGCCACTGCGCGGATGTCGATCAGCATCGCAAGGGCCCAACGCACATCCTTGTTGTTGAACGGTTCGACTTGATGGTTGAACAACACGGACGGTAGCGTTGGATCGGGATGGGCGAAGGGGAAGCCCGGGAACCAGGTTGCGGTGGTCTCCGGCGCCTGCTTGGCGATCGTGAACATGCCTTCTGGCGCGATATCGTTGATGACATCGAGATTATGGTTCATCTGCTCGATGACGCGAGCGTCTGGATTGCCGGCGTTCCGGTAAACCACATATTTGACCTGGGGAGCGGCATCCAGTTCCATGCCGATGGAGGTTCGCTGCCAGTCGTCGCGCAGCTTCCAGATCACCCAGTTGCCAGCAGAGTCATAGCTGTGCAGCACGTAGGCCGAGAGCGACACGGGAGGATTGCCCGGAAACGCCAGGGGATCCTCAACACTTTCGAACACATGCTTGGGCATGATCCAGGCGGCATTCCAGCGTACGGTGAAGAGGGTGTGGAACCTCGAATTGGGCTCCTTGAGGTTGAACACAACTGTATTGCGGTCCGGCACGTCTACGCTGGCGACGTTGATGGAAAATGGAGCGCTCCAGTTCATGCCAGGATGGGCGATCTGGGTATCCACCGTGAACTTGACGTCCTCGGCGGTAAACTCGACGCCGTCGCTCCAGAAGATGCCTTCCTTGAGCTTGACAGTCATCTGCGTAAAATCGGCATTGTAACTTGGACGGTCTGCAGCCAGTCCGTTGGTCCAAGCGCTATCGCCGGTCCCTTCGGGGTTAATCCACCAAAGCGTATCGGCGGTCAGCTGTTGAACACCATTGGTCGTGGAGCCGCCACCAGGCGCCCACAGATTGAACCATTCGGCGTTCTGGGCAGCCGGGCCCTGAATTATGAGCGCCTCGTTGCGGGGAATGCCCGCGATAAAGTCCTGGGCAGCAACAGGCATCACCGACGCGGCGATCACCAGTGCGGCTGCGGCCAGCTTCTTGAGCAGCATGGTCTTTCCTCCTTGAGCCCGCATGTGCGGGCAGCGACCGATCCGCCTGAATGACGTCGACCGTCGCCTCCCTCGTTGAGCTCTTGTCGCAACCTCCCGCGACGTGGCCCTGCTTACTTATCAACAAATAAGAAGCAGAGAGCAACATGATTATCGATAAAAAGCACAGACACCTCCGCCGTTGATGGCGGTAGTAGAGGAATACCCGCATTCCCTCTTCTTGCATTATTGACAAAACTACACCTCAGGTTAGGCTTGCCTCAGATGTCCCGCAGTAATGGCAGGCCCTCTTTCACATCGAAATGGTTGGAGAAAAGACCAGATGACAGCGACCTATGACGTCCACATTGAGGTTGACGCAGGTGCGAGCCGAGGGGCCTACAAACCTTTGTGGAGCTGGTTCGGCTATGACGAGCCCAACTACACCTATACGGAAAACGGCAAGAAGTTGCTGCGGGAGCTGACCGAACTGAGTCCTCAGCCGCCCCATATACGCACCCATAATCTGCTGACATCGGGGGACGGCAAATATGCCCTCAAATGGGGTTCGACCAATGCCTACACCGAGGATGCCGATGGTAATCCGGTCTATGACTGGACCATCATGGATCAGATCTTCGATGCCTATGTCGAAGCGGGCAATGTGCCGCTGATCCAGGTCGGCTTCACCCCCGAGGCGTTGTCCGACGATCCCGGCCCTTACCGGCACAACTGGTCACTGGAAGATCGTTATGTCACGATCATGACGGGCTGGGCGGCTCCGCCAAATGACCTAAAGAAATGGGGCGAACTCGTTCACGCCTGGGCACGACACCTGGCCGATCGCTACGGCGAGGAGAAGGTCAAGAGCTGGCCATGGGAAGTGTGGAACGAGCCCGACGGCCACTACTGGACCGGCACCGTGCGCCAGTTCTGCGATATGTATGCAGCCACCGCGAAGGCCATCAAGTCAGCGTTGCCCGACGCTCGCGTCGGAGGCCCTCACACCTGCGGCGCCTTCAACAATCCCAAGGCGCAGGCCTTCCTGCGCGAGTTCCTGCAATACGTCGTAGACAACGATACCCCGATCGACTTCATCGCCTTCCATGCCAAGGGCAATCCGGTGATCTGGAAGGACCATGTACGCATGGGCCTGCACAAGCAGTTGCGCGACATCGAGGGCAATCTGGCGATCGTCAACGAATTCCCATCCCTGCGGCACCTGCCCACCGTGATCGGGGAATCGGACCCCGAGGGCTGCGCCGCGTGCTCCGCTCGCGTGCATCCCCAGAACGGCTATCGCAATGGTCCGCTCTATGGTGCTTACGTCGTCGAAAGCATGATCCGGACCTATGAATTGTCCAAGCGCGCTGGCATCGAGATCGAAGGCGCCGTGACCTGGGCCTTCCTTTTCGAAGAGCAGCCTTGGTTCGACGGCTTCCGTGATCTCGCCACCAACGGCGTCGACAAACCTGTTCTCAATGCCTTCCGGATGCTCGGAAAGCTCAAGGGCGAGTGGGTCGAGACGAAAAGTGATCACACCATCGACATCGACACCATCATGGAGCATGGCATCCGCGACAAGCCGGATGTGAACGCAGTGGCCACTCGCGACGATACCGGCGTGAGCGTTCTGCTTTGGAACTACCACGATGACAATGTCGAGGATGGCGCCGCCAACGTCACCATCAACCTTGCCGGGCTCAAGCCCGGCAGCCACGCCATGACGCACTACCGCATGGACAAAGACCACTCCAACTCCTACGGCGTGTGGCAGGCCATGGGCTCGCCTCAAAACGTCTCGGGCCAAGACTTTGAGAAGCTCGAAGCCGCGGGCCAATTAGCCACTCTTCACACCGGCACGGTCGAGGCCAACAATGGGACGACCACGCTCACGACCACCCTGCCCCGGCAAGGCGTCTCACTGATCCGCATCGACTATTGATGCGTGCCCTGGCCGTACCCCTCTCCCCTCGGGTACGGTCAGCCTTTAACCAGACCAATATAGCGCTGCTTGGACGGTTGGAGATGATCTACGCACAATTGCGCCAGGAGCCAATTGTCGCGGCCCGCCAGCATATCGATCATCAGCTTGTGTTGACTGTGCGAGATATCAAGCGAGGCCCTGTCGGACATTGAATTCGCGCGAACGGGCAGGCTGTAGCGCATGTAGAGCTCGATGGTCTGCACCAAATATTTGTTGCCCGAGGCACTGAAGAGCGTCAGGTGAAAGCGGTCATTGGTCTCGTGAACACCGCGCAGGAAGCCCTTTTCGATGTGCGTCCCATGTTCCTCATGGATCTCCGAGAGCTGATTGATCAATGTTCGTGGTGCAGGAAGTGGGATCATCAGGGCTGCTTGGCGCTGCACGAGTTCGCGCACCTCATAGATTTGCTGCACTTCATCAGGCGTCAGGGAGCGAACCATCGCCCCCTTGTTGCGCTCCCGGATCACGACGCCCATCTGCTCGAGCTGCACCAATGCCTGCCGTACGAAGTGACGCGTGACGGGGAAGCGGGCCAGCAGCGAATCCTCGGTAAGCCGCGCGCCCGGAGCAAGCCGTCCGAAGATGATGTCCTCCTCCAGCGCCCGGACAATCTTGACGTCCTCCAGTTCTGTGTCCCGGATGTGCTCGTTCATGGCTCTCGAACCTTGTTACGATCCTGCCATATCAGGAAACAGGAGCTGGTTGAAATCCGCTGACCTGATATGCCGCCTCCACCAGCCTGAGGGTTTCCAGATTGTCGTCCACCGAGGTCTCGAACGGCACGCCGGCAGCCAAATGTTGAACAAAATGGGCAATCGCACCATCATAGGCCTGCTGATAGCTCGTTGCCGGATCAAATACCACTTCGCGCGGCGCCAATCCAAACAGCCGAACCGTCGAGCCATCGACATGAATCGTGCCGAGCGATCCCCAGATCCATAACTGATCGGATGGAACTGGCGGCGCCCCATGGACGGCTAGATTTCCTGACACCTCAAGTGGCACCCCGTCTTTCCTGCGTGCCAATGAAAGCATGGCACTGTCCTCGCCCACGATATCAGCATTGCTACGGCCGAGCCGTGCGGCCTTCAGGTCGAACTCGCCGAGAAGAAAGCGCAAAGTATCCATGTGATGGATCAGCACCTCCATAACGAGCAGCCTCTGCTCCTTGCTGAAGAATGGTTGCCGAACCAAGGCAGGACGCAGCCCATCAACGCCTGCAATCATCCCGCTCGAATGAAAATCGAGGCGGATAGCCATCACCTCTCCCACCACACCTTCGTTCAGCCATCTTCGGAGTTCGCGATAATAAGGCCGAAAACGCCAGTTCTCGTGAATCATGAGCGGTACCACCCCATCGATCTCTCGCCCCAACGCCTCGGCCTCTGCCAGATCCACTCCAAGTGGCTTCTGACACAGGATGGGAAGGCCCCTTGCAGCGCCTGCACGTACATGCGCCGCATGCAAGCGACGCGGCGAGGCAATATCAAGGGCGTCCAGTTGCGCTTGGTCGAGCATTTCATCGATCGTGGAGAAGCGGAGTGGGATGCCGTATTCGCCTGCGCGCCGCTCCAGGACGTCGCTGTCCGGATCACACATGGCGACCACCTCCACCCCGGGCACCGCCAACCATGATGGCAGGTGATACTGCGTGACCCATCCCGCTCCAATGACCCCTACACGCATGCCTAGCACCTTCTTTGTCAATAATTTAAAATTGAGGCTCGGATGACGCACTAGTCTCGCGCGGGGTAAATCAACCGGCCGCCTAAACTCAACATAATCGATCTTCGATATTATTGACAATGTAGCATGAGCCTGTACGAATGCAGCGGTCGCGATCTTCGGCGGCGAGGAGGGTTGAGTGACGCGCGGGCTTCGCAGACGTTTGACGAGCTATGGCGACCAGGACTTCTCCTTGTTCCTGCGGAAGGCCTTCATCAAGGCCATGGGCTACTCCGACGACGCCCTGGACCGCCCCATTGTGGGCATCACCAACACCTATTCGGATTACAATCCATGCCACGGCAACGTGCCACAATTGGTCGAAGCAGCGAAGCGTGGGGTGATGCTGGCGGGGGGCATGCCCATGGTATTTCCCACCATGTCCATTCATGAGAGCTTTGCCGCTCCTACCTCGATGTTCCTGCGTAATTTGATGGCCATGGAAACCGAGGAGATGGTGCGTGCCCAGCCCATGGATTCGGTCATCCTGATCGGCGGCTGTGACAAGACGATCCCTGCTCAAGTCATGGCCGCCGCCAGCAGCGAAGTGCCGGCGATCGTCCTGCCAACAGGACCGATGGATACAGGCAATCATCGTGGCGAGCGCCTGGGCGCGTGCACCGATTGCCGGCGTCTCTGGGCACAATATCGCGCCGATCAGATCAGCGAGACGGAGATCAACGAGATCAACGGCAAGCTTGCAAGCTCCGTCGGCACCTGCACCGTGATGGGCACGGCCTCAACCATGGCAGCCTTGATGGAAGCCATGGGTCTGGCGCTCCCAATGTCTGGATCAGCTCCCGCGACCTCGGCCGAACGTGTTCGCCTCGCCGAGGAGACCGGCCGCGCCGCTGTTACAATGACCGAGACTGGGCTTACTACCGCCGAAGTTCTTTCCCCCGCCGCCCTGCGCAATGGCTTAGTAACGCTGCAAGCCTTGGGCGGCTCAACAAATGCCGTCGTTCACCTTGCCGCAATCTATGGACGGCTGGGTCGCAAGCTCGACATGGCCGAATTCGACCAGATCGGCCGCCAGGTGCCGGTCTTGGTAGATCTCAAGCCGACGGGTCAGGGTTACATGGGCGAGTTCCATGCCGCCGGCGGAGTGCCGCGCCTCCTGAGTGAACTCACCGACCTCCTTGATCTGACAGCCTGGCGCGCCTTTGGCGGTACTATCGGAGACAGTGTGCAGGCCCTCTCGATCCGCCACGAAGACCAGATCATTCGCGCCCGGGGCAATCCAATCTCCCAATCGGGCTCAATTGCCGTTCTCACCGGCAATCTAGCCCCGCGTGGAGCAGTCATCAAGCATGCGGCCGCCGATCCAAGTCTCCAAGTCCACGAAGGGCGCGCCATCGTCTTCGACTCCGTCAAGGACATGACGGAACGGCTCGACGATCCTGCCCTCACCATCCAAGCCGAAGATATCCTTGTGCTGCGGAACGCCGGCCCCAAAGGAGCCCCAGGGATGCCAGAGGCAGGCTACATACCCATCCCGCGCCACCTCGCGCGTCAGGGCGTCAAGGACATGGTGCGCATTTCCGACGCCCGCATGAGCGGCACAGCCTTTGGCACCATCGTCCTCCATATCACACCTGAATCTGCCGCTGGCGGTCCCCTTGGCGTCGTTCGCACCGGGGATCGCATCAGGCTCGATGTTCCCAATCGAACCCTGAACCTGCTTATCAGCGAAAACGAACTTGCCGGTCGCATGGCGTCACTTGGCAGCGCCGCTCCTCCGCCGGAGCGCGGCTATGCCCAACTATTTGATCGCCACGTGACCCAGGCCGACGACGGGCTGGATTTCGACTTCCTTATGGCCACACCCCATGAATGACGTGCTCGACGCGCCCTTGTGCCTGCCGCCCCGGCCCCTGAGGAACACGGCCGGTCTTCGACTGCCCCAAGGCACCTGTGATAGTCATTTTCACGTTTTCGCCCCAGCTGCAGCCCTGGCCAGTCCACGCAACTACACGCCGCAGATGGAACCGTTTAGTGGCTGGCAAGCCATAGCAGAAAGCTTCGGCATCGCCCGCGGGGTCCTGGTGCAGCCCAGCGTCTATGGGCTCAACAACGAGGTGTTGCTGGCCACGCTTGCCAAACACCCTGATCAGCTACGCGGTATCGTGGTCATCTCTGCTGGCACACCAACCGAGGAGATCGCCCGGCTTGATCAACTAGGCGTTCGAGGTGTGCGGATCAATTTGCGCAACAAGGCTGGCATTGGGCTTGATGCTCTGGGCGAACTCGCACCACGCATTCGCCCTTTTGGCTGGCATGTCCAGTTTCAAGTCGGCCCAGACGCTATCGCTAAGGTGGCCGAGCTCTGTGAGCGGTTTTCCATCAACGGCGTCATCGACCACCTCGCCTTCATGCCGCTCGACCCAGAAGGTCAGGCCGTCACCGACATACAGCGCGCGCTTGGAAGTGGCCGGGTCTGGACCAAGATTTCAGCGCCGTATCGCCTTCAAGGCGACGGCTACACCGCCATAGTCCGCACTATCGCCGGGAGCCATGGCGACAGGCTCCTTTGGGGCAGCGACTGGCCCCATACCGAACTGTTCGGCGATGTGCCGGAAGAGGATGACCTCGTCGCCCTCAGCCTTGCGGCCGTGCCGCCGGCAATCCACGATCTGGTCTTCACCGAGAACGCCAAAACCCTTTACTGGTCACACTGACCCAATTGCCATGGAAGACAGCTGATGTCCCTTCTCACCGAAGACGCCAAGGGCGTCTACATCATAGCCGTGACGCCGTTTACCGACACAGGCGCGGTGGATTGGGACAGCGTTGATCGCATGGTCGACTTCTACGAGGAAAAGGGCGTCACCGGAATGACGATCCTGGGTCAGCTGGGCGAAGCACCCAAGCTGACGTCACAGGAATCGCGGGAGATCGCCAAGCGCGTGCTCGATCGGGTGGCCGGTCGATTGCCGATCGTTGTTGGTGTTTCCGCCCCGGGACTAGCCCCAATGCGCGAGCTTGCCGACTCCGTCATGGACATGGGCGCTGCCGGCGTCATGGTTGCCCCGCCGTGGACCACCAAGACGGACGATCAAGCCTATGCCTTTTACCTTTCAGTCGGTGAAGCACTGGGCCAGACACCATGGGTGCTGCAGGATTACCCGCTAACCACTAATGTCCAGATCGCGCCCAAGGTGATCGACCGCATCATTCGCGACGTGCCCACCTGCGTCATGCTCAAGCACGAGGACTGGCCGGGCCTGGGCAAGATCACCGCCTTGCGCGCCTCGAGCGACAAGGGCGAAACGCGCCGCATCTCGATCCTCTGCGGCAATGGCGGCCTCTTCCTGCCCGAAGAGATGGGCCGCGGTGCCGATGGGGCGATGACCGGCTTTTGCTATCCAGAGATGATGGTCGGTGTTGTGGAGCACTACAACAAGGGCGAGCCGGAGCGAGCGCACGACATCTTCGACGCTTATCTGCCCTTGGCCCGCTACGAGCAGCAGCAGGGCCTGGGTCTTGCGGCACGCAAATATGTGTTGGCCAAGCGCGGCGTGATCGCCTCGGCGGCCCTGCGCAAGCCTGGTCCGGCGCTGAGCAAGCTCGACATCGCCGATGTCGAACGTCTGCTAGCCCGACAAGCCAAACGCCTTGAGGAGATCGGCGCATGAAGCTAGAGTTGGAAGGGAAGCGGGCCATTGTTCTAGGCGCCAGCAAGGGTCTGGGTGCCGCGATTGCCTTAGCACTGGCCAATGAGGGCGTGCAAGTGATCGGCGGCGCACGCTCAGTCGATGCGATTGCAGCACTGGCTGCGCGCCTCGAAGTGGGAGCCAAGGGCACCATCAGAGCACTGCCGCTGGATCTAACTGATCCGCATCTAGTCGACAGCTTCATCCAAACGGTCAGGGATGATGGCACCGATATCGTCGTTAACAATTCGGGTGGTCCACCGCCCGGAGAAGCTGCAACGATCGCGGCTGAGGACTTCGCCAAGCACTTTGCCATCATGGTGCAGCCCCTTATCGCGATCACCCAAGCTGTCCTCCCTGGCATGCAGCAGCGCAAATGGGGTCGCATCATCACCTTGACCTCGTCTGGGGTCGAAGCGCCCCTGCCCCGGCTGGCGATCTCGAACGCCTTGCGCCAGTCCCTGCTGGGCTGGAGCAAAACCCTTGCAGCTGAAGTTGCCCAGCACAACATCACGGCCAACATCGTGGTTCAGGGCCGAATCCACACCGACCGGGTGGACGAGCTCGACGCAGCCAACGCCAAGCGCCAGGGCAAGAGCGTTGACGAGGTACGAGCCCAATCCACCGCCACCATTCCCGCAGGCCGTTACGGCCGGCCGGAAGAACTAGCAGACGTTGTTGCCTTCCTTTCCAGCGAGCGCGCTTCCTACATCACCGGCAGTATCGTCCGCGTGGATGGAGGGCTTATCCGCTCCATCTGATCCGATCCAACGCCTTAGCTGTATTCTCAACACATTTGGCACTCTGACCCTCCTGGATCGGGAAGGTGTCGCATGGCTTGCTGCTCCGGGCTATCCTGCAAGAGCCCAGAACTGTGGCTCACAGGAGAACAAGCGCTTTGAGTGGTTGGTCGTCTTTGAAGGTCCGATTGCAGATGGGGTCTGACTACATCGGTTCGACTGAACTGGGGCCGGCAGCGGAAAGGCTGCTCGTGGAACAATGAAGTGGAAAAGCTGCCGTTCGGATCGGTCGGTCAGGCTTCATGCAATGAGATAAGCAGTAGTTTAAGGTTGGGACCTCAACGCACCGTCCACTTTCGTCGGCGTGTCGTTGCTGGTAAGCAGCGGACCGTCGAGATCACTGGCTGTACCAAATGTCTGTGGTGCCGACATCATGCGCACGTCCAATTTCGGACTTAAGCCCATCAAAATAATGATCTTCGAAGCCACTGCTGAAGAACTTGCGGCAGTGCCAAAAACACCAGTTCTCAAGAGCCAGCGCACCCCAGCCGACTTCCGTCAGCCCAACATCAAGGCAGATCGGAAACTGCGGCGCGACACGGCCTACCCTTCAGAATTTACGAACGTGCCCATCGTACGCCAACCGGTCACAGTCGAGTTGAGTGCCGAGGAGGCCGCACTGTTTGACTCGATCAAGCTTCCGCAGTACGGCGATGACGATCCTCAGGCATTGCGTGACCTGGTTTTCCCCTGGTGGGAGGAGCGCTACCTCAACGCGGCCAGTGGGGCACCGGCGATTGGAAAATGAGCCACGCCATCTATGCCCACGCCCTGCAGCGGCATAGGGGTGCCTCGCACCCACACCACATCCGAGGATGTAGATTATACCCCAGTCAATTCTTGGTAGGCGTCTTCAACGATCGCGATGTGCTTGCGCATTGCCCATTCCGCCTTTGCCCGATCACCCTGCAAGATAGCGTTAACCACGAGTGTATGCTCGGCATGCGAGAGGCTGAGCCTGCCTAACGCCTGGAACTGCGCACGGCGGAACGGCTGCAGTCGCTGCCGCGTCGAGCGTGCGAGTTCGGCAAGGTATGCATTATGGGCGCCGTCATAGATCGCAGAGTGGAAAACCTCATTCGCTTCGATATAGGCGGTATGATTGCCGTCGCGCACGATCGCGGCCATGCGCATGTGCAAGCTATCGAGTTTATCGCGTTCCGCCGCGCTCATCGCCGCGGCTGATAGGCCTGCACACAGAGCCTCCAAATACCCCATCACCTCGAACATGCCTGCAAGGGTGGCTTCATCTGGCTTGGCGACCAACGCCTTTGCATGCGCTTTCTGATCGACAAGGCCGCTAGCCGCAAGCAGTCGTAAAGCTTCGCGGATCGGCGTGCGCGACACCGAGTATTCTGCGGCAAGGACGGTTTCGTCGAGCGGCGTGCCAGGCGCAAGCGCGCCGCTGATGATGCGTGTGGCAAGTTGCTGGCGAATGTCTTCGGCCGAGGTACGGGGGCGTTGGACCACGCTCTTGGACTTCCCTTGCGTCAACCTTGGGGCATCATGCTGACATGCGCAGCCGCTACGCGCCAGCCATCTGGCGTGCGCAGCCAAGTTTGCTGCTGGCGACCCAAGTATCCTGGGAAATCATCCCGATAAAACAACGTTGAGGCGATCGCCACATCACTCCCGTACGAAAGGATGGTCAGGCGCTCGAGCCTGCGGTCGAACGGCTTCTGCAGGGCGCGAAAGGCTCGGATTTCTTCAATCCCATACTGCACCTCGCCAACGCCATAGCGGATCGTATCCTCACGATGGAGGAACATCTGGTCGAGCACATCGGCATCATTGGCGAGAAGCGCCGCTTCATAGCGCTCAAAAGCGCTGCGCACTTCCTTTATCACTGCCGTGTCATTGATCATCACGAGGCACGCCGCGCCAGCATGCGGTCGCGGAGACGACTGAGAAAGGGGATCGTTTCAAACTGATCCTGCCGCACCTTGCTCCAGTCGACGCCCATCGGCCGCGTCATGCTGTTGCCGGTCACAATCAGTTCTGCTTCTGTGGCAATGAAGTCGAGGGGACTGTCATGGGCTTCGATGACAACATGCCGATCCTCCACCAACTGTAGCGAATGGACCGATGTGGCTATGGGCGTTGTGTCCGTTACCACGCCCAGTTCCCGAAAAATCGCGGTCTCAAGATCGGCAAACCCTGCGCCCTTGCCGGTGCGCCCGCCAGCACGGCTCACTGCTACAGAGCCAACAACGCAGAAATCTAGTGGCGCCACATCTTCAAATTCCACCCGCTCCCCATGGGTCATGAACCCCTGGGGCGTAGCTGCAAGCTCAAACGAGATGTCCTTCGCCTGCAGCGCTGCTGGGTCAAGGCGAAGGTAAGGGAACTCCTGCGTTAAATACGGCACCGGCGTGTAAACGACCTTGCCATCATACAGCGCACGGATGCGGATCGGCGTTTGGGCATGGTCGGGATTGGTCTTGACCGTTCGGGCCGGCCTCCAGGCTTGCGTTTGTGCCAGTCGCCACGCCGCCACATCAGCGCCCATGAAATTCGGGATCATGCTCCAGGCCGGGCCGACATTGACGCCGTCGGCTTCAAGCGCGCGCCAGATGTCGTGACGAATAACGTCCTTTGCTGGATTGCGTCCAGCCCAACGGCCTAGTTCAGACATGTTCCAGCTCCTTTTCAACGGCACCTTGCAGTTGGACCAGCGAGGTAACCCACCCCACAATTCCGCCCTGTGCCACGATCATCTCTATCGTCGCTGCCTTGAACTCTGGGAAATAGCTTTCCGTCGCGTCCTCGATCAGCAGGCACTCGTAACCGCGATCATTGGCTTCGCGCATGGAGGTCTGAACGCACACTTCCGTGGTTACGCCGGCAAAAACGAGCTGGTTGATCCCCATTTCCTGCAGCCGTTCGTGCAACCCGGTCGCCCAGAACATGCCCTTGCCTGGCTTGTCGATCACGATCTCTCCCGGCAGAGGCGCTAATGCCTCGACGATCTGGTTGCCGGGCTCTCCGATGATCAGAATTCGCCCCATCCTACCGCTGTCGCCGATCTGCAGACCAGGCTTGCCGCGGTTGCGCTTGGCTGGCGGGCAATCAGACAGGTCTGCCCGGTGTGCCTCGCGCGTGTGGACCACCGGCCAGCCCTGCCGCCGGAACAACGCCAGAAGTTCGGCCGTGGTGGGAATGATAGCCTCGAGCCGCGCAACATCGTTGCCCAGACTGGCGCCAAAGCCGCCCGGCTCGATGAAGTCGCGCTGCATGTCGATCACCACCAACGTCGTGTGATCGGGGTCGAGTACGAAGGTGTAGGGGCGAGCCGGAATTGAGATCATCAATGGCCCGCCATGTGCTGGCCAATCGTGTTGCGATCGGTGTCTTCAATTCTTGCGACATAGGTGATGGTACCGCCACTCATTACGGCGACCCGGTCAGCCAGTTCTAGGATTTCGTCGAGATCCTCGCTCACCAGCAGCACTGCCGCCCCGCGATTGCGTTGTTCCATGATCTGAGAGCGGATTTCGGAAACGGAGGCAAAATCCAGGCCGAAACAGGGATTGGCGACTACCAGCACGTCGACATCGCCCGACAACTCCCGGGCCAGTACGGCGCGCTGCACATTCCCACCGGACAGCGTCTCGATCGGCGCATCGGGCGAGGTCGTCTTGACCCGGTAGCGGGCAATTAGATCTTCGGCGTGCCGGCGCATCGGGCCGGGGGACATCCACCAGCCGAACTTTGCCACCGGCGCCTTGTCGAAGGAACGAAACGCCAGGTTTTCAGCCACGCTCATGCGCGGCACTGTCGCATTCTTGAGCGGCTCTTCGGGCAGGCCGAACACTTTGAGCCTGTCGAGGTTCGCGCGCTTTGGAAAGAAGTTCTGCCCATGAATGCGGATGGCACCGTCGGCGAGCTGCCGCTGCCCGGACAGGACCTCCACCAGGGCCGACTGGCCATTGCCCGAGACCCCGGCGATTCCGACGATCTCGCCGGCATGCACCTTGAGGTTGATTGCCTCTATAGCGTTGCCGCCCTCTGCGTCTTCGGCAAACATGCCCGCTAGTTCCAGGACTTCGCGCTTGTCGTTGTGGGCGCGGCGGGAGGCGCGCTCGCGCACCTCCGTATCGCCGATCATCATCTGGCTCATTTCCGCGATGGTGGCTGATTGCGCGTCGCCCCCTCCCGTGCGCTTGCCCCGCCGCAACACGGTGAAGCAGTCGCAGAATGCCTTCACCTCACGGAACTTGTGGGAGATCATCAGGACGGTGATCTCCTTGCGCGCCGCCATCTCGCCCAAGAGCCCAAGCACCTCGTCGGCCTCTCCCGGCGTAAGGACGGACGTAGGCTCGTCGAGAATCATGAAGCGCTGGTCGAGGTACAGAAGTTTGAGTATTTCCAGCTTCTGCTTTTCGCCTGCGGACAGCGAGGAAACCTGCGCATCGAGCGGCACGCGAAACGGCATGCGGTCCATGAAGTCGGAGAGTGTCTTCTTCTCCTTGCGCCAGTCGATCACGGAAGGCGCGTCAGCGCGGGAGATGACGAGATTCTCCGCAGCGGTCAGCGACGGCACCAGGGTGAAATGCTGGTAGACCATTCCGATGCCATGGTCCCGGGCGTCGCGTGGGGAACGGATGCTGACTTCCTTGCCATCGAGCAGCACCTGTCCTTTGTCGGCCGAATAGAAGCCCATGATCGATTTGACCAGCGTCGACTTGCCGGCCCCGTTTTCGCCGAGCAGCGCATGAAACGAGCCGGCCGGCACGTCGATTGTCACATCGTCGAGCGCTACCAGAGGCCCGAAGATCTTGGTCATGCCCAGGGTCTTGAGCGAAGGCGCGCGACCCGCGGCGAGGATTGGCGCCACCGCGTTCATGGCAGCACCGCCAGCAGGTCGGCGGAGTTGGACACAGCGCCGAACACACCGCCCTGCATCTTGATCATGTCGATCGCGGCCAGATGGTTCTCCCGCTTGGTAGCGGCGCAGCAGTCCTCGAGCAGCAGGCATTCATAGCCCCGGTCATTGGCATCGCGCATGGTCGTGTGCACGCACACATCGGTGGTGACCCCGGTGAAGATGAGGTTGCGAATGTTCTTCATCCGCAGCACCAGCTCGAAGTCCGTGGCGATGAAGCTGCCCTTGCCCGGCTTGTCGATGATCTGCTCGCCCGGCAGCGGCTTCAGTTCGGGAATGATTTCCCAGCCCGGCTCGCCCCGTACCAGGATGCGCCCGCACGGCCCCTGATCGCCGATACCGGCGCCAATCCGCTGCGAGCGCCAGCGTTTGTTGGCCGGCAAATCCGAGAGATCGGGTTTATGCCCCTCCCGGGTGTGGATGATGGTGTAGCCCTTCGCCCGCATGCCGCCCAGCACCGCCTGGATCGGCTCGATCGGTGCGCGGGTGAGGCTGATGTCATAGCCCATGGTGTCGACGTAGCCGCCCGGCGCGCAGAAATCGACCTGCATGTCGATCACGATGAGCGCTGTGTTATGCGGCCCCCAGTTACCGTCGAACGGCCACGGGTAGGGATCGGCCCTGGCGATTGTCGTTCCGCCGGCCACCATGGCGTCATCGATCCGCTCGTCCACAAGGTTCATTCGGCCGCCTCCGGGAATGTCTCTCCGTAGCGTCGCTGCGGTTTGGCAAAACCGAATGGCGTGCCGTCCGTGACCTTGATCGTGTCTTCCCAAGGCAGGCGGTAGCGACCGTTGATGAGGTCGTGCATGTAGGTGTAGGGCGCGTCCTGCGCTCCGCCGTCCACTGCCGTGAAGCCGCGGTGGCCGAGCTGATAGATGTTGTTCTCGACGCCCCAGTTTGCGCGCGCCTCGCGCACCAAATCAGGACGGACCTCGGCGGTGATGATCTCGTCGGCCCGCCCGGTCACGCCCTCGGCGATGATGCCACCGTCGAAGTTGACGATCATCGCCTCACCCATGCTGTCGAACGTGCCGTCCGAGCCGCACATGCAGACATTGGCCGTAACCATCAGATTGCAGAAGGCATTGGACTGGTTGGTAAAGCGCCACGCTTCCCGGATTGGGGCCGTGTAGCCAGCCGTGCGCAGCATGATCTCGGCACCCTTGTAGGCCGCTTCCCGCGCCATCTCGGGGAACATGCCGTCATGGCAGATGATGAGGCTGAGCTTGGAGCTCTTGGGCCCCTCGATCACCGGAATACCCAGATCGCCTGGCTCCCAGGGCTCGACGGGCACCCAGGGATGGAGCTTGCGATAGTAGAGCCTGAGCTCGCCTTGGTCGTCGATGATCAGCCCGACATTGTATGGATTTCCGCCGGGATTGGCTTCCATGATCGAGAAGCAGCCCCAGATCGCATGGTCACGGCAGGCCTGCTTGAAGGCAGCAACCTCCGGTCCGTCCATTGAGCACATGATGGCCGGGTTGGTGTCCATCGAAAGCCCGTGCAGCGCATATTCCGGGAACACCACCAGATCCATGGTGGACAAGTTCCGCCGCGCCTTTCCCACCAGTTCCACAATCCGCTTGGTCTGCCGCGTGAGGTCGTCCGGTGTCGCCACCACAGGCAACTGCAACTGTACGAGGCCGATCACTACGCCATTGTCCGATTTGTTCAGTCCGCCGAGGCCCGACATGCCAAGCTCCTATTTTGTGATGGAAAGTTCGCCCGGCACCTCGCGCATCGCGCCCTTGGATCGGGCGGAGGCAATCATGATGAAGAGCGTGAGGATGTAGGGGGCGGCATTGAAGAAGTAGTAGCCCTGCGAAATGCCGACCGATTGCAAGGACGGACCGATGGCCCCAGCGGCGCCGAACAAGAGCGCCGCCCAAATGCAGCGTACCGGGTCCCAGCGCGCAAATATAACAAGCGCCACGGCCATTAGGCCTTGGCCAGAACTTAGCCCCTGGTTCCACGAGCCGGGATAGTAGAGCGACAGGAACGCCCCGCCGACCCCAGCCAGCAATCCGCCTGCAGCGGTTGCTAGAAGGCGCACGAGGTCGACCGAAATCCCCATGGCTTTGGCGGACGCGGCGCTGTCGCCGGTCATGCGCACGATGAGGCCCCAGCGCGTATTGGCGAATGCCCAGCTCATGGCGAAAGCGAGGATGATGCCGACGAACCAGAGTGGATTGACTTGCAAGGCCTGCGCGAGCGCCGCATTGCCGGTCCAGTCGCCCAGGTGGATGGCGTCGAGCCTAGGGGCCGAAGGCTGGATGTATGGCTTGCCGAAAAAGAAGGCGATGCCGGTGCCGAAGCTCATGATGGCGATGCCCACGGCGATGTCGTTCACCTTGGGCAGCTTGCAGATGTAGCCGTGCAACGCCCCCAGTAAGATGCCTGAGCCCCCTGCGGCGATCACACCTACCCAAGGATTGCCGCTATGGTAACTGACCGCATAGGCGACCATTGCGCCCATTACGAGATTGCCTTCGAGGCCTAGATTGACTCGGCCGGATTTCTCGGTGAGGCACTCGCCCAGGGCCACGAACATGAATGGTGTGGAGACGCGAATGGCACCGCCCAGCATGGCGATGAGGACGGTGATGATGGCGCTGTCCATCATGTGCGTTCTCCCCGTGCTTCGGGCTGGAACAGCTTGAAGCGGCCGTAAAGCGTCTCGCTTGCCAAGAGCACCACGAAGATGATGCCCTGCAGAACCAGCACCGTTGCGTCCGGCATGCCCATGCGTCGCTGGATCAGCCCACCGGCCGCGGCGATCGCGCCGAACAGGATGGCGATCGGCACGATGGCGAGCGGGTTGTGCCGAGAGAGAAAGGCGATGAGGATGCCGGTGAAGCCATAGCCGGCCACCAGCGAGGCATTGGCCTGCCCGTGAATGGCCGTCACTTCGAAGAAACCCGCAAGCCCCGCGCAGCAGCCGGCAATAACACAGCAGGCAACCATCAGGAAACCGACCGGCAACCCCTGCGCCATGGTGGCCCGGACATTGCCGCCCGTCATCCGCGCCGCAAAGCCGAAGGTCGTGCGCGCCATGAGGATGTAGAGAACGACAGCCAGGGCCACCCCGGCGGCGAAGCCCCAATGCACGTCTGTTCCCGTGATCGCGCCCACCCGGTATGCGTCCCCGATCGGCATGGTGGATGGTTTGTTGGCAGAGGCCGGATCGCGCAGCGCCCCTTCCACGAAGAAGTTCATGATCGCAATGGCGATATAGCTCAACAGCAGCGAGGAGATGGTCTCGTTGACGCCGCGGTAGTGCCGCAGCCACCCGGCCATCCCGATCCATACCCCGCCAACCGCCATGGCGGTCGCTGCCATCAGCACCCAGGTCAGCCATACAGGAGCTGCCCCGGTGACCAGGGGAATGGCCACGGCAGCAGCGGCAAAGCCGCCCAGCACCAGTGCTCCTTCGGCGCCTATCATCGTCAATCCGATCCGCGCGGGGACAGCAAAGGCCAACGCGGTCAGGATCAGCGGCGCCGCACGCTGCAGGCTCTGCTGAATGGAAAAGCTCGAGCCAAACCCGCCGGTCCAGACCAGATTGAAGAAGTCTGCGGGTGATTTACCGATGGCGAGGAGGAACAGCGAGAACAGCATCGCCGAGGCAACCAGTGCTAGTGCGGGAACGAAGACGGTTTCAGCAAGCTTCAGCACACGTACGTTCGGGGTGCCGCCGGCGGGTGCGTCTTGGGCGATTACTGTCATCTGCTATCTCGCTGAAGTTGAGAGGCCCCCTCCTTTTTTGGAGAGGGCAAAGCTTGCGCAACTGATCAGGTGATCGAGCCGATGACGCCTTCGAGCAGGTAATCCATGCCGTCGAGCACCGGATCGTAGTTGTCCATTTCGCCTTCGATGACGACGTTGCCCGCATTGTCCTTGAGCGGGCCGACATAGATCGGCTTGCCCGCTTTGATTTCGGCAATGGCGGCGTCTGCGGCGGCGATGGCTTCCGGTGTGGCGCCGGCGCCATAAGGGCTCGTTTGCAGCATGTCGTTGTGGTAGCCGCCAGCAAGGAACTGCGGCAGCGGCTCGCCCTTGGCTATCAGATCGGCGAAGAGCGAGTAGATGGTACTCCACTTGTATTCGGCACCGGTAATGAAGCCTTTGGGCGCGAGCGGGGCCTGCGAAGCATTGTGCCCACAGGTCCTGACGCCGCGGCCTTCTGCCGTCTCCACCACAACCTTGGGGCCATCGACATGGCAGGCGATTACATCGCAGCCGGCATCGACAAGCGCATTGGTGGCTTCCGCTTCGCGCACTGGCAGAGACCAATCGCCGGTGAAGATCACCTGGACAGTAGCATCGGGGTTGGACTTGCGGGCACCGAGCAGAAACGAGTTGATGTTGCTCAGGACCGTCGGCACCGGCTTGGCGGCAACGAAGCCGAGTTTGCCCGTTGGGGAAGACAGGCCAGCGGCGACGCCGTTCACGTAATGACCCTGGTTTAGGTAGCAGAAATAGGAGCCGGCATTGTCTGGATCGCCTTCGCGCCACAACGGCAGCGCGTGGCGGAACTGGACATCGGGATACTTCTTGGCGAGCTCCACGACGAAGGGATTGTAGTAGCCGAAGGATGTCGCAAGGATGAGGTTGGCACCATCGAGATTGATCATCGACTCCATGGACTGGCTGACCGCGTCTGTCTCGGGGACATTTTCTTCCTCGATCACGGTGACGCCGGGCACCGCCTTGAGAATCTCCATGGCCTGGGCATGGGCTTGGTTCCATCCGAAGTCGTCGCGCGGCCCGACATAAACGGCACCGATCACGATGGGGGACTGTGCTCGGACAAGATTGATGGGCAGAGCCGTGGTCAGAAGTCCGGCAGCGCCGGCCTTCAGCAGCGAACGGCGGGAAAGACTGATAGGCGACATTGTGTGCTCCCTGCATCCGCCTCCTCTGGGCGGCTGAATAGGACACTGCAAGGGGTGTGCCACTGGCGAACCTCTCTCATCTTCAAAGACTTAGCCAACTTACACCTTTCGAGGACAGGCTGTTCTATGCCCAAAAATTATTCTCTAATCGCAGAAACGCCTAAATAACGGGCACGTTAAAGCCTATTGCATACAATGCTGATTTGATGAAACATTCCATGTGTTTGGAGATCTCCCATGCTGCCCCTTATCCTGGACCTCGCTGCCATTCGGCAATTTTACGAAGCGGGCAATACGCCGCTCGAACTGGTGGAGGAAGTCATCCGCCGCTGCCTGGCTTGGACGGACAAGGCAGTTTTCATTTCGCTTGCAGATATTGAATACCTGCGATCGGCCGCATCGGGGTTGATGGAGACCGGGCCAAAACCCAATAGCCTTCCGCTCTGGGGAGTGCCCTTCGTGGTCAAGGACAATATCGATGTGGCGGGCTTCGAGACCACTGCTGGTTGCCCTGCCTTTGCTTATAAGCCGAGGGAGGATGCGTCGGTCGTTGCGCGCCTCAAGGCAGCCGGTGCCCTAGTGATCGGCAAGACCAATCTTGATCAATTTGCTACTGGCCTGAACGGCACCCGATCTCCCTATGGCGCGCCGCGTGCAGTTTTTGACCGCCGCTTCATCTCGGGTGGCTCGAGTTCGGGATCTGCCGTAGCGGTAGCAGCCGGCCTTTGCAGCTTCGCCCTTGGGACGGATACGGCGGGTTCGGGCCGGGTGCCAGCAGCTTTCAACAACCTCGTCGGGGTGAAACCCTCGCTTGGGCTGCTCTCGACTAACGGCGTCGTCCCGGCTTGCCGCACGCTCGATTGCGTCAGCATCTTTGCAGTCAATGTTGCAGATGGCATCGCTGTGCGCCTCGTCGCTGAAGGCTTTGATGCGGACGATCCGTTCTCCCGCAAGTCTGAGCCGGTCAGCCTGCCCGCACGGCCACGCATTGGTGTGCTCGCTGGCATAGAGCGTGAGTTCTACGGCAATTCGGACGTCGAGAATTGCTATGACGCGGCGATCGCCGCTGCGCAGGAGGGAGGCGCCGACATCGTGCCGATCGACTATGCTCCGTTCCGCGAAGCTGCCGAGCTTCTCTATGGCGGTCCGTGGGTCGCCGAGCGTCTCGCCGGCATCAGCGATTTCTTCGCAGGACATCAGGCTGACATGGACCCCACGGTGCGCTCCATCATTGGTGGCGGTCGCGCCCATGATGCCGTTAGTGCCTTCAAGGGCCGTTATCGACTCGCTGAGCTGCGGCGCCAAACCGAAGCGACATGGAGCAGGGTTGATATGCTGCTGCTGCCGACGACGCCAACGACTTATACGGTCGAGCAAATGCTGGCCGAGCCAGTGCTACGCAACAGCCATCTTGGGCGCTACACCAACTTCGTGAACCTCTTCGACCTTGCTGCCATCGCCATTCCTGCGGGTTTTGGTCGCCAGACCAACCTGCCCGCAGGCGTGACGCTGGTGGGTCCAGCGTTCAGCGACGACGCACTCGCTAGCTATGCGGCGGAACTGCACGTGCATATCGGGAAAGGCGCCGGCATGGATCGGTCGGCGCCGATCAGCCAGGCGGGGCTCCCCGCACCAAAGACCGAAACTGTGGATATCGTTGTCGTCGGCGCCCACCTGACGGGAATGCCGCTCAACCGGGAACTGGTCGAGCTCGGCGGGCAGCTGGTCCGCGCTTGCCGCACGGCGTCGGACTACCGCCTGTTTGCGCTTCTCAACACGATCCCTCCAAAGCCCGGTCTGGTGAAGAGCCCGAACTCTGCGGGGTCGGGGATCGACGTTGAGGTTTGGAGCCTGCCGGTTGCCGGCTTCGGGAAGTTCGTTTCCAAAATCCCGGCCCCATTGGGGATCGGGAAGGTTACCCTTGAAGATAACACCGCTGTCTGCGGTTTTCTCTGTGAGCAGCACGCCGTCCAGCGCGCCGATGAGATCACTCAATACGGTGGTTGGCGCGCATACATGTCTGAACTTGAGAGCTAAACCGAACGGAGCCAAAACCTGCTTGCTTTGAGTTCAGTTCGATTTGCAAATCAAACCTGAAAACACGGCCGACAAGCACATTTGGGGCCGGTCGCAGTCTGTCCGCTTCTGCACGCAGACCCTATGAAGCGGTCCTTAATCGCGCGGGCGCGACCGTGGCGACTTTGGCAAAAGGTAGAAGCATTCGGCCTGCACCGCGCAACTGAAGGCAACTTACCGGTTGTCCCGAACCCTGAAATCGTTGCGGCTCTTAAATTGCACAGAAGGCGGCAGATTTTGCCTGTGCGGTTATGTTGAGCGCCGACAGTCCAACGCTCGCCGCTAACCTGTATTCTGTCTCTATGTCGGTCGAAAAGAACGAAGGGTCGTCTGTTCCGAGCACGATGACGCATCCTGCCTCGGCCAATCGGCCAACAGGATGCTCGTCGATCGAGGGATAGAGGTTTAGGGCGAGGTTGCTCGTCAGGCACACCTCGAGCGGTATCTTCGCCGAAGCTAATTGGCGCGAGACCGTTTCCGATTCCACCGCTCGGATCCCGTGTCCAACGCGTTCCAGGCCGAGAACTTCGATCGCCTCGATTATGGTATCGGGCCCAAGGTGCTCTCCGGCATGCGCCGTTGCGCGCAGGCCTTCTGATCGGGCGATGTGAAACGCCTCTTTGAATTCGCTTGCCGCAAACATCCGTTCGTCGCCGGTGAGGCCAAAGCCGACAAGTATGTCGTTCCGACGGCCCGCCGCGATTAAGGCTGCCTGTCTGGCGACGGTCGGCCCAAGATGACGAACCGCAGTGGCAATCATCCGGCAATCGATGCCGTGTTCCTCCAGAGCACGGTCACGTGCCGCGGACAAGGCGGCGAGCTGGTCGTCGAACGGTACACCCACACGCATCAAGTCAGGTGGGGAAAGCATAAACTCGACGTAGGTCGCACCAAGTTGTGCGGAACGAGAGAGATAGTCGTAGGCTACCTCCTCAAGGTCCTGCGCGGTGACGATTACAGATGCGATCTGGTCGTATGCCCGCAGGAAAGAGGTGAAGTCATGCCACCCATATCCTTTTGCCGCCCATATAGCCGAGTCAAAGCTCAAAGAGTTCCGTTCGGCGAGCTTACGGGCCATAGCCGATGTAAGGGTACCACGCAGATGTACATGTAGATCGATCATCGATACTTTATGCTCAAATCTTCAGTGGAAGCAGACATTTGTCGGCGCGATCCAAGTCGGAGTTGATTATGCGCGTCAGATTCCTATCCAGAAACCAGCATAAGATCGCCGAGGCTTCCATCATATTACAGTCCGTTGGCGTGGAGCTCGTTGCCGTACACCTACCGATCGATGAACTGCAATCGGACGACGTGCGGGCCATAGTTCGCAACAAGACGCTGCGGGCCTTCCACCTTCTGGGTCATCCCGTGTTCGTGGAGCAGACTTGCCTATTCCTCAAAGACCTCAATGGTTTCCCAGGAGGCCTCACGCAGGTGTTCTGGGATACTCTGCAAAAAGAGCGGGTCGCGCGGTTGTTCGGGGGCGGATCGGTGACGGCTAAAACTCAAATCGGATACTGTGACGGGCAGCAGATATTTCACTTCGAAGGCACGATAGACGGCACTATCGCTTCAGAACCCCGAGGTGACGATAGTTTCCAATGGGACTGCGTCTTTTTTCCCGAAGGGTTTGATCAGACATTTGCAGAAATGGGCGAAAAAAAGAACGACATATCGATGAGGAAACGAGCGCTGGACGCATTCGCTGCTCACTTGGAGAGTACCAGGCATGATTGATGAGCTCGCGGCACTGATATCTCGGAAGAAAGTAGTATTGTTCGCCGGAGCAGGGTTGTCGGTTCCCCTGGGTCTGCCGAGCTGGTCAAGCCTCATCGGCCATATGGCGAGCGAACTCGGTTACGATCCAGAAGTCCTAGTGCCGGAGGGTGCCGATTATCTGCAAATCGCCGAGTTCTATAAACTCGAACGCAATACCATCGGCGAGCTCAGCAGTTGGATGGACCGGAGCTGGCAGGTGACCGACGATGTCCTGCAGAAGTCGCGTATTCACGACCAAATTGTCGAACTGGATTTTCCGCTGATCTATACGACTAACTATGATCGCAACCTCGAGCGCATCCATGAACTCAAGGGCAAGCGCTTCAGCAAGATTAAGTCGGTACTCGACGTTGCAAACGCACTCCCGGACGCCACACAGATCGTCAAGTTGCATGGAGACTTCGACGATGACGACTCACTAGTGGTCACTGAGTCCGATTATTTTGAACGGCTGCAATTCGAAGCACCACTGGATATCAAGTTCCGAGCCGACGTTCTCAGCCGCAGCATATTGTTCGTCGGCTACAGTCTCAACGATCTCAACATGCGTCTTCTCCTCTACCGGCTGCACAAGATGTGGGAGAAAGCCGGCTTTGCGGCGCAACGCCCTCCTTGTTTCATATTCTTGCTGCGGCCCGACCCAGTTCGTGAGCGGGTATTGGCAAGCCGAGGCATTCATCCGATCGTTTCAGATTCTCTAACTCCCGGGACAGCGCTGGAAGAGTTGTTCGACAAGCTGCTTCGCGCGTGCGGTAAATCCGCTTGAGGCTGTCGCGCTAGGCAGGGCGCAAAGCGTAAGCCTCTAGGGCCGTATGACGGCGGTTCGACAGATCCCTGGGTTTGTTCTAGGCGTAAAAAAGCGGGCATTCGCTCCCGCGCCACAAATAATTGGTCTCCCGCTTCTGCCGACGTGTCCATCTGCCGGGACGCACGAAACCCCTGGAATGTGCTTCATCCACAACGCTGGTACCTATGAATGTTGGGCATCCATAAGGTTCAGTCGGTCAAAGAAGACGCGGTTGCGTCGCTTGGCATCCCCAAGAAGCTTGCCGTAATCGATGACCTCGAAGTAGATCCCAAAGGTCCGGTGGTAGCCATAATAAGAGCGATGATCAGGCGTGGGCATCGCGTCCGACATCTTCAGCTCGGCGTGCATGCTCGGCGTAATGTCGCAGACGACGTATGCGAAAGCAGGGATTTTTTCTCCCGCAACGGGCAATGGCCGGCCTTTATCGTCCTTGAACTGGCCACCGCGAATGAGCTGGATCTGGTCAAACACTTGTCTGAGCGGATTGTCATCGCCGGTGTAGTCATCCCGCTGCGGGCGTTTGAACTCAATAACGGTAATGCTATTAAGAGGCATTCCGTCGTCAGGCTTTTCGGAAAATGCAATCTTCCGGTCGAACATAAAAAGGTCCGGCCGCTTCCGTGATTCAGAGCTGAAATCGTAGTGGGAGTTGAGAGGCCGGTCGGATGCAATGAACGAATGGAAGTTGAGGCGTTCGTCGATGATCCAAAGATTCTGTTGCGAATAGAGTATATCTTGGTCGGTCGCCCTCATCGGGAACAGGATGTTGTGCACCGCCTCCTCAAGCGGGTACTTTCCCGTTCGCTTGTCGTTGGAGAGCGCCTTCTCCAACAGCTCGATGATGATCTTTCGGTGAGATACATACTGGGCAAGGGCTGAGACGCCGAGTTCGTTTGAACGCTCCATGAACTCCGACAAACGCTGACGGTACCCTTCGTAGTCTTCCTGCTTGGCCGCTTCAGTAAGTATACGGGATCCTTCTTTCTTCAGGCTGACCTCGCGTTGATGTAGCTCCCGGTGGAGCGCCAACTCCATGTCCATTTTGGAGGCGTTGGGCGAGATTGAACCGATGAACTGATCTAGGTAACGCAGGAGGGGTTTGTACTGTGGAGCCTGGGTTCGGACATATTCCCGGACGCGCTTGGCTTTTGCGGTGTTAAGGCTGTCGATGAGCGCAGCGAGGTCTCGTTGCACAAACGCGAGGCATTCCGTCCGAATGTCGGACCGTCGTAGGTCTTCTAGTTGAAGGAGATCGGTTTGTCCGTCTTCCTGTTCCTCGCGCATTTCGAAGTCCGTGCGGAAATTATTGACCCTGTCGTTGAGGTAATCCCCCTGGACGACCGCGAGATAAACGAAACTGTTTCCCTCCTCATCTTGAAGTCGCCCAATGAAGTTGGGAATGAACTGGTCGAGCTTTTCTGTGATCACGGCGCGGGAGTTTGCCGCGTAGATTAGTCGATGCTTCGACGCGCGAGGCGAGTGGAGCCGAAACCCGTCTACGCGGAAACTTCGCCCTGCTATCTCGAAGTTCTCGCTGTGGCCGCCGCGCTGGAAGTTCTCGTTGAACACTTTGTTTAGGGACAGCTTGACCCCACCGTCATGAATTTCGACTTCAGGGCATTCCGGCTGCATCAGGACAAGGATGAAATGCTCGGCTAGGCGCTGAGCCAGGATCTCGAGGTCTGCCGGGCATTCTTCGCGATAGGGCGAAAGGAAGCCCCTGAGTCTGACTGTGGTTCCCAACGCACGGCTCTCAGTCTGCGTCGCGATAGCCAAGTCAGGGTCGTAGTCTAAGCCGAACTCGAAATCCCGCAGCCAGTGACTTGGCTCGTCATCGCTGTCTTCGGCTTCGAAAGTCGTTCTAACGTGAACCCTCTCGAAGGCCTTAAGCCACATAAATCGGCCTAAGCCTTTCCCACCTCGTTCGTACTTATGTTCCGAATACGCAGTATTGAACGAGTCGAAATTTTCATCGGTGAAGCCGATGCCGGTATCTTGAATCTCGAAGCCGATGATAGGGGCGTTGTCCTCACCAAGGAGATCTTGATCCCGCTCCACGACGATAGTGACAAGGTGCCGCCTGTCGGAATTCGCGTCCTGAATTGCTTGAAAAGAGTTCATCACCGCTTCGAACAGCGGAAGTAGGGCCTTCCATTTTGGAAGCTGCGTCTGCCGAATTTGCCCCCTTAAATTAGTTCGAAGCATTCCTGGCTGCAGAGCGACAATTTGGTTCATGGGTCTGGCCTATCTGCAACATGATCCGATGCCGCCTCACTTCCGATGCGTAAGGCGCAGCGTTACGCTACCATCGTGCTAAGATTCTGCCTATTCTTGGTCAGCACGGGAGGTCAGGTGCGAACGCCAGACAGGAGCTGTCGAGCCTTGGACGGTACCTGCGCTTTATGCTGCGTTCAAAGATCCAAAGAATCTCGAGAAGGTTCAGCTGTTCCAGGAGATTGTGGAAGGTCGCGTAGAGTATCTGGCGACTGGGGAGATCGGCACCTTCATGGCCGCTTCGCCAAACGTGATGCACGCATGAAACAAATTGCCGGGCTGGTTCAGGTGATCGGGCAGCACCTTCTTGCTCTTGATCAAGATGATGGCATGACCCAGGCCCTGAGGGCCATTGATATTGCCCTTCGGGTTTTGGACAGGATCAAGAACGAAGCGCAAGTAGCTATTGCGGACGGTGCGTTCAACCTCTCAGAGGAGATTGCGCGCAAGCAGCTGTTGCTCAATGTGCTGCTTGAGGACCTCCTGGCCAGCTGCTTGCTGTTGATGACCATCCTCGCCCGGCAGAACCAGCTCATCGCTCGTGCCAGTCAGGCATTCAAGAGGAGTAGCGAGGAGTTTGCACACCTTGGCGGAACAGCAGATCGTTCCATACTTCCAGCCACAGTTGGATCTCCTTACTGGAGACATCGTCGGCGTCGAGGCCTTGGCGCGCTGGCATCATCCCACACGCGGTATTGTTTCTCCTGCCAACTTCATCCCTGTTGCCGAGATGTCCGGGCAGATACTCGAGCTGGGACGATCAATCCTTCACCAGGCGTGTTCGGCGCTGACATGCTTGCCAGCGGCAATCGATCTTTCGGTCAATGTGTCCGCTGCCCAGCTATTTCAGGATGATTTTCCGGAATACGTCAGCGCAGTCCTACTTGAAACTGAACTTCCACCCCAACGGCTGAGGCTTGAAATCACGGAAACAGCTCTCCTCAGCGATGCTGGCAAGGCGCGCTGGGCAATAGAGCAACTCCAGAGCTTGGGCGTATCCATATCTCTTGATGATTTCGGCACGGGCTATGCCTCTCTCTCGTATTTGCGGGAGTTCGGGTTCAATGAGCTCAAGATCGATCGAAGCTTCGTGGCGAACATGCAGGACGATCAAAGGAGCCGGGCGCTTGTCCAAACCATGATTGATCTCGGGGCACGGCTGAACCTGATGGTTGTTCCGGAGGGCATCGAAACAAAGGAACAGGCAGCGCTCTTGCGCGAAATGGGCTGCGAGCGCGGCCAGGGTTATTTCCTCGGCAGGCCCGTGCCCCTGAACACCTTATTGCGTAATCTCGAGTACCAGAATGGGATTGGCACCGCCGATATGAGAACCTCCTCTAGGAGCAACGGCGGGAAGGCTGCATAGTGCATCACCCGCTCTATAAGGCCTTTTCCTTGGTTGAGTGCCTTCAAGAACAGCCGAGATGGAGGGCGTTGCTGAAGCGGCCGGTCTTCGGCGTAATGGTTGTTTCGCGGTGCCTTCTCGTCGGCAGGAACACTCGCCGCGTGAGTTGCCGTGCTTGATGAGGTGTGCTGAAATGAGGCAGGCATCACGCCCGCTCCATGGCTGGAGCGTCATTTTACAACTACAAGACGTAAAGAATAGCCAGCTAACCTGCTGATCGGTCGAAGTGGAGATACCATCGTGGGCGGCGGCCTCGATATTGCAGTTGCAGGGGCCGGCCCGGGTGGACTGGCGATGACATTGTTTCTGTCACGCCAGGGTCATCGAGTTCAGCTGTTCGAGCGCTTCGAGACACCTCGGTCGCTCGGATCTGGCCTGATGCTACAACCCACGGGACTGGCAGTGCTCGAAGCGCTCGGCCTGGACGATTACATCAGCAAGTTGGGCTCACGTGTCGGCACTCTTGACGATGCGCCGTGCGAAATCAACCGCTAGTAAATTTTGGACGTGCCGGAGGGAAGCATTCCTCCCACCAGTCGCATCGGTCGCCCGGCATCGAGACAATCTACCCTGTTGATCGGTGATATCGCGGCCAAAGTTCGTGATACCGAACTGGCCTGCGAAGCAGCTTGGTAAGTGTTCAAAGGCCAGATTAGAGGCCTGCTTCTAGGTAGCCCTGCCCGAAGCCGGAACATCCGAACGCGTTGCAGTCCCGCCGCTCGCGACCCCATTTCCAAAGTTCCCGCTCTGAGTGAATAATCCTTGAAGTACCCAAGGCGCTGAGGACGGCCCTCCCAAACTTCTCACTAAAACCAGATGGTGGTCGATAGGCGCAGTGCATAGACTTCCAGGCCGTCGATACCTGAATGCTTACTGATCTTAAAACGGGTAGTTGCCACTGTCGCGCCTCCTATGGCAGAAGCCGCTACCCCACCTCAGTACTAGGAAGTGCCGCAATGGCGAAAGCTCAAAAGAAGGCTCTCCCTGTCACCCGGTCGGAGAACTTTTCCGAATGGTATCAGGCCGTCATCGATGCCGCCGAAATGGCGGAAGCATCTGGTGTCCGCGGTTGCATGATCATCAAGCCATGGGGTTACAAGATCTGGGAGCGCATCCAGAAGCGCCTTGATGCTGAGATACAGCGGACCGGGCATGACAATTGCTACTTCCCCATCTTCATCCCACTGGAGCTGATCGAAAAGGAAGCCTCGCATGTTGAGGGCTTTGCGAAGGAGATGGCGGTCGTCACCCATCACCGGCTGGAAGTTCGGGATGGTAAGCTCGTGCCGGCAGCCCCATTGGAGTCACCGCTGGTAGTGCGCCCGACATCGGAGGCGATGATCACGCCGGCCTTCAAGCGCTGGGTACAATCGTATCGTGACCTGCCTATTAAAATAAACCAGTGGGCCAACGTCGTCCGCTGGGAGATGCGGCCGCGTCTGTTTTTGCGGACAAGCGAATTTCTGTGGCAGGAGGGGCATACAGTGCATGCCAGCGCCGCTGAAGCCCAAGAGGAGACGCAGACGATGCTTCGCATCTACGCGGACCTAGCGGAAAAATTCATGGCCATACCTGTCATTCCGGGCACCAAGAGCGCAGGCGAGCGCTTCCCAGGCGCCGTGGAGACACACACCATTGAGGCCATGATGCAGGACGGGCGCGCGCTGCAGGCCGGCACCTCGCATTATCTGGGGCAGAATTTCGCTAGCGCTGCCGACTTGACCTACCTGGATCAACAGGGAGAGTGGCAGACCCCCCATACCACGTCTTGGGGTGCTTCCACGCGCCTGATCGGTGCACTCATCATGGTCCACTCTGACGATGACGGCCTGAGACTGCCCCCCACCCTTGCACCGCATCAGGTGGTGATCGTTCCTATCATTCGGGAAGGCGACGACGAGACGAAGATCCTGGATGTCTGCGGACAGTTGGCGGCCCGTCTTGGAGAGCAGACATACGAGGGCGAGCCGATCAGGATCCACATTGACCGTCGACCTGACACCCCATCCAACAAGCGCTGGGCCTGGGTTAAGAAGGGCGCGCCCCTCGTTCTAGAGATCGGAATCCGCGATATAGAGGGCGGTCAAGTGTCTGTGCACAACAGACTTGCGGTTGGCGACCGCGCGGTCTCCAGGCCGACCGACGAGTTTATCGGGACGATAGGGCAGACTTTGAAGGGCATCCAATTGTCGATCTACGAGGAGGCTAGGGCCTACCGAAAGGCTATGATCCGGACCGATGTGAGCACTTTTGAAGAGTTCAAGGCGCATTTCAAGGAGCAGTCGGGTTTTGTCCGGGCCAAGTGGTCCGGCAATCCTGAAAGCGAAGCCGAATTGAAGGAAGCGAGCGTGACAATCCGCTGCCTGCCCTACGAGCAGACGGGTACGCAGGGCGTGTGCGTATTAACAGGCGCACCAGCGACAACTGACGCGATTTTCGCTAAAGCATACTGAAGGAGGTGGCCGGCAATGGTTGGGGGCCACCGTCCATCGGCTGAAACAGGGCTCTCAACCCGCTATAGTTCTCAGGAGACCGGCGCGGCAGTATCGCATCACATTCCATCCGTTCTCCGAGAAGGGTAAACAGAGCGAGCTGAGTTGTCCCTCCAGCATCGAAGACGTGCCTCAACTCTGGCGGGAGGCATACAGACGGACGCTGGCTTCGTACCAAGAAACCTACCATCGATAAGCAGCCTCACGTCGTTTCCAGGTTCACAGCGGCATGCTCCCGGCGACTGAATGAGGCGCTTTCCTTAGGTGGTCAGCGGCCCTTATTCGGAGCAAGTCCACTCGCATCCGATCCTGGATTCTCCCGCTTGCCCCTGCGCATCATCCCGTTTGAAATTCTGTGACGCTGCGCAAGATCCATTCGGCCTCGGCCGATGCATCAGCTGCCGTGAGTTGATGATTGGCCTGAATCTTCTGCACCTCGACCGTCGCACCGTTCATCACCAATGCATCCGCCACTGCTGAAGCCATTTCAACGTAAGGATCCTCACTACCTTCGAGGATCAAAATCTGCGCGCCGCTGATATCTGCATGCGCGGGTTCTCGAGCACCTGCATGGCCCGCAGCAAAATCGCTCGGTGCACGATACCAGGATGAAGCAGGATGAATGCCCCAAGCATGTTAGCGCCATTGGAGTAGCCCAAGAAGATGAGCCGGTTTGGATCAAGCCCATAACCTGTTATCGCGCCCTCCACGAAAGCCCTGAGCGCTTCCGCTTCGTCGCGAATATCCTGCTGATCGAAGCCTGCGTCACCAGCGCGGCGGAACCAGCGATTGCTTCCTTCCTCCGTCGCACTCCCACGCACCCCGAGCAAAGTTGCTCGCGGTGCGATGCGACGGGCGATCGGCATGAGATCGGCTTCATTCCCCCCGGTCCCATGCATCAGCACGATCGTTGTTCCAACTGGATCAAGCGGCCGATTGAACCGATGAACGAAGGGAAGATCTCGAGCGGGATACCTTTCCTCGTCCGGGAGGGCAAATTGTGGCAGCATCGCCTTCAGGTCCTCGGCTCGGTCCACCTCTCGGGGCGGTATGAACAAGGTGGTGCCGAGTTCATCAGGGGGTTCGTCCGAGGTCATGCCAGGGCCGTCGGTAGCAAATTCGAGGAGTATGCCAGCGGGGTCACGAACGTAGAGCGAAAGGAAGTATTTGCGATCGTGGATCTCGGTCGGTCCATGCTCTTTCAGTGATAGGCGCATCGAGCGGACGTCATCAGCATTGCGCGCGCGAAAAGCCACGTGGTCGGGTACCCCTGCCCCGACCACCGATGGTAGAAATCCCGAGACTTCGCGGACATCAACAATGTCGGTTTCCGATGACATCCGTTGGGTTACGTCGGCTCGTACTTCCTTGCGATAGCCAAAACGCTCTACGAAGCGGATCGCATCTTCTGGTCTGTCTGTCAGAAGTGTGACGCCCCGGATCTGGGTCGGCGCACTCCCGAGAGGCGCTGGCGTCTTCATATCCAGACCAACCAGCTTCACGATCAAGCCATCCGGATCCTTGAGGCGGAGAACCGACTCCCCGAACTCACGAGAGGGTCCCTCGATCGGAACATTGGCGGTGAGCGCGCCCGGTCAGCCAGTCGCCGAGCGCGGCTTGCGGCACGGCCAACGATACTTCAGAGACCTGACCGATTCCCGTACGACCTCGTCCGGCTGCCTCCCAAACGAGGAAGGTCAGCAGCGACCCTGGGCTGCCGAGCGCGTCGCCATAGATGAGATGCAGTTGCTCACCGTCCGCGAAGCCCGCAGTCCGCTTTACGAGCTTGAGCCCAAGAAACCCCACGTATAAGTCGACATTGGCCTGCACATTGGCGATGATGCTCGTGACGTGGTGAATGCCGCTCGTCATTTCGTTGATCCCACGGGTCGGTACGCACAGACATGTCGTCTGCTTCTAGGGAGCAACAAAGGGTACCGCAACGGCTTCAATTCGGTGCTTCGTGGACTAGTCCTCCTGGAAGACCTCACGTCGTTTGCGACGTAGGTTCGGGAGCAGCATCATCAGGATAAGGACCGCGGCAAGAACCAGCATGGTCGCACTGATGGGCCGCTGGAGGAAGGTCAGCGGGTCACCCCGGGAGAACAACAGGGCGCGACGCAGGAACTCCTCCATCATTGGCCCCAGGATGAAGGCCAGCAGCATCGGGGTGGGTTCGGCATCGAGTTTCCGCACGATGTAGCCGGCCAGTCCGAAGACGGCCATTCCGAATACGTCGAAGGTCGTGTTGTTTATGCTGAACACGCCGATGACGCAGAAGACGATGATGATCGGGAAGAGGTAATGGTAAGGGATCGCGATCATGCGGACCCAGATGCCGATGAGCGGCAGATTGAGCACCAGCAGCATCAGGTTGCCCAGCCACATGGAGCAAATCAATCCCCAAAAGAGCGCGGGCTGCTGGGTCATGACGGACGGTCCGGGCTGAATGCCCTGTATGATCATGGCGCCGATCATCATGGCCATCACTGAATTGGACGGCAGGCCAAGAGTGAGCATCGGGATGAAGGAGGTCTGTGCACCGGCGTTGTTTGCCGCCTCCGGACCCGCCACGCCCTCGATGGCGCCCTTGCCGAATTGTTCGGGGTGACGAGAGAGACGCTTCTCGAGTGAGTATGATCCGAACGAGGCCAAGGCTGCGCCACCGCCGGGAAGAATGCCCAGGAGTGAGCCCAGACCAGTGCCGCGCAGGATGGGTCCTATGATGCGCCGCCAGTCCTCGCGCGTGGGCATCAAACCCTCCACCTTCCTCGTGGTGACGGCGCGCCCAGCCTCGTCCTCAAGATTGGCGATGATTTCGCCGATTCCGAAGACCCCCATGGCGATGACGACGAAATTGATGCCGTCCGACAGAAGCGGCATGCCGAAGGTATAACGTGAGACGGCTGAATTTACGTCCGTGCCGACCATGCCTAGCAGAAGGCCCACCAGGATCATGCCCAAGGCATGTAGAACAGCACCCGAGGCCATGATGATCGAGGCGATTAGGCCTAGAACCATCAAGGCGAAATACTCGGTCGGTCCAAACTGCAGCGCAACACTCGCCAATGCTGGGGCGAAGAGCGCGATGAGCAGGGTCGCGATGGTACCCGCGATGAATGAGCCTATGGCCGCGGTGGCCAACGCCCTGCCGGCCTGGCCCTGTCGGGCAAGCTGGTGCCCATCGATCGCGGTGACGACGGAGGATGGCTCTCCGGGCAGGTTCACCAGGATCGCCGTGGTCGACCCGCCGTACTGAGCGCCATAATAAATCCCGGCCAACATGATCAGCGCTGCCTCTGGAGGCAGGCCAAAGGTGAGCGGGAGCAGGATGGCGATGGTCGCCACTGGACCCAGGCCCGGAAGCACACCGATGGCGGTTCCTAGAACAGCGCCGACCAGACAATAAAGGATATTGGCGGGACTCAACGAGACGGAGAGCCCGAGGGCTAGGTTGGAGAGAATGTCCATGGTGTCCTCGGGTCAGCTGAACAGGAAGGAAAGCCAGCTACCTGCGAGCGGCATGGGAACGCGCAGGAGTTGGACGAAGACGAAGCTGCAAATACCGGCGAGGAGGACGAGACCCGTCAAGGCCTTCGGGTCGATCCTGAACTTCTCGCTCGCCGCTGCCGCGATCAACGTAGAGGCGAAGATCGCCACGGGTAGGCCGAGAACCGGCAGAAGCAGACCGAACGCGACGACAGAGCCTGAGATCAGCAGCATTCCCTTCAAGTTCCAGCGCCCGATGGGCATGCCCTCAACTAGAAGCCCACGGACCAGCGCTGCGACGCCGAAGGCAATGAGCAAGGCTGCGATAATACTCGGAAAGAACCCCGGGCCCATCTGGCGAGGCGTGCCGAAGGCATAGTTCCGTGCCATGACGAAGCCAGCAGCTCCAAGGGCGAGATAAACCAAGCCGATGCCGAAGTCCCGTTCTCCCCTTATTCGTTGCGCCATGCGTCTCCTCCGGTTGACTAGCGTTCTTGCGTTCGGGGACCTGCGTCGTGTCCATTGATGGACAAGCCCGAGCGTTCGTCGAGTGGCAGGAGCCCCAGTTCATAAGGGGCGTTCGGTTCTTCCCAGCGCTGCAGCAGCCGCACGAAAACTGCATCCGCCTGCTGCTCGGCGCTATATCCGATGGTGTGGAAGAAGCCGGCCGCCTCCTCGGCGATATCGGTGCGGCCAAGCAGAATGACGGACAGGTTCTCCGGCACGCTCACACCTGCATCGCGCAGCAGGGTGCGGAAGCGCTGTCCACTTTCTATGCCCCACACGATCAGACCAGTGCGTCCGGAACCATCCAACATCGAGGCGGAGGCAAGCGCAGACACCACAGCTTCCTCATAGGCGCGCGGTGGCAATCGAGGCACACGAATCTCGGGAACGAGCACCGTGCGCAGGTCAGCGCGTTGGCGAAGGGAGCGATAGCGGTGCACACCCATTTCATTGGCCAGGAAAGCGCTGGCAGTGGTGGCGAGGACAACGCGGTCGTGTCCCGCCGCAGTCAGCAAGTCGACAGCACGTTCAACCGGCGCGCCCCACTCGAAGCCGACCGCATCGACATCGGTTCCGACCAACCAGGCCCCGTCCACGACCAACGTGTCGGTGCGGCGCCGAATGGCGGCAATCATTTCAACGGGCATGATGTCAAAGGAGTTCTGCACAATGCAGGCATCGAAACGCGGAAGCGTCTGCAGAACCTGTCTGGCGTGATCGGGATTGGAATAGGCAACTTCCAAGGTCACATCGCCATGGTGGGCCAGTGCCTGCTGCAGCCGATCAAGCACCAGTCGGCCGCGCAGGTTCTGCAAGGGGCGACGTAGCAGGATGACGCTGCGACCCTCGCCTGCGCCTCGCGGGGTGTGTGCTTCTTCGGCAGGATACCCGCCGGTGAAGAACGTTCCTCGGCCGACCTGCGAGACGATCAGCCCTTCTGCCCGCAAGGATTCCAGCACGCGCTGAACCAGCGCTTGCGAGAGGCCGAAATCCTTCATGAGCTGCCGAATGGTTGGCAGTCTCTCGCCTTTGGTCGCACGTTGCGACAATGACCGCAAATAGCCCTGCAATTTGTCGACTTCACTCATGAGCAACATTCCTATACATTAACAATATATATTGCAAGCATATTGTCCTATAACTTTATCGCTTGCTAATCTGACCGGTGGAGAATAAACCGCCGCACCTGACAACCCATGAATACAATACATATTGTATCGGTCAAGGTAATTGGAGGAATACTATGAACACCGGCACACGCACCTTGGCTCTTGGTCTGGTTGCGCTCAGCCTCGTCGCCCCCGCTCTGGCACAGTCAGGCGGCACGATCACTCTACTGGTGGGTTATTCCGCCGGCGGAAGCGCCGACTTCGCGGCACGCGTGATTGCGCCCGAGCTCGGTGAACGTCTTGGGCGCACCGTCGTGGTCGAGAACGCCACCGGGGCGAGCGGCATGATCGCACTGCAGAACCTGCTTAACGGAGGTACCGACGGATCGGTGCTCTACTATGGCGGCTTCGACACCGTGGCCGTCCCGATGGTCAACAAGTCCGTTGGTATCGACTGGAAGACGCAAACCATTCCTGTGGGTCGGACCGCCATCACGTCAATGACGATCGCTGTTCCCGCAAGTTCATCCTTTGCGACCCTGCAGGACCTAGTGGCCGCGGCAAAGGCGGAGCCAGACACGATCACCTATGGCACGCCTGGCATCGGTTCGGCGCAGCACTTCGTAGGCGAGATGATTTCGTCCGTTGCCGACATCACTCTGGTTCATGCGCCCTATCAAGGCGGTGCACAGGTCTCCACCGACCTGCTCGCCGGGCTGCTGGACACGGCAGTGCTGACCACCTCGACGGCGCTTCCCTTCATCGCTGACGGCCAGGCACGTGCGCTTGCGGTTACCAGCCAGGAACGTTCGCCCGCTCTGCCGGAGGTACCCGCCCTGTCCGAAATCGAGGGTTTCGGAGGTGTGGCGCTACCCCTGTTTCAAGGCGTATTCGTCAAGGCTGGTACCTCGCCGGAGATTGTTGAAGAACTCAGCGCAGCTCTTTACGACCTGGGTCAGGATCCTGAGGTAGTGCAGCGTCTTTCCGAGTCAGGCTTCATAGCGAGCCCGCTCGAAGCCCAGCCGTTCGCCGCCTTCATCGACGAGCAGCAGGGCATCTATGCCTCGATCATCGAAGGCGCCCAGATCAGCGTCGAATAAGCCGGCAATCGCACGGGGCTCCTCCCGGCCCTGTGCGATCCTCCTTGTTGCTCTCGGACACTTCAGAAATGTTTCATTCATTCATCACCCGGCATTGGTTCGCACCCGAGGCCATCACCATCTGGAGCGACACCAACACCGTGCAGGCCTGGCTCGATGTCGAGGTTGCGCTTGCGCAGTCACAAGCCGAACTGGGCATGATCCCGGAGAACGTGGTCAGCGCCATTGCTGGCGCCTGCCGTTCAGATCGCTTGGATTTCGGGCGGCTCAGTGTCGACATAGCCCATGCCCAGCATCCTTTTGTTCCCGTGCTGAAGCAGCTTGAAGCATTGGCCGGGGAACCCGCGGCAGGTTATATCCACTGGGGCGCCACTACGCAGAACATATTCGACACGGCGACAGCCTTGCAAATGCGGCAGTCGCATCGGCTCACTATAGACGCGTTGGACCTGCTCGACAGTACGCTCGCCGACCTGGCGCGTACACACAAGGGCACGCTCCAAGCCGGGCGCACCCATGGCCAACACGCCTTGCCAACGACATTCGGCTACAAAGCGCTGGGATGGCTGGACGAAATCCGCCGTACCCGGAACCGACTCAACAGCCGCATTGGTGACAGTTTCGTGGTAAGCATGGGTGGCGCTATAGGCACCTTTGCGGCCATGGGCACCCGGGGCCCAGCCGTCGCCGCCGGCGTGGGCCGACGTCTGGGGTTGGATGTCGCCACCCTACCGCTGCGCGCCTCGTTCGACCGACAGGCTGACTACCTGACGGCATTGGCGCTGCTAGCGCAGATCGCGGAGAAGGTTGCCCACGATGTGGTCTTCCTTCAGCGCACCGAGGTGGCCGAGCTGGAAGAGGCCTTCCATCATGGAAAGATGGGCAGTTCCACCATGGCACAGAAGCGCAACCCATCCACTGCACTTTTGCTGATCAGCCTCTGCCGCCTGTTGACCGCCCGGGTGCCGCTGGCGAGCTGGTCGATGCCTCGCATGGATGAAGGGGATTCCTCGGCGACCAATGTAACCGACCTGGTCGTTCCTGAACTGGCCATCCTCGGCGTTTCGATAGCCAGAACCCTGCTCAAGCTTTGTTCTGGCCTTGTGGTGCACGCCGACCGAATGGCAACGAATCTAGAGCTCACCCGTGGCCAGATCATGTCGGAGGCCATCATGATGCGTCTCTCCACATCGGTTGGTCGGCACCACGCGCATGAAATGCTCTATGAGGCAGCGCAACGGGCGACAGAGGATCGCCTTTCGTTGGTTGATGCTATCAGCCAACAGGATCCACGAGCGGGCGAGATAGCTGCGCAGATCGTGCCAGATAATTATCTCGGCGCCGTTCAACAGCTGATAGTCGATGGTGAGGCCTTAGACGAGAGCAGTGGTTCTTGAATGGGTTCATGACTACTTTCTAAGTTGCCGGTTCATCATGGCCAGTGTTTTCGCTATCTTGTAAATGGCGCCATCCCAATGACGGTAGTGGCGTTCGATAACGAGCCGCTGCCTCTGGTATTTGATCCGGTCAACTACCTTCCCCAGCGACGATGGGAACGATCGTCTCATCGTCGTTGCCATTCGGGAAGCAGCCGAAACTGACCCCTGCATTTGCGCTCTTGCTTGCAGCTTGAGGCCCACGAGACTCCCTCACCGCTTCGAAACCTCGGTCTTGGAAGATTGCAAGCAATCGACATTCTTCACTCCCCTGTATGGCTTCAAACCGATTTCGACTAAAGCCACTGGATGATGATGGTTTGCCGAACGGCTAAAACGAGGTTTCGCAAGACCTACACGCGTCGCAATCGCCGTAGTGGCAGGAGTGGGGAAGTTCCTCGCTGAAATCAAAGGGTAGGTCCGTTGCGGCGACTGCTAGTTGGCTTCCTTCAGGCTGCTGGTTATCAACGATACTCCACTGTGTAGTCAGCCAACAGAGCCTCAAGTCCCTTAGCGATTGTCTTCCAAGTCAAAGTGAGATCCCGAAGGTCGTCAACAGTGAACTCTCGCCCATGATGTGATGCGGCTCTCAGGTTTCCTGCAAATCGGAATAATCGCTTGGCTTCGTCTCTATCCTCAAAGCCGCGCGAGAATATGTTTTCAAAGTGCTCAGGATGTGAGACCAGCTCCGCATAGTGGTGGTAATCGGCATGATCGAGAGCGTCACCGCCTCGGCGCCTCCATTTACCCAGCAGATCCTTGCAATCACAGGCACCAAGCCTCTGTTCCGGCCAGTCTTCCCCATAGAAGTCCGCCATTGCATCATCGACTATCATGCGCAGGGTTCGCTCATACCCGTGCACGAGGCTCTTAGCCTTCCGAACATGAGCCGGCTCTTTATTCCCTGCTATCAGCGCCTTCAACTTCATGCGCTTTTCAGCACGGCTCAGAAGGCGAATGCTCGGAAGCCGCGGGAGCCGTAAACCAGAAATGTCTAGAAGTGTTCGGTAGTCGTTAAGCGAGCCATCAAAGCCTGAAAAGGCTGTAAAAGATCGGACCGCCTCTGCCATTGCGCGGGAAGCAGTATCGAACGTGTCGTACACCTGCGCCATGGCAGCAGCGCTGTTTACCAGTTCAAGAGCGGATCGGTTTACCAGGAGGTCAGGCGAAGGCATCCAACTCAAACGTGCGCTCATGTCCTCAAATGGCAGCCGGTAGGCCGACAAAAAGTCTGGCATCTGGAATGACGACGCGAGTTCTGCAGCTCTGTTGGCGGCATCCGCAATACCGCCCAATCCAGCTAGGCGAAAGCGCTCATCTTGCTCTGAGTACAGACGCATTGCGTCGGCCGCTGTTGATGCCACGGACGCAAAGGACCATTCCTGACTGAATGGACCGGTGTGTTCGAACTGCTTGAACAGCTCGAACGAGGGCATTGCTACGTTGCGCAGGGCAGCTGTCTGGGAGAGGATATCAAAGTGTCCCTGCAAAGCAGTCTGCTGTCCCAAAGCCCTCCGAACGGTCTCGCCAATCGTGTCGCGCTCCAACGATGCGAGCAGTGCCGAAATGCCCGGCATAGAAGTCCGAAATGGATCGTCCCCGGAATAGTTCGACACCCAAGTCTCCTAAGCGCAAGTGCCGACTCCGTCAGCACGGCCTTCTAAGATAGTCCTCTTAGTTCCTGTAGCAAGATCAGGCTGAAGAGGGTTGTTCGTGTAAATTATGACTTGATTTGTAGGAGTGTCACTTCCGCGTGCCGTGCTCGTCCAGCATCTCCCGCAGATCACGTTGCGTTGAAAGATCAACCTTGCAGCCTGTTAGACGATCACACGTGTCAGGCCAATCAGGCCTGCCAATAGGGCGTACTGTGGCTAGAGCCAGTTCCCCTACTAGCTACGGGATGTAGCGCAAACCTCCGGCAGGGTCATAAGGTCTTTCGCAGACTTCAAGCCAGATCAAGGCTTGTATGATAGCAACGCTATGAAGTCGCTGAAGGTGGTGCTAACGCCAGTGTCGATGCTGAAGTATACCACTGGTGGACTGCGTAGTCTTCTCGACAGGCGCAAGCAAAACAGGTCACAACTGAGGTCCGGCGGCCAATGGGACCACTCCCGTGTCTAAGTTGCACAGCCAACAAATGCGGTAACAAACTTTCGCCAGTAAGGCTATTTGAAGAACCTGTTTGCAGTTTGCGTCGTTCGACAACATATTGAGACAGGAGCAAGGGTAAGCACATGTCGCAGCCTAATACAGTCACGAAAGGTGGATATTCGGGACCATTGGAAGCGCTGCGGACCAATAAGGCGGCGTTGGTTGAAGTTCTAGAACGTTACGGGCTTATCAATCCCAGGCTGTTCGGATCGCTTGCGCGGGGCGAGGCGCGTCCTACAAGTGATATTGACATTCTGGTCTCAAAGACCGTGCCGATGAGCTATTCAACGATTGCCAAGCTACGTCGTGAAGTCACCGAGGCTCTGGGGTGGCGGGTGGACCTTGTGTTCGACACGGCATTGAAGCCCGAGATGGAAGACGAAATCTTGCACGACGCGAGACCCATGCCATGAGGCCTGAGCAGGCCAAGTTTCAGTGGGCTGTGCATGAGGCGCTGCACTATGCGGAGAGGGCGCTGGCGCATATTGGCGACATGTCTCCTGACGAGTTCGCTAAGGACCTGAAGACGTTTGATGCTGTCACGAGATGCATAGAGGTTATCGGAGAGGCTGGCGTTCGTGCCAAGAAGGCTTCCCTTGAAATTTATGGCAGTCATCCAGAGCTCATGTTCGACAACTTGCGGGAGGCGAGAAATGAGGCGATTCACGAATATGAGCGCGTCGACCCTAAAAGCCTTTACCTAACCATATTTGACACGGTCAAACCGCTGGCGGACGCCTGCAGGAATTTCCTAGGCACATCAAAGGAAGCTCGCATCACTGACCTGATTTTCAAGATGCATGATCTGGCCTGGTCCGTGCCTCATGGTTTTGCCGATACCCTTGCTGCCTATGTGGATGAGGATCTAGCTGAAACTCTGAACCGGGCGGTTTACGAGGCTGCTGATCTGAAGTCTTTGTTAGAGGCGCACAGCATCATCATTCCTAGATTTGACCCCTAGTCGATTTAGGAAGGACGGCTTGTCGCATTGCGTCCATGGGAAGAAGCGCACTTTCTAGGCCCCTGGCGACGGCTCGCCTCGCCTTAATCAAGTAAGATGGCGGGAAAACACTGCCCCGTTTGGGTACTCCTGAATGCTTTAATCTCGTCTTTCCTCGTTACATCTTGTAGGAGGAAGTGGCGGTTGAGCCGGTCACCGCGCGCTGCGGTCTCAGCCACAAGCCGGCTTCGTAACTGCTACTCCGTCGAAGATCTTCGCGAGGGTCTCCGGCACGCCAAAGCCATGAAAGCTGAAGTCATCGCTGGACAATATGCCGCCGGTGGCCAGGGCGCGCAGGCTCGTGGCCACGCGCTGGTGATGGAAGTCCATGTAAGCCAGAGTTTCTTGCATCGTCATGTCATAGACGGATGACCCGAAGGCCACCTCACCTCCCACCATACTCCCCATGACCTTCATCGGCGCGCCCTGCACTTCGAGGCCCAGGGAGATGATGTCGCGTCGGGACATGTAGTCCTTGACCAAGGCGACCAACTCCGCCTTCTGCTCGGCATCGCATAGCCGAGCCACCTTGACCGAGGCCCGACAGGCCAAATTGGCTGTCAGAGCTACATAGCCTCCGCCGGTTATCGCCGGGTTCGCCAGAGGAAAGTCATCGGGGTTGTCCTCGGCCCGTGCCTTTCGCACCCATCGTGTGCAGCTGGTATCATCCGCTTCCTCCCAAACCGGATGCTCGGCTAACGCCATCCTGGCGCTGGGCTGCTGTGGAGGATGAGGGCCGCTGAGGAGGAACTTGTCTATTGCCACCCAAGCGCAGCAGATAACAGTGGCTAGGGCAATAAAACTCAGCACCATGTCCAACGACGGTCCACGCCTCGCTGGTTTGTTCAGCTCGACGTTCTCACGCATGGCTCGAACGACATCACGACCCGACATGGCGACCTCGTCATTGGCCAGGACATACTAGCTGCGTTCGTTGAATGGAGTTTTAACTCCATGGCCTCGTTTGGACCCGTAGTCTTAAATGTAGCCCCTCTCAAAACTGCCGCTGCTGTCACCATCAGTGATGGCAGAGATCAATTTCATTCATTGGACAACTTGCTGCCAGGCCGGTAGCCCTTGCTCGAACAAAGAGGGGACAATGCTCGGATCGCGTGTGCCGGTGACAGCGCTGCTCGGGATGAACATGTTCTTCTCGGGTGTTACTTATGCCGCCACCATGCCTTACGCCTCGCTGGTGGGCGTGGAGACCCTCGGCATGTCGCCGGGCTTCTTCGCCTCCGTTATGAGCACCGGTGCCATCCTGGGCACGTTTGTCTCGCTTGGGCTGGGTTATATGTCCGACAAGCTGCGAGATCGCCGGCTGCTGGTGCTCATGACGGCGATAGCTGGTATCCTGGCGCATGGACTGATTTACATTTGGCCAACGCAGGCGAGCTTTGCTGTGGCTATGGCGCTGATCATGCCCCTCGCGGGCGCCTCATATGGACAGAGCTTTGGCTATGTACGCGTCTTGTATCTGAAGCGCGTACCGGAACGTGCCGACTTCATGGTGACAGCTTTACGCACTGTCTTCACCCTGGCCTGGATCGTTGTGCCACCACTTGCCGGCTTGGTGGCTGCACACTCCAGCATCTTCGATGTCTATCTCGCCTCAACGCTTGGCTATGCAGCCATGGCAGGCATCTTCACGCTCTTGATCGGTGACCAGACGACGGCGGTGCAGATGGCAGTTCCAAAGGTCGCGAAGGAGGCATCATGGCTATCGGTGTTCTCATTGCGTCCTGGAACCCTGGCGGGGCTGATCGGGCTCGTGGTGATGACCGGGGCGCTGCGGCTGCTAAACCTCACGATATCGCTCTACATCGTCGCGGACCTGGGTGGCTCGGTCGCCGACGTGGGGCTATATGCAGGGATCACGGCGGCGACTGAAGCGCCGTTGATGTTGATCCTGGCATGGATGACCACACGATTGACAAAGGAGACCCTCCTTGCCGGAGCCGGCCTGGTCATGGCGCTATTCATCGCACTGTCCAGCCAACTCGATACCATCTCCGGGCTTTTCTGGCTGTTGGGGCTCAACGGCCTCGGTACGGCGGCGCTGATGAGTGTTAATATCTCGTATGTGCAAGATGCCATTGAGGGCCGGGTTGGGCTGTCCACCTCGCTCATGGATGTGGTCGCCATAGCCGCCAACCTGCTTGGCGCCGGGACATTCGGGCTGTTGGCTAATGGTGCGGACTATCGTCTGGCGCTCATAGCGGCGGCAATCATCTCGGTGCTGGGCGCGGCGATAATGGCCGCGGGAAACATCGAGCGGCTCGGAAGGGTCCAAGCAGCGGCCTCTGGGTAGTTGCTCATGCTCTTCCTGGTCTTCCGGGGAAGTTGCTTCTGGTCAGCGCAACGTCGTAGTGGGGACAACATCACGCTCATCATTCGTATTGGCCGCTGCCGTCCTTGGCGTAGTCGCTGGTAGGTTGCTGGATATTTCCCGCGGCTCAGGCCAAAGTCATGCCGCTCCATCGAGAAGGCCTTGCAACAGGTGCTCCTCGCCCAAGGCAATCCTGAGCTTGCCGAAGGCGTTCCCGCGATGCCGTTGCACGCTCTTCTTGTGCAGCGACAACCGAGAAGCGACCTCGTCCTCATCGGTCCCTTTCGCTAGGAAGGAAAGTACCTGGCGTTGTGTCCGGAAGAACAGTTCCAAGCTGATGTTCAGCTCTAGCGCATGAGGTCCAGTTGTGAGCGCCTACAGGTCCGCTCGTTGGACAGGTGAAGTAATACCGCCTCCGCTCAGTTCTGCCAGCCTCGATTGCCCTGCACCCATGGCAGAGTCATTGATAGTTGCTCCCACTGCTGAAAGCGGCGCACGAAAGATGCGTCAGGGATGATTGCTTGCGGCACTGGCCCGCCTTCATGGGCAAGGCAGGGGAGGAAGGCACCAAGATCAAGAGCAGGTCAGGCCCTCGTATCGGTACTAATGCCCGGCTACGTTCCTGGCTCACCAAGTTAACCGCAACCCTTCTAATACGCCTATCACGCAGGTGTGGCTCCAGCGAACCTAGCGATCAATCTGCAAGTCAGAGCGACGCCCCGACTGCTTCAAGATCTGATCCCTCTCCTGCTCAAGGCCTTCTTTGAGCATCAATAGCTCTGCGGCTATGTCTGCTTCTGAGCCGGCGTGCGTTCCTGCCTGTTGTTGACGTCCGTTAAGATTGGCACGACCAGCGATGAGGGCTTCAACACTGCGCAGGCGCCGCTCGATGCCTTCAATCGCTTCGTTTCGGGTTTCTGTTTCCGTCATAGATCGTACTCTTGTTTTGTACTTGCTGCCATTCGCCGGATTCACGAACCCTCACAGGCCGCTTGGCCCTTGGCCAGCTGAACCGTGCATAGGCGCTTCTGCTTTGGGCGTCAGATCCTCCCGAAAGCAAGTACATGCCCTCGTCTGTGGCTGCGCTCGCAAACCAGCAGCAGGACTTGGGGGAAGTCGGCTTCTGAGGTTCCTGCGGTGGCCGCCACGGCACGCGCAGCAGTGCGTACGGGAATGACCGCGTGGTTGTTGTGGTTCTCGGAGTGTTTACAGCAATCCAATATCGCTGCATCAACAACGCCGACCAGAGCTTCATCATTAGTGTTCATCAGCATGGCCTCCTGCTTGATGATCAGCATGCCAGTGAGACGTAAGCTTCGGCACCCACAAAGGTTAGCGAAGCGTTAAGTTTGAGCTTCCGTGAGCGTTTCGCTCAAACGACCGGAATTCGCATGTAGGTGGGATCGCACTTGGACATCTTGACGAGTGCGTCCTAGTTCTTAATCGTGATGTGATCCCGCTCCCAAGCCACGGCATCAGTGGAGCGTAGCTTTTGCACGGCGCGGTTGGCGTGACCCGGGAATATCGCCAGACACTCGCCCACGACTCGTTGCGTCAATCGGATGTGGAAGCCGTTGTCAGAAGTGCGACCACTCTGTTTTAGGGGCAAGTAGAGTTCGCAAATGAGATGCTCCATCCAACGTACTCGCATGGATGTCGACAACCCGCTGTTTTGGGATGTCATCTGGTTCCTGATCTTCGGCGTGGTGCCCGTTGTTGTAGGATGGCTCATCCGAGGACACCAGCACGTCCCGGAGAGGTTCCAAGCTCACCCGTCGCCCTCGTTCTCGCCGTGGTGGTCAAGGGATCATTAGCGGCTCCGCCCGTGCCAGGAGATGGGACACAGATGGTGCTCTTCTGGCCAGGAACCAGCACCCATGATGCGTTCCCGGCCATTGCGGCCATAGAGGGTCGCGTGCTCTGGACCGACCCCTCCAACCAAGTCTGGGCCATCGCGGCGCCCACGGAGATGCGTCCGAGCTTTATCGCCACGGGGCCATGCCAGTCAGCAACTCGATCCTACCCGCCGGATGCTTCGACTGGTTCAAGGTTTAGCAGGGCAGTCCAGGAACCCACTCCGCTCAGTCCAGGTACATGCGTACGCTTTTATCCCCTGTTGAACCTACCAGTGTGTAAGTTCAACATCTTAGGTAGGGTAGGTCTACCACCTACTGACCTTCGTATACGATGGAAAACGGTATTGACATCAACTACACTATGCAGAATAATGCAGTTATTACAAAGACTTAAGTGCGCCCCGTCTATCGGTTAGGACGGGACCCTCTCACGGTCCAAAGAGGGGTTCGATTCCACTAGGGCGTACCAGTCTTCGTCATTCCCCTACCATCGCTAAAACGACAACGCGCCCATGGTGTATCGGCAGAGCACGTGCCCCTTCACGGCAGAGAGCCGGGTTCGATTCCCGGTGGGCGCACCATCGTCATTTCAACGGCCATCGCGGGCGTGAACGATTACCTTCCGCAAGGCATCCAGGAAGCCCGGGTCTGACATTTCCTTTCCTCCTCTTGCTTCCAGTACCCCGTCTTCACCGCTCGCCAGACCCCTGCCCTTCTTCGATTTGGCGACATGAAGTCCTCCAGAGCAGAGATCTCGCTTTCGGTTAGATCCAGACGCCGCGAAGGACTGCTTGCTTCGATGCTGTCTTCGTGGGTCGCCTCGAGCCGTAGCATCGGCGCGCCTTTCAAAAATGGTTAACGCTTGGCGCCTAGTGTGCCTTGCTGGCCTGGGTGGCATTGTTGTGGGCAAAGGAGATAATGCCCATGATCGTGTGCTTCTCGGACCTAACCGAACGCACCCGTCAAGCAGCCTTCCAGATGTTCGAAGACTGGCCTGATGACCAACACACAAGTGAGGTTGTGGAACGGGTACTAACCATGGCTTGCAGCATCACCCTACCCCACTTGAACAAGGTCGATGGAGACTGGGTCATGCAAATGATGTGGCAGGTACCAGACCTGCTCGAAAACAGCACCTACTCGGATGCGATGGATGTCAACGCCACGGTTCGTACAGCTGTAGAAATCAAAATCGGCGACCTGATCCGTGATGACGTGGCGGAGCGTGCAGTCGAGCTCGGTCTAGATCCCGGCCGCATGAAAATCTGACAGATCAAACGCATTGTACTTGTCGTTCGCGATGCTTGACTCAGCCCAATTAGATTTCTGTTCCGTTTGGAGAATCCGTGGAAAAGCATACCTCTCTCTCTTCGAAATTTCTTTGGTCCTTGCACGGCGGAGTTGGTGGAGTTGCAGTGGCTCTACTTGCCACACTGATATTCTCCGGCGTGGCAACACTGGCAGGCGTCTTGTACTTGGCGGCAATTGGTTTTGCAGGAGATTATATCGTAGCTCTGATAAAGGCCTTCAATTCACCTGCTAGCGAGACGTCCAGCAAGGGTAAAACTTGACATCTGCGGTATTTTGTTATACGTGGTATAACAAGAACTTGGAAGGTATGGTCATGAGTAAGATTGAATTGTCTGATCCGGTTGCGCTTCGTATTCCAATCGACGTGCTGGCGGAGATCGAGAAGATTGCCGATGTGGCCGAGCGTACCCGAAGCTGGGTAATGGTCAGGGCTATGAAGCTTTACTTGGCGGGCGAAGGCGCGCAGATCCTCAAGACTGCGGAAGGGCTGCGGCAGCTTGATAACGGCGAGTCCGAAGATATGGACGATGTGATCGCTGATATCGAAAAGATTGTACGGGACAATGCCGCTTGATGAGGGTCAAGCTTTCTAAGAACGCTGCAAATTACGTTCGGCAAGAAGCAGCCTACTTTAGGCAATACAGCAAGGCCAGAGCAGAGCACTTCCTAGAGCGAGTAAAAACAGTACGGCGAGACCTTGCGGCATTTGCGGCCTCCGGCTTCGGGGGAGACGATCTCCTCATCCCTGGAACGCGTCGGTTCATTCGTGACGGCTACTATTTCGATTATCGGATCAAGAACGACCATATCGAAATTGCCGACATTTCTAGTTCCGTGAATACCCCATTGCTCGATCCTTCCGACACCGAAGATGGGGATTATGAAGTCGAACGTAACCCGCCTGGCTCCAAGGGTCCCGGGGGGTGACCATGGTGGTAGGTTGGTAGGCAGGGGTGAAACAAGACCCTACCAGGCGCTTTAAACCAACTGATCCATCTAATCTGCGAACAGTTTGGTGATAGGTGGTAGGTCTGTGACGGGGTATAAATGGAGAACCGCCTCTCCAGCGGATAATCGGGGTTCGACTCCCCGTAGGCGCACCAGTCTTCATCATTCCCCTAGCTTGTCGCTGTCAGCGCATTGGTAGATAATGATCTAGCTGGGAAGAATGGAGATTTCGACATATTGATCGAGGAAGTGAAGGATCGTTCTTTCGTTCAGCACATCGTGGAGGTGGCTGGACAGGAACGGATGGCGACTGAACGCAGGAAGGCTTTGGCTGGCGTGATATACGCACGGGCCATTAAACTTGATCTGTCGCCTCAGCCTGATCTGGTGGACATCTTGGCCAACTATGCCGATGAAGAACAGCTTATGGCTATTATCGATGGCGTAGACAAGATGACCGACGTGATCGAGTTCATCCGTTCACATGGGGTCAGCATGCCTGGGTATGACAGCTAACGTTGGTCTGAGATGAACAGGCCGGTAGCAGATATCGATCATGTTCAACCGCGGCAGCATGTCGACTTGATCCGAGATCTGGCCCCTGACGATCCCGAGGAACTTCGGATCAAGTTCGACCTCGCCCGGAAAATCGCTCTCGAAGTAGAAGATCGCGAGCTTAGCTAGGCAGCAACTGCCGAACTGACAGGCCTTAATCAAGCAGACATTTCCCACATTACCAACGGGATGGTGAAGGACTACTCGGTCTGGCGGCTGATGCGGGTGCTGTCGGCACTCGGCCAAGATGTAGCGATCGAGGTGTTTCCTTCGGGTGAGCCAGTCGGCACTATCTACATGGTCGACGTGCCGGAACCCGCTGAGGTGGCAAGCGCTCTCGGCACGTAGGTGGTAGGTTGGTAGCCCGGGGTAGAAATCAGAAGCCTACTGACCTGGTAATTGCACGTTTGGATGTCCCAGCTCTTCAATTGGTAATGGTTGGTAGGTCTGCATCGGGGTATAAATGCGTTCAGACTACTCAGATTGGATCATCACCGTACGTGTGGCACATGTTACCCGTAGGTCCGCCGTTCCTGCTGGGCGACCCACCAGTTCTTGGCCCATTGGGAACCAGATGGAACATCACTTCACGCCCAAGCCCGATCCGACGAGGAAACCGTCTGGCGTCTTGGTTGCCCAGCTGCCGATAGCTTGAGCATCAGCGCCTCGGGGCTGAATGGCTTGAGGAGGATGTCATCAACACCCGCAGCAATGGCTCGCTTCGCAGTCGCTGCGGACAGGCTGGTCGTCGTCAGGATGATCTGAGCGTCTGCCGCACCGGGGGCTCGCTTCATGCTCTCGATCATGCCAGCCATGTCCTGAGGGCCAAGGTTGTCGTCCATCAGGATCAGGTTGAACCGAAGCGAGTCCAGTGCCGTGATGACTTCTTCAGCGGTCGCGAGTGTCTGTACCTGCGCATAGCCCAGTTTGCCACAGACGCGTTCGATCACCTTTGCCACCGAGCCGTGCTTGTTGGCGATCAGCACACTCGACCTGGCGGGCCATGAGGGGGATGGAAGCCTTTTCACCGTGTGAGGACCCGTGTCTTGACGCTGGTGGCGGCCTCCGAGATCGCCTCTTGATGAACCCAGAGTTCGCCCGCAACCTCGTCCGCAAGCAGTTGAAGTATGGTGAGGTCTATCTGATCAACCGAACGTGGTACGGTGTCGATTATGCAAAGCGTGCCCAACCGTATCTGGTCGCCGTAGAACAAGGGGGCTCCCGCATAGAAGCGGATGAACGGCGCGCCTGTTACCAGCGGATTGTTGCTGAACCGAGGGTCTTTGGATGCATCCGAGATCATGAGCGGCTCATCACGCATTATGGCGTGTGAGCAGAAGGAAAACTCCCGATCCGTCTGGTCGCAAGTCAGTCCCACACGAGACTTGAACCATTGTCGATCTCTGTCGACTAAAGAAACAAGTGCTATCGGCGCTGCATACGCCTTCGCTGCTCGTTGGCATAACGCATCGAACGCTGGATGAGGCCCCGTATCCAACACACCCAGCCCGGTAAGGACCTTCAGCCTTGCCTCTTCATTCTTGGCGATAGGGGAACTCATGTTGTTGCCTGGTTGGTACCTGCTGCTGACCCTTATGCCGGTAAGCGCTTGCGACTTGGCTAAGAAGCATCATGAAGAAAGGCTTAGGGGCATTGCGTTCGAGTCTCGCTTGGGTGCTGGCCCCGTGTTTCGAATAGTACCGACATCGCAGCCAAGCGCCTTTGACGATGCTGTACGAACCGCCTGGGGTCCGGCTCGCGAAGCCTTCGATCTGGGTTAAATGCCGGCTGCCCTCAGGTGAAGGTGAGCAACTGACTCCCATCAGCTCACCAGTTCCCGGTGCTACACCGAGCGGATCATTTCTCGAATGCCAGGCGGGTCCAGGTCACACCGTTCGATTTGTTGAGCTGTTGAACGGAGTTTGCTTCCAATCGCAAAATGCAGCGAAGACCCACTTGTGCGGCAAGGTCGATCGTCTCGGTCCATGTCACCAGATACATCCGACGCCCCTGCGGTATGGGTCCGTGTCGAAGGGACATGATAATGCGCCCACCTTGGCGAAGGAGAGAGTAGACCTTAACCATACCGCGTCGTCGCTCGCCCTCATCGAGGTGCATCCAAACGGCTGAGAGCAGGACCAGATCGAAGGTTCCGGCTCGAAGTGAGAGGGTTTCCAGATCAGGAAGCCGGTCATCGACCCACTCGATGTTCGGCGAAGGATGCAGAGCTCGACCGGGCTCCCGGAGTGCAGCCACCGGCTCCACGGCCACGACCACATGACCTAGGGCGGCAAGGCCCGCGGCATCTACGCCTATGCCTGCTCCGATGTCGATGATCCGTGAAGGCCGCTCCGGGAAAAGCTGCAAGACTTCCTTCGGTCGGTCCTCAAGCGACAGCTGCTGCCAGCGTCCGACAAGTTCAGCCGCATGCTCGGTGTAACCCTCCGTTCCTGGCAGATCTGCGATCATTTGGCATCCCCAAGGTTGTTGCAGCCGAGAGCGTGCCTAGTCACCCGCTGTACGACCGATATGTTACCGATGATCCGAGACGATCGATCAAGCAACATCAGAAACGGAATATTCGATGTTACTGAAGTGGATATGCTTGAAGCCAAGCCGGCCATACGGGGGACACGCCATTCTTAACTTGGCGTTCAGGCTCATGATGCACCTACCGGTGGCGCGAAATGTTTTGAGTACGCGCGAAGTCCTTAGGCAAGACTTGGTCCCATCCTTACCCCTGTAAGGATGGGCACTAGCAGGCGCAATGTGTAGCTACGCACGAACGGCACTAAGATATCGAGTGCGGGATCTCAGAACCAATGGGGAGTATGCCGTCGACGTTCTGGTCACTGAAGCTCGCTCCCCGGAGGACGCGATACGCAAGGCCTTGGGACTGGACGTGGTACGGAGCGGCTCCAGTAAAGCTTTGGTGGCTCGGGTGTTCTGGGAGAGCATCGGCCGGACCAACCACAGCATTGACCTGTTCCGCAGCCATTCTGAAGTGTTCAGAACGGTTTGCCTGGTGCGTAAGTCAAAACCCAGGGCCTGACATCGTCGTCTGGCACTTGGCCGCGAAGGTGCTTCGGAAAGTATGCGTCGGGGAGCTTTCGTGCTATCATCAGGTCACCACTGCTCTGTACGGCACATGTGACGGGGAACGCTGAACGCTCCCGCCGGCGAGGAGCAACATGCCCAGATTTTACTTCCACATCATAGACGGCACTGCCTTCATCGATACCGAAGGGGTGGAGCTAGCAGGCATGAACGAAGTACGACGAATGGCCGTCACCACTGCGGGGCAAATGCTCGAGCAGATCGGGGAGAGGTTCTGGGAAGGCAAACCATGGCGATTGTCCGTCGCCGATGAAACGGGCGTTGTCGTCGCGACCCTTCTGTTCCAATCCGAACAATGAGCAAGTGTGACGACTGGCCGACCCGACGCATGTCAGCGCCCGCGTGAAGGTAGGCTCGAGTCAAAGTCCAAGGTCGTCCTCAAAGCTCAGGCCGGCCTGTTGCCCTTGCTGCCAGACCAACCGGCATGGTTCAGAGACATGCCCGAACAACAGCACGAAGCGTTTCGGCAGCTGAACTCCCGTTTCCAGCACGATAGTTGCGCCGGTTTCGGAGCGGTTGACCATTCTGGCTCGATGACGGATCACGCCGCCCGTTTGAACGGCAGTCGCTGTTACACGGGCTCTGTGGCGTTCTTGCCGTCGGCGGTCATTCGGGAAAGTCATGGGGAGCGCTTTATTGATCGGGCCCTAACGTTGTCTGAAGAAACCCTTTTGATTTCTATCATTACGGTGGGAAGCGCCCGCGGCATTCAGGAGAGTGGAATTGGCACACCACGATGCATGGCTTCGATTTGAAGCATTCAAATCAGCGGACGGGTGTCCAGGCACGCGATCGAACGATGATCGAAGCATCTCCAGGAGGCTGCCGTCGCTGGCGTGCCTTATTGGGAAATCTATGTCCCGTTGGACCAGGCGCTGCGCCGGTTTCGCCCTTGTATTCCGAAAACGGCCATAGCCTCCTCTTCGGCTCGGATGCTCTCGTCCATTGCTTTGCTGCCTGAGCGTCCGACGATCATTTGTGTAGTGCCCAGACCTTACCACAAGTCGCACGGAGTTCTGCCAAGTTAGTTCGGGGAACCTAGCACCTTCCCTTGCTAACCTCGACAATTGTGAATTGAATATTGGCCCGCTTCGATTATGACGGCTTCCCGGCTCCACTGGGTTCAGGTCGCCCCATGTCCGACGTTCTTGTGCTTCTGGTCGAGGATGAGTTTCTTCTGAGCGCGGTGATGACCCAAGACCTGGAAGACGAAGGGTTCGCAGTTCACGCCGTCGCTGACGGCGCTTCTGCTGTCAAGGCGCTGGAGGATCCGGAGATGGACTTCGGAGCGCTCCTCACCGACATAAGACTTCCGGGCAAGCTCAACGGCTGGGACATAGCGTTGCGAGCTCGCGAACTCATGCCCAACCTACCGGTCATCTATACAAGCGGGGATCAGAGTGCGTATTGGCGGAAGTATGGGGTTCCAAACAGCGTGATGTTGTCCAAGCCCTTCGCCATGTCAAAAGCAACCGAAGCACTTCGCTACCTACTTAGCCAAGTACCTAGATAGCTTGAGTGTGCACCATCTGCTTGAAACCGTGGCGTCCATCAGGTCTTGAGCGGCCCCTTTTGACTATTCCCCCGTTTGGACCATGGCCTTATCGATGCACAGGTAGCTTGAAGAGCAGCTTGCCCAGCCGCTCGCCTGCCTCATGTGAGTTAGAAAGCGACGGAACGGGGATTGGCAGAGAGCCGCAGCTAGTTCTATCACGCCAGGAGATGATCATAGAACGCCAATCGGAACTGCTCTTTCGGCAGCCGGGATAAGCGTGGGTACATGACAGCCGAGCGTCCACCTTAATGCATCCGGGTCAAGGCACTGGGTCTTCACTGAAGAGACGGTAGGCTTCTGGTCGCAAGCTTGACGATGCGGCGCTCTGGTGAGTGAAATGCTGTTCGTTGATGATAGCAGCTTTAGCTCTCCATGAGGAGCAGCGACGCCTAGGTGCTTGCCAACCGTTGGGCACTATAGCGCAGCCCAGAAGCCGAGCAAGGTGCAATATCGCAGTTCGGTGCCCAGGAGGAGGATCAAAAGGCCATGCTCGTGTCCAGCAAGATCAGAACTCAGGTGGCCTCCGTCATTCACACGGCGATGCAAATGTGTTTCGCGCACTGGCAGGATACACCTGGCCTCAATTTTCAAGTCGCGTTCGACAAGTGGCTGGAGGAAAGCAGCGAGACCCCGGATCGTCAGCGGTTTTCGCTGAGCGCAATGCGGTTCCTTGCGCAATTCAGAAACGGACACACCGCCTTTAACGATGCATGGCTATGGCAACAGCACGGCGAGCCCGTCGGGTTTGATGCTGACCGAATGGAAGACGGATGGGTGGTCACACGGTCCAGTTTGGCTGAAGTGGAAGTTGGCCAGCTCATCGAAGCGATAGACGACGAGCCAATCGAAGCTTTTATAGACCGGCAACGACGATACGTTTCGGCATCCACCCCGCATTCGCAGTCCGCTCTGATGTTCTCGAGAAGCTTCCTGTTTCCCCGACAATTCAGGCTGCAACTCGCCGACGGCCATAATGTAGCGATTGATAGGTCGACCCAGACCCGCATACAAGTAGATCAGACACCGACACTTCTCGGAGGGACGGTTCCTGTTCTTGGAATTCCGAGCTTTGGCAATCCGGCTCACGAGGCAAAAGCAGTCGAGTTCTGTGCCACATGTGCCGCAGCTCCGGCTTTTATCATCGACGTGCGGGGCAATGGAGGTGGAAGCACGCCATTCGGACTGCTTGCCGCTCTGATGGAGCGACCATATCGCACATGGCTGGAGGAAACACCTTCAAGCACTGGCCTTCAACATGCACGAGGCGAAAGGGCATCCGCATTGCGGTGGGGTCCGGAGACATTTCTGCCGTCGAGCACTGCCTATGAAGGACACCTGGCAATCTTGATCGATGCTCGTACGGGATCCGCTGCCGAGGATTTCATCGCTCCTTTCAAAGACAACAAGCGCGCGCTGATCATCGGAGAACCATCAGCAGGAAGCAGTGGGCAGCCGTTTAGCCATGATTTCGGGAACGGCATGTCGTTAGTGGTCGGAAGCAAGCGAGAATACTTCCCAGATGGGCAGCGTTTTGAAGGGGTGGGAGTTTCTCCAGACCTCCTCGTCAAAGTTAAGGCTGTGGATTGCCGAACCGGTCACGACCCTGTGGTCGATGCTGCCATTCGTATCGTTGGTGAAATGAAATCGGTTAGCGTTCCAAGGTAGTTCCTAGAAGCTGTGTTCGCTAGCCAGTCCATTTTCTTGGCTGAATTAGGTGAGATACATGGCGGTTGACAATCGTGGTCAGAAACGTAGCCTTGTTCCCGGCATGTGCAGCCAGCCGCTCGCGCCCGTAAGGGAACGGTGAATGCAACACTCTATTGGTTTTACCCGCAACTCCTGGGCAGGCCGTCGGCAATGCGAGCACTGATCTTTTCTACTGCCCCGAGAAGGGTCGAACCCATGCATAGCTTCCAGGATGCAAAGCTCATGGCCAAGCTGCTGCGGCAGGCTTTGGCTGAACGTAACGTTGAGATCACCCACAGTAACAGTCTTGAACTGGTCTCCCGGCAGTTCGGGATGGCGAACTGGAACATGCTCAGTGCCAGTATAGATCGTGCTGGCTCCGGCGAAGGAACGCTTCCTGATGGCTGGTTCAAAGCAGGCAAAAGCCCCCAACTTTACGAAGCCCGAATCGATCAGCAGAATGGCTCGACCGTGCTGATCGCCGCCAAGACGGAACTGCTCCACGAGATCCGTGGAGATGACTTTTGCACTGTCATGCAAAGCGTTGATGCGGAGCCGTTCAAAAGCAAACGCGTCCGCCTAGCCAGCGAACTGCGCACCGAGGATGCCGGTACGGGTGCTACCATCTGGTTCCGAGTAGATGGTGCAAGGGGGACCTTGTTGTTCGATAATCTCGAACTCCAGCGCCCCAATGGACCTCTGGTCGGAACACAAAATTGGAGTGAACGGTCGGTCGTATTTGACATCCCAGAAGAGGCGTTCAGTCTGCACTATGGCTTCTTCCTGAAAGGGACAGGCAAATGCTGGTCACGGAAGTTTAGCTTGGACGAAGTGGATGGTAGCGTGTCCCTGTCTAGCCGCAAGGGGCCAGTCCTCCCGCGTCCGACCAATCTTGATTTCGGACGATCCAACACGAACTAGTGCTCTCGGCACGGTGTGGGAAGGAAGTTCGCGTCGTGCCGATGCAGCCGCTCGTATTCAAGAGCCAGTTCAGCCACGGCACTCCTGCGGCGTGAGACCGAACCGGCGCTTAAAGCAGGTGGCGAAGTATTGGCTGGAAGTGAAGCCGGCCTCGAAGGCTATGTCGGTGACCGACGCGGTAGCACGTTCCGCCAGCCACTTCTTGGCCGCCTCGAGCCGCAACATCTGCAGGTAGCGAACCGGTGTCGTGTTCGTCAGCGCCTGACAGTGCTGGGAGAACTGCGTCCTGGAGAGCCCACATTCGGTGGCCATGTTCTCGAGCGTCCATTGTTCATCCAGCGCATGCGACAGGCGGGCAAGGAATATCTGCACGGTCCGCTTGGAGCTGGCGAGTTCCTCGTCCAAGGCGGTGGCCTCATGTTCCAGTTGTTCCGTGAACTGCAGCAGCAGCATCGAGATCAGCAGGCGCAGCCTCGTCTCGCTGCGGGCGATGTCCTCACGAGTGACAATGTCGCCGATATCATGAAAACTGCGCGCGACCTCCCGGCTCGCGGTAAGCACGTGCTGCTCATTGCGCGACAGCAGCGTGGTCAGCCGAGCCCTGTCTCGCTCGGGCCAACCCATCCAATCGGGCCAGAGCCAACTCTCATGGGGCCGGCGAACCCCAACGTCGAACAGGATCCAAATGATCTGGCTGGCGGACACATGCGGATCGCCGAACTGATGCAATTGCCAGGGCCGGACCACGAACATCTGTCCCTCGGTCAACTCATGGCGCTGCCCATCGACCTTGAGCACCATCGAGCCGCGCGCCAGATAGGCGATCTTGACCCCTTCATTGCAGTGCTCCTTGAGGCCCCAGTCCTGCGAGCGGACGGCGTCCCAACCGCCCACCGAAAGCACCTGTGGCAGCGCTTCACCCAGCGGCTTGCCCGGATACTTGCGGCGCGTCCAGGCATTGAGGACGACCTTGCCCGCGAGCGAGGCCTCATACAAATCCGAGCAATTACCCGCATACATCAGCGCCCCTGGTTCCGTGAATACCGCAGGCCTTGACAAGGCAGTCAGACGAGCCTCCGCGTTCATGCGCTGTCCATGTGCAAATTTTACCACTGGTCCCATTCGAACGCGCTTGCATCGCTGTTGCGCAATGATCGGCGCGTTCGCCTCCTTGAGCTGAGGCTAGTGGATCGAACGCCCGCGAGTCAACCAGAGCAGTGAACAGCACTGCCGATCGCACTCGTCGGGCAATGGAGGAATTATGATGAAGCTGGTTCCACCGAGCGTTTGAATTTCGCCGACCGGGCATGCAGCGTCGATCGTTGCACGTACCTGAGGTGAAGGCCGCGCGGGAACCGGTCCAAGGGGTGAGGCATGAAGCTCGGCATCAATCTGCTGTGCTTGACCGACTTTGTCACTGAAGCGCATCTTCCCGCCATCCGGCGGATAAAGGCGCTCGGCTATGATGGTGTGGAGATTCCCGTCCTGTCCGGTGACCCGTCCCACTATGCGTGGCTGGCCAATGAGCTCGACGCCATAGGCCTCGAGCGGTGCACCACCTCCATTGTTCCCAGCCCTGACCTCAGCCCCATCTCGCCCGATGCCGAAATCCGTGCCGCAGGCCGCAGGCATCTCGACTGGGCGCTCGATTGCGCCATTGCCCTTGGTGCACAAAGCGTCGGCGGCCCGATCCATGCCCCCATTGGCCACTTCACCGGCACCGGTCCGACCGAGAGCGAGCTTTCCTACGGTGCGGAGGTCCACCATGCCCTTGCCGAACGCGCGCAAGCGAACGGCATCTACCTCAGCTTGGAGCATCTCAACAGGTTCGAGACCTATTTCCTCAACACCACAAGACAGTGCCGCGATTATGCCCGTCGGGTGGATCACCCTGCCTGCCGCATCATGTACGACACGTTCCACGCCAACATCGAGGACGGCGACCAGGTCAGGGCCTATGAAACCGTCGCGCCCCATGTCGGCGTGGTCCACGTCTCTGAGAACGACCGCGGCATACCCGGTCGCGGCCATATCGACTTCCCCGCCATCTTTGGTGCCGTGAGGCGCTCCGGCTATGACGGCTGGGTCACGCTCGAGGCCTTCGGTGCTGGTCTTCCGGCCATCGCCGCCGCAACACGCGTATGGCGCCCGCTGTTCCCCGACTACGACACCCTATTTTCCGAGAGCGCTGCGTTCATCCGGGAGAACTGGGACGCGGCAGGGCGGGACATCGCGGCATGAGCGGCGATCCCGTCATCGAGATGCGCGGCATCACAAAAGCCTTCCCCGGCGTGAAGGCTCTGAGTGGCGTTTCCTTGGCCTGTGCCGCGGGTGAGGTGCATGCACTTTGCGGTGAGAATGGCGCCGGCAAGTCGACGCTGATCAAGATTCTGTCCGGCGTCTACAGGCCCGACAGCGGCGTCGTCCTGATCGACAGCGTCGAGCAACACTTCCGTCATCCGCAAGAAGCCCTGCATGCAGGGATTTCGGTGATCTACCAGGAATTCTCGCTGCTGCCCGAGCGCACCGTTGCACAGAACTTGTTCCTTGGTCGTGAGCCGCTCAGGAACGGGCTCATCGACAATGCCGCCATGGTGGCAGAGACCCGCCGCGTCCTCGGCCTCTTTGGCGTGCGACACCGCATCGAACCGGACACCCTCGTTGCCGACCTCGACGTCGCGAGCCAGCAAATGGTCGAGATCGCCAAGGCGATCTCCCTGAACGCCAAGGTCATCGTCATGGACGAACCCACCGCCGCGCTGAACGAAGCCGAGTGTGAGGTCCTGTTCTCCCTGGTCGATCGCCTACGCGCCTCCGGCACAGCCATCGTCTACATCACCCACCGCATGCGCGAGGTGACCCGCGTTGCCAACCGCGTCACGGTTATCAAGGACGGCGAGGTCACCGCGAGCTTCGATCGGATTCCCGCCCCGGAGGCCATCGTCCGTGCCATGGTTGGCCGTGACATCTCCGATTACTATCCGGAACCCGCTAGCCCTCACGAAATCGGCGCCTCTGTTCTCTCCGTTTCGCACGGCGCCAATGGCGCCCTTCACGAGATCGACCTCGAACTGCGCGCCGGCGAGATCGTGGGCTTTGCGGGTCTGCAAGGGGCAGGTCGCACGGCTCTGGCCATGGCGCTGTTCGGCGCCAAGCCCTTCACCTCGGGCAAGGTCTTGCTGGACGGCCGGGCCGTTGTGTTCCGAACCCCGCGCGACGCTATCCGTGTGGGCATCGGTATGCTGCCGGGCGATCGCAAGGCCAGTGCCTTGGTGCTGATGCAATCAGTGCGGGACAACGGCATGCTGACGGCACGAGCCTTTGCCAATCTCCTTGGCGCCCGGAACGGCAACCGCTTCATCGACATCAGCGGCATGGACACCCTGCTCGACCGAATGAAGGTGCGCGCGCCGTCCTACGAACAGGAGATGCGCTTCCTTTCGGGTGGCAATCAGCAAAAGGCCATCGTAGCGCGCTGGCTCGCGCTCAAGCCGAAGGTGCTGATCTTCATCGAGCCCACGCGTGGCATCGATGTCGACGCCAAGGCCAGCATCTACCACCTCATGCGCGATCTTGCTCGCGCCGGCACGGCCATCATGATGGTGTCCTCCGATCTGCCCGAGATACTCGGGGCTTCGGACCGCATCCTCGTGATGCGAGACGGCCGGATCGTCGGCGAGTTCGATCGATCCGCGACCGAGGCCCAGTTGATGCTGGCAGCCACCGGCGAAGCCGTGGAGGTGGCGGTATGAGCGACTTGTCCTTGTCCGCCGCACCAAGGCGCTTCCGCTTCGACCGTCATGCCTCGACGATCCTGTTGCTCGCCGCAATCGCGCTCTACGTCGTCCTGGTCGTCGCCCTGGGCCAGACACGCTTCCTGACCCTCGACAATCTGGTCGCGATCCTTGGCCGCTCCATCACCCTGGGCATCACCGCCATAGGGCAAACCTTCGCCATCCTCGTCGCCTCGATAGACCTGAGCGTGGCGAGCCTGATCTCCGCCTCGGCCGTGGTCACCTCCGTCGTGATGAACGGCAACCCCTCCATGGTACTCCCCGCACTGCTGGCAGTGCTGGCGCTTGGCGCCATGGTTGGCCTTGTCAATGGTCTCGTAATCACGAAGCTCGAGGTCAATCCGCTGATAGCGACCCTGGGCATGTCGCTGATCATTCAGGGAGTGCTTTCCTACTACTACAACAACTTCGCCGGCAACGTGCCGCCCGAGTTCCAGGTCTTCGCCTACGGGGCCTTCGGCATCGTGCCCTACGCACTCATCTTCATGTTCGCGCTTGCCGGCTTGGCTTGGTTCGTTCTCCGCTTCACCCGTTTCGGCTCAGACATATATTCGGTTGGCGGCAACAAGGACGCCGCTCGCCTCGCAGGCATCAAGACGGCGCGGGTCGTCATCGGCGCTCATGTGATCTGCTCGCTCAGCGCAGCCATTGCGGGCATCTACCTCGCCTCACGTCTGCGCTCGGGCGCACCCTGGATCGGCGCCGAAGGGGTCTATGACCTTGAATCCATCGCCGTCGTCGTGATCGGAGGAACCGTGCTGGCAGGCGGGCGCGGAGGCATCTGGGGCACGATGGCGGGGGTCATTATCTTCTCGCTGATAGATTCAATCTTCAACGTCGCCGGTGTAGATGCCTTCGTGAAGCAGGTGCTGCGCGGCATCATCATCGTTGCCGCGGTCGCCTTCTACGCCGTGCGTTCGCAAAGGACCGTGGCATGAGCGAGCAAACGCTGCCCCGCCCAGAACTCAAGAAGCGCAGCCTGCCGCAATTCAACCCGGTCTATGTCCTTGTCGTTGCGCTGATCCTCGCCATCATCGTCATGAACCCGGCGTTTGGCGAGCCGACCGGCTACATGAACTTCCTCAAGCGCGTTGCGGCTCTGGCAATCCTCTCGGCCGGCGCCCTCTATGTCATCGTCTCCGGTGGCTTTGATCTCAGCGTCGGCTCGGTCATGACGCTGACGGTCATCGGATCGTCCATGCTGGCCAGCAACGATCCCAGTTCCACCTATTGGATCATCCCGCTGATGCTCGGCATCGGGGTCGTTATCGGTCTCGTCAATGGCTTGGTCGTCAGCACATTGAAGGTTCCCTCGCTGATCGCGACACTGGGCATGATGATCACGCTCAATGGAGTTGCCTTCATGTGGTCGGGCGGGGCACCGCGTGGCTATCTGCCCGACACGTTCCGCTTCTTCGGCCGCTACAACATATCCGATGTGCCGATCATCGGCCTGCTGCCCGTCGCGGTCATCTGTCTGATCGTCTTTGGCGTCATTCTGTGGTGGGGCATGCACCGCACCAATTTCGGTCGCCTGCTGCATGCTATCGGTGACAATCCCCAGGCGGCTCGATTGGCCGGTGTCCCTGTGCGGCGGGTGCGCATCTCGGCGTTCGTCGTCTCTGCGCTCACTGCCGTTCTGGCTGGCGTGATCCTCGGCGGCCGCGCCGGCGTCTCGGTGGACATCGGCTCCGGCTACGAGCTTCAGGCCATCACCGCCGCCGTCCTTGGCGGCGCCCAATTGCTGGGCGGCCGCGGTTCCGTGCCGGCCACCATCGCCGGTGCTCTGGCGCTGGAGGCCATCTTTACCCTGCTCAATCTGCTTGGCCTGGCGCAGCCGGTCCGCCTTGTGGTGCAGGGGCTTATTCTCATCGGCGCGGTCGCGCTTGCCACCTATCAGCGCAAGCGAGCCGGACGATGAGCAATCACAGGTACTGCTTTGCACACCTGGAAAACGTGAGAAACTTCACAAGGGAGGAAGACGTGAAAAAGACTAACTTGGCCTTGGCAACCTTGGGCATGCTGACCGGGGCAGCATCTGCCCAGGCGCCCAATTTCGACGATCCGGCGGAATTCGCCAAACAGCGCGAACAACTGACCGCGACATTCAACGGCCCGGCCGACCAGATGTACCGGCAATATGCCGGTGATTCCATGGTGGATACGGCCCAGTACAAGAAGGAAGCGCCCTGGACGGTTTGCTTCTCCAACGCCGGTGTCAACAACCCCTGGCGTGTCGTTGGCTACACCAACATGACCGAGGAGGTAAAACTCCATCCCGAGATCGGCACCTTCACCCATGTCGATGCCGAAGGTTCGGACGACAAGCAGATCGCCGACATCGACGATTTGCTCGCCGGTGGCAATTGCGACGCCCTGATCGTGTCGCCCAACTCGACTGCAGCACTGACCCCCGCTGTCGAAAAAGCCTGCGCGGCAGGGCTTCCCGTCATCGTTTTTGACCGTGGCGTCACCACCGATTGCCCGGTCACTTTCGTTCACCCCGTGGGTGGCTATGGCTTCGGCATTCAGGCCGCCGAACACATCATCGCCAACGTGCCTGAGGGCGGCAATGTGCTGATGTTGCGCATCCTGCCCGGCGTCGACGTGCTCGAAACTCGTGCCTCGGGCGCTCGAAACATGTTCGCCGAAGCTGGGCTCACGGTTCTTGGTGAGGAGTTCACCGACGGCGACAACGCCAAGACAAAGTCCATCGTCGAGGACTATCTGCAGCGCGGTACCATCGACGCCGTCTGGATGGATGCCGGCGCCACGGCCGTCGCCGCCATCGAGGCGTTCGAAGACCAGGGCGTGGAGGTTCCTGTCGTAACGGGTGAAGACCAGCAGGACTATCTGCAGAAATGGCGCGACCTGGGCTTCAAGGGCATCGCCCCCACCTACCCCAGCTACCAGTGGCGCACGGCGATCATTGCTGCGGTCCAAACGCTCAAAGGTGAACAGGTTCCCGGGCCGGAATGGGTCCTGCCACAGCCTGCCATCACTCAGGACGTGCTCGATCAGTACATCAACGAGAAGATGCCTCCACTGCACTACGCCATGTGCGGTTGCGAAGACATGGAGACCTACCCAGAAGCCTGGGGCGGCAGCGAGTAAGTCCATCGCACGCGGACAAGGGGGCGCTCACGGGCGTCCCTTTTAACATGAACAGGAGGGTGTCTTGAGCGAATTCGTCACGGAGCAGCATTGGTCCAAACCCAAACCGATGCTCCCCAATAGTAGGTTTCCTCTATTGGTGCACCGCAACGCGGTACCGGGAGGCGGCGAGGACGCCATTCAGCAGCGATTTCGCCAGAACGGCTGGTTCAACAATTGGCGCTATCCCGGCATCTACACCTACCATCACTTCCATTCGACGACACATGAATGCCTCGGCTGCGCCAGCGGTTGGATGGAGGTCACTGTTTTTGGCGAGGACGGGATCGACCTCCGGGTCGAAGCTGGCGATGTCATTGTGCTCCCTGCCGGCGTGAGCCATTGCATGACCGGCAACTCCGACGACATCCGGATGGTCGGCGGTTACCCGGAGGGTCGCGAGTGGGACAATGTCCAACAGGCGTTGCTGAACGACGCAACGCACCGGGATGCCGCCAAACGCATCATGATGCTTCCGATCCCATTCTTGGATCCTGCGACTGGGCAGCCAATGAGGGAATGGCTGAACGCACCTTCGTCAGTGGATGCTGGTCTCAACGAGTTCCGAGATGCGCTCGGATGAACACCGATCGGATCGTGAGCAGAACTTGTATCGGGGCGACCTGCTGCGCTATGCCCTGATCGTTGTTGCGCGTGGCAGCATTTCGGTGAATCAGTGAAGTGAGGCGCCACTCGACTGCCCCGAACCACGTACATGCTTGTTCTTGCCCACCCTCAGGGCAGGCAAGATGCACGGGCCGAGGCCCAAGGACCTATTAGTACGGGACCATGAAACCCGCCTGAGGCGATGCAAACATGTTGACCTTGCGACCAGCGAATATCTCCGAGGCCGAAGCAATAACGGAGCTCTGCTTACGATCAAAGGCTGTTTGGGGATACGACGACGACTTCATGGCTGCTTGCCGAACGGAGTTGGCGATGACGCGCGAGAAGATGGAAACATCCCAGGTGCAGGTGGCTGAACTGGACGGCAACATGGCTGGGGTTGCCCGTTTGTGCATTAAGGGCGAAACAGCGGAACTCGCAGCACTTTTCGTGGAGCCCGGTGTTCAGAAGGCTGGGGTGGGGCGGGCGTTGTTCGACTGGTCGGTGGCCGAGTGCCGGAAACGATCCGTCCGAAGAATGCTGATCGAGGCCGATCCGGGCGCCGCATCCTTCTATCGTCACATGGGTGCGCAGGAGGTGGGATTGGTGCCCTCATCATCCATCCCGGGGCGCTCGCTTCCCCAGCTTGAGCTTGTCTTGCATTGACCGAACCCAATCCCCGGGAGATCGGCGTGTGCCTTGACACACGGCCGCATGCCAGGTTGGACCAATCACCCGCCCTGAAGTACAAACGAGTGGCGCGTCGCCCTTGATCCACCGGCGACCGAAACAGGACTCGCCCCAGTGAGGCAATCGGCAACAAATCCTGACATCATGCCGATGGCTCGAAAGCCACCCATCCCGTGCTCTCGACATGAACCAGGCGCTCGACCCAGCGCGATCAGGCGACTGCCGAAGGAACTTGCACCACTCTCGAGGTTCCAGACGAAAACACCCGAGGCACGTTCGGCGGCGCGGTCCTTCGGGCCGCGTTCTGCGTGAGGAATGAAACCAACATGAGTGCCAGGGCGACCAGGGCTGGCCCGAACCCGTTGTCGCCGGCGTTCACATGTGCCGAGATGGCGAGCAGCAGGTGGAACAGTACGCCTGCGTAGGCAAGGTCACTGAGCCGAACGGAGAAACGCGTGAGGATCGCCAAGGGAGCCGCGATCTTCGCTACGATCAGCACGGTGATAAGATAGGGTGGATACCCAAACATTGCGAAGCCCTCCTCCACCATGGGACGTTGCATCAAATAGGCCATGGCACCGCCCAAGTAGACCATGCATAGCAATCCTGTGCTGATCCAATAAACGATCTTCAACTTGTTCATCCCGTAGCTCCCGGAGTGTGCGCTATTACCTGTCGGTGAGAAATCACCCTGAAGCGCTTGCTTGTGCTCCCACTCTAGGACGGCCGAACACCTCACAGGCCGACATCGGCCTCGGAAATCGTCTCCAGAGCGTTGTGCATCATGAACGGGAAGATGGAACGACGGCATTTGGCACTTGCTGAAAAAGTCATTGCCGATGGCCCACGTTTGCTCGAGCAGTGGCCCTCCGTGATCAGCGTCTTTTAAGCCGGTAAAGGAATCGCACGACCTGCAGCAGCGCCCAGCCAGCGATCACCGCCAACAGCACCGCTCCCATTATGACGGCAACGGGCAACAGTCCAACCGTAAGTATCGCCGGTTCCAGAGGTCCTGGCGTCGGCAGCACATAAGCCGCCCAGCCCACTATCAGGACCAGGCAAACCGCCACGAATAGGTAGATCACCAAGCCCATGATCGGATTGGGTCTCGCATGGCTAGACCACCCTTCTGCTCGTCCCTGCGAGGAGCGATTTCGAGCTGGTGCGAGTCGTGATGCGCAGGTCTTGAAGCCTGTGGTCGGCAGTAGCGACCTTTGCTCCTCCAAGGAATGCCATGGTGAACCGCTGGATGCTGACCCCATCCGGATGGGCTTGCTTCAATGATCCTTGCCCCTCTTGCCATCCTGCAGGATAGGACCACTAACCTGGTCGCGAAGCAAACATCCGGTTGACTTGCGGAACAGCCAACTTGGTCTGTCCTACAAATCAAAATCTAGATGGCAGACAGAGTGGATCAGTGACCATAATCTTGTGAAGTGCTTTCGCAGCTGTTGTAGAGCTGGACCATCTGGCCGTTCTCCTCGAGCATCACGATTGCATGCTTCTTGTCACTGAAGTCGTTCCTGGCCATGGCAGTGGCGCTGTCGATGGCAACTTGACGACTGACAAAAGGCCCGTGCGTGGCTGCCTCAACGATGACCTGCCAGTGTCCGGTGCGTCGCGCCACGAGGTATTCATTCGGGTGCATGTCACAACTCCAAACCGCCGCGAAGGCGGCAACGTCGGTCTTGGGAAGGGGGTGCGGCCTCTTAACAAATGTTAGTGGGCGGACCTCAACCCGCACGTATCGGAAGGCTGCTCGTCTCACCGCATGGTCGAATGGCCAAGTCGCTGACAGGAACCAACCTCGCATCCTCATGGATCAATTGATGGTGTCTGCCGCCTTTATGGTTCAAGAACCGGATGACTTGTGGTTCAACAATCACCGCCGACACTCGGATCACCGCGTTCCTTCACCGTCTTTATGGTTCCTTGAAAAGCCATGAACATAGCCGCCCCAAAACCTTCCGATGTGCCATGCTTCGAGCACGTCGTCACGCGTGAATACGAGAGCTTCCTGTGGCGGCGGGACGATTATCCGTGGGTTCGGAACGTCTGGAACTATCATCCGGAGGTCGAGATCCACCTCATCAGGCATGCCAGCGGCATCGCTTTCGTGGGGGACTACATCGGTGAGTTCGGGCCCGGTCATCTGTCGATCGTGGGCGGTGGGCTGCCACATGACTGGGTGACCACGCTGCATCCGGGACAACGCATCGTTGGCCGTGATGTGATACTCCAATTCGAACCTTCCCGCATCCTGCGTTTCCGCAACCAGATACCGGAGCTGGCCGAACTGGATGACTTTATGCGTCGCATCCAGCGCGGTGTTGTCTTCACCGGAGCCACGGCAGTTAATGGAGCGGCACTCCTGGAACGCATCGGTGAGTTGACCGGCCTTCGGCGGGTCATCGGCTTCTTGGAGCTACTGCAGATGATGGCAACCGCCCAGGACTACGCACTGCTGTCATCGGCGCACTTCACGCCCGATCGGGACGGTGAGACGTTGGCCATGCTGCAGCGCTCGTTGATCTACATCACCCAGAACTTCACCAATGAGTTGCCATTGGGCGAGGTCGCATCCTGCATGGGTATGACAGAGGTGCAGTTCTCGCGCTTCTTCAAGAAGAACACTGGCAACACCTTCACCGATTATCTAACTGCACTGCGCATGCACAAGGCTTGCAGCCTGCTGGTGGAGGACCAGCATTCGATCACCGACATCTGCTTCATGGCCGGGTTCACCAACATCTCGAATTTCAACCGGCGCTTCAAGGAGCGCTACGGCATGACCCCACGGGAGTACAAATACCGCTCCGAGGAGCGTCGACGGTTGGAGGGTGCGCGTCGAACCGAGCTTTCCGTGCGCGGTTAGGCACGGGGCTTGCGTCGGTCACGGATAGATCTTGTGAACGCTCGCCTGAGAAGCCGTTTCCGGTTTGGCCCCGTTGATCCTGAGCGATCTCTCCGATGCGACGTCGAACAGGTGAAGACGTTCGCCCGCAAGTTGGAATCGGATCGTCTCCCCCCGCATGACACGTTGCTGGGAGGGCACGAGCGCGGCTATGGCCTGCCCCTGAAAATTCATCGACACCAATGTGTCGTGCCCGTGGTATTCCACCAATCCGGCGGTGGCCCCGAACTCGCCTTGTCCAATCCTCTCGCCCTGAACAATGGAAACGTCACTCGGACGAATTCCCAGGACGACCTCCTGCTTGTCCGTCACGGCGAACCTCCCTCCTTCTAATGGGAGGACCTCGCTGCCCACGACGACGACTGCACCCTGACCACCAACCCGGATGGTGCCCGTGAGAAAGTTCATGTTGGGTGTTCCGATGAACCCAGCGATGAACAGCGTGTGTGGGTTCTCGTAGATCTCCTGCGGTGTGCCGACCTGCTCGATGTTTCCAGCCCGCATCAGCACGATGCGGTCCGCCAGGGTCATCGCCTCCAGCTGATCATGGGTCACATAGACCGTGGTCGTCTTGAGCGTTTGGTGCAGACGAGCGATCTCAACCCGCATGTGCTGTCGAAGCTTGGCGTCGAGATTGGACAGTGGCTCGTCAAACAGGAACACCTTTGGGGTCTTAATCATCGCACGGGCGATGGCCACACGTTGCTGCTGACCTCCCGAAAGCGCCGCGGGCTTGCGTTCTAGGAAGGGATCGAGACCCAGTACGGTAGCAACGGCATCCACGCGCTTCTTGATTTCGAGAGCGGGCACCTTCTGCCGACGCAAGCCGAAGGCGATGTTCTCAAAGATCGTCATGTGAGGATAGAGCGCGTAATTCTGGAACACCATAGCGACCCCGCGATCGCGCGGCGGCAACTCGTTGACAACGACGTCATCGATCGAGACGGTACCGCCAGTGATGTCCTCCAAACCGGCGAGCATGCGCAGCAGCGTGGACTTGCCGCAGCCCGACGGACCAAGGAACACCACGAACTCGTGCTCCTCGATGGAGAGGTTGAAGTCCCGGATGACGGGAACGTCCCCGTAGGCCTTGCTGACATTGGAACAGACGATGGCGGACATGGCAGCGCTCCTGGCTAGAGGGTGATCTGGAGTTTGACGTCGCCCGGCAGCCCCTGTGCGGCGCGTTCGAAGGCCTGAATGCTCTGTTCAAATGGGAAGGTGGCCGAGATCAGCGGCTTGAGGTCGACCTTTCCCGACGCGATCAGCCCCAAGGCGCGGTCGAAGACATTGGCGTAGCGAAACACCGTCTCGATGCGACACTCCTTGCCGATCGCGGCGTTGACATTGAACTGAACGTCCGTAACCGGCAGACCGACCAGTACGATAGCCCCACCCGGACGTACGATGTCGGCAATGGTCGAGAAGGCCTTTGCACTTCCACTGGCCTCGAAGACCACATCGACACCCCAGTTGCGGGTATCCTTGTCGATGACGGAAGATAGCGTCACCACATTGAGATCCACCGGGATTATGCCGGGATAGCTGCCGGCAATGGCCAGTTTCCCGACCGCAAAGTCCGAGATGTAGACGCGGCTGCAACCGCCCGCCAAGGCAGCCAGCGCGATCATGATGCCGATGGTGCCGGCCCCAATGACCGCCGCAACGTCCCCGGGCCTGATCCGAGCCTTGACCGCGGCCTGCATGCCGACCGCGAACGGCTCGACCATGGCGGCTTCGCCGAAGGATACGTTGTCCGGCAGGCGGTAGGTGAATGTTGAGGGATGGACGACCTCGGGCCGCAACACGCCATCCACGGGTGGTGTCGCCCAGAACCGCACCGAGGGATCAACGTTGTATATGCCTTCGCGCACGGCTCGAGAATTGGGGTCAGGAATCCCGGGTTCCATGCAAACCCGGTCCCCGACGCTCAGATCGCGCACATTCGAGCCCAGCTCGATGACCGTGCCGGATGCCTCATGGCCGAGGACCATGGGCGTGTTGACGACGAACGGGCCTATGGCGCCATGGGTGTAGTAGTGCACATCGCTGCCGCACACGCCCACCGTGTGGATGGCGATACGGACGTCGTTCGCACCCAAAGGCTCGTCCACGACGACGGTTCGCATGGCTAGTTCGCCCTTTCGCTCGAGAACGAGGGCTTGCATTGACTTGGTCATTGGTCAGGTCCGTCGGGTGAATGCTGAACTGAGGAAGCCGCTGATCACGCCAAGGAACAGCAAGGGCGGCAGCGACAATAGGACGACCGAGGCATTGAGGATGCCCCAGGGGACGTTCATGCCCTGCTGGGACAGTTCCGAGGCGACGATCGGCAGCGTCTTGGCATTGGAGCTGGACAGCATCAGCGCCATCAGGAACTCATTCCAGATCAGCACGAAGCTGAAGGCGACCGCGCCGACTAAGGAACGAAGCGCAACCGGCAGCGCGACCTTCCAGAACACGGAATAGGCGCCGTAGCCATCGACGAAGCCGGCCTCCTCGATCTCTTTGGGCACGCGCTCGAAGGCGGGGATGGCGAGCCAGACGGTAACGGAGATGGTGATCAGCGAGTACGTGACGATGAGAGCGATGAGGCTGTCATAAAGGCCGATCTGAAGCCAGATCACCATGAGCGGGATGGCCACTGCGACCGGAGGCAGGAAACGGATCGACAACACGAAGAACTGGATATCGGCCGACCATTTATTGGGATAGCGCGCGATGGCGTATGCCAGCGGAAGCCCCAGCACCACGCCGATCAGCACTGAGGTACCGCAGACGATGATCGAGTTCGTCAGCCCGCCCATGACGCTGTGCCGGCCCAATACGTAGGCTAGGTTCTCAAGCGTTGGGGTGAAGATGAACTTAGGCACCTTGCTGATGATGTCGACGTTCTTCTTGAACGCGTTGAGAGCCGTCCAGACCAGCGGGAACAGGGCGATGAAGCCGAAGAGCGCAAGGACTAGATTGCCGAGGATGCGATCGAGTTTCATCACTGCACCCGCTTCCAGAGGAAGGTGAAGACAACAACGGTGGCGACCATCATCAGCACCGCCATCGAACTGGCATATGAGACCTTGCCCGCCTCGATGAAGCCTTGCGAGAAGGCGTACATGTCGAGTGTCTCGGTGGCGACGCCCGGACCGCCTCGCGTCATCACGTAGATCAGGTCAAACGAACGCAGCGACTCAATCATCTTGACAAAGGTCAGGCTGATGAGGGGGGCTCGAAGCATGGGCAGTGTGATGTGGTAGTGGATCTGCCAGCCTCTGGCATGATCGAGCTGGGCCGCCTCGAGTGGCTGCGGCGGCAGGGTTTCGAGCAGCTTGAGTACGATGACCGCGAACAGAAGGCCCCACTGCCAGATATCAACCGAAGCCACCACATAGAGGGCCCCATTGGGGTTGCCGAGCAAATCGATGGGTTTGCCCGTGATCGCCCGAATGGGGTAGGTCACGATGCCGTAAAGGGGATGAAACGCGAATTTCCAGACGAACGCGGCCGAGACGCGTGGCAGCAGCACGGGCACGATGAACAGGAGGCAGTAGAAATTGCGCATTCGTGGCGAGGCGTATTGGAACATCAACACGCCGAGCAGGATGGCGACGGTCATGGTGCCGATGACGGTGACGAACTCCCATTTTACCGACACCCAAATCGCGTTGAGGAATCGTCGGTCGGAAAACAGGTCGATGAAGTTGGTCAGCCAGACCCAATCAATGGCCGGTTGACCGAGGACACGGTTCTGCAGCGCGATAATCACCGCGAAGATCGTTGGCACCATCGACAGCACCAGCAGAATTCCCATGGTCGGGATGGTGAAGACCCTGGGCAGGCTAGTTTTGCTCAACATGATCCGTCCTCCAATCCAATGGCAACCGCCCGTCCCTGTTTGCGCATCGGGACGGGCGGTTGCTGGATCGCGATCGTTACTGGGCCAACAACTCGTTCGCGTAGGCCTCTAGCTCATCAAGGCTGGCCTTGACGTCCGTACGGGTACCATTGATCAGCTCCTCGAGAATGATGCCCCACCGATCGCCGAGGTCGGGCCAACGAGCGTCCTGCCAGAAGTTGACGTCGGTCACCTTGCCGGTGGCTGCAAGCGCCTCGCCGAGCGCCGGCCCATAGATGTCGCTGAACATCTGGCTCGATATGACGCTGGTGCGATTGAGTTCGCCGAACTGATAGGCTTCGAGACGGCGCTGCTCCTGTTCCTTTGAGGTCGCCCAAGCGATGAACAAGCCGGCGCACTGCTTGGCGGTCTCATCCGCGTTGGCCTTTGTCGCGATGGCAAGGCCATGGCCGTAACCACCACCTGGCAGTGGAGAGGGCGGCGGCAGGAAGCCGACACTGTCGACGACCAGCGAGTTGTTGGGATCGACGGCCATGCCGGCGAGCGGCGTGGACTCGACGAGCAAGGCAACCTGGCCGGACAGGAAGGATCCGACAGATTCATCCCAACTACCCGTTTGGGTACCTGGTGGGGAATACTTGAACAGCTCCAGGTAGGTCTCCGTGGCCTTTACCGCAGCGTCCGAGTTGAAGGCCGGTTTGCCGTCGACGAACCACTCGCCACCGTTCGCCTTGAAGTAGGGCATCCAGCGCCAGACGTTGGCGCCCGAACCGCGAGCACCGCGCAGGGCGATGCCATAGATGCCCGCATCGGCATTGGTGAGCTTTACAACTGCAGCCTCAAACTCCTCCAGCGTCCTCGGCGGCTCGACGCCGGCTGCCTCGAGGAGATCCTTGCGGTAGACCATCAGGTCGCCGCCGCCGGTCACGGGAGCGAACCAGACCTTGTTGTCATAGGTGGCAACTTTCTGCCGACCCGGATCGAAATCGGCGAAGTCGTACTCGGCCGGATAATAGTCGGTCAGCGGCACGATCCAATCGGAGGAGGCGAAAAGAGCGATGTTGGCCTCGTCCACATAGTACACATTGTAGTTGCCCACAGTAGAGGCGTCGGCACGCGACTTGGCGCGGCGGTCGTTCTCGTTCAGATAGTCGATCTGAAACGTTGTGCCGCTCAGTTGCTTGAATTCGTCCTGATAGTTCTCCAGTAACGTCAAACCGTCACGAGGCTGGGCAAGCACCTTGATTGGCTGGGTGCAGGTCAACCCCTGAGCGAATGCCATCGTCAACGGACTGGTCGAGAGCAGGCAAGTGAGAGCAAGGCCCGAAGCGAGCCCGAAAGTCTTGATCATGATTTCCTCCCAAAAGGACAACCTGGCCGCGACGTCATAAGCGTCTTTACCACCAGGTCACCGAGCCGAGTTCATTCGTGCTTGGTGGGAGGATGTTGTCGGTTTGGAAGCGCCACCGCTAGCGGCCCTCTTTCCAAAAACTGATACTTTCTTGCAGAAGACCGACCCCGCTCAGGAACGGCATGACGGCGACACATTGTCGAGTTTTACCAGTCTGATCATGGCGACCTCTACGAGTGATATGATCGAGTGTGCAACACTCTTCGCAGGGAATAGCGGCAGTGGCAGGCTGATCGAGGTTCATCTCAAAGGGTCGCCAATTCAGACATCGGTTAGTACCCCCTTAATGGCACTGCACTATCCTCGGCCAATGCACCGGAGCCCTCCAACGCCCATGGACCCGCTCCGAATGGAGGGGCCGAACTTGCGTAAACAGCTCGCGGTTCCGGGGGTGGTGGCTCCCGATGAGGCCAACGTTGCAGCATTAGCCAAACACGCGGTCGCCTCGTACGAGTCCATGGTTGTCGAGCTGCATGCCAGGATCGGGGATCTCGAGGCGCAGGTGGCGCGCTACGAGACCGCCATCGATCATGTCTCGCAAGGTGTCTGCTTCTTCAACAGAGAGCATCGCCTCATCCTTTGCAACCAGAAGTATGTGGAGATCTATAGTCTTGCTCCCGAACACCTAAGGTCCGGCACTTCTTTGCTGGAGATTGTGGAGCACCGCAGGGCCGTGGGAACGTGTCCCATGGGCACAGACGAGTACATCGAATGGTGCAACAAAATCAACGCGACGCCGGATGCGAAGGTCTGGTCGGCGGAGCTAGAGGACGGCAGGTCGATCCGCGTCTGCCACCAACCCATGCCGGATGGGGGATGGGTTGCCACCCATGAGGACATTACGGCGCTCGAAACCAGTCGCATGGTGGCGCACGAGCGACTCTCGCTGCAGACCCTAATCGATTGGCTTCCCGATTACCTGTGGGTCAAGGATAGGAGCAGCCGGTTCCTGGTCGCCAACAAAGCGCTCGCCGTAGACCACGGGCGCGTGGAGGCTAAGGATCTTGTCGGCCTCACAGACTTCGATCTTCACGCGCCCGAAGTCGCTCAGCGGTTCCGAGCCGTCGAGGCGATGATCGTCAGCAGTGGCGAGCCGATGATCGATGTCGAGGAGGTCGTGGTTCACGCCTCTGGTGCAACGCGATGGCTTACCTCGACGAAGGTGCCGCTGCGCAACGAGCAGAACGAGGTTATCGGCTTGGTCGGCATCGCGCACGACATCACCACCCGAAGGCAAGCAGCACTCCTTCGGGAGGGTCAAGCGCGTATTCTCGAGATGATCGCGATCAGCGCTCCGTTGGAGGAGGTGCTCGAGGAGTTGATGCTTCTCGCAGAGTCCCAACTGACAGGCATCCTTGGCTCCGTGATGTTGGCCGATCCAAACAAGGGAATACTGCGCCACGGCGCGGCCCCGAGCCTGCCAGTGGTCTACACGGCGGCGGTCGACGGCGTACGCGTCGGTCCAAGGGCAGGGTCATGCGGTACTGCTGCCTGGCGACGCGAAAGAGTCATCGTCACCGACATCATGGAGGATCCGCTCTGGGACGACTTCCGAGATTTGGCAGCAGTGCATAGCCTGCGTTCGTGCTGGTCGACGCCGATCATGTCTCACCAGGGTGCGGTGCTCGGTGTGTTTGCGATGTACTCCACGACTGTGCGAGAGCCATCGGAAACAGAATTTAGTCTGATGGATACCGCCACCCGGATCGCCGGTATCGCGATCGAACGCAAATTGGCCGAGGACCAGGTTCATTTTCTAGCCCACCACGATGCTCTGACGGGACTGCCGAACCGCCTGCTCCTGATCGATCGCTTGTCCCAGGCCGTCCTGCAGGCACAACGGGATGGTGGCTCTGTGACAGTCGCCTTCGCGGACCTAGACAACTTCAAGATGATCAACGATAGCCTGGGCCACGATGCAGGGGACGAGTTGTTGCAGGCCGTTGCCCACCGGATGACCAAATCCGTACGCGCAACAGATACCGTCATCCGTCTCGGTGGGGATGAATTCGTCATTTTGCTCATCAACCAGGTGAACAACCTCGATGCGATGCCCACGACCGTCGAGAAGATACGTGCCGCAATTGCCCAACCCATCCTCGTCGGGGGGCAATCGTTGCAGGTCACGTGCAGTATGGGCATTGCCTCGTTCCCGAACGATGGAGCCGATGCGAACACTCTGCTCCGCAACGCCGATACTGCCATGTACCAGGCCAAGAACGCGGGACGTGATACTTTCGAGTTCTTCACACCGGGCATGAATGCCAAGGTACATGAGCGCCTGTCGCTCCGCGAGGAAATGCGCGCAGGCCTGGCCCGGTCTGAGTTCTACCTGGAGTACCAACCGCAGGTCGACCTTCGCTCGGGAAGGGTCTTCGCGGTCGAGGCGCTGGTGCGCTGGCGCCATCCCGAGCTTGGAGTGGTGCCGCCTGCCAAGTTCATCTCGTTGGCGGAGGAAACCGGACTGATCGTACGACTGGGCGATTGGGTGCTTTCCGAGGCATGCCGTCAGAACAAGGCATGGCAGGACGCGGACTTGCTGTCCATCAATGTCTGCGTCAACGTATCGGCCCGACAGTTCCGCGAGAAGAACTGGGTTCATAGGGTCCGGCGCGCATTGTCCGAAAGCGGTCTGGAAGCAAAATACCTTGAGCTGGAACTTACCGAGAGCCTACTCATGGACGATGTGGCACAGGCCATTTTAACCATGAAGGAGCTCAAATCTATTGGGGTGCAGTTCGCCATCGACGACTTCGGTACGGGCTACTCGAGCCTGAGCGCGCTGAAGAACTTCCCGGTCGCAAGGCTGAAGATAGATCAGTCGTTTGTGCGCAATCTTGCAACGGATGCCGACGATCGGGGCATCGCCTCAGCGATCATCTCACTAGGGCAGAAGCTGAACATGCGCGTCATTGCGGAGGGCGTCGAAACGGAGGAGCAACTCGCCTTCCTGCGCGACAATCAGTGCGATGAGTTTCAAGGGTATCACTTCAGCAAACCTCTCTCCGCTGCTGCCATTCCAAACATGCTGAGGCCGATCACTGGTAGATAAGCCGTTTCGATGCGATTGCTCCATTCTGGTCAGCATCTCATCAGAGGCAACCACCGCCACGCCGAATAACTCTGCTTTTCACCAGGCGGGAGATTGCTTAAACCCAGGCTAGACGTGCTTGCGCCTGCATATTTGGCCTTGCCGCCCCTAGCGGGTTCGCTCGTCGCAAGTAAACGCTTACTCTGCCGATTTGGGCCTATCGGACATATGAGTCATTGATCTGCGTACAAGGCACGCAGAGCTGTAACCCGTTCGCGAACACGCCGGATACACGAGACTCCCGCTCTAAATTGTTGAGCTTAGCTAGGAGTCTGTCGCGTTCCAACGGAGCTGCTGCATTGGCAGCAAGTTCTAACGCTGCGCGCCATGAGTCTTAGTCCATTATGCCTCCTCACGACGTGGTACGCTTAAGGCAAGAACCTACAGCGAGATCCACTTTCATCTCCGATGATGAACCAGAAACACTTATGAAATATTGTGGTCGCATTCGCTGTTGCCGATGCAAATCGACGATGAGGCATGTGGCATCGAAGGTGTTTAAACCCCAAATAGCCGAGCGAAATTATGCGAACCCATTTTGCTGAGCCCTTGAGAAAATCAATGACATAAGCCTCCGCGCCTCCACCTCGCCCAGCTCTGCCTGAAGAACAATAAAGACTTGAGCGAGCACGCCATGATTCCATGGATCGCTGTTCTGCGTCTCCTCTGCCTCCGCTTGTGTGTCGACCGTTTCCTCTTCGACTTCTTCAGCATCAACGGAGGTCTCGTCCTCGTCCTGCTGCTCAGCGTCCTGCTCCTCATCGCCGCTAACCTCAACGGGAGGTGGCTCTTCAACCGGCAGTTGATTAAGGCGTTCCAGCACGTCTTTGAAGCCAGCAGCCAAGGCGCTGACTTCCTTCGGATCAGCGCCAAGCACCTTATCTGGGTCGTTCAGAATCTTGAGAGATTTGCCCACTTCCGTTTCGATGTCGACCTTGAGGGCTGGCACTATCTTCGAAGCTGGTAGACGTGCTTTCTGCCGCGCCAGCGCTTCGGCTAGTCGCTTGATAAGGCTTCTAACTCCCGAGGAACTCCGCGCAAGTTTGATGACAAGCTTCACAACTTCCTGTTTTACGTCCTTGCGCAAAGCGCGCCACGCTTTGTTATCCTCGAAACCATCGCGCCGTGCATTCGGCACCACCTGCGTGTTGGTGATGAAGATTTCGCCGACGGCCCATGGCATCAGTCTGCGGTCCGATCCCTGGGGGGTTAGCTCTTCAGCAATAGCCTCGATCAGCTCGAAGTTCCCAATCTGTATATTTTTCGCTCGAAACCGAACCCCAGCAACAGTGGGGTCAAGTATCTCGCCAGGGAAGTTAGATAGACCGACCCAACCAAACCAACCCAGGTCCTTGTTGCTGAACACTTTGACGCTGTGCAGCTTGGAATATAGGTTTTTCTTAGAAGTGCTGTAGCTGTTCCGATAAGCTTTGTTGATCGGCAAACGATCCTTGCGGTGTCGTACTTCGATCTGCACCGTGGGTAGCGGCTCACCCTGCCCAACAGCATGGGCTCTGATTTGGTCAGCGTGAGCGAAGTCGGCACGGTATTCAACGGGACTCACTTGCTCTAGGTATGGAAGCAGTTTCTCAAGGTCGACAAATTCCTCGCCGAGGTTGACGAGATTCATCAGATCTACCTGAGTGTAGTGCTCACCCAGGGTATCATCAAAAACGCTAGTGCTCACTGCTTTGCTAACGACGTCACGGACATCGACCGGAGTAGCGCCTGGCGAAAAATAGCCCCTCAGAAGCCCACAGTCGAACTCAACAACAGTCCCCTGCGCCTCACCTGCGAACTTGGTCGTAAACCGCAGCTTGCTGCAGTAGGCAATGCCGGCCAATCGGCCTATTCCGCGAAAACCGGCATGCTGCTGTGGGTTCTTTCGGCTGGCTCCAAGTGAGACCAGAGTAGTGAAGGCCTTTTCAGCGGGGATGCCGGTCCCGTTATCCTTGATGCTGAAGGAATGCAGCTTGCCACGAGTGGACAGCGTAATAGCAATCCTTGCATCCTCCTCTTTGAGGACCTGGGTAGCTACCGCATCACGCAAAGCATCAAAGGAATTTTGAATGTATTCCCGTACGCAATCGAACGGGTTCTCGTACATCCCGGTTGTTAGGGTTTCCAAGAAAAAGGAGCCGACCTGGATGGGACTGGCAGCCGAGGAGATTGTAGGCGTCTTCATCGTAGCAAAGTGCCTGTGTTAGGCCCCCAAGGAACGAACCCCGCGTTGCCAGGAACAATAAACTCGCTCTGAGAACTAGCCGGGCTGACTAGGTAAGACCTAGGAACGGCAAATTCCTCCGCTAGTCGCAGCAATAGCTCATTGATGCTCATTGGCAGATCCCTGCCCACCCCAGGCATTTGACGGTTTGGAGGAGCATCAAGCTCTACAAGCGGGGCAATCTTGTGCAGCACTCCATCTAGACTACCGTTGGAGACTAGAAGCTCTACTTCTATCGCAGTGTCGTCATCAGTTGGCAGAAGCAGGTAGTTTCGTGATTGAGGCTCGAGGCGCTGCATAACAACTTTATAGGCTTGGGCCAGGTCGGTATCGCCTGCATGCGCAAAGATAATTTCGACTAAGCCCTGAACTGCTTGTGGCTTCTTGAGGTCACCGGTTTCTGAAATGTATGTCTCGGCCAGGGCGCCAATGAGGATGTCAGATCGCACAGGTAGTGCGCCATCTTTATCTGACAACACACGTTCCAAGAACTCTAGAGGGGCAAGCGCGCCATCATTCGCGGCAGCAACAACGCCACGACCAATTTGCACTCGTTGATCGCGGGTAGCTGTGCCAAGCACACCCTCTAAACGGCGGGCGGCTGTGTTCTGGAGCCGCCAACCCTCCCCTTGAAGATCAACAATTATGCTGTCGACCTCATTATCAACATCAGGCTCATAAGCCATATCCCCAGGGTCGAACTTTAAAACGTAATTCGGTTCGGGCCTGTTAGGAGCAGGTAGATCGTCAGTCGGTTCTTCATCTGCTTCACCGGACTGAAGCGCAGCTATGAGATTTGAAACCTCTATTCGCAGGCTGCGAAGCACATGTGTGAGCATCTCGACCGAGACAACGTGCACTGTCTGTAAAGTAGCGCACGATTTCTTGGCTTCATGTATAAGGAGCGGCTGAGGCAACGTGACTAGTCCGGCGTTGTTCTGCGGACGGTCGTTTTCATCCAGAATTTTCTTGGGCACATGCGCCCAATCGCCCTTGGTCACGTCCCTTGTTACAAAGACCAAGTTTGTTGCGTCAGTTCGGACGCAGTCCTGCAGGATCTCGAACCAGATTATAAGGTCTCCGTGCGGGTTCTTCTGCTTACCCCTGCCACGTGATGCCAGCCGTGCATCGTCATCATTATCTTCAGCTGGCTGAGTGTCGCTAAATCCTGGCGGGATGCGGTGAGTCATCCGGGTGGCCGCTGTTCTTGAGACTATATCCACAATGGTGTTGAGGTCTGACTTCAAAAGACGGCCTTCGATGAAGGGCAAAAGGCGTTTAGTTGTGAGATCAGCCTTAGGCTGATGGTTCTCAACCAACTTGATCAGGTCAGTTGCCGCATCAAAAGAGTCGGCTAGTTGCCTATGGTAGTCGTCGCGGGATACGTCCTTTAGAGAGTCGTCATCGATGTACCGGCCAGCCTCTTTGCGAAACCGAGTTAGCTCCTTCCTAACTCGATCCGCTGAGGACTTCAGCGGTTGCTTGGCTATGCGGGTATCGGCGTATTCCCAAGTCTCTTTCGCTGCCCAAGTAGGAACTCCCACTTTGTGTTCGTACCTTTCAAAGGCCGCCAGCAGGTCTTCGCTGGCTAGGGCATTCATTTCATAGCAGTGAATAAGAATGCTTGCGTCTATATATATTCGAGTTCCTTCTGCCTCGAGAGCATCGCGGAGAGCAGTAAGGCACTTGTCTCTTGATGGAATGATTTGAGGGAACATCGGCGTCATCGTACAGACGTCCTGCACTCAGTCGTGCACGTCAAGCCGTCTGTACAAAGATCTGAGTTCTAGCGTTTATTTATAACGCTGTTGAAACGCTGCCATATGCAAGGGCGATGAGCATCATCTATGATCCAACAGCGATGCTGCCCGGGAGTTATTTCGTAGGGAAGTGCTTAGCAACCCAAGAGTTGATCCCCGTGAAGCCTTTATTGAACTTGGGCCGCTCGCTAAATGGTACCACCAGAAGACGGTCGTCTTCGTCGATCAATCTAGTGAGATGATTGAAAAGGGCTAGCTTTGTCATAGTGGAGGCCACGAGATACGTTGATTGCTGGGCTTTGCAGCTATCCAACTTACCCAAGGCATCCCAAAGTGGCTTGTAGTCTTTGCCGCTGTGCTCTTTCACCAAATCATAAGAGACCACATAGAAAGACATTCGGACTCCTCACCGACAATATGGAACCGCAACGCCACCGATAAATCACACCAAATCTAACACAGTATCTAAACTGACGTTAGGCGAACTGCGGCTGAGGAAAACTCCCTAAGAAGCCCTAGTTTTCAGAGCGGGTTAAGCCCCTTCACGAGCGCAATTCGGCGTTGTCTTCTGCGTTCTACGCTCAACACCTTCCGAATATTCGGATCGGTAAAAAACAATCCCAGCCTTTTCCAGCGAGGATTTCAGCGCCAGGACGGTCGTTGTACTAGTTACGCCTTCGTTCATCTCGAACTTCGCTATTGTGCGCCGTGCCTTTCCACTCGCTGAAGCGAGGTCGTCCTGAGACCAAGCTAGTAGTGCTCGTGCTGCTTTGACCTGTTCTGCACTAGGCACTTCCAAGTTCAACAGACATCATCCCTTTTCCAAAGGTCGTTAACCATCTTACCCCAGAAATGCACATTTTGTGCATTTTCGGTTGACATTTTTCGTCTTCTGCATTAGAGAAGAAATCATGGCACAACCAACTAAGCCACACTTAGGTTAGCGTCATCAATTAACTACTTCCAGTGGACCTTTGTCCTGCGTAGATCGCGTTCCGGCGCGAGGAGGCTTTATGCTGTCCACCAACAAGCATTTTACAATTAGCGCCCCGCATACCTACAGTCATGCTACGGCATTCACGCTCATCTCCGACACCGCTGCATTGCGGCAGAACGAAAAAGGCATTCATCCGCTGGGCGGACCGAATGTGCTATCGCCAGCACAGCACGCTGATCTTTTGCTAAGCGGCGCGCTAACGAAAACCTTTGGGGTAACAAACGGAGGATGGCACCTTCAGTGTTCTACGCCCCACTTACAAAGCACAAGATCAAGAATGCGCGAACTCGGGCGCACATGCGCCATCGTTCCCTAGCCATCCTTCCACGTTGGTTAGAAGCTTGTGACCCTCACGGCTTAGTCGCTGCTCCCTGAAGATCATTAGATCTCCAGCGCTGTTTCTGCACGGGGCAATATCCCTACAACCGTTCAGAGCACTAGGCTTACTGCGGCAGCTTCTGCTCGTTCATAACTGACCATCTCATCTAGCCGAATTGTTCATTTTCACGCAGCGCTTTGGCGCGCGAAGGATTTCGCATGTTTGAAACTAACCCATCTATTGGCCTTGCTGCAGAAGAAAAAGGCTTAGAGCTCCAGAAGCTTGCCCAGCTGCGCCGCAGTTTTGAAGCATTGCTTCGCTCTCATCGTTCAATGGTGCTGCTGGGGCGGGACACTGATGTCGAAGAGCTGGCAGAGGAACATGGTTTCGAGTTGTCCGAGTTTTGCATGTTCCGAGTGGCGAGCCGCGGGATCACCGCCTCCCTCTTATGCGTCCCTAACAAGATTTGGTATTGTCCCAAAACTATGGCCCGTCTTCACGAGGTCAAAGAGGCTGCGGCAATCCTTGGCCACACCGTCCTGCTGCTTCCAGAAACTTTTGTCACGGAACGCCTCCACGGCGCAGGCAAGCCATCTGCGAATGCCCTGCCCTGCGGCGTTAGCTACAATGACCGACTGATCATTCTTCAGCATTTGATACAGAAGGGGCACTGCAATCTTTCTGAACTCGCCGGCCTACTGCACCATCCCAATCCCGTGGATGCGGTCCTCCAGTTGGCGGTTGCGGGCATTCTCGATGTCGATCTCGATAGCCCGATACGTCCCGCTAGCAGGGTCCAGTTCCAGGAGTGGCACTAATTGGTGAAGAGCAATTTCCTGAACCACGAGCCGCTGGAAACAGCCGAGACACTGGAAAAACTGGCTAGGGATCTCCGTTCAATGGCACAGGGTGACGTTCCCCAACAAAACGAAATCACCAAAGCTCCGTTGCTATGCAACTGGAGCTTCGCTCAGCGTCCTCGCATGGTGCTGAGCGGTAAGATGTACGGCCACCCCAACATTGCAGATGGGCACTTGGCCGTCACATCCGAGTTATTTGTCATCGACCCCGGACAGCAATGGGCACGTACTTACTCCAGGCTCTACGCCTTGGGCCCCTCTAGTCGCTTCGGTCTACCAAACTAATCTGCCCCAGGTCCCAGATCAACAAAACCTGCTCTCTGAAACGTACCCGTTCAGCGAAGGAGATGAGTATTGTTCTACCCCGAAGATTACGAGGAAGACTCATATTCTAACACTAAAAGGACCGACGCAGCGGCTGAACTTCCTGACGCAAGCGACCTGCTGCCCAGGGCATTGGTGGAAAATGCCATCGGGTTGGAGGGCATCAAAGAAATTGCGGGGCAGAGCGGTTTCTGCCTGGTCGTGAAAACCCCGTCCGGGGACTGGGCAAAGCCAGTAATGCAGTACCTGCGCAGTTTGGGTGAATGGGACTATTATCACTGCAAGACCAAGCCTGATAAATCCAGCATCCTTGACGGCAGCGTTTCGGCAAATGTGGTGAATGCCTTGGCATCGGGTGGGCGTGTGCTTGGCGTCACGTCTGAGTTAAAGTTGCTCCCCTCCTCCATGCTGATGAATGCCGATCGTCACATTGTGCTACCGCAACCTAACGGGCGTGTCGTTGCCGCTGTCATCCGTGCTGTCACCGGCACTCATCCGGGGGAACTCGCAGACACCATCGCATCCGGCCTGAGCTTCGACGAGCTTGCTGCATCGATCAGGGCCAATTCAACCGCCCAAGAGTGCGTGTTTCGAATTGAACGCGCGGTAGCGAGCAAGTTGAGTGTTGATCCTGAAATCGCTAGTGCACCTTTGATCTCTGATCTGCATGGTTATGGCGACGCCAAGCACTGGTGCGAGGAGGTAGTCGCTGACCTCGATGCATGGCGACGAGGCGACATAGAATTCGAAGCGATACAGTCACGCGTTCTCCTTTGCTCGAAACCTGGGCTAGGGAAGTCCAGCTTGGCCAGGAGTTTGGCTCGAAGCACTGGGTGCCCATTAATCGCGAGTTCGGTTCCCCAATGGTTTGCCAGCTCGAATGGGAACCTTGATGGCGTTATCAAACAAATCGACGACGTTTTCGATCGGGCCAAGGCATTGGCGCCAGCGATCGTTCTGCTCGATGAATGTGATGCCCTGCCGGCAAGAGACAAGATCGACAACAGGAATAAGGACTATTGGACCCCGGTAATTGCCCATGTTCTGCTTAAACTCGACAGCGCTGTCAGCGACGCTACGAACCAGCTAATAATCATCGGGGCTACCAATCATCCTAACGCGCTTGATAGCGCCCTGCTTCGATCAGGCAGGCTCGACAGAGTAATAGAGATCAAAGCCCCAGATGCAGTAGCGCTCGAAGGCATCTTCCGCCAGCATCTTCATCTCGATCTGGAGGGAGCGAAGTTAGCAGAGGCAGCTCGACTGGCTACTGGTGGCACAGGCGCAGATGTCAAGGCTTGGGTACGGGCAGCACGCCGGACGGCGCGCACGGCAGGTCGGCCAATGGTGTTTGCTGATTTGCTTGAGGCTATTGCCCCAGTCGACATTAGTAAACCTGAGCTTCTGATGCGAACGGCCATTCATGAAGCTGGTCATGCGATTGTTGCTAATGCCGTCGGATTGACAGTGAAAGCGATCAGCATCGTGCCTAAGGGAGGCATGGCCGGTTACACTCACATCCTACACGAGGATGATTTGCCGACTCGCCACGACCTTGAACGTCTTATCCTGCACGCACTCGGTGGCAGGAGTGCCGAAGAGGTATGCTTGGGTGATCCAGGGGTGGGCGCCGGAGGCAATGCCATGAGCGACCTGGCCTTCGCAACCCGGATGATGGGCATGCTACATCTCAGCACCGGGTCTGGAGATAACCTTCTTTATCAAGCGGACCCGGACGATGTTCAGCGCGCTTTGACACTGAATCCCATTGCCAGCGCTGCCGTGGAACTTGAGCTGCGTCGACTCTATGCGAAGGCCCTCAGCATCGTTCGCAGCAACAAGAGCTTAGTAGATACTGTTGCTGCCGAGTTGCTCCGTGCACGTCATATTGATGAAGCAGGCTTCCTTGATCTGGTTCGCCAATGGGCTGCTGAGAGGGTGCAGATCCGTGGATGAGATCCTCCTGGTGCGAGTACTAACGCGCCTGGTCCGAGTGCACGCTGAGTTCGGCGAAGACATCTATGAGGAAGCCGTCCATCAGGCCTTGGTTGCGATTGGCAGGAGCGTACATTGTTACGCTGTTGCTTCGTCCAAGCACCGGGATCAGGAACACGACAATGTGGTGCATCTTGCAGATGCAAGGTCTGCTGCCCGAATGAACCGACAAATAGACCCAGATGAGCTCTGAAATCAGCGCTCGTCACTTTCGGAGCTGCGGTCGCTACTTGTTTCTGCAACCAGCTTTTTTCTGACTGGGCAACACCCTTTGTGGAGCGAAACCACATCGCTTGTAGGAACTTGCTGCCCAATCACGCTCCCTACTCACTCAATACGGCACTTAGCCGCTGATAGCTCTTCAGCCGCCGGCAGTCTGTTGCGCAAAGGAAAGCTCATGAACGACAAGCAAACCCCTGATCAGGAGCGGGTAAACTCAACACCTTTTCTCTTGAAAACGGTCTCTCCAGATGCGCTGCCAAGCTGGCAAGAAGAGTTTGGGCGCGTTCTGGCAAAGTGGCACATACGACAAAAACAAAAAGACGCCTTGCATTCCAAAAACGATTAGATTATCGTAAATTGATGGAATGGGAGCTGCGTCTATTTGGAGAGATGGTATGATAAATGAGTTCATTGTTCATGGAAGATACTCAATCTGGCGGAATCCAGTCACCGGACATCTTCCTGTCGTACGCAGTGCGAAGTGCCCCCGCCGCTCTCTCCAATTGCTGATTGAACGGTCTGTCCGCGGAACAGGAGCGCAGAAATGAGCAGCGCTGATCTAAATGATGTAGAGAGCGGCCGCATCCATGCAGATGATAAGTTTGCAGCAGAACGGCAGGAGGGCAGCACCTCCGCTCTCATTGTTGTTGCAGCAAACGATGAATGGAACAGTTCGCCAGGAAAAACTGCCAAGGCGCTGTTCGTGGCTCGGTACCGCACCGGATCGCAGTACTCCGGTTATTCCTTCCAGGCGCAGCAGATCGCATTGATCAGCTTTGTATCAGCGCGCGTTGCGGAGAACGAGGAGCCCGAGGAGCCCGAGGATGAATGACGACGATTACACGGTCCCTGTAAATCGCCGACTGCGATCGAAAAAGATCAAAACAGCCCTCTTGGAGCCACCGGAAGTTTTATCGTCCAGGCTGATCTTGCTGGATCCGAAAATTGTTCCTGGGATCAACAGCCCACCAATAGTGGTCATCTATGCCCGATTTTCAGCGCCGTCCCAGGGCACTGGCTACTCTATCGAAGGTCAGGTACTTCGCTGCACACGGTACGCTGAAGAACAAGGCTGGAAGATTACTCGCATCTTCCAGGACAAAGGCTTCACCGGCGCTAATAGCAATCGTCCCGGGTTTCGCGCACTCAAGAAGTTCTTGCGGGAGAACCCTGGCGTCATAGTGCTAATTGCGACTGCAAGCCGAATGGCTCGTGAGACTGACGTCTACAGTGAATACAAAGCTGACACCAAAGGTCTTCATGTAAGGCTCATTGTTGTTACGCTCGGTGATGTGGGCGAAGACGCGATAGCTGCATCAATGGTTGACGCCGCCAAAAACCGGCACGAATTAATAGAAAATATGCGGAATGGCAAAGAGGTGGCAATCCTCGATGGTAGATGGCAAGGGGACGTGCCCTACGGCTACTATCTGGGTGAGGACGGCCGAGTTTATCCTTACAAGAGGACTGCCAGCATCGTTCAACGGATTTACAACGAATATGCTGCTGGCGCTTTCATGGGAACGATAGCGCATGGCCTCGCCCTTGATCGTATCAAAACACCGCGGGCAGAGAAAATCCCTGGGCACAAAGGAAAATGGACACCGGAAAAGGTTAGAGAAATCCTGTTGCGTCCGGCCTATCGAGGCATCCTGGAACAATCCCTCGCCGTTTTCGAGTGGGAGCGTCGGGGGACAAAATCGGGCGTTGCAGGCAAAGAGATCAGGATCCAGGCGCATTGGATGAGGATCGTCCCAGATGATATCATTCAGTTGTGTGATGCACGTCGTAAGAAGTACCCTCCCAAGAGCGTGACAGGACAAGCTCCGGCGCACCCCTATTTGCTGAACGGCAAGGTCCCATGTCCGACTTGCGGGAATTCACTCTCCATCTCTAATAGGCGTGGCCACATCACTATGCGATGTAAGCACCGCAGCACGGACGTCGAATGCCCCGAGGTGCGGTATGAGTATCCTGTCCCTGAAGCTCTCGCTTGGCAGGTCCTTGGATCAGCTCTGGCAAGCGACGCCGAGTCAGCGTTTTCCGACGAACTGAAGAAGGGCATTCGAGAGATCTACGAGAAAGAGCGGGCTACTCGAGAGGAAGCTGCGCAAGATATTCGAACTCTAAAAGCTGGGTTGGAGCAGGCTAAGAAAGACGCCAAACAAGGTGGGTCTCCTTTCCTGCAGCTATACCTTACTTCACTCGACGATGATGTTATGCGCCTTGTAAAATTAGAGAAGGACTACGACGCCTTACCGCCCCTTCCAGACTTCGCCGCCTTTTATGAAGCTAGAAGAATACCGATGGCAGACGCCGTGCAGCAACTAAGACAACACCAACCCTTCCGTCCAACCGACGCTGAAGGTTTGGCATTGTTGAAGATAGCCAGGCTGCCTCTGGAGAAGGTGATCATGACCGAAGATGAAGATGGCTTGTTTGACTTGACCTTTCTTCTCAACGGATTGCCTTGGCGCGAAGAGGTAGCTGATGGCAAGCCGTCCTCGCTCAACACCGCTTTGAATGAGTTCAGGGCCACCCGCACCTTCAGCGGGCTACAGATGCAAGATAGCCTTGCTCGGAAGGACCTTGCTCGCCGCAGATTTAACCAGGCCGTTAAAGAGAACGAGGGTTATCCCGACCCCTCATTCCTAAGCCGACTTGGTGAACTACCGGAGGCTCACAAGCGCCTTGGCAATGGTCTAGGACGGGCAATACACGCCGTTGTTCTGGCCGTAAAATATGGCTTTAGTCAGCGCCAGGCACTTGTGCAGCTCGGTTTGAGTCGAGACCAGCAAAAACGCGCCAAAGTCTATCTGCGGTGTAAAGAAGGTCAGGCGCTACGCAAGAAGCTTGGTGAACTGCTCGGCACAGAAGTCGGTCCGGACAATTATGGCCGCGAAGGTCATGTAAGGACGCTCCGCGAACGAGCCATTTATCGAAAAAATCCAGTTTTGCGGTACGCAGTTACTGATCCGAGTTCTGGAGAAACTCAGCTCTCAGATGATGACTGGTCTGCCCTGGTTGCCTCAGGAATCGCACGCGGTGACCGCATGTTCGTGGACAACGGTAGGAAAGACTGCAGATTATTGCTCAACTCTCTGCTGTATGTCTTCAGAGAGAATGCGTGGCTGGAAGTGCTGCCACAAGGCATGGTCAGCAAACCTTATCTAAGTTCCTTCATCAAATATTTGGATGAAGATCAACGCTTCGGGAAGATTATCCTCGCCCTTCTTCAGGCCCGAGGCGTTGAGCCGTTGCCCAGCCTTGACGACTTTCCGCAGCTTCGCGATCGAGCGGCTCGCTTTTTCAACCCTAAAGATCCGAAGCCGGCGGCACCTATCATCTACGACATGCGGAAAGGAAAACGGCCTGGAAGGCGACCACCCCTAGATGTTCGCAAAGCAGCCAACGATGACTGGCACAAGGCACGGAGGATAAACAATGCGTCTTGAGATAGTTGAACAGGCTTTTAACGAATTGCTCGAGCTCGGGCTTGAACCATCCATGCGAAAGCTGCGTGAACGCATTGGCTATGGTTCTATGAGCGACATCCAGCGCTTCTTGAGCCAGATACGTGAAGAACGAAGTCAGGAAGTGGTCGCTTCTGGCAGCCTTCCTCCAGACGTTCGCGTCAAGGCTGAGCGGTTCCTACTGCAACTATGGTCCACAATGACGGAAGTGGCCGATGACCGGGTCACACGTACCACCAAGGACGCGGAGCGGCGCATCGAAGAGCTTCGCTCCAGTTTATCCGCTACTTTAGTGGAAGCAGATCAGATGCAGTTAGACATTGATCAGCTGCGAAATGATCTGGATGCCTGCCGAGACAGGCTGTCTCAAGAGCAAAATGCTCTCTCTACCCGTGAGAAAGAGTTGGCCACCTCTCGGCTCGCACAACTAGCAGCAGAGCGCCGAGCAGCGGGTCTCCAAAGGTCGCTAGATCTCCATATCTCAGGCAGGAACACCAATGCGAATAACCTACCAAAGGTTGATGGCGCCAGTCTTTTAGAGGTAGCACGGATCTATGAGAGCGTTTGTGCGCAGCTCGACGAAGGCTTGCCTGTGCATGAGAACACCGCTGCAGAGCTACCAGGTTTGAGTAACGACCTGTTCAGCGTAGTTGGAACAGTGCTGGCTGCTTTAGTAGAAAGTGGTTTGCTTCTTAGAGAGCCTACAGGCGAACTGTCACGACCAACGGCTCGCAAGAAGCGTGTGGTCAAGGTCCGGCGCCACAAAGCTGAGGCGCTGCTCGAAGGCTAACACCGCCTGAACAACGTCTCGAAGTCTAGTTCGCTTGAGCACTTCAGCATGCTCGCGCAGCCAATTGCGGGCTTGTGCGTCGTTTCCAGTTTTCAACAATTGGCGCCCTGACCAGTAAGCTTTTGCTGCGCCAGCACCCAGTGCGGCAATGGTTGGAACGGCTGACTTTGCAAAAGTGCGCAGTACGGTTTGCATCATCCGAATGTCCGCGCCAGGAGGAGCGATGCTGCCGGTGCCTCGCAACGATAACAAAGCGTAACGATACGAAGCGATACGTTCTGGATAGTAGCCCTGGCTCACCATTACGTCGACCATCCGGTGTGCTTCACCCCAATCAAGATCCAGGCCGATCGATAACGGGCCCTCGAGTCCACCCAGCCAAACATCTACCCTGTTGGTCTGCGGAAAGTACGTCATGCCTGGTGCCGTGGTGCGCTTCCACAAGCCGTCCTCGATAACGAGGTACTGGGCTAAGTGGTCCTGCAGATCGGCCTTGGCAGCATCCTCATAGTTCTGTTCTATTTCCCAAAAGCGCAGCCTTTTTCCGTCAGCTAGTGCTGCGGACCTCAGCGGTTCCTCGGGCGCCAAGATCTCGCGACCCCAGGCCGCCGGATGATCACGCCACCAAGCACCATCTACGCCGCTGAGCAGTTGTACCGGTTGTGCTTGCTCCAGAGCAGAAAGACTGGCCGGCTTCCCCTCTACATCGAGAACACGCCGGTAGAGAGCACCACGCCAACTCCTCACCTGGCGAGTCCATTTCCATAGCCGAACTCTGAAGTGAACTTCTGTGTCCTGAACCTGCGCACGCATAACATTGAAAGAATGCCAGGAGCTAACGATGTCGTATTTGACTACATCCCGCCTTTGACTGAGTAGCCGACGACCGCTCAGCAATGGTAGCCAAATGGCCGCCTTGTCACTCGACATCGATTACCAAAGAAATGCGGCCCAGCAGCTTACCAAGTAGAAACGGTTCGTTGAAGTTGCGTTTGCGGACGGGGTCCGTCGCTGCAGCCTCAATCTCAGCATTCTCCAAGATCTCAGGACCAGCCTCGGTCATGAAGACCGTCCTGCCATACGAGGCTGTAGGATCCACGATTAAGAGCTCACCAGAAGTTGAAGTGTTCAGCAAGGCATACCCACGACCTTTTAAGCTCGTCCATGACTGCGGAAGGTAATTGGCGGGAAGCCAAAGCCGATCTGGCGAGACTTTCAGCTTTCCATCTGTGACTTGCAGGATTGGAAGGCCATTCGTGGTGGCTCTAAGCCAGCTCCATGCGCTCGCGTCATCTGAAACGACGAGATTACCCATGGCGCGCCGGTCCTGCCAGCCAGTCGGTTTATCCTCCAGGATCGGTAACTCTCCAAGTACGGCAAACTCAGGGCGAGCTCCAAAGCTCAATGCGTAACCGACCAACCGCTCTACGGATACGGCGTTATATCCGGCTTCGTGGGCTGAATAGGTGGCACTCGGCCAAGCCATCGCCTGCGCCGCTGATGCAGCCGTTCTGTAGCCTTTCGCCACACGCATTTGCCGGAGTCTTAATGCCAATTCGCCGGGATCTGATTGTCCGGATGCTTCTTGCTCGCCAGAAGCGATCACTCTGGCGAGCCTATCAGCGAACTCTTCAGCAGGTGCCGAAACAGTGCCGTGGCGCAGGAAAGCTTCCGAAACATGGAACTTCGAAGTTGCAGAATGAAGTAACGCAGCACTCAATCTGCCGGTGTTTTCATAGGAGCGGTATGTTGGTGCTGGCATACCCAATGCCTCGGCACCGTCCTTGCTGACGACATAGCCAGCTGCTAATCGTGCTGCGCGTAGTCTGAACGCTTCCTGCGACATGCTCGCCCCAAGTTCTTTGCCCATGCATGTAGACGAACCGAGGTAACAACTAAATAGCGATGTCAGGCACCATAGATGCTCGGCATCGCTACTTTCTCACACACGAAATTAAGGCCGTAATCAGGGGCCAACTGCATTGGAACAATGGCGTTAGTGCGCCTGCGATGGAATGGGCACCCTTGTAGCGTTCACTTCTGCCTCGGAACTTTGTCGTTCGATCTTATGAAACCCGCCGAGTACTGCACAACCAAGTGTCTCTCTGTCTCAACAGAATAGCCGACCAAAATTGAAGCTCGGCTCAAAAGATACCTGAAGGCTCTCCTAGCATCATCTAAATCAGCGAATTCACCGATCATGGTAGTGTTAGGTAGCCTTGCCTCGTAACGCTCCGAGTTCGCCCAGGTAGACCATCCGGCCAGGTGAGCCTCTGAAAGTATGGCTTGGTGCGGATCCTTTGGATTGCTAGCAACGTCATAAGTCACAAGAAACATGGGCAAAGGACGAGATCTCCTGGGCTGGATAACACCTATTCAATGAGGATATTCGGGCAGTGAAAACAGTTCCAGCCAACAGAACTCAACGCGAGCTCTACACCTAACCTCAGGCCGCTCCCAGCTTGCGGCTCGTATTAGCTACGGTTAGCAGGGATCTCCACTGCAAACTTCAAGGCTTGGATCCTGACCTGAGCAATGGAATTGCACTAGCTGCCCGGTTTGGTTTGCCCTCTGAACGGAAGCATAGAAGGAGTAGACGGTTATTTATTACCGTCCGACTTGGTAGCTGCTGAGCTATCGAGTACGCGAACAGGTACAAACGCCTCTTAGGCAAATTGCTGATGCCAAACATTTTTTAGGTTTGTTATCAACAAGGCCAAAGAAGCCAAGGTGGCCTTGCTCGGGGCAAAAGACCAGTCTTTTGAGGAAGAGTACAGGGGGGGTCGTCTACTACTTTTCGACGTCAGCTGTACTATGAGCAAGGCTCGGCAGACATCCGGTCAAGCCCTCACAACGGGCCCTATAACTTCGGAGCACGACCGGTTGCGGGCAGCTCGCATAGCTGCTGGCTATGCATATAGCAGAGACGCCGCCAACGCAGTCGGTATACCGACCCCTACCTATCGGAACTATGAAAATGGAGTTAGCCAGGTAGGACCATTGGCACTAGAAAAGATCTCGTCTTGCTTCAGCATCTCCGTACAATTCATTCGAGAAGGAAGGATTGAAACTTCACAGGAGAAGCTCGCCGAGCGCATCGCTAATCTTGCCTCACTTGAGATAGAATACACCGCAGAACTAGCGTCGAGGCTCAGGCAGGTTAGGTCAGCGCGCGGATACAGAACAACTGTATCAGCAGCACGAGCGATGGGCTGGCCAGTTGCAACCTATTCAGCGCACGAAGCTGGCCACAACCGTGCTCCTTTTGAACGCTTGATTGCATATGCCTTGGCATTAGGCGCACGACCGGAATACATCGTAGCGGGCGAGCTACCTTCCGGGGAACAAGAACACACGGGGTGGAAAGACTTGCGCGCTCGGGGTGAGCTTGTGACCGCCGAAGACGCTACTGCCTGGAGCTGGTTACATAGCTCTGCGAAAGGGCTGCCGGTCTTGACCTTTGCAGATGGCAAATTGAAGTTACTTGGTGAACGCTTCTCGCTGGCTTCAGAACTGCTGCCAGACGTGGCTGTCATGGCAACTACGCACGGCTACATGCTGCGTAATCCAGCAAACGGTGAGGAACTCGTAGTTATCGATGTAGTCGGAACAAGCGGTACAGCTGTTTTTGTTCAGGAGAGTGGATTGCAACTCATGGCGGTGCAGAAAGCAATTAGCGGGCTTTCGGATCCCCTATTGAAGCGGTCTTTCACCAAGCCATTTTACCTTGGCCGATTTGCCGGGACCCTGACGATCAGCTACCATGCAAGTTGATCCCTTGCCGTTATCAGTGCGGTGGTTTCCGCACATTCGACTCGTCCCTATCGTTCACTGATAGCGCAGCTGATTAGCTCCCATTTCGGAAGGCGCTGTCGCAGACAGGTTGTTAGTCGGCATATCGATACGTAGCGATACACAACGACTGAGTGGGTCAACTTCTATGACATGACCTATGACCTCTACCCGGGTAAATGTATACGCCGGCAGGTCAGCGGTATTTATATTGCACCAGTCTTAGCGCGTAGAAGCTATCAGCACGCTGATTTTCCTCCACAGAAGTGGTCCTTTTTGAAGTATGGGATATTCCCTTTTGAAAGGATGCGCAGATGGACAGGAAACGTTAGCCACCACATGACCCACATTTGCGCCAAACTTTTGTAACAGTGCAAAAGTCCTGAATGTCGTAAAATCCTGGCATATGCGCAATAAGCCGACAGACGCGAATCAGTTAGCCCTTGTCAAACTCCGGCGACTTGTCGATAACGAACAAAAAGGGAACAACGCAAGTGGCACTGACTTCTGTTGAAATGTGCGCCGGGGCTGGTGGTCAGGCAATCGGACTTGAGCGCGCCGGCTTTGAGCATAATGCTCTGGTCGAAATCGAGAAGCCGTTTTGCGACACATTGCGGTTCAATCGTCCTCAATGGAACGTCATTCAGCAGGACTTGAACGGCTTTGATGGCCGGCCATATGCAGGTGTAGACTTGCTAGCCGGTGGCCTGCCGTGTCCGCCGTTCTCTGTCGCCGGCAAACAGCTTGGCGATAAGGACGAGCGTAACCTTTTCCCGGCAGCTCTGCGCCTGGTCGATGAGATCAGGCCGAAGGCCATCATGATCGAAAACGTTCGCGGGTTCCTTGATGCCGTCTTTGAAGACTACCGGACACATCTCAAGACCCAGCTCAAGAAGATGGGTTACAGGGCAGACTGGCGCTTGCTCAATGCTTCTGAATTCGGCGTCCCACAACTACGGCCGCGTGTCGCCATCGTAGCGTTGCGCAACGAATACGTGGAGCACTTTGATTGGCCCCAGGTAGCTTCTCATAACCCGCCGACCGTAGGCGAGACCCTATTTGACCTGATGGCACAAAACGGATGGGGCGGCGTCTTCGCCTGGCGGGATATGGCGAACGAAATCGCACCCACCGTTGTCGGTGGATCCAAAAAGCATGGCGGCCCGGATTTGGGACCAACGCGCGCCCGCAAGGCATGGGCTTCGCTCGGAGTGAACGGAAAGTCTGTTGCCGAGGAAGCACCAGAAGCAGACTTCGAAGGTATGCCACGCCTCACCGTCCGCATGGTCGCACGCATTCAAGGTTTTCCTGACGATTGGCATTTTGTAGGTAAGAAAACCAATGCTTATCGCCAAGTTGGAAACGCGTTCCCGCCCCCCGTGGCGCAGGCGATCGCAACGCAAATTCACCAAGCCATCTCACACCGAAAGTCTCACCGCATCGCCGGCTGACGTGGCATTACTGCACTTGGACAATGCAGAAAGCCGGCCAATATCAACAAAATAAGGCCGGCAAAGTGTTTTGCACGTGCCATTCTCCCCACGTGATATTGATTCTCTGCAAGGTTCAGTAGTAATGGCGCGTCCTGAAGGAGCCAAATCGAAGTTGCTCCGGCACTTTCTTGCCAACATTGGCAAAGTAATGGAGTCGGATGAACTGCGCGGGATTGCAGGGTCTTCTGAGTGGGCGCGGCGGACCCGTGAATTGCGGGACGAGCAAGGCTACCAGATCCGCACTCACAGTGACCGTGGCGACCTTAAGCCCGGTCAATACGTGCTGGAATCTGCTGATCTTAATCCACCTGCTGAACGTGCCATCTCCAAAGAGACCCGCGCGCGGGTTTTGGAGATGTATGGTTCGGTTTGTTATTCGTGCGGCGCTATTGCAGGCGAACCGCATCCGAGCAATGGCAAGACAACGGTCCTGCACATGGGGCATCTCAAGGCCAAGTCCCACGGCGGCGACGACTCAGTCAGCAACCTCCGCCCTATCTGCATGGTCTGCAACACCGGCATTTCCAACATCTCTGCTGAATTGCCGACCTCGAAGCGGCTGATCGCGGAAATCCGGAAGGCACCGCGCGCAGATCAGGAAGAAGTTTTCGGCTGGCTTAAGGATAAGTTCGGGGCCTGACCTTCCAGGTCCATGGATAGTGCACCTTCGTTAAGCCAGCGCTTGCAGGCTTCTAACACTGCCTCGATCGGAAGCCTGCTTTTACCCCGGAGAGCGCATTCCCAAACTGTCAGCTGCCGCCAACCAAGCTGCGACAAGGCGGCAGCATTGCGTGCGTCACGCTCCCGGTTGCTAGCTATTTTTCCGCCCCAATATGCCTCTGTATCTGCCGGCAGGTGCCCAACGGCGCATCCATGCCCATGCCAGTAACAGCCCTGCACCTGAATGACAGCGCGGTACTTTGGAAAGACCAAGTCCGGTCGGCCGGGCAGAGCTTTATCGTGAAGCCTGAACCGGAAACCAAGAGCATGCAGGCCGCGCCGGATAATCAACTCCGGTTTGGTGTCCTTTGACCGGATGCCGGACATCATCCGGCTTCGCACCTCTTTCGAAACAGTATCCAAACTATCGTCTCGCGAAGGCTACTGTCCGCCTGCAGAAGTCGGCGAGCTCCTGATCGTTGATAGCCTGCGTTTGCCAGGCAGCATTGGTGTCATGGTGGAAGAGATTGCCGTAGTTTTTCAGTTCTTCCAGTTCAACGAAGTCAGGAGCTGACAAGATAGGTTGGCCTTGGGCCGCTGCGCGGCGGCACTTGTCGATAAACGGGCCCAGCAGCGTTTCTGGCGGACAATGGTCGGGGTAGCCCACCCGGACAAAAGCCTCAAGGACAGGACGGAGGGCAGCGGCAACGCTCCGTTCGTCAATGCCAACGGCACTTACAATATAGCTCGAGACAAGTGCATGGCGCCGGTCGTGCTCGGTGATGCAGTCTTGGGCGACATCCCAAGTGACCAGCGTAGAACCACCCTGGTCACGAGCAACCTTGAGCGCAGAACGCGCCACCCGGTCCGCACCGTCCCAAAGGGCGCAAAGGAACGGCTTCGAGTGGGAAAGCACGATGACCTGCCCAACGTCCGGGAGCAACCGCCGGATTTCCGTCACTGTGTTCAGCGATCGGTGCTCATCGAGGCTGGTCATCGGGTCGTCGATCACCACGATTTTTGCAGCCTTGGCCCGGTCCAGTTCAAGCGACGCGAAAAAGAACGCCAGTGCGAGAGTGTTGCGGTCACCGGCGCTCAATGCGGTGTGGAATCCAGGTTCTCCGTCATTCGCCGGCACAAGCGGCACAGACATCTGGTTGATGACCACAGTGTAGCTGCAGGCGGATCCGCCTCTGTTGTTGACTGACGCGACATTGCCAAGGCGGAAGCCGGCCGCGAAGCGCTGCAGGTATCTGTTGATGGCCAGCTCATATGCCGGGAATACCTGATCGCGGTATGCGGTAAGGGCGGCTCTTGCCTGGTTGCGCAAGCCCTCGGTGTTGGTCTTGGCCGCTTTTTCGGCCATGTACGCCGCAACGGCGGCAACCATGGCCGGCTCGAAACGTGCCTGCAGGCGCGTGAGGTTCGCTAGGTCACGCTTGAGTGCGCCAACATCGGCACCGGCGGCACGTTCCTTGACCAGGGCAATGTGACCGCCCACAGCCGTCAGGCTCTCGCTGAGGGCAGCGACGAAGTCGCAAACAGCATGATATTCCTCGACAGCACCCAGGGTGTCGGCATCCAGTCCGAGCGGCTCAAGCGGCACGTCCTGTTTCCGGCGCAGGGTAGCCAGCACGGCTTCTTGAGCGGCATTCCAAAGCCGCACCACCATTGCTGTATCAACATTCAGCTCTGGTACAGCCGTGAATGCTGCCCAAAAGGTGCGGCGCTCCCCCGCGACACGCATGGACCGTTCGAAGGCCGCTTTGATGTCGCCGCTGTGCGCGCGGCCGACGTTCTGAAGTTCGCCTGATGCGGCGGCCTTCATGGCTCTGTAGGCTTCGCCGAAATAGGTCTGGTAGTGCCTTAGGAGCTGGGACCGCGACAGCGGCTCGGCGCAGAAGGGACAGGCTGCTTCTGCCGTTTGGGGCGCGATCACGCGCTGCATTCCGGCTTCCACCCATGCCTCGCCACCCCGTCCGATCCCTTCGAAGTGCGCTGTAAGCCGCTCCGTTACATCCTGTTCAACATCAGGCAGTGCCCGCCGGAGAACCGTATTTATGGCCTCCACGTCGAAGCGGGGTAGGGATATGGCCTCGAACGCCGGCTGCCGGGCAACGTCATCGGCGGACCTGGCAGCTGCCAACTCCTGCTCGGCTGCCTGGATCGCTTCCAATATGCTTGGGTGCTGCTGCAGCGCACAAAAATCCTCGACACTCAATGAGTCCCGTATGGCGGCCGGTAAATTACCCGCAAGTTCCGCCAGAGTCCGGTTGTGACCCTCGACGGCGTCGATGTACCCCTGCAGCGCCGCATTCAGCTGGACGCCTTGCGCGCCGATGATGAGGTCGTGCAGGTTCTGGCGGTGCTCGAAATCAACGCGCATCCCAGAATAGACGTTTTCCGTGACAAAGCGGTCATCGAAAATGGCGATGTCGGGATGCAGCCGAGACCAGGCCCCGCCTTGGAAAATAGCGTTGGCCTGGGGCGGAGAAAACTGGATGACGACGTGAGGAGGGTGCGCGGCGCCAATGCGGTGACGCTCGGTTATCAGCCTGTGGTCTCCTGTGCCTAGGGAGCGGAGAATTGCTGCAAGGGTGGTTTTACCTCGTCCGTTCTCGGCATAGATGATGGACAACTTGGAAAGGGGCAGGGCACCACCTGCTGCCACGCTGTCGAACGCGCCGACATTCCTCAATAGCTGGATATGCGAAACCATCAATTCCCCCCGGTATACCCTTAGCTTAGCATACCGGGAGAGCTTTGCACGCGAGCCGCCTGCCTGGGGCAGCGCCGCATAGTGCAGCCCTGAACGGAGCCTTTGGTGCCGGTAGGACACTTTGCTAACAGTGAGCCGCGGGCCAAGAGAGCATATAAAACGAAAATAGACCCACAGGTGAGGTTTATAGGATTTCAGATAAGCTTCTATGGCAACCTGGAAATTACCTGCCGTTGATATTGCTAAGGTTTTTCCTCTGTGTTCGGCTACAAGCCTCTAAAAGTCCCATAAACCTCACCTGAAATCCCATAGACTGTCACCTGAAGCTTGCTAGCTAGCGGAGCGGAACTGGGTTTCAGGTTGCGAAAGCTGCGCTCCGCCGTCAGTCTAACGCGCCCTCGGTGGGACGGTAGTCCGCTTTTAAGTAAGCAAGGAGATCGCGATGCAGTTTGATTGGCGGCAGGCTATCGGAAAGTCAGGGGAACGGAAGGTAGAGGCCTTCATCGAGGACGAACTGGAGTCCACTTATCGCAAGGTCGGCCCCCCGGATATCGGCGTCGACGGAGAAATAGAGATCGCCGATGCAAGTCGGAAATCTACCGGAGGTTTACTCAAGATTCAGGTGAAGGCCACCCAAGAATCCCTAGGAGGGCAAAGTTCAATACGTATCGCGTTTGATGAAGACCATCTGGACTATTTCGCGTCCCTTATGGTTCAGCCAATCCTCACAGTTGTCAGCCTTGCCGACAATGCGATCTGGTGGAAGCCTATCCTTCATAAGGATCACTACAGAGGTCCAAAAGGCGGCTTTGGGGTTACGCTGCATTCTAAAATAGATCGATTGACGAGGGCCAGCGCTCCGTTACTCAAGATGCTCGGCGAGAGATCGAACGCTACGATTGCCCGGTACATTTTGGAAGAAGCAGAAGATCATCTAACCAGTATGGATGATCAGCTTTCGTCTGAAAACTTTGACTATGTTACAGCTCAAGTCTGGGGTCAGACGCTTGCCTCCGTACAACGAACCCTCCGCGATGCGAAATGCCTGTTGCGCTACGAGCGCCGCTACTCTGCTGAAATCACCAAGGTTGAGGCGCGTTCTGAAGAAGTTGCTGACCGGGTAGCGATCTGGCGGAAATGGTTCAAAGAGTATGAAATGCAGGAGCTGCTTACAAACCACGCGGGAGACGACATATAGGCCTTGGCGTCCTCGCTTACCCTTTCAATCTGAAACCGGCGGTTACGTTGACTACTGTCGCGTTCGATGACAAGCGCGATACCGCCGGCAACTTAGCCCCAGGAATTGGTGGCCATACTGCCAATCGGCTGACGGTGCCGGGGCACTATCTAGGCGGTCGCTTCATGCCTTCATTGATTTCTGATCGGCATTCGTTAAGGCATGACCTTAGAGCCTCCCCTAGCCCTGGCCTTCGCTGAGTGGAGAAGCCGGTACCAATTCACTGGATACCAGGAAAGGACTTCAGCAAGGCGCCGCAGGTTTGCCCATTCTATCCTTTCACGGGTTAGATGGGCTAATCTCTTCTTGGCGCAATCTCACGTCCGTCGAAGCGATACGGCAGGATACTCTCTACAACCTTCAGCGTCGTTTCTGGCCATACCTTGCCGTACTTATGGCCCTCGCTGGCTGGTGCATGCCCATCTATGTAGTCCAGCAACTCAGGCTGGAACTCCGTAGCTTTCATTATGGTCCTGAAAAGGTGGCGCCACGCATGATTGGGCGAGATGCGAGGGTCGGTGATGCCCACCTGCGTCCTTACCCAGTGCGCCAATCTCTCAGCCACTTTGGCGTATTGAGGGTTCGCGGCCGATCCTCCACGACCGCGGGCTGGATCGTAGAAAAGGCACTTGCCCTGCCGTGACTCTACAAACCCGAGGAAGCCCTGCTCGAGCAGGTGAGGATGTAACGCGACCTCGCGGCTCTGATCATCCTTCACAGTTCCTGCATCAGGCGAGATGCGAACAACCCAAATCATTTCGGTGTTGTCACGGGACGGCGAGCGAAAGATGTCTTCGAAGCGCAGCTGAGTCATTTCATTGACCCGGGCGCCGCTGTACGCGCACAGCCAAGGAATCCAGCGGCGAGCAGCAGCGCCTTCTGCTGTCAAACGCTTGGACGGGGGAGCTAGAGTGGCTTCAAGCACCCGTCTAGCTTCCGCATGGCTGTACTCACGCTTCTTGAGAACCGGCTTTACTTCGCCATCGTCATTCTTGTGCTTGTTGGCGCGACGGCCAGTAGCGACTGTGATACCTGCGAATGGGTTGGTCGGTAGTTTCTTTTCTTCCAAGCACCAGGAGAAAAATGCCCTTGGATGAGCTAGGTCCGCTTTTCGCACTGTTTCTCTCGAGACTTCAGTGAGGCGTTTGGCCTTCCAGCGCAGGGCGTCTTCCTGTTTGACCTCAGCGGCGAGCTCATGGCCGAGAAACGCAAAGAAATGACGAAGCACTCCTTCCTGCCGTTTGCGAGTCGAGGGATCAGGAAGCATCTCTGAACAGTACAATTCGTAGAGGTCGTGCCAACCGGCCAAGTTCAAAGATGGAGGAAACCGATCCGCCTGAGGATCAGGCCCAAAGTCGTCCGCAGCACGACGAGCCAGCAAGCGATAGGCTTGTGCGAGAGCACTGGCTGCACGCATGCACATAATCAGGTGATTGGCTGGAGAAAGCTCGACACCCTTTTCCTCAAGGAAGCTGGCGACCTGCTTGCCGACGAGTCGTGGAGCCACCTGCCGCGGCAGGAACGCATAGGCATTTGGCCATTGCTGCTTAACCCCCGGCTCCCGTTCACGTGCTGGAAGAGCCTGTTGAAGTTCCATCAGCTTGGCCAACCAGACCGCCTCGTCCCCTGGTTCTTTTTCTTGGCGCCTCACCATTTCTCGGTACATCTCGCCGGCAAGGGCAGCAATGTCGTGCCTTGAAGCGATCAAAACCTTCCGCTTCGCCTCGACTATTTGTGGTGCAGGAGAAAGCTGCGCCCAGTCTCGTTCGATTTTCGTGGAGAGACGCCGATGGGCGACCTTCGCTTCTTCCAAGTCCTTGGTCTTTAGCGAGATCTTGATCTCGGACTTGCCAACCATCTGCCGCAAAGATGATGGTACTCCCTTGCGGAAATAATAGACTTTGGTCCTGGGATGAAGGAAGGGTGTCGTGCTCATAGGTGCGTCCGCTGTGCGAACCCCAACAGTATTCCTTTTGAGTTACCAAGTAACTGCGTGAGGGGTGATGCATCTGGCGAAAGCGCTGCACTCCAAGACAATGCGCGAATTCTAGAAGTGACCCGTCGTCAGCCAAACGCACGTCGAGTGCTCTAGCCGGCCCCTTTGGTCGGCTGAAGTTCAGCTATCCTTGATCTCGCTAAGCAATTGCCAGGGAGCAACTCCGAGCGCTTTTGCCAAACGCGATAGATTATCGATGGAGATGTTACGCAATCCTCGTTCAACGTCACTGACGTAGGTGCGGTTGATCCCCGACTCCAGAGCAAGGTCTTCCTGGCTCAAGCTGCGCTCTGCACGCAACAGGCGAAGATTGCGGGCCAGAATATCTCTGAGCTCATCTGGATGATTTCGTTTCACACCGCGATGAAGCGGCATTGTCGCATTTAAGACGACCGGATTTAAGTTACATTAGTATGTCGACTTTAAGTTACGTGAGCCACTCAAGCAGGTTCATCATGAAACGCACCATTATCGCAGTCTGTCTTCTCTCAATGGTCTCCGGATTTGCATTAGCCGAAGATTTTGCTCCATCAGTGCTCATGCAGCCCGACGTGTCACAGGTGCCGGGCCGGCACATTGATATTATGGGTCTTGCACCAGGGATGAGCGTCGAAGCCGCGCGTGCTGTTCTGACGGAGCTCCAAGGCAGCGAACCCAAGCAACGCCTTCAGCAGACCCGGATCCACGAGGGCAGTGTCAGTGTCACCAGCACACCATACGTGGCGTCGCTGGAGGCGTTATCAGGGAGCGAATGGTTAGGTGTGCAGTTTTCCGGCGCGTCTAGTGGCAACAGTATCGTTCTGGTGCAGCGGGACGTTCGGTATCAGAGCGTTGCCGAAGCTCCGATCTTTGACCAATTCATCAATTCTCTTGTCGAGAAGTACGGAACGCCGACCTTCCAGCGTGAAGGGATGGAAGGATCTATATTGATGTGGACTTACAAAGAGGGCACGTCGGCTCCATGTGACCCGTCTGGCAATCCCCAGTGCCTTGCACCGGAAAGTGCCTTTAACATGCTCAGCGAAGCCGCCAAGCACTACGACGTTGTCATTTACGCGGCAGTCGTCAGGGCGCTTACAGACCGGAATAGGGTTAGCAAGTTCAAGATGAGTTCGACAGACCTGGAGCTTAAGCTCGCAGCTGATCAGGCCGATGTTGCGGGTCTACAATCGGCCTTAGTCCAGTCTGTCACAGCGTCAGAGAGCAATGCCGAATCTCCCCATCTCTAGAAGGCGCATCCTCGCAAAGGCTGAGTGAACTCAGCCCAGTTGCTCAGCCTCCATCAAACCCTGCCCTCCGCTGGCCCCCTCTATTGGCGTCTTCATCATGATTCACTTGGGGGCCTGGATCGACCTTGTCCTCGAACGCCTCAACGCTAGGCTGCTGTACAAGTCGGTGTTCTGCGGTCCGCCATGGCCATTGACGAGCATAGTCTCACCAATGTCCGCGTTGTTGCAGGTGCAACCTCTGAGAATGCCTGATGGATAGGGTGGGGAATGGGTTACACGTTATCGACGGCAAACATGATTTGATCAACTCCATGTTCAAACATCGTGCACTTCTTCTCGCTGAAGTGCGGACAAGCCTCCAACTGCTCGAAAAATTCACTCTCGCTGATCTCAACCAAATCGACCTGTATCTCCCCCTCCGGCAAATCCCAGTAGAAAAACCGGACTGGCCGCCCGTCCTTGCGAGCAATGTCGATCCTCCCCTGGGCAGCTGCCGTTGCGAGCGTCCTCTCCATCTGCTCCTTGCGCCTTGCAGTATCCACTTCAATGTTCATAGCCGTTCTCCTTGGTCCCAGACGATTCCTTGTTGATGTATTCGCCCGGGCTAGGCGGCGAGCCGGGAAAAGGGTCGGAAGCATTACGTGCCGAAGTCCAGCTGAGCGCCTCCAGCTCGCAGGCCTGCCGACGCCGGCCATGCCGCCCAATAATTTCTCTGGCGACCGCAATCGGCAGTTGGTGCCTCCGGGCGAATACGAATGGCTCAAACGGTTGAGGCGCTGTCTGGGTGGTCGAAAGCTTGTTTTCCCCAAGATGGCTAAGCCGTGCCAGTGGCGCATTCAGGCTGACATTGAGTCTCATGGCTGAGTTCGTTGCGTTGCTCATCAAAGGACAAAATCCTTGAGTTCCGGGGGGGCAATATCCTCCGGGTTAGCAGCTGGCTTGCGCCAGGGCATGGGCTGCGTCGCCATAATCAGTTCGCCAATACGCCAAAGAGGCATAACATCAATGAAGCCAGAGATGTTGTCCTTGAACTCTCCCATTGTTTGAGCGGGAGGGTAATCTGTTGCTATAAGGCTCGGCGGAACGGCCGTTTCCCGCGCAATCCGGGCAAGCACTCTAATGGCGTTTGCTGTCATGTGCGCACGCTGGGCAAGCAAGTACCTTTCTCTTCGCCTGCTCTCTGCCTTTACTAGCGATGCTACTGTTCCACGGCCAACAAGCTGATCGATCCGTACATCAAATACCTCCCCATGCCTCGGCAGCAGAACAACTCCCGAGTGTACCAAATGCCAGCGAGGACCCCTCGGCGAATCTTCGAAACGTACGATGCCGTGTTGGGCGCCCATCGCTAGTGCAATCCGGATTCCCTGGATAACGCCGTCGGTCCCGGACCATAAGGCAAGGCCGGCGAGCAATGCTTCTTGCGCGTCCAACAATGAGCGGCCGTCGAATAGGGTCTGAACCTCCCGGTCGAGCTCCACCCATTTTGGAAACTGCGGCAGATACTTTACACGGGCGGCCTGCAGCAGCTGTTCCCGGGCTTCCTTGCGGTACAATCCAAACGGGTCATCTTCCCGACACGTCCGCGACATTTTTTTCCGATTGGTCCGGTCCGGCTGGAGCGCCTCCTGTATGGCCATATGATCACCCCACAATAGGTTAGTGCCCATGGTGCCGCTCCAGTGCAGTGGCAGCCGGAATGCTCGACCTGATTGCAGCCGATGTCCTTGGTGATCTCATCAAACCCGTCCTCCGAGCCGATAAGGGGGGATGCGTGAGATCGCGGTCAGCATCACCTGTGGCCAAGCGGTGCCATAGCTCTGGCCGACCGTCTTTCCGGCGTGTCCATCGATGCGGTTAATCACCTGCTCCTGCACATCCGCCGCAAGGAGGTTGGAACGGAACAGGTGACGCCAACCGTGGTTAGGGTCTACCCCGGTGTCCGTGATGCCAACGTCATGACGAACCCAATGGGCCAGCCGCTCTCCGACTTTCTTGTATTGGGGATTGGCAGCCGTGCCGTCGCGTCGACGGGCTGGGTCGTAGAACAAGTGCATGCCCTGGCGTGAAGCGACGTAGTGGAGAAAGCCTTGCTCGATGAGGTGGGGATGGAGAGCAACCCACCGCGCAGTCGCGTTCTTGACCGTGCCGGCTTCGGGTGTGAGCCTGATGCACCACACAAGGCTGCCGTCCTGTGACTTGCGCTGAGCGATGTCCTCTGCTCGGGCCTGAGTCACCTCATTCACGCGGGCTCCCGTGTAGCAGCAGATCCATGGCACCCAGCGGCGGCTGGCGGCACCATCGACTGTCATGCGGGAGCTCGGTGGAACAAGGCTAGCGGTCAGGATCGCCTCAGCTTCTTCCTGGTCGAACTCACGGTCGCGCAGCTGCGGCGCGTTGGGCACCACGACCTTGCTATCCTCGAAAGGTTGATGGTCCACCCGCTTCTTGCGCTTGGCCCAGATGAACAGGGTTTTGGGGTGTGCCATGTCAGCATCGCGAACTGTACGTGCCGAGACCAGGCCGAGACGGTGCTCGATCCAGCGGTCGCAATCGCCTTTAGTGACCTTGGCCATATTCTCATGGCCGAGAAAGCTGAAGAACGCCTGGAGCACGCCGAGCTGACGCTTGACCGTCGCTGGCGACGGCTTCATTTCTGCGCAATACGCCTCGTGCACCACCCGCCATGGCACGGACTTTTGTCCCCCGAGTTGGGGCGGAGGCGTTTCGGTCGAGAAACGGTGGGCGTCCGGGTCTGGACTGAAATCTCCCCCCGCCCGTTTGGCCAGTTCCCGATAAGCCTGTGCAAGGGCAAGCGCTCCGGCGGCATGGAGCCGGTTACGGCTTTCCCAGTCGACTTCGAGCCCCTCGGCCGCGAGCAGCTGGGCGACCTGCCCGCCAACCATGAGCATGGCTGACGGACCAATGGGATACCAGGTGATCCCCGCCGGTAGCGTCCGGCGGGCGGGAGGCAGGGCGCACTGGATGCGCTGCAATCGCCGAAGCCAATACACTTCCTCGCCAGGATCCTTGCCATGCTGGTCCATCACCTGCCGGTAGAGGCGACCTGAAAGGGCGACTACCTGCTCCTGCGTAAGCCGAAGCGGTGCGGCTTCACCCATGGCGTAGGAACGCTCGCGCTCGAACCAGTCGGCATCAACTTGGGCGGCGATCTCGGCATGGAGGCGCCGTGCAACTGCGGCATCGCGGGTGCCAAGCGAAATCTTGACCTCGCGCTTGCCGATAAGCGGGCGGAGCCGCTGGGGAACGGCCCTTCTGAACTGATAGATTCCCGTGCGCGGATGCACAGACGGACGTGCGGCGTGAAGAACCACTTTGTACCACCTCTTTGTACCAACGAGGTGCTACGAAAGGCTTGAAAGGTGGGACTTTCCCGCGTTTCCTGCTGTTTTAGAAGGAAAT